>Ga0114129_10012348_pt1 | contig 12159 bp, 10 predicted proteins | sample RhiMetdeltSRZDD1_FD_80071 | JGI IMG/M metagenome (GOLD analysis project Ga0114129, IMG submission 80071) | Populus rhizosphere microbial communities from Tennessee, USA - Rhizosphere MetaG P. deltoides SRZDD1 (version 2) (version 2) | ecosystem: Host-associated > Plants > Roots > Rhizosphere >...
ACTTCGTGGACAATCCGCTCTGCTGGAATGTCAAAATCGATCTTTCTAGCGAGAGCCACAATCTTTTCGGAATTGCCCACGAAGATGCCGTCAGCCAGTCTTAGCTCTTTGGCCCGCTTCATGGCCTCGACAACATCAGGATCGTGGGCGGCTGCGACTGCGATCTGCACAGGCCCCTTGGAAAGCGCGGCCTGAACCAATTCATCTAAAGTTTTGAGCATAATCTCAGTTTCCTGCGCCAACTGTCTTGCTGTTGAGGACCGCATCGACAATCGCCTCAAACTCAGCGCTACTCAGGAGAGACTTCTTTTCGATGGATGTCTGCTTTACCCGCGCCAGGATCTCATTGGCCTGATCTGCTGTCGCACTGCGGCCACGCCGCTCCAAATGCTCTTCGATGTTGGCTAGCCCGCTGCCCTTTCCCAGGGCAACGTCTACGCCCGGGCGGCCCGCCACTTCAGGAAGAAATGGAATGTACTCTAGAGGCTCCACGTCCTTACAACGGCGATGAAACATGGCGACGATTCCAGATTCGATGTAATACAGGGAATCACCGACGATTGGACGGTTTGGAGGGAGGCTAAACCCTGAAAGCTTTTGAACGAGTTTGGAAAGCTCGTAGAATTTCTCAGTTTTGACTCCAGTCTCAATTCCGTAGAGGACTCGTAGTGCCATGACTGTGTCTTCCAAGGGCACATTACCCGCCCTCTCACCTGTTGCCGAGACTGTCACATGAGCCACTGACGCCCCATTGGACAAGCCCGCAATGGTATTGGCTACTCCCAAGCCGAAGTCCTCGTGACAGTGAATTTCGATGGGTTGCTTGAAGCGAGCCTTGAGCTTCTTGACCACCATCGCAATGCCTTGAGGTGTGCAGACGCCGAAGGAATCCGCCAACGTCAAGGCGTCCATATGACCCTCTGTCGCGACCCTCTCAACCAGGTCTAAGTACCGGTCCAAATCCGAGCGAGTGCTGTCAATAGTGAAAAAGACGGTATACAGCCCAGCCTCTTTAGCGGCCAGCGTTGTCTCGATCGAGGACTTCACGGCCCAATCCATGGTTTTGCCATAGGCATTTTTGATGATGTGATCGCTGGAAGGGATTTCGGTGATGATTCCCTTAACACCGCATTCTTTGGCTAATTTGACGTCGGCTGGCATGCAGCGAGCAAACGAAAAAATCTCGGACGAAAGGCCTAGAGCGACGATGTCTTTGATCGCAGCTTCGTCTTCGGCTGACACGGCAGGCATCCCGGCTTCAATCCGATGGACACCCGCTTCTGCGAGCTTCCTTGCGATGGCAACCTTCTCTTGACGGCGAAATACGATCCCGGTCTGCTGCTCACCGTCTCTCAATGTGACGTCATGAATTCTAATTCGCTCCGGGAAATTCAACTCCTTCTGGACTTCGGGAGAAAAGTTCCAGGGGCTGGCAAACCAACGATTCGTTTTCCATGGCTGATTCATGTGGGCTCTCCTTGAGGTTTGGTGACAACTTCCAAATATGAGACTGGGACGATTGGTAACAACTCAACAGGCCGGACGTGACCTCACATTGCGAAAGCCCATCCGGCGACAAACGGTCAATCTAGTCCCAACCAAAGAGCCCTGTCAAGCGCAATTCGCGATCCAGTGGCCGGCAGCAAGCATTCCAAGGCTTAGGAAGCCTTGGAATGCTTGTTTCTCGCCGAAGACCTTGCGGTGCAGATGCTTTGATTCTTGTTGGCCTTCAGCTTCTGGCGATTCCAATCTGTCGTTGAACCCTCTTGTTTCGCCTAGTCTTCTATTGAAGGTGAAGGGGATCCGCCAGAGTGCGCACTCGGAAACGAGTTGTGTTACTGTTTCATCGATGCATCGGACTCAAATCATTCCTCAGCTTCCTCGAGAAGCCAAAGTCCTCTTTATTCGCCTTCGTTCGCTGGGTGATACCATCCTGTCAACTCCATTGTTTGCGGCGTTAAAAAACCACAGGCCGGATCTGAGATTGTCTGTGCTGGTTGAAGAACCTAACCAGGAGGTTCTGTTCGGAAACCCGGATATCGAATCAGTCTTTCTGTTGCCACCAACTACGGCACAAGGATTCTCTGTGATTACGGCACGGGCAACTGAACTGGCAAAGATAAGAGCCAAAGGATTTCACTGCTGCATCAATCTTCACGGCGGCACGACGGGTGCTTGGTTTACCTGGTTGAGCCGAGCCCGGTATCGAGTGGGCTTGAGCAGCTTTCGCAATTCTTTCTGCTACAACGTTCGAATTGACTTGCCTTCTCGCCAAGCGGGCACCAAACAGCATACGGTCGAATATCAAATAGAGTGGTTGCGAGCTCTAGGGTTGCCATCGGGTGAGATTCCTTCACTCAGGATTTTTCCCGATCCTGCGCTGGAACCAAAGATAAAGGACAGGTTAGAGCAGTATGGAGTACAGCGCGACACTGGCTATTGTGTGATCCAGCCTACCTCGAAATTTCACACCAAAGAGTGGACTCCAAGCGGTTTCGCCGAGATTGCCGAGTACCTTGAGACCGAAGCGGGGTATCGAGTGATATTGACTGGCGGAACAGGCGAGAAACAAAAACTCGAACAGGTTGCCGCCAAATGCCGCACACGGCCTGTCATTTTGGCTACCTCGTCGATTTCAGAACTCGTCTGGGTTATCAAGGAAGCCAAGCTGTTCGTCGGTAATGACAGCGGCCCAACCCACTTGGCTGCGGCCCTGAATGTCCCGACAATTGTTCTCTTTGGATCCTCCGATTCAAAGGTTTGGTACCCTTGGAAGGTCGCTCATCAGCTTGTGCAGAATCCCTTCCATTGCAATCCGTGCCCGGGTTACCGATGCCTAGTCTATACAGAGCCGCTGTGCATCCTCAGCATCTCTCCCCAGCAGGTAAAGCAGGCCATCGAGAGACTTCTGCCCGCCCACAAGAACCGGTCAGGGAATCATCCCAATTAGACCGATTCCTCTGCCCCATCGTGAAGCAATTCGTAGGAGACTACACTTCCGGCATCCCCCAGAACGATTCTTCCCAGGTAACAATTGCTGAAAGTCTGCGTCAGGTATTGCTGACGGTGTGCCGGATCAAGAACAATCAGCAGCATCCGAATGGAACCTGCGTGAGCTGCAACCAGGGCTCGTTTGCCTGCGATCTCGGCGCGAAAAGAACTGATAAATTCCGTGATTCGTTTCTCTAGATCCCGGAAACTCTCGCCTCCGGGATAGGGCTGGTCTTGCACCACCTTATAATTGAGGACGCTGAAGGCTTCAGTCACCGGACGATTCGTGTATTGTCCGTAGTTCAGCTCTCGAAGGAGTGGAGACAACTTCAGGGGACAAGTGATATTTAAGAGATCAACAATGACCTGAGCTGTTTCACGTGCTCTCTTCAGGTCGCTGCAGTAGATGACGTCAAAGTCGCTCCGTCCGATGGTCCTAGCCACCGAACGAGCATCTGTAAAACCTTGTTTGGTGAGCTCGGAGTTGAGCTGGCCCGCGATGATTTGTTTTTCGTTGTGGATAGACTGGCCATGCCGCACAAGGTAGATTTCGGTCTTACGGCTCTGAGATTCGGAATCAGGCCCGGAATGCCTAGTCACGAGTGGCTTCTTCCGGCGTTGGTAGGGTTACAGGTATTTCTGGAGAGCTAGGCAGGAGCCGAATTTCGGTAGGGCCTTTTCGGGTAGGGGAAACAAGGTTAACGTGCGGCTCGTCCTCGAACGCCCTCAAAACTTCCCGGCAGATCTGGTCCCTGCTCGAACGGCGTCTCCGGATTTCAGTCAAATAGCGAAGGACCAGATCGATTCCGGTTTCGGCGAGTGAGACATATACAAACGGGGTTAGCGTTCCCAAATTGATCTGAAAGCGCCGAGAGACCTCTGCTTGGCTGGCTTTGGCTTTTTCAACAAACTCCTTACAAACCGGTTGCGCCACCGTTTCGATAATCTCCTGCGCGCGTTTCCAGTCACTCTCATAGGTCACTTTGATGTGAATTTCGTCCCAGATAAACGGGTTTCCAGTCGAGTAGTTGAAAAAGTGATTTTTGAAGATGAAGCTGTTAGGAAAGAAGACAACACGACCGGTAGCTTGCTCGGAACCGATCCAATTGCCGATTTCCAGAACCGTCGTGCGCAGCAGACCGACGTCGATAACATCCCCTTTCACGTTGTTGATCTCGACCCGGTCTCCGACGGTAATGCCGGCCTTCCCGATAATTAGGAACCACCCTACCAAACTCACGATCGGATCCTGTAAAGCAATGGCTAACCCGGCGCCCGCCAGCCCGATCACTGCCGAGATGCTGCCGAAATCTCCTACGAAGTTGAGCAGGACGATTACGACGATCAAGAGTCCCGCAGAAAACCCAATGATCTTTCGCACATAGTAGAGGTTCCTGCTCTCCTTAATGAATCGATAAGGCAATCTCTTCAAATAGTAAGCAATCAATAGAATCACTGCGATCAACGCCAGGACAATTCCCAGTCGGGCGGTAACCCGGCCCAAGGAGCCATTGCGCTCCTCGCGCGCGATACCAACCCAGCTGGCCAGCTTCTCACTGTCTTCCTGCAGCAGGCTCGCCTGCTTGCGAATCGCTGTGAGCGCGCGGTTGGCAAGCTCCTTCTTTTCGTCGAACTGTCGGGAGATGGCCATCTGCTGGTCCGCCTGCTGCAATAAGGCCGTCGTTGCCGCCCCTGACCCTTCAGTTTTCAGGAGCTCATAAACTCGATTGTAAGCTGCCTCGACCTGTTTGTTGAGTTCCATGTGCCGTGTCTGGAGTTCCTCTAGCACTCGGCTTCGCCCAAGCAGGCGCTCCCTGATCGCATCCAGCAATTCTCTGGTCTCGCGGTAAGCCCGATTCAGAGCGCCTACTTCACTCTGCTGGCCAAGGAGTTCCCGAACTCCTCCGACAATGCCACTGCCAGCCGAAACTAGAGGCGATCGCGAGTCCTCAGCCATTCTCGATGCTGGCGGAGGACTCGTATTGGGTTTCGAGGGAGGAGGAATCAGCTCTTCTCGGAGTTCTTTCAAATGCTCCGCCAAGGAATGCATTTGAGCCTCGGGCAACTTCTTCTTTTGCCGGTATTCTTCGATATCCAGATTTGAACCTGAGAGGTCCAACTTCTTGTTGGCGACTTCGAGTTCCTTCTGGGCCCGATCGACCGCCTGCTGACTCCGGCGAAACCCTTCGGCTGTAGTGGCTTTCTTGAGACCCTCCCGCGCCGCTTCCAATCTTTTACCGGCTGCCTCCACGTCGCCGTAGATGCTCCAGACCTCTGCCGCAGCTTTGTCATATTGACTCTGGTCCATTTGAGCCGGGGAGGCACTGGGAGACGACGGTTCGTTGAGCGCCAGGTATTTGGACTCGATTTCTGCCAGCTGAAACTCGCTTTCGAGAATAGAACGGGTGAGCTGAAGGTGAGCGTCCGCCAGACTTCTCTCAAGGGTTGACGAACTGTACTTCAAGAGATCGATAGCAGTGCGATAACGATTTCCTGCCTGCTCGATCCGTTCCAAGATCTGAATGTTATGGTCAGTCTCCTGAGCCTTGTCGGCAGGGATTGGTTGCTTCGAGCAGGATTGAGAGACGATGCACACAAACGCCAGTGTGATTCTGGAGGCTATTTTCATCTTGGGTTAAATAAGCTTATCGAGGCCAATAGCAAGGAGCAAGAGAACACTAATGTAGCTGTTCACAGTAAAAAAAGCTGCATTGACCTTCGAGAGGTCGTTGGGGCGAACCAGTCGGTGCTCGTACCACAGAAGGCCGCCGACCGTTGAGATTCCAAGAAAACTCATCCATCTCAGGCCCTCCAAAAAGAATAAGCCGATGAGAAGCACGAGCATCAACAGGTGGAATCCAGAAGATACTTTCAAAGCGGCCCTCACTCCAAAACGTCTGGGAATGGAATACAGATTCTGTCGTCTGTCAAACTCCACATCTTGGCACGCATAAATAATGTCAAAACCAGCGGTCCACAGCAGAACAATAAGACAAAGCAGAACGGGAGTGAGCTTGACATCCCCTCGAATAGCGATCCAGGCACCCAGCGGGGCCAGCCCCAAGCACAGACCTAGAAAGAGATGCGTATAGCTGGTCACTCGTTTGGTGTAAGAATAAAAGAGCAGTATGAAAAGCACAGGGAACGAGAGCCAAAGGCAAAGAGGATTAAGTTGGTAAGCTGCAGTCACAAAAAGTAGACTTGAAACGACGGTAAAGCACGCCGCAAAGGCCAGACTGAGATGACCTGCCGGGAGAGCTCTCATCCGTGTTCTGGGGTTCTCCGAATCAATTCGCCAGTCAGCGATGCGATTGAAAGCCATCGCTGCGCTGCGGGCGCCAACCATTGCCATGATGATCCAGAACAGCTTTGAAACCTTGGGAAACCCACCAGAAGCCAGGAGGGCACTGAGCAGGGCGAATGGCAACGCGAACAGCGTGTGTTCAAACTTAATCATTTCCAGCGTTGTTCTTAGGTTTGACCAGAGTTTCATATCAGACGACACGCTTGATCTATTCGACTGTGCTGCCCATCCAACGATAAGCTCCCGGCGGTCTCAATCCTAGCTGAAGCATAACACGGTAGAGGAACTGATCGATGGCTTCATCAATACTCGCAGGATGATGGTAGAAAGAAGGAATCGCAGGAAAGATGACGGCTCCGGCCAGTGTTAGCAATCTCATGTTTTCTATATGTATCAAGTTGAACGGAGTATCACGAACGACGAGGAACAGCTTGCGCCTTTCTTTGAGCATGACATCGGCCGCCCGCTGAATGAGATCTCGAGAGATGCCGTTGGCAATTCCTCCTAACGTTCCCATCGTGCAGGGAATCACGACCATCGCGTCCACCGGGAAGGACCCGCTGGCAATCTTGGCCCCGACGTCGTTGTTGTTGAGGACCTCGACCTTCTCCCGACCGCTCTTCACCAGCGTCTCCGCCAGATTTGCCAGGGAGACTGAGCTCAGCCGCAGTTCCTCCTTAAGAACCCTTGTTCCGGCGGAGGACGCCACCAAGTAGACTTTGGAGACATCCTCTTCTCTGACGAGATGGTTCAAGAAGCGATGGGGATAAATGGCTCCACTCGCTCCGGTGATTGCGACGGTGATTTGCACTTTGAACTCTTCTCCTAATTCGGCCAAACTCGAAACTCAAGGCTCACTCAAAATTGTTGAGCCGATGCGAGCTTCTGCACTGGTAGGCGCGATTCTCGCTTTCTAGAGAGCTTTGCAGGAGTGACATTGTGGTCTCCCTTCGCCATGCCCTGCCTAAAGCCGATTGCCACGCAAGAAGTTAGCTCCCTCCGCCGCATTGGGGCACCCGAAAGGCGTGAGGGGGCCCAGCGCAAAAAAGCCACTGCCACTGCATCCGGTCCCTGCCGCTACTCGCTTGGCTCAAACTTGAACGAGGCACCAATTAGATGCAGCCTCTCGATCCGAATTCATCGTTCAATGGTACACTATTTGATCCAGCGGCCGCACCTGGAGAATCAATCGTTGCAACGAGCTGTCTAAGCTTTAATCTCAAGGTCGGGAGCACTGATTTTTGTGTGGACAATGGACGGCTGTCGGAATAATCGCTAGCTGGTTATGATGGAAGCTGAGCTCAGAACTCTTCTCGCCGAAGTCAAAGCCGGAGAGAAATCGATCGACGAGGCTTTAGGCAAGTTAAAACACTTGCCTTTCGAGAACCTCGGCTTCGCCCGGATTGACCACCACCGCTCCATCCGGCAGGGTTTCCCGGAAGTAATCTTCGGTCGCGGCAAGACGGTCCAACAGATCGTGGCGATCGTCAAGCGTATGCTGGCCAATCAACATAATATCCTGATTACTCACTCCGATCGCGGCACCTTTCAACAGATCAAGAAGCTCGATCGAAGGACGAAATTCTACAAGGATTCAAAGGCCGTGGTTGTCTGGCGCGACAAAACGTCTCATGGAAAGGGCAAGATCCTCGTCGTGAGCGCGGGCACCGCCGACATCCCTGTGGCGGAGGAAGCTTTGGTGACGGCACAGGTGATGGGGAACAATGTCGAGAATCTCTACGATGTCGGAGTCGCGGGAATCCACCGGCTCTTGAGCGAACGCGACCTCCTGCTCAAAGCGCGTGTCATAGTTGTGGTGGCCGGCATGGAAGGCGCCTTGCCAAGCGTGGTCGGAGGATTAGTATCAGTCCCGGTGATTGCAGTCCCAACCAGTGTCGGCTACGGTGCCAGCTTGCAGGGGATTACAGCGCTTCTGGGAATGCTGAACAGCTGCTCATCGAACGTGACCGTCGTGAATATCGATAACGGTTTCGGAGCTGGTTATGTCGCCAGCTTGATTAATCGGCTGTAACTCATCTGCAATTCCCCAATCAAACGAAATTCTCATCTCTGTCTGGAGGCCATCTCTCGCCCCCCGCATATCCAGCCAGGGCAGCTGGACTTTTTGGCCGCTTCGGGGCGCTCGCCCGAGTACGCTGGGCTACTCGGTTCGCAGGATCTCACTGATGTCGAGTCGAGCAATGGGGCGAGTAGCTATCCAGATACCTATCGCTGCAATCAAGGCAATAGAGAGAACAGAGGCCACATATCCCGTGGCGTTCACGGATTTCGCGCCGTGGACCAGGCTCTCGAGTAGCCACCCGCTGAGGACAGCCCCGACGATTCCAGGAATGGCCCCCGCCATGATCGGAATCAAGCCTTGCCGCAAGAGGTTTATCCGGAGCTGCGACGGCGTAGTGCCCAGTGCCATACGTACACCCATTTCATGGGTTCTCTGGGCAACAGCATAGGAAACGATGCCATAGATGCCGATGACGGCGAGCAGCAACGCGAACACGGCAAAGCAAAGCACTGCAGTCCTGCAGAATTGTGGTCGGGCGAGAACATCAGACAGCCGCTGCTCCATCGTTTTTACGCCGAAGACCGGGACCTGCGGGTCCACCGACTGAACCGCGGTGCGGATCATCGCGAGGCGGTCTTGGGCGCGACCATCGACCCGCGCGACGAAGGTCGAGAAAAAGCCGCCTGGTGACTGGGCGGGAACAAAGATCTGGCTTGAGTTTGCCCCGTCGGTCATATAGTCCATCGCCTTGACCACGCCGACGATTTTCAAGGGAGGATCGTTGCCTATCGTAACTTTGCGGCCCAGGGCATCTGCAGGCGATCCGAACTCGATCGCGAACAGCTCATTGACCACAGCGACCTTAGCATTGCCTTGTACTTCCGCGGCGGTGAATTCGCGACCCCGCAGAATGCGTGCACCCATGGTTCGGAAATAGTCTGGGAATATTGGAACGAGCATGGAATTCTGCCTGGCTGGACGGCCATCCAGCCCAAATGGTCCCCCAATGAAGCCAGTGGCATAAATCGGGAGGAACTCGGTTTCGCTGGCGTTGCGTACTCCGGGGAGTCGTCGGATTCGGTCCAACGCTTCCTGGAAATAGGCCAGCCGGCGGTTGCCTAACGAATGGGTAGTTCCCTCCAGCGACACGTTCACCGTGACTAGGCCAGTCCAGTCAAACCCGCGGTCGATTCGCATGAGATTGGCAAACGCACGACCGAGGGAAATCGAAGCCGCCAGCAGGACGATTGTGACCATGACCTGTGCGGCTACCAACGCTTCGCGAATGAGCCGCGAGCTACGGTTGCCGGTGGAACCGCGGGTTCCGGGCGTAAGGACACGGCCAGCGTACAATGAGGGCAGAATGCCGAAGAGTAGCCCACTGAGTACTGACGCCGCGAGGGCAAAACAAAGCACACGACTGTCCAGTATTGAGTAAACCTGCGAGGCAAGTGCAGACGGCTGGAATTTTGCAGCGACGGAGGTAGCCCAGAAGGCGACCACCAGTCCGGTAATGGAGGCAACCAGCGAGAGAAGGAGGCATTCTGTCAATAGTTGCTGCAAGAGGCGTGCCCGGCTTGCCCCAAGCGCGGACCGTATGGAAAGCTCAGTAGCACGATCTGCCGTACGGGCCATTAATAGGTTCGCCACATTCGTGCAAGCGATCAGCAGGATCAGCACCACGCAGGACATCAACACAAGTGAGGCGTTCTTTGTAGGGCCGGCGAGTGCGTCCCTGAGTTCGGTAATCCGTGAAGGAAATTGGATTTTCTGGAGAGGCGTGCGGTCGGGCCAGAGCCGATCGGCTTCGGTGGCGAATGCCTGGCGGGCTTGCGGCCATGTGATACCTGGTTTCAGCCGCGCGATTACCTCCCAGCCGTTGTTGCCAGGGCTGAAGGCTGCCGGCTTCCAGAGAACAGCCTTCCCTGGATAGTCAAACCCCGGCGGCGCGACGCCAATGACGGTGAGCGGGGTCCCATCAATTCGGACTGTGGAACCCAGGGCTTTCCGGTCACCTCCGAAAAGCGCTTGCCAGAGTCCGTAACCAATGACCGCGACAGCGTTGCGTCCCGGCGATCCCCAGCCCACCCCGTCCACATCATCCCCAGGCAAGAATCCGCGTCCCAGGATCGGCTGTGTACCGAGCACGGAGAAAAAATTCGAGGCTGCCTGAGCGACATGAGCTCTGCGCCATTCGCCCCCTCCACCCAGATTGACGTCGAGCGTCTCGAAGAGTGCGGTGTCAGCGAGATACGTGCTCTGCCCGCGCCATGCGTGAAATTGCGCTGTACTGTCGTGTGGCGGAAAGAAGTTGCGTAGTGAAGCCAGGCGTGCGGGGTCCTGAAAAGGCAGCGAGCGCAGCAACAACGCGTTCACGACACTGAAGACGCCTGTGTTTGCGCCTATGCCAATGGCGAGTGCCAGGATCGCGAAGCCGGTGTGCCAGGGACGGCGGGCCCAAAGGCGACGAGTGTACTTCGTATCCTGCCTCACTTCCCGAGACAACTGTAAAGGGACGGAGATCGCCAAATCCGCAATGAGGTGAATCCACAGGCGGCCCAGGGCAGCGGCGCTGCTCGATTCATTGAGTTCGTCGCGAAGTTGACGCTCCAACGCTTCCCCGTAGTTTTCACGAAAGCCGGCCGGATAGAGCTTAAGCAGCCTGCGATATAGCCTCAATGAGAAGGGTTCGTCAGGCATGCTTGGGAACCCCAAACTTTGCCTTGGCTAATTGCACCAACTCGCGCATGCGAGCCGCTTCCGCTTGCGCTACTTTGCGGCCATAGGAAGTGATTCGGTAGTAACGACGCCGTTCGTCGTCAAGGTGCGCGTCGGGGCGCGCCTCGGACTCTTCGATCAGCCCCAACTCCACCATTTTGTTGATCGATCCATAAAGCACGCCGGGCCCAAGCTTCAGCTTGCCCCCGGTGCGCAGAGAGATCTCCCGCTTCAGGGCGTAACCGTGGCGTTCGCCCTCGCCGAGGGACAGAAGGATGTGGAAGAAGGCCGGTGAAAGCGGGGTCAAATCCGTCGGGTCAGCTTGATCGTTGGCAGACATACTAGTACAAATTCATATATAGTATTACGCTAGCGGACTGGCGTTGTCAACGGCTGCATATCCTTCCCAGCCGGATATGAATAGCACGGCATTCGCAACCACGAGCTTTGCTTTTCAAGGGCGATTTTGATATTCTGGACAGTTAAGAAGCCCAAGGAGAACGCTTATGTCGGGACATTCAAAATGGCACAGTATCAAACACAAAAAGGCGGCGGCTGATGCCAAAAGAGGCAAGATTTTCACCAGTCTGATCAAGGAAATCACCATGGCAGCCCGCACGGGCGGAGGGGACCCGGATGGGAATCCCCGGCTGCGAACGGCCATCCTGGCAGCAAAGGCGGTCAATATGCCGGCCGAGAATATCAAACGCGCCATCCAGAAAGGCACCGGCGAACTGCCCGGACAGAGCTACGAAGATGCCACCTATGAGGGTTACGGGCCTGGCGGGGTTGCCATGCTAGTCGAGGTTGTCACGGACAACAAGAACAGAACAGTTTCCGAAATTCGCCACGTTTTTGCCAAGCACGGCGGCAACATGGGTGAAAGCGGTTGTGTGGGTTGGATGTTCCATAAGAAGGGGTACGTGGCTGTGGAAAAGTCCAAGAGCGACGAGGATACCCTGCTGAACATCGTTTTGGATGCCGGCGCAGAAGACATGAAGGAGAGCGAAGGGACATTCGAAATCTACACGGCCCCTGAATCGTATGAAGCCGTGGTCGAGGCGCTGAAAAAAAACCATATCGAGATCGCATCATCGGAGATCTCAATGGTTCCCCAGTCTTA
>Ga0114129_10012349_pt1 | contig 12158 bp, 13 predicted proteins | sample RhiMetdeltSRZDD1_FD_80071 | JGI IMG/M metagenome (GOLD analysis project Ga0114129, IMG submission 80071) | Populus rhizosphere microbial communities from Tennessee, USA - Rhizosphere MetaG P. deltoides SRZDD1 (version 2) (version 2) | ecosystem: Host-associated > Plants > Roots > Rhizosphere >...
AGCCCCATCCGCCTGCCGAGAGAATCAGGCAGCCCCAGCCGCGATAGTAACCCTTTTCGGCGCCCCATCCTCGCGCCGAAATATGGCCCCGGCGCGGCATGGCCGGCCGAGAGCAGGGGGAGCAGGCCCGACCAGAAAAGCTCGTACATTTAAGGAGATAGCGCGGATAAGTTACCGATCCGTTCGCTTGCGGACGTCGCCGAGCCTAGGAGTGGGCAAAGATATCCTCGCCCGCCCAGCCGGCGAGGTCGAGCCGCACCCGATCGGGCAGGAACCGAAAACACGCTGCCGCCAGATCCACGCGCCCCTCCCGAATGAGGATGGCGTCGAGCTTCTCCTTGAGAGCATGCAGGTGCAACACGTCCGACGCCGCATAGGCGAGTTGCGCGTCGGTGAGCGTCTCAGCGCCCCAATCGGAGAGCTGTTGCTGTTTCGAGAGGTCGATGCCGAGCACCTCGCGCACCAGGTCCTTGAGGCCATGCTTGTCGGAGTAGGTCCGAGCGATCCGTGAGGCGATCTTGGTGCAATAGACCGGCGAGGGCATGACGCCCAAGCGCTTGTACAGCACAGCGAGGTCGAAGCGGGCGAAATGAAAGATCTTGAGAATCGTCCCGTCGGCGAGAAGCTTGGTCAGATTGGGAGCCTCGCTCGTGCCCGCCGGAATCTGAATCACGTCGGCGGAGCCATCGCCCGGCGAGATCTGCACCACGCACAGCCGATCGCGGTGCAGATCAAGGCCCATGGCTTCGGTGTCGATGGCGACCGCACCGCCGCGGTAGCGCGAGAGATCGGGCAGGTCGCCGCGGTGCAAGCGGATGGTCATGACGGCGCATGGACCGGCAATGACACGCATCTGGTGCCCAGGAGAGGGTAGCCGATACCCAAGATCATTCAAACGCTTCCGTTTCGGTGCGGGCGGATAACGCCCCTTTGAGTGGCCAAGAGAATATTCGCAGCCGCCCGGACCAACAAGCCCTCCCGATTTTGATCGCCGAAGGGGATCGCAACGCGCGCGAAATCGTCCGGGTTGCGCTCGGCTTGTACAACGGGAAGCACACCATCAACGTGCGGGTCTGGTATCGCGACGACGACGAGGTGAAGCCGAGCAAGTCCGGCATCACCTTGGCCGTGAAGCACCTGCCGGCACTCGCTGACGCCGTGGCGAAGGCGCTGGACCGCGCGCGCGAGCTCGGGCTTGTAGATGACGGGGGCGAGCAATGAGCGCGCTCACAGCCCTCTCTCCGGGCGCGGCGCTCGTCTACGACAATATCAACGCCGCTACCAAAGCCGACGAACTCGACAACATCGCCCGCGCCGTCTGGCACGATTGGGGCAACGGCGCGTTCACCGACGATGAGGCGAGCTTCCTGACCGGCGCCATTGATCGGCGCAGGCCCGTGACCTTTCATCGCTCGGCGAGGACCGGCGCCGGCCCTAGCAAACCGATAGGGCGGCTCCTGGGCAGGCTGGGCAGTAGGTTCACCCCGCGGCGCCCGCAACGCTGCAAGGATCGTGAGGAGTCTCGGCACCGACGCCGGATGCTCGGCGGATCGGGCGTGTTGCCGGATCATCTGAGGCATCACTACACCGAAGGCGAGCGCGCGGTGCTCTGCATCGTGGCGGGCGAGGTCAAGCACCACGGCATTTGCGACCTGCCGATCGATAAGATTGCGGCGCTGGCGGGCGTCTGCCGCACCATGGTGCAGAACGCCATGCACGAGGCGCGGATCCTCGGTCACATCAAGATCACCGAGCGCCCGCAGCGTGGGCATAAGAACCTGCCGAACTTGGTCGAGATCATCTCGCTCGAATGGCGTGCGTGGATACGACGAGGCCCGTCTGCCGCGCGCCTCATAGGGTCCACTTCTCTGAAAATAGTGAGCACCACGAAGAACCCAGATTTAAGACAGGTAAGAAAAGAAGAGGCAACCGATGAAGAAACGAAGCGGCGAAGCCACGGACCGCCCCACGCGCTCATAAAAAGGCGAGCGTGATGCCTTCCGACCCCACTACAAGTCCCCAACACTGGCGCGGATTGAGAGCAGCGCGGCTCAAGCTCGACCGGCACACCTGAGTCGTGCCCGGCTGTGGCCAGCGCGCCACCACGGTCGACCATATCAAGCGACGCCGCGACGGCGGCGCTGACACGCTCGCGAACACGCGGTCGCTGTGCCGGGGCCGCGGGCAAGCTCGTGGTCAAGGCGACTGTCGGACTTCCCGCCGGAAAGCGTACCGACCTCCTACCGAGGGGAAGGAGGTCGATCCATTTGCGGCAATGACGAGGTGCGACTCGAGGATGGTGGTCAAATTGACCACCAAGAAAAGCATGCGGATGCGAAGGGCGTGTCCTGCGCCTCGATGGGAGTGCTTTGCGGACGGCACGCCGCGCGGAACCCGAAGCACCCGTGGCAACCGTGGGGAATTATGTACTTTGCAAACCAGCCCCCAAGAGATAGGGGCAGGGCTTCTTACCTGTTGGCCTCAATTAGAACGCGAAGTTCCGTTTCGTCTCGCCCGCCTCCCCATTACGGGGAAAAGGGGGCGACCATGAAAATTGCAATTGCTTGCGCGCTGGTCATCGCCAGCGTGACGATGGCTTCTGCCCAGTATCTAGGAAACACGGGGAGTGGCCTTTATGGCACGGGATCGAACCCGAACAGCCATTCCGTCTCGCCCTACGTCAATTCGCACGGGACGTATGTGCAGGGTCATCAGCAAACGAATCCGAACAACACGCAACTCGACAACTACAGCACGCGCGGGAATTTCAATCCGAACACCGGGACCTACGGGACCCGCACTCCGCGCTATTGATCATTGCTAGAGCCAAGGCCCCGGTCTCGCGATCCTGGGCTTTGGTTTTTCTTGCTATTTTGCAATTATTCAATCAACCGACTCTTCTTCCGCTCCGATGTTGGCTTGTGTCGCGCGACTGTCCGCAACGCCGCCTGAAACCGTTCCTCGGATTCGTCGCAGCCGAGCTGGCGGGCGGCCTCGATAAACATCTTGCGTTGTACTCTATCGGCGGTAGGTTTCTGTGATTTTGTTCGCGTCATTGCAGTCTAGCCATGCGTCTGAGAGACGGCGGTATCGACATTTTCTACATTGACGAGTCGCATGACCAGACCGTGTACGTCATCACGGCCGTTACGGTTCCGTTTCTTCGCAAGGTAGACGGCATTTGGAACATCGTCTGGCCTGATCATTTTGATGCTGCCAAAGCTTGGCGGCGCGGACTCAAAGCAAGTCTGACCATTCCATCGAGCAAGGAACTGCACGGCATTAAATTGGCATCGGGGCGAGGTAGATACAAGCTCGGCAAATGGCAGTTCGATAAGGCACATGCAAGTTCCGTGTATCGGCAAATTCTGCGCAGCATCGATTTCATTCCCAATGCGTCGATAATGTCTGTAGCAGTCCACCGGGGTGCCAAGAACCTATATGGGCGTACTCGACTTGAAGCGGCGCTCTACGCTCTGCTACAGCGCATGAGGATGCAATGCAACGCGCCAACGCGTAATACCAACGCAATCGTTTTCTTCGATGAAGGGCATCTCGAATACCGAAAACTCTACAGACAAGCGCAAGTGTACCTGCCGACCGGAAGCATACTTGGCCAATGGGCAAGCGGATTGCTAAGCAAAAACCTGCCGCTTGATATGTTCACGAAGGACGGAAACGACAAACCTTCTAGGCATTGTCAGTTCACACAGACGGCCGATCTTGTTGCTTATGCGGCTTTCCTAAAGATCAAAGCAGAGCAGAAGCAACTGACGGACTGGCAGGCAAAATATAAATTGGGCACGTTGTACGACGAACTTCCGCAAGCGATAAGGAACACTGCTGCCCAAAAGAAAAAACCGCGGGATGCGATAGTTCGCCTCAAATAAGAGACTGCCGGCTTCCTTACGGAAGGCCGGCAGCTCCGGCGATTGCTAGACCGGCTCAGGGCCGGCTTCGCGAATCACGATTCCTTGAATCCCAACTGATTCGGGCCGTCAAGTGCCTTTTCTACGCCTGTGAATTCGCTTGCGTAGCAGGTCCCCGGTAGGTCAGCCGCTTGCCGGCGATGCCGCGCAAGGCTTTCCCAGTTCGGGCCGTATTATCAATACCGAGTGCAATGCGATTGCTGTATCGAAATTCAAACTCGGCAAGATAACGGTGAAGGTGCTTCTTAGCACAATGCTGGTACTCGAAGGCTGTCGCCTCATCGTGAAAGTGCTTTGGCACATTGATGCGGACCTACCCCCAGGGGGGATCAAAAAGTCAGCAACCGTTCCAACTGGGACCGCGTCGGGCCTCCGCACGCAAAAAATGGAAAATACAAAAAGAAAGCCCAATGTGCCAAAAACGTAGCAAATTGTTCTCTTGAACGATGTTTTCGGGGCGCGGAGCTATGCGCGCGAGGATAGGCTAAAGCAAGGGAGAGTTCTCGTGATGGAAATTCGCTTCAAACTCGAGAAGGAAACGAAGGGCGCGCTCCGTTATCAGGAGGGCGACGACAAGGGCGAAGTCATCGAGCAAGCATGGGCTAAGATCGGAACGCTCTATATGCGCAAGAGCGCGTTTGAACGTGGTGCGTCCTTCCCGCAGACGCTACGTGTTACCGTTGATACTGCTTGAATTCCAAAAATTGAAGATGTTCCGGCAGGAGGGGTGGTCAAAACTCTGGGATCTTCAAGCGGAGACCGCGCGGCTACCTCGCGCAAGTGCCCGCAGATTCCAGAAACTTTTTTTGCCCCCTGCACAGACGATCCCTCGTTGAGATCATTCCGTTGGGTCATCAGCCCGCTTGATCAATTTGGCCAGCAGGCGCCCAAAGGTTGAGCGCGGGTCCTTCGTACGGACAAAAGCCCTGCGGGGGGGGCAGCCGCGCGGCGGGCCGCTAGCTGCAGCTAATCAAAATTAAAACTTGACACCTTGACACCGTTGACCGCTTGACGACTGCGGTTGACACATAGGAACTCAACGGGCGGCGAGGCCCACAATCATCCCAACATATGGCGCCGTTGAACAAGAGCAGCACGCCGCGCGTCGCCAATAGAGGTCCGGCCTTTGGCTATCCCGCTAAGGACCACGTTTTGGCGTGGCGGCCGGAGATGCGCATCTGAGTGCCATCGAAACTGTAAGCGCTGTCAGCTGCTATACCACTGCCATAGGGGATAGCCTCGCCAGTAACATTTCTCGTTTTGCCCCGACAGACAGCTGTCACCGTCAGCTTTGCCGGCTGCGGGTTCAGCCTTGCGGGCGGCGGGCCGCGCGTCGGCCGGCTCGGTGAAACCGGGGGCGGCAATGACGATAGCCAAGGCCAGAGCGGTGATGAGCGTCTTCATAGCACGTCTCCTCGATTGTGCATCAGCGGTCGCTGATCGGCGCCGCAAAGAGTCTTTGCATCTCTCTGAAAAGTAGATCGGGCAAAGGAGCGGTTATTCCCATATTGTTTTCACATTAGATGCGTGTCAGCGGACCCGTCCGGTTCGTCAGCCAGCGTCCCCGACTCGATCACATAACTTCACCTGGTTCGTCATTCTCGCGAGCGTCTGGGTGGGGCAAGATCAGCTGCATGACCTGCTCGACATTTTCCTGCACGCCCTGAAATTTCCCGCTCGTCAAGTCGAGTTGAGCCTTGGCTCCGGGAATTTGGGTGTCAGATCTGACGGCCGTTACGTGTTCCACATTGATATGAATCAATTTGCCGCCGGGTTCGGTCAATCTGATCCAAGCCCTCGATTTGCCGGCGATACCATCACGACGGAACGGGACACTCTGTACGACGGGGAGCTCTGATGCGGCTAGCGAAGCCTTCTCCTCGATAGTGAATGGCTTCGCGGCATCGTTCACGACTCCGGTACGACCGTTGGACGTCATCGACGCCGGGCGTTGGGCGAATGCACCATAATCGGTCTGGTTATTGGCCTCCGCTAAAACAGCCGAGGCGGTGCCAAAAACGAGTAGGACGGCCAGAGTCGCGGCGGCCTTACGAGACATTTTTGTTCTCCTTGCTTAAAGCGCTTTCGTCCAATGAGATTGCATAAGCTCGCTGCTTATTCCGGCCAAACCGGGTGCGGTCAGGAATGTGCGGTTCTTTTTGCGCATTTCGGTGCTAGAAAGCGCTTTTTAGTGATGGTCATCACATAACGAACGCAGTGCTAGCGCTATTCGGACTGATATTCGGCCGCTCGGCGGAAACTACCCGGTGGATTTTGAAATTAACCCCGCCACCGGGCGCCCGCTCGGCGGCGTTCTTTCGTGCTCTCCCCTATCTGCGCGCCGAACGTTGGGACGGCAACCAGCGTGACTCGTCTGACCCCCAATGTGTTCGCTGTCGCGAAAGATCGCGATGGACTCAAATCCACGGCGCGACAATCCGCGCCCGACGATTAGGCGAGCGCTTTGTTCGGCCATGCACGTTCGCACCAATCACAATTAGTTCAACTGTGGAATACCGTTTACGGGGCGCGAGTCCTGATCACCGTGCAGGCACGAGCTTGGCTTTGCCACGACTCGGCGAGTCCTGCATATCGTAACGGAGAAATGAGATGCGCATGTTTTCAAGAATAGCCGCTGGCTATCTAGTTGTGGCTACCAGCTTGGCGTTGACCCTGACTGGACCGTCTTTGGCGCAATCGCAGGGTCAAGAGTTCACGATCCGAGACGAGAAACAACTAGTCGATTCGCTGCGTTCGGGCGGATACGTTATTGTTGTCCGGCATGGCGCAACCTTCTCTGATCAAGCGGATACCGACCCCTTCAATTTCGATAACATCGCCAAGCAGCGAAACCTGAACGAGAAGGGCAAGGAACTGGCCAAAGCATTTGGCGACGCAATGCGCCAAGTTGGCATCCCTGCCGGCGAAGTCTACACGAGTAATTTCAATCGTGCCTTTGAGACGGCGGTACTCGCCGGATTTAAAGACATCGAAAAGACCACCGACCTAACGGAGGGCGGTCTCGTCGTGTCACCCGACGAAAATAGCCGGCGAGCTGCGGCACTTCGCAAGATGCTGGCGCAGATGCCCGAAAAGAGCAAAAACACTTTCCTTATCACACACAAGCCTAACATCATCGATGCCTTGGGCAAGGGCTGGTTCGATGTGAAGGAAGGCGAAGCATCGATTTTCAAGCCCGAGGACGGCAAGTATCGGCTCGTGGCGCGCGTGCAAATGGAGGACTGGCCGAAGCTCGTTGCCGTCAAGTAGACGCGCACTCACGGAGGCGGCCCGCGTTTCAGTAACGCATGCCACGGAGGGAAAGGCCGCCTCAGAGTCGGAACACACTCTTACGGGCATTATGTTCGGTTGTTGCGTTGTCTCAATGGAGCAAACTTCCCGGCGCCGTTTCGGCGCGCTACTCGGTACCTCGACAGGATTTGGCGTGAACCGAAGCCGGGCGAACTCCCGGTCGAGCAGCCGAGTAAATTCGATCTCGTCATCAATCTCACCACCGTGAAAGCGCATGGCTAGGCGTTCCGAACGATGACGGGTCCTCCCGGCGCCTGAAAGCATTGCGGGGGGCAGCCGCCCGAGAGAGCGCCAGCCGCGCGGATGAAAAAATTAGGTTAACGTGTGAACACGCCAACGCGCATGTGAACACATTAACATGTTAGGACGTTAACACGCCGGTTAACTCCTCGCCGATGGCAGGGTTCTAGCGCGCGTTATCGTTCGCATAATGACCGGTTATGGAACGAAAGGCCGCGAAGGGCCGCGCGAAGCGTTTCAGTCCACGGAAACGCAACTCAACTTGAAATTATGTCAGGCATGGGCATTTCGGCGAACCACGGCATAGCATTCACAGGAACGGCGCGAGCTTTCGGGTGGGCACTCGTCGCGCAACTGCCGCTGGCCGGACTTTCGGCCGCGCAACGTTGAGCTAGGACTCACCGTTTCCGACGCCGTGCCCCAGTGTGCCGGAAATGGTTTCGCCGGCACGCTTGAGAGACTTGATGAGTTCGGGAGGGGGGCTTGCCGGCAGGCTCTGCGTCGCACCGATCAGCCCGACCATGGCGGCCAACGATGCTTGGGCATCGAAGATCGGCACTGCAACAGCGTTGAATCCGACGATACCTTCGTCAGGCACAATGGCCCAGCCTTGCCTCCGCACCCGGTCGAGCTCCCGCTTAAGCGCGCGCGCGCTGGTGATCGTGTTTGGGGTCATCTTCTGGAGGGGGCGGGCGAGGACATCTCGCGCGAGATGCTCCGGCCCAAAAGCGAGCGCTATCTTACCCAGCGCCGAGCAATGAAGCGTTCCGGCAGGCAGCATGTTGCCAACCCGCTGAATGATTGCGTAGTCGGACGTGCCCAGCGCAACGTCGAGGACGCGGATCCGCTCCCGCTCAAGCCTAGTGAGGATTGCGGTGTGTCCAAACTTGTCGCGCAGCCCAATCAATGCCGGTCGGGCGCCAGCGATGAGGTCGACGCCGTTTGCAATCGAGTTTGCCAGCGACACCATTCGTGGTCCAATCCGATATTTCTCGGTTTCTCGATCCTGCACGACGAATCCGGACCGACCGAGAGTGACGAGGTGACGGTAGATGCGCGCTTTGGTGGCATTCAGCAGCTTGGCCAACTCGGTAACGCCGAGCGCCGGAGGGTTGGCTGCCAGCGCTTCGACGATCTTGAATGTCAGGGTGACTGCGAGTATCCCGTCGCCGGAATGGGAACCACCTTTGACGCGCGGCATTGCAGTCTCCGTGCTGTCGATCAGACGTCCGCGCCTCTATTCGCGGCGTCACACGCCTTCGTGTAGAGGTCGAGACTCCGTTTCAAGACGTCGGGAAGCGGAACGGCCGAGCGGCTGGCCGGTGCGACGGCAATCGCGGTTAGCTTGGCGCGGAAGACGTCTCGTCCGTCGGTGCAACGGCCGACAACCTCCAGATCGAAGCTTCTGATGCGCGTGTCCGACACTGCAACGGTCATCGTGAACTCGTCGTCAGGCCGGAGTGGCGCCGTGAATTCCAGCGTCAGAGCTCTGGCGGGTGTTGCAATGCCGAGCCGCTGTTTCGTCGCCTGGAGGGGTGCTCCGAGCAGCGCTGCCATGAAGAGTTCAAATGCGGACGCCACGTATTCGCAGAAATTGACCGTGTAGACAACGCCGGACGGATCGCACTCTCCCCATCGGACCCGCCGGTGCACCGTCAATGGAGTCGTCTCGATCACCTGCTCGCTGGCGAGGCCGAACGAAGGCATTGCGCGTTGCGATCTATTCGAGAACGATGTTGGCTGATTTTCCTACCTCCCGCCATCGGGCGGCGTCGTCTCGCAGGAACTTCGTTACCTCCTCGGGCGATAGGCGAGGCACCGCGAATCCGCCGGTTCGCGCGTTGTGCAGAAACTGTGGCCGCTGCATGGCCTGCCCTATAATGTCGCGCAGTCGCGCGACGATCGCCTCTGGCGTGCCGGCTGCGACGTAAACACAGAGCCAGGATTCGGCGCGAAAGCCGGGTAGCACGCTGTCCATCGTCGGCACGCCGGCAAATACGTCAATTGGTTCGCCGCTGGCAACTGCGAGGGCGCGGAGCGTCCCGGCCTGAACATGCGGCAGCGATGAGATCGGCGTGTCAAATGTGATCTGTACGACCCCGCTGACCGCGGCCGTGGTAGCGGGGCTATTGCCCGGATAGGGGACGTGAGTCATTTCGACCTTCGCCATCTGTTTGAACATTTCACCAGCTAGATGCGGAAGGGAGCCGAATCCCGAGGTCGAGTAGTTGAATTTGTCCGGGCTTGCCTGCAGCAGGCTTATCAATTCCGGTAGGGTTTTCGCCGGAACGGAGGAATGGACCAAAAGCACGTACGGCGTGGTGCCAAGCAGAGAGACCGGGGTGAAATCTTTCCCGGCGTCGAACGGCACGTTCGGTTTCAGTGCCGGGAGGACAGACATTTGCGAGCCAGTGCCGATCAGCACGGTGTACCCGTCGTGTGGTGCGGACTTGACGAACTGGGCGGCAATGATGCCGGTGCCGCCGGGCTTGTTCATCACGACGAGAGGCTGTCCCGCAATGCTCTGGAATTCCTGTGACAAGCTACGGGTCATGATGTCGGTGACGCCGCCGGGCGCGAACGGCACTACCGCCGTTACTGGCCTTCCGGGGAAGGCGGACTGGGCGTGCGCCCCCCACGGCAGCATTGCCGCGAGCGCTGCGGCGCGGATCAGGAGTCCCGCTCTTCCGAAGCACGACATAAATGCCTCCTTGCATTCTCTTTTGCGACGTCAGGCCACTTCGAATAGCCCTGCGGCGCCCATGCCGCCGCCGACGCACATGGTGACGACGACGTGTTTTGCGGCGTGGCGCCTGCCTTCGATCAGCGCATGCCCGACGAGGCGGCTTCCGGTCATCCCGAATGGATGACCGATGGCGATCGCGCCGCCGTTGACGTTCATACGTTCGGCCGGAATGCCTAGTCGGTCGCGGCAATAGACGGCCTGGGAAGCAAACGCTTCGTTGAGTTCCCACAATTCGATTTCGTCGATTTTCAGCCCGTGGCGCTTGAGGAGCTTCGGCACCGCGAAGACCGGCCCGATGCCCATTTCCTCCGGCTCACAGCCGGCAACCGCAATGCCGCGGTAATAGCCCAGAATGTCGAGGTTGCGGCGCTCGGCGAGCTTGGCATCCATGACGACACAGGCCGACGCGCCATCCGAGAGCCGGCTAGCGTTGCCCGCAGTGACATATTGGCCCTCGCCGCGCACTGGAATGAGTCGCGCGAGCCCCTCGAGTGTCGTATCCGGTCGATTCCCTTCGTCCGCTGCCAGGCATACGTCGGCCCGGCTGCTTTCCCCGGAATCCTTGTCGATGACGATCTTCGTCGATGGCAACGGCACGATTTCCGCGTCGAAACGGCCGCCCTGCTGCGCGGCGGCGGTACGGCGCTGGCTCTCGCAGGCGAACTCGTCCTGAGGGTCGCGGCCGATCTGGTAACGCTGTGCCACGAGGTCCGCGGTCTCGATCATCGGCCAGTAGATTTCGGGCTTATTGGCGACAAGCCAGTCCTCCGTTTCGCGGTGATGATTTAAGTTTTTCTGAGTGAGGCTGACGGACTCCAGGCCACCGGCTACGACGATTGATACCCCATCGACGATGATGCGCTGTGCGGCGAGCCCGATTGCCTGCATCCCTGAGCTGCAGAAACGATTGACGGTCATTGCACTTACCGAAACTGGCAAGCCGGCGAGCAGAGCCGCCTGGCGGGCGATATTGTTGCCGGTGGCACCCTCCGGATAGCCGCAGCCGAGAATCACGTCATCGATCTCGTCCATGGCGACGCCAGCGCGCATGACCGCGTGTTGGATCACATGACTTCCGAGCTTTGCTCCGTGCGTGTCGTTGAACGCCCCGCGGTATGCTTTGCCGACTGGCGTCCGCGCCGTTGAGACGATCACCGCTTCCGTCATCGTGCCTCTCCTTTACTCGGCACGGAGCTGCTCTGAGGGCGTCACCACCTCGGCGACCCTCGCGGTGGGTGGCGCGGTGCCGAAATAAGCCTCGGCGTTCCGGTAGAGCACCTTCTCAAGCACCTCTTGGGGATAGCCCTCGGCCTGCCACGCCGGGATCACGCGCTCGAACAGCAGCCCTGGGAAATCGCATCCGAACATGATGCGATCCTGCAGCCGGCCGCGAATCTCCTTCTTGAGTGCTGGCGTGAAATGTTGCGGGCCCCAACCGTGCAACTCGTAATGCACATTACCCTTGTGTAACAGCACGGCGATCATTTCGTCCTGCCAGGGGTAAGCCGGCCGCGCGGCCAGTACGTTCAGCTCCGGGAAACGTGCCGCGACGGCGTCGATGTGACGGGGATGTCCGTGATCGAGGATAATGCCCTTTCCGCCCCTGTGTCCCTGACCGATCCCGGTGAGGCCGCAGAGGATCATTACCGGGATGCCAAGATCAATCGATCGTTCATAAAATGAATCCCAGAGCGGGTCGCTCGGCGGCACGCCGGTCACCTGTCCATTGACACAGAAGCCGACGAAACCCGCACCCGCCTCGATGCAGCGCTGGAATTCTTCGAGCGACTCCGCACCTCGCCACGGCTCGAACTGAAGCCAGTGGCCAAACACGACATCCGGAAAGCGTCTCTGATAGGCGAGCGCGTAATCGTGATGCTGCCGCATCTCCTCGATGGGCAGCGCCTTTGTGTAGGACAAGTCAAGGATCG
>Ga0114129_10012350_pt1 | contig 12157 bp, 9 predicted proteins | sample RhiMetdeltSRZDD1_FD_80071 | JGI IMG/M metagenome (GOLD analysis project Ga0114129, IMG submission 80071) | Populus rhizosphere microbial communities from Tennessee, USA - Rhizosphere MetaG P. deltoides SRZDD1 (version 2) (version 2) | ecosystem: Host-associated > Plants > Roots > Rhizosphere >...
AAAACCAGCGGCAGCGACGCCAGATTGTCGAGCATCCAGCGTCCCGGCACTTTGGTGCGCACGACGATCCAGGCGATGACCGCCGACACCAGCATGACGGTGGTGGCGCTGCCGAGCGCAAGCAGGACGCTGTTCCAAACCGTATTCATGAATTGCGGATATTCGAGCACCGCGCGGTAGGAATCGAGGCTGACGCGGCTGAGCGCCGCCCAGGACGGCGCGCTGTAGAACTTCTGTAGCGAGGACCAAACCAGCACCAGGAACGGCAGCAGCACGATCACGATGAAGTAGAGGATGAAGATCGCCGCGGTGACATAGCGCCAACGACCCAGGTCGATGGTGCGCGGACGAAAGCCCTTGCCGGTGACGGTCGAAAATCGTCCGCCCTGACTCGAGAGCCGCGACTGCGCATAGATGCCGAGCGAGGTGATGAGCAGCAGCGTCACGGCATAGGCGGCGGCGAGCCCGATCTGGCTCGGATATTGGTGGATCGCCTGATAGATCGACGAGGTGTAGACGTGGATGCCCACGGGCAGCCCGAGCAGCGCCGGCACCTCGAACGATTCAATCGCACGCACGAACAGGATCAGAAGCGCCCCGAGCGCCGCCGGCCAGGCCAGCGGCAACGTGACCCGGCGCGCGATCTGCGGCACGGAAGCTCCGCTCATGGCGGCTTGCTCTTCGAGCGCGGGATCCATGGAACGGAACGCGGCCGTCATCAGCAGAAAAGCCACAGGCGAGTAGTGCAACCCATCGACCCAAATCATCCCCGCCATGGTGTAGGCGTTGACGAACACGGCGTCGGTGTCGAACAGTTTCTGCAGGGCGAGATTGATCAGGCCGATTTTCGGGCTCGCCAGGAGAATCCACGAGACCGTGAAGAGAATGCCTGGAATCACCAATGGGATGATCGCCAGGGCGAAGAACAGCGTCTTGAACGGCGTATTGGTGCGTTCATTCATCCACGCGAGCGCGGTGCCGACCACGAGCGAGAGCAGGGCGGCGCCGATTGAGAATTGCAGGGAATTGAAGAAAAGGCGCGCATTGTCGCTGCTCATGTAAGCGGTGCGGAAGTTCTCGAGCGTGTATTGCGCGGGTAGCCCCGCCGTCTGCGGCGTGAGAAAGCTTTGCCAAAGCAAAAACACGAGCGGTACGAGGGAGAGCCAAACGACCAGCACCACCGGAGCGCCGATCAGCACCCATCTCGCATCGAGCCGCGGTGCAACGGTCGGCAAAGGAGCGAGCCGCCCAACCGCATCGGTCACGGGCGCGACTCGGGTGCGGCTGGCTCGGTCTGCTCCCTCTCCCACGCGCCCCGGGCTCGCCCGGGTCGCGTCTTGAATTTCGCGCAAGTCGGGCGAGCCCGACTTGCGTGGGACAGGGGTGGGGTGAGGGGTGTTGGTCTCCCAGTTCGACCGGTAACCCCCTCTCCCCAAATGGGGAGAGGGACCGCACCGAGACCGTGGCGCCTCCAGCGCACCAGATCTAGCTCAACGCTAATCATGGTCGTGGTGATGGTGATGCCCATGATCGTGGTCGTGCCCGTGATCATGAGAATGATGCTCGTGGTGATGAATGCGCTGGGGCGGACGGCCGCGGCGCGGATCCTCGCTGAACAGTAGCGATTTGATCGTGACCGGCACGGTATATGACGGCATGCGGACGCGTCCGAGATCAATGTAGTCGAAATCGCGCAGCACCAAGCCATCGATTGCCAGGATCTCGCTCTCGACCAGCAACTCTTCGCGCAAGATCGCGCCCAGTGTTTGCGCCACGTCGCCGTCGAGCATGAGGTAGAGCGGCTTCCTGCGTTCGATCGTCCTAGCGAGCCCGTGGCGGACGCCTTCGGCGAAGGCGAGGATACGCTCGTAGGACGGCGCACCCTGCCAGCGCAACGCGAGCGCCACTTCGCCCTCGCCTTCGATGAGATCGAAGGCGGTGAAGTGCGCGCGGATGGCCTGGGCGAGCTTATCCACGTCGATCGCCTCTTCGCACACGTAGGGCGGTTGCAGAACCTGCAGATTGCGCCGCGGCAGAAGCTCGCCCGGCTTGGAGATATAGCTGGTATTGCCGCTGAGCTGCACGCTGTACTCCGAAGCCCCGAGCGCAGTGGCGCGGATGCACTCGCCCGGCGGCAGCAGCGGCCACGGCAGCGCGCCGGCATCGATCCGCGCCCGAATCGCGCGACCGAGCCGGCGTCCCATGTCGCCGAAATCGCGCTGCTCGCGACCGTAGACGTATTCGCCGACGCCGCCGGAAAACATCACGCCGTCGATGCGGCCAAGCTCGCCGATCGGATCGGTCAAATAGAGATGGTGGACCGCGTGCGGCAGCGAACGCTGCGCGAGCGTCGCCACCAGCAAATCCGCCATGCTTGTCGCGACATTATCGAGTTGCGCGCTCGAGACCACGTCGCCGCGCGACCAGGAAAAGCCGGCTTGGCGGGCGTGGAACTTTCCCGCCGGATCGAGCCGCAGGATCCGGCCGGTCTCCTCCATGACCTGCAGCCGGCCGCCGATATGCAGCGCCGCCGTGGCGATCACGTTGCCCTTCTCGACGATGCCGAGTTTGGTGGTGCCGCCGCCGATGTCGATGTTGAGGATGCGCTTATCCTCCTCATACGACACCTTCGACGCACCTGAGCCATAGGCCGCGAGCATCGATTCCATGTGGTGTCCCGCCGCCGCGGTGACGAAATCGCCGCGCTGCTCCGCAAGCAGGGCGGCAATTGCCGCCGCGTTCTCGCGGCGCAACGCCTCACCGGTCAGGATGACCACGCCGGTATCGATGTCCTCGGGCTGCACGCCCGCCGCTTTATACGCATCATCGATGATGGCGCCGAGCGCCGCATCGTCGATGCGCTCGTCGCTCGCGTACGGGGTCAGCGCCACGGGCGACTGGAACAAGGTCTCGCGCGAGACGACGTAGTACCGGCTGGTCAGATCCTCGCCGTAGCGGCGTAGATTGATGCGGGAGAAGATGACTTGCGTGCCGGAGGATCCGATGTCGATGCCGACCGTCACCAGTGTCACGTGGTCCTGGATCCAGATCGGATTGTCTTCCAGCCGCTCGTCGGGATCGAACTCGAAATGGTCGTGGTCGTGATCTGCGTCGCCGTCATGATCATGCACGACATCCTGGCCGAGCAGATGGTCGGCGAGCGTATGGCTGCGCTTCTGATCGTCGGCCATCAAACCTGCTCCTTGTTGCACCGCCGTAGACGCGCATTATGCCTCGCCGTTATCGCATGGGCGATCGAGCAGGGTCAAAAGCACTCCCTTCGAACGAGCTCGCACGGACACGGAATCATTGCGCAGGCCAGCACCGGTCGCCCAGATACGGGCTGTTTACGCCAGCCATGCAGCGCACGCCGCTCCAAGCGGTGCCGAAAGTATTGAATTCGACGCCGCGGGACGGGTAGCGACAGCTAGCGCGGGCGGGCATGACAAGCCTCACTCCCCATGGCAAAACATTGCCAAAGACCTCTCGAAAGGAAACGCCGTGCTGAAAAAGGCGCAAGGCCCGCAGGCCCAAAGCTTCAATGCCTACGACCGGCCGCACTGCGACCTACGCGAATTCATCGCGCGGGCGGAACGCGCAAATGAGATTGTGCGCATCAAGGGCGCCGACTGGAAGCTCGAAATGGGCACGCTGGCTGAGATCGTGAACCACGCCCGGCCGGAGCCGCCGGCAATCCTGTTCGAGGACGTGCCGGGCCATGCCAAGGGCATGCGGCTTCTCTCCGGCGCCACCAATTCGTCGAAGCGGCTCGCGATCGCGCTCGGGCTGCCGGTTCCCGACCATCCGCTCGACGTCGTGCGCGCCTATCGCGACCGCATGAAGATCCACCGGCCAATCCCGCCCAAGACGGTGGCGAGGGGGCCGGTGCTCGAGAACGTCGACCGCGATGGTCACGTCGATGTTTTGAAATTCCCGGTGCCGCTGCTGCACGAGCACGATGGCGGCCGCTACATTGGCACCGACGATCTCGTGATCATGCGCGATCCGGAAGCGAACTGGGTCAACGGCGGGACCTACCGCGCCATGGTGCAGGACAAGAACCACGTCTCGCTCTGGATCTCGCCGGGCAAGCATGGAAGGCAGATTCGCGAGAAATATTTTCGGGCCGGCAAACCGTGTCCGGTCCTGATCTCCTGCGGGCACGATCCCCTACTGTTCCTTGCCGGCGGCAACGAGCTCAAATTCGGCCTGTGCGAATACGACTATGCCGGCGGCCATCGCGGCGAACCATACGAGATCGTGCTGAGCGAGCTGCACGGCCTGCCGATGCCGGCCCATGCCGAGATCGTGCTTGAAGGCGAGATGGTCGAGACCATCAAGGCAAGGGAAGGCCCGTTCGGCGAGTTCACGGGTTATTACGCCTCGAGCCCGAGCGAGCAGCCGCTGATCGAGGTCAAGCGCGTCTACTACCGCAACGATCCCATCCTCGGCATCGCCTCGCCGATGCGCCCGCCGTCCGATTTCTCCTTCAGCAAGTGCGTGATGAAGGCGGGCATGATCTGGGACGAGGTCGAGCGCGCGGGGTTATCCGGCGTTGCCGGCGTGTGGGTGCACGAATTCGGCGGTGCGCGCATGTTCAACGTCATCGCCATCAAACAGGCCTATCCCGGCCACGCGCGCCAGGCCGCCCTGCTGGCGGCCGGTTGCCAGTCGGCCTCCTATCTCGGGCGCTTCGTGGTGGTCGTCGACGAGGATGTCGATCCGAGCGACCTGTTCGACGTGATGTGGGCCATGTGCACGCGCTGCGACCCCGCAAGCGACATCGAGTTCGTGCGCCGCGCCTGGAGCGGGCCGCTCGATCCCTTGCTCGACAAGTCAAGCTCGACCAATTCCCGCGCCATCATCGATGCCTGTCGGCCGTTCGAGCGGCTTGCGGATTTTCCCATGGTTGCCCGCGCGAGTCCCGAGCTGCGAGCGAAGGTCAGGGAAAAATTCGCCGATCTGCTCGGCCGGATCGGATGCGCCTGAATGGCGAATAGCGAATGGCGAGCGACTCCATTCGCTATTCGCTACTCCCTCCTCGCCACTCAGCTTGCACACAGAGAGACCCAGCCATGCCTGATTCATTCGCCGAACTGCGCCACGAACTGGCCGTTGCTAATCGCATTCTTGCGAACGAGGGCATCATCGACGCATTCGGGCACATCAGCGTGCGTAATCCGAAGGATCCGAATCGCTATTTCATTTCGCGGCATCGCGCCTCGGAGCTGGTCGAGCCCTCCGATATTCTGGAAATGGCCCTCGATTCCAAGCCGGTCGTGCCGACCAACGTGCGCCTCTACAGCGAGATGGTGATCCACGGCGAGATCTACAAAGTCCGCCCCGACGTCAATTCGGTGTGTCACCACCACGCTCCTTCGGTGCTGCCCTTCTGTGCGACCGGGGTGGAGCTCGTGCCGCTCTTTCACCTGGGCGGCACGCTCGGGGAAAAGGTGCCGTTCTGGGACAGCAGGGACGAATTCGGCGACACGAATCTGCTGGTGAGAACGCCGGAGGAAGGTGCCTCGCATGCTCGCGCGCTCGGTCCGCATTATATGCTGCTGCTGCGCCGTCACGGCGCCTCGCTCGCCGGCAAATCGCTGCGCGAATGCGTGTTCCGTTCGATCTACAGCACCCGCAATGCCGAGCTGCAGCTACGCGCGATGGCGATCGGAACGTTGGGGCCGCTATCACCCGGGGAAGTCGAGAAATGCGGCGGCCATAATCTCGGTTCGCGCGGCGTCGAGCGCGCGTGGGAGTATTGGGTGACGCGGCTGCAGAAAGCGGAAGCGATGTGGGCCGCCGCCGGCCTGCCGCGGCTGAAGGATCTCGGCAAACTGGCGCGGCCGCAAACGGCCGGGCGTGCGCCGGCGCGATCCGCCAGCCGAAGAGAGCCCCGCGTCAAGAGCAGTGCTGCCCCAAGAAAACGGCAGGGACATCGGTCGCGTTAACAATCCGTTAACGGCCCACGCAGTTATATCGCAGCGTAGGACGGCGATCGTCGCGCGCTGTCGCGCCGCGATCCGAAACCCGGCAATACTGCGGCCAGACATTTCACAATAGTTCATGCGCGGCGCCCGATTGTCGCCAAAAACGATTTGTACCCGCGCAGCCGCACGAAACATCGGGGGAACACGATGCAGACAAAACGAACCTACCAGGTGCAATATTGGCCGAATGGACAATGGGATCCGCAGTACAACTGGCGCAAAGTGGAGGCCAGCAGCGAAAAAGAGGCGGCGGAGAAGGTGTGCGGCCGGGCACTGACCAACCGTGGCACGCTCGCGAAACTTCGCGCCCGGGTTCTCACATTCGGCGATTTCAAACAGCGCAGCGCCACGTCGTTTTACGCCGCGGAATAGAATCGCAAGCTGCCGCGCGCGGTCGCGCTCGTTCATCCGATAATCCCCCTTCGATTGAGCTGTTGCCGAGGTGGTATCTCACGCCGCGCGCACCCGCGCGGCGTCCGCCTTTAGGTGAGGCGTAACGCCGTCCCTTGACGCATTGACCTTGCGCCGAGCGTGGCGCTCGGGGGCGCGTCCGCATGGCTAAACGGCGGTGCGGGGCACCCGGAGCGTTGCGTATCCGCATGTTATCCCGTAATGACACCCTCCAATTACAGCTCGCTTGCAAGGACGGGCAGCGCGGATCGTGCTAGCGCAGCCGATTTGAGGGAGGCGCCGAAATGACGGGGATGTACGAGCAGGTGCGGCCGGGCATCGGGCACAATCAGCCCGACGAATACGCCGAGGAGAAGAAGCACGAGAAGTGGGAGCGGTGGGCCAAGAAGCGCACTTTCGTGCGCGCGCTCGAGGGCACCTATAGTCACCTCTATAAGGCGCTGCTCGAGGAAAAGCGGGTCTATTCGTCACGCGACGTCCCCTGGAAAGGCGGCCCCGGCCAATTCGGCAAAAGCGTGATCAGCCCGCAAGCGACCGGCATCATCCAATCACTGGAATCGCACATCGAGGCCTACGCGCCAGGGGCATACGGCCAGAAGCATGGACACCTCAACAGCGCGGTGTTCTACGTGCTCAAGGGCCGCGGCCACGACGTGCACGACGGCCGGCATATTCCTTGGAAGGCGGGCGACGTGATGATCGTCGAGAACGGTTGCGTGCACCAGCACTTCAACGACGATCCCGAGAACGAAGCCATTCTCCTGGTGTTCAAAGCAAAGCCGCTGTTTCTTTTCATGCACCTCCTGTTTCAGAAGATCGTGGAATGGCCGCCCGACAAATTGCCGCCCGGGCAAGATTCCTACAAACCACCCGCTGACATTTGAGGAGCGCGAGCATGTCTTTCCAGGACAAAGGCCCGGCGTGGTCCGGCTCCGCCAATTGCACGTTTCACGCCGAAGACGTCGCGGCCTCGCAAAATTTCCGCAAGCAGTACGAAACGCGGGCGAACGTCGTCGAAGCCGAGGACATGCCGTGGGAGCGTTGCGCCGACGGCTTGATCAAGCACCTGGTCCATCATCGCCTGAATACGCGGGAGTGCTGCGTCGAGGCCTATATGCAGTTCCTCAAGGCGGGCGAGCGCTCCGGCAAGCATCGGCATATGTGGGAGGAGATCATCTTCGTGGTCGAAGGCTCAGGCTACGACCTGCACTGGGACATGCGGTTCGATTGTCTCGATGCCTTCAAATGGGAGTGGACCGAGGTGCCGAAGAAGTTCGAGTGGAAAGAGGGCGACTACATCTACATCCCGCCCTTCACCACCCACCAGCACTTCGCAACCGCGCAGGCGCGGCTCATCATGATGAGCAACCGGATGGTCAAAGAGATGGGCTACGACTGGTTCGATCAGGTGGAAAGCGCGCCGGGATTCGAGGCCGAGCATCCGTCGGCGCGGTGACGCTTAAGGAACGCGCCGATGCAGGATGAGACCGGGCGACGCCAGTCCACGAATTATCGCGGCTGGCAGTCCGATGTGATCGTCGACCTGATCAAGCGGTACGGCTTTCCGCACATCACGCTCAATCCCGGCGCAAGCTTCCGCGGCCTGCACGATTCGCTGGTCAACTACGGCGGCAATGAACCGCCGATGATGCTTTGCCAACACGAAGAGATCGCGGTGCAGATCGCGCACGGCTATGCCAAGGCGACCGGCAAGCCGATGGCGGTGATCCTGCACGACCTCGTCGGGCTGCTGCACGCCTGCATGGCCATCTACTACGCCTACATCGATCGGGTACCGATCTTCATCATCGGCGCAACCGGCCCCATGGATGAGGGCAAGCGCCGCCCGCACATCGACTGGACGCATTCGGCGCTGGTTCAAGGCAACGCGGTGCGCGACTACGTCAAGTGGGACTACCAGCCGACGTCGATCGAGGGCGTTCCGGAAAGCTTCGCACGCGCCTATTCGATCATGACAACGCAGCCCCAAGGCCCGGTCTATATGTGCTACGACGCCGCGCTTCAGGAGGCGCCGCTGACCGCAAAACCGCGGTTGCCTCCCGCCGACGCAGCGGCGACGCCGGCACTGATGGCGGCCGATCCGAACGCGATCGACGCGATCGCGGACAAGCTGCTCGCCGCCGAGCACCCCATGCTGCTCGCAGAATATGCCGGCCGGCGTACGGGTGGCTTCGAGAGCCTCGTGGAATTGGCCGAGACCGCCGGCGCGGCGGTGTGGGACGTCAACAGCGCGCTCAACTTTCCCAACAAGCACCCGCTGTGCCTGAGCATGGACCAGGCATCGCTTCGGCACACCGATCTGATCGTGGGCCTCGACGTCAACGACTGGGAGAAGCAGCTCACCGAGCTCAACAGCGCTATGCGCACGCGTGAACCGCTCACGCCGCCCGCGTGCGATTTCGTCGAGATCGGGTTTGGCGAGATCAACATCAGCAAATGGGCCTTCGACTATTGCCGAATGCAGCCCTGCTCGATTCGGGCATTGGGGGATACCGCGCTTGGCATTCCGGCGCTCACCCGCCGCTGCAAGAAGCGGATTGCCGGCGACGCGAAACTCGGATCGCGCATTGCCGAGCGCAAAGCCGCGATCGCCAAGCGCCACGACGAGGTATGGGAAAAATGGCAAGATGAGGCGCGCCGGAACTGGGACGCCTCACCGATCACCTTCGCACGGCTCGCGATCGAAATCTGGGACGTGATCAAGAACGAAGACTGGGTTCTCACCGCCAACACGCTCAAGCAGCAGGTGCGCAAGCTTTGGGACTTCGACAAGCCATACCGGCATCCCGGCGTCGAGCTCGGTACCTCGACACAGATCGGCATCTCGCTCGGCGTGGCGCTGGCGCACAAGGGCACGGGGCGCGTCGTGATCGACATTCAGCCGGACGGCGACCTGATGTTCGACGCCGGCGCACTTTGGATTGCCGCGAAATACCAAATCCCGATGCTCGTCGTCATGCACAACAACCGCGCCTATTACAACGATTGGGAGCACCAGATTCGAATGGCCAAGCTGCGCGGAACGGACGAGTCGAAGGCCCACATCGGCATGGACTTGTTCGGCCCCGAGCCGGACTTCGGCGCCCTTGCCCGCGCCATGGGCTGCTACGGGGAGGGACCGATCGACAAGCCGCAGGACGTGCGTCCCGCCCTGTTGCGCGCGCTCGCCGAAGTCAAGAAGGGGCGGCTCGCGCTCGTCGACACCATCACACAGCATAGGTAAAGGATCCCTCCGCGGTCATCGTCCGCGAAGGCGAACGATCCAGTAGTCACTGCACGCACCTGCTGCTTTACAAAATGGTTCGGTGATTATTGTGCTGCCCGCCTTCGCTGGGCATGACGACCGTCGGCAATTCGCGCATGCCTACACGGGCTCCAGACCCTTCTGCTCGAGCAAGCGGGAAGACTCGACAGCCACGAATTTCAGGAGCGCGGCAGCGCCGTCCGGCTCCTTCGCCGCCGTCAGCACGCCCCCCGAGAAGGTTGTGATCTTCTGCAGCGGTTCCGGTAATGGGCCGATGATCTCGATGCCGGGGACGGGCAGGAGCTCGCTGATCTGCTGAATGCCAATCTCGGCGTCGCCCTTCGCGACCACTTCGCCGACCGGCGTGCCGGGATCCGGAATCACGATCTTCGATGCCATCTGATCGGCAATGCCGAGTCGACTGAGCACCGTGGGAAAATAGATGCCGCTCAGCCCGGTCTTGGAATGCGCGACCTTTTTGGCCGCAAGGAGCGCGCGTTTGAGCGCCTCCGGCGAAGCAATGTCGGGGCGCTTGGCACCCTTGCGCACCGCGACGCCAATGCCGGAGCGGGCGAGATCGACGCGGCTGCCGGCAACCGCCTTGCCTTGCTTGATGAGCGCATCGATCGCCTCCGCCGTCAGGATGGCGACGTCGCCGCCCGCCCCGCCCTCGAGATCCTTCAGGAGTGCGTTCGTGGATCCCCAGGTGATCGCAACCTTCGTACTGTGCGCGCGTTCGAAGGCGGGGACTAGATCAAGCATCACCGACTTCACGCCGTTGGTGCAGAGAATTTCCATCGCGGCGATCCTTTCACGTTCCAAATCGTTTGACGTCGGGCAGGGCAAGATGCCACTCCTATCGCCTTAACGGGAGAGCGAAGCGCCGTCTACCGAGCCGGCATCCGTCGAGAGGCAATCATGGACAGTGAAAGCGCACGCATGAGCTCCGCCGTGGAGGCCCGCTTTCGGGTCGAATATCCCAACTCGAAACCGCGCGTCGTCAAGGTAGTCGCGCTCGATGAGGCGAGCGAACGCGTGGTAAAGCGCGTGGCGCAGCGACAATGGCAACGCGCAACGTTCTTCACCTCGATCAAGTTCGATCATGCGCCACGGAGCGGGGAGAGCTGGTCGATGCAGGCCTGGCTCAGCGATCTTGCCGGCCGCACCAAGGCGTTGGTCGAGGAGGTGGCTGCCGCCGACCTCGTGGTGATGGTGTCAAGCGCGGGCACCAACGCGCAGCCGGCCGCCGTCATCGGCGAAGCTTGCGCCGCCCGCAAAGTGATGACCATGGCGCTGATCATCGGCAGCGAAGCGCGCTCGGACGACGAGCTGTCGAAAACGCTGGCGACGCTACGGCCCTACGCATCGATGCTCGTTATCGCCACTGGCGACGAATATATCGAGGAGATGCTGTCGGCGTTGCGGGCGTAGACGCTGGGCGTGGCGCGATTCGCACCGCACGGACGGAGTTGGCATGAGTCCCGCGCGCAAGATCGTCGTTGTCGGCGGCGGGCCGGCTGGCGTGGCTGCGGCGCTCGCGGCCAAGCAGCAAGACAGCGCCGCCGAGGTCATCCTGTTCAGCGACGAACGGCACGAACCTTACGAGAAACCGCCGTTGTCCAAGGCCGTGCTTACGGGCAAGGCGATGCCCCATGACGCGCCGATTGCCGGGCCGAAAGGTGTATCGGCACACGGCGTCCGGCTCGAGCTCGGCACGGCAGTCAAGGCAATCGATCACAGGGCGCACACGGTGATCACCGATGCGGGCGAGGGCATTGGCTACGACGCGCTCGTGCTCGCCACCGGATCGATCAACCGCGTGCTACCGATGTTCCCGGCGGGCCGGAACGGCATTTATTACTTGCGCACCGAGGCGGAGGCGCAAGCGCTCAAGGCGCGTCTGCATCAAAGCCGCTCACTCCTTGTCATCGGCGGAGGCCTGATCGGACTGGAGGTGGCCGCCTCCGCCGCGGAGCTGGGCGTCAAGACAAGCGTGATCGAAATTGCGCCGCGGGTCCTCGCGCGGGCCTGCAACGAAGAGCTGTCCGCACTGATCCACGAGCGCCACTGCGCGCGCGGCGTCGATCTGCGGGTCGACACCCCGCCGTCGGCTTTACGCGAGCTGGCGGACGGCCGGCTCGCGGTCGATGCCGAGGGCGGCGGGACGATCGCGGCCGATCTCATCGTTGTCGGGGCCGGGGTCGAGCCAGACGATCGGCTGGCAAAGGAGGCCGGTCTCGCCGTGCAAGACGGCGTCATTGTCGATCGCCATGGTCGCACTAGTGATCCGACGATCTTCGCGGCCGGCGACTGCACGCGCTTTCCCGGACCGCGCGGGCCGGTACGGCTGGAGAACTGGCGCCATGCGCAGGAGCATGGCGCGATCGTCGGCCGCAATGCCGCCGGCGGCGATGTTTCCTATGATGCGGTGCCCTCGTTTTGGTCGGAGCAGCACGACATGTATATCCAAGGCGTGGGCTGGCCCGTCGCG
>Ga0114129_10012351_pt1 | contig 12157 bp, 8 predicted proteins | sample RhiMetdeltSRZDD1_FD_80071 | JGI IMG/M metagenome (GOLD analysis project Ga0114129, IMG submission 80071) | Populus rhizosphere microbial communities from Tennessee, USA - Rhizosphere MetaG P. deltoides SRZDD1 (version 2) (version 2) | ecosystem: Host-associated > Plants > Roots > Rhizosphere >...
AACGGCGACACGATCGAGCTCGATGTCGCGGATGCGAAGGCGGTCGCTCGCGCACTCGAGGGCGTCCGTGCCGAGGTACTCGTGAACAACGCCGGCGTCGGGTACATGAAGCCGCTGCTCGAGCTCACGAGCGAAGAGTGGCACGCGATGGTCGACGTGAACTTCAACGCGCTGTTTCACGTGACGCGCGCCGTACTGCCGGGCATGGTGGAGCGCGGGCGTGGGCACATCGTGATGGTCGGCTCGATTGCCGGGCGGAGCGCGTTCGTCGGTGGGAGCTGCTACGCCGCGACGAAGCACGCCGTGATGGGCTTCAGCGAATCACTGATGCTCGAGGTGCGCGACAAAGGCGTGAAGGTCAGCGTCGTGAATCCGGGCTCGGTCGCCACGAGCTTTTCGCGACGCGAACGTGACACGAGCTGGATGCTGACGGCCGACGATGTGGCCGAGGCCGTGATGCACGCGCTCGATACGCCGCCGCGGGTGCTCGTGCATCGGATCGAGGTGCGGGCGGCGGCGCCGAAGAAGGGGTAGCGCGTCCTAGCGAAGCAGGAACCGCCACCCGGCTGCGATGGTCGCGGCGATGATGGCGAGAAAAACCCACCAGCGCACCGCGAGGCGTCGCGACTCGCGGCGCCCGAACGCTGACGCGGGAACGACGGCCTGCCTAACGACAATCTCGATCGGGGATTCGATCCCGTCGGCCCGTGCCGTGACGATGGCCCAGCCCTCACCCCGTGCAACGATCCCGCCGTCTTCGCCCACCGACACGACCCCGGCATCACTCGAGCGCCAGGTCACGGGGCGCGTGAGGACGTTGCCGCTCCCGTCGTACACTGTCGCCGAGAGCGCCGCCGTGTCCCCGAGGCGGAGCAGGGACGAGGGTGACTTCACCACGATGGAATGGGCGCGGACCGTGACCACCGTGACGTCGACCTGCCCACGAACCCCGTCGCACGTTGCGCTGATCACGACGCGTCCGGGCGTTCGCGCCGTAACGGTGCCGTTGGCGGCGACGGCGGCGATGGCCGGGTCGCTCGAACGCCATTCGAACGTTCGGTCCTGCTCGACGTCAGCGGCACGAGCCGCCGTCCTGGCGAAAGCACGCAATGGCGTCTTCGACCCGACCACTACTGCGGCAGGCGCGCCGTCGATGACGACGGCGACCACCGGTGGCGGCGTGACCGTGATGCTGACCGCCCGCGCGGAGCCTCCCGATTCCGCGACGACGACGGCGACACCGCGGCGCTTCGCGGAGAGAGTGCCATCGTCGCTGACCGAAGCGACGGCAGGGTTACGCGAGGCCCATCGCACCGCGATCTCCATCGGGTGGCCGTGTCGATCGACCGCTCGAGCAGACAGTGGCGTCTTCGTCCCCGCACGCACCTCGGCCGGCGCAACAACCTCGATAGTCCCGACTTCCTGAGCCATGACGACGAGGTCCACCGAGCGCCAAGTCTGACCGGCCGACACGGTGATCGTCGCCGTGCCGACCGCCTTCGCCGTCACCACGCCCGCCACGTCGACCGTGGCAACCTCGGGGTTGGACGACTCCCACTTGAGGCGTGCCCCGTCGATGGCGGCGCCACCTTCCACCCGCGGCCTGGCGCGGAGAACCACGCAGTCGCCAACCTCGATCGCATCGGGTGGCTGGTCGAGCTCAATGGACGCGATGGCGACGCGTTTTGGCCTGTCGGTCGAGCCGGCGGATGGCGACGCGGAAGATCCCACTGCCATGGGACTCGGCGTGGTGGTCGGTCGGTGCCTAACGATTTCAGCGAGCCGGCCCTCCGCATCCGCCGCCGCGGCGAGTGCGGACATCTCCGCACGCACCGGCCCGAGCGAGCCAAGCGGCTGCGCACCGAACGCTTCCGCGGCCGCGGCGAGATCGGGAAATCGATCCTCCGGCTTCTTGGCCAGCATGCGCATGATGGCACGCTCGACGTGCTCAGGGACGTCGGGACGTACAGCGCGAAGCGAGGGCGGGAGCTCACTCGAGTGCGCGCGCATGACGGCCATCGGGTCGCCGGTAAACGGCGCGTGGCCAGCGAGCAGTTGGTAGGCGACGACTCCGAGCGCGTATTGATCGCTGGGCGGGCCGACCTCGAGGGCGAAGCATTGCTCGGGGCTCATGTACGTCGGTGTGCCCAGGACCGTGCCGACGAGCGTGTACCCCGGCGCCTCGGCAATCTTCGCGATGCCGAAGTCGGTCACGATCGGGTCGCCGTCCGCGTCGAGCAGGATGTTCCCTGGCTTCACGTCGCGGTGTACGACGCCGCGGCGATGTGCGTAGTCGAGCGCCGATCCTACGTGGTACACGACCGCGCCGGCAGACGTCAGCGTGAGCTGTCCGTGATCGCGGATGACCCGTTCGAGCGATCGGCCGGGCACGTACTGCATGACAAACAGGTGCAGATCGTCGACCGTTCGCACGCCGTGCACACCGACGATGTTCGCATGCTGCAGGTTCGCGATGGTGATCGCCTCCTGGCGAAAGCGTTCCACCATCCCCTCGCCGAGCAGCAGTCCGGGGGCCATGACCTTGAGCGCGACGCGGCGGCTGAGCGCGCGCTCACGCGCGAGAAAGACGGCGGCCATGCCGCCTCGTCCGAGCTCGCCATCAATGTCGAACTCGCGAGCCAGCGCCTCACGGAGCCGCTCCACGACCAATGCCCAGGTCATGTCGCCCGCCGGGACCGCGGCGGCAGAAGTGATGCCGTCGGGTTGCCCGACGCTATGACCGCAGTTGCCGCAGAATCGATCGTCTGGGGACACTCGGCCACCACACCGCGCGCAGTGTGTGGGCGGGACCGGTGAAGAAGCGAGAGGTGACAGGAGAGGGCGCCGCGAGGCTCTTCGGCGAGTGTGATCGGACGCAGGCGAGATCCTACGCTGCTGCGCTCGCAAACTGCAGAGGAGCCCTTCTACCCGCAAGCAAAGCGCCGGCCCTCTCGTGAACGCTGGCGAGGGCGTTCGGTGACCTCTACAATTGCGTCTCTTGCGTCTCTGCCACGGCGGCCCTGTACCGCGCCGAATCCACGCGCCGCGGTCGCCGATCACTCTCGGAAGCCATATGCGCCGAAGCATTCCTGTGATGGCATTGGTGGCCGCAACCGCGGCACGCGCCCCGGGGCAGGGATTACGCGAGAAGATCGAGCTGGGGCTCTTCTCGTTCGGAAGCTGCGGTGAACCGTTGTGTCTCCCTGCGCTGGTCACGGCGGGCAATGCACACGGCCGCCACTTCATTCCGTCAGCGGAAGCGGGGAACGCCGCCATCATCGCGTTTCTCGGGAGTGCCATCGGTGCGAACGTAAGCAACATCCCCATCAGCGCGACGACGAGCGGCGTGACCTATTCCTTCGAGGGTGGGGCTCCCGTGCGCACGAACGTATCCAGCGGTCCGATCTTCGCCGAGCGCGCGCAGACGCTCGGACGCCGGCGAATCCTGATCGGTGCGAACGTGAGCTCCATTCGATTCAACACACTGCGTGGTATCCCCCTCAATTCGCTCGATTTCAATTTCACGCACCAGGACATCAATCCGCCGAGCGAAGGCAGCCCGGCCTTCGAGAACGAGTTCATCACGGTGCGTACGTCGCTCGAGGTGAATGTGCTCGCAACGATTGCGTTCGCGACGTACGGGCTCACCGATCGGATCGACGTGAGCGTGGCGGTGCCATACGTCTCGAACTCCATCGATGGCCACAGCTTCGGCCAGATCGTGCCATTCGGACCGAACCCGGCGCACTACTTCGCCGGAACGGCCGCCGCACCAATCCTGTCAGCGACGGCCGACGTCGATGGCTCCGCGTCGGGGATTGGCGACATTGCGCTGAGAGCGAAGGTGAACCTCTCGAAGGGCGGGGCGCAGACACGCACGGGGTTCGCGCTTCTCGGTGACGTTCGTCTCCCGACCGGAAACGAGGACGACTTCCTCGGATCGGGTAGCACATCCGCGCGGATCCTTGGCATCATCTCGGCGCGTTATGGCGACTTCGCGCCACACGCGAACGCGGGAGTAGCCATTCGAAGCAGCGAGGACCAGCAGGACGCGATTCTGGCGACGGCGGGTTTTGACCAGCTTCTCGTTCCGTGGGCGACGTTTGCGTTCGACGTCATCTCCGAATGGCAGCTGGGCGATCAGAAGTTTGCCTTGCCGGCTCCGGTACAGATAACAATCCCGTTCAACCGCACGATCTACCCGAGCAACATTCCGGATCGTCGCGATGATCTGCTGAACGCGTCAGTCGGCGCGAAGTTCGCGACGAAGAACGGCCTGACGTTCATCTTGAACGCGCTTCTGCCGCTGAACCGCGGCGGCCTTCGGGCCAGCACGCTTTGGACGCTTGGGTTGGAGTACGGCTTCTGACGACCCCCAAAGGGATCAGCGCTGTTTGAGTTTCACTTCCTTGGCACTACTTAACGCGCAGGGCACTAACGACGCAGCGCACTAACGGCGCACGGCACTAACCGCGCAGAGCACTTACGACGCAGGACAGTGACGGCAAGAGCGCAGACTCCCGAGGGCGCCAAACGGCGAACCGACCGCGCCGTCTCACGCTCTCAAGGTCCTGCGCCGTTGCCGTTAATGTCCTGCGCAGTTCGTGCCATGCGTAGTCAGTGCCGTGCGCCCGTTAGTGCCCTGCGTCGTTAGTGCCGTGCGCCGTTAAGTAGAGGCGCCGTTACGTGCCCTGCGCCGTTAGTGCCCTGCCGGAGTAAAGATCTCGGATTCAAACGACTCTGACCCTTTTGATCCGTCAACGGATGCTGGCGATATGCCAACCTCCGGTGTCGCGCTGCACGTACGCCGTGAAGCTCACCGGGAAGGATTGTTCCGATCTGGCTGCTTTCGACGAGAACCGTGCTGAATACTTGGCGCGCACCTGAACCTGCGTGCCGATCGCGTCCCGGGGCGTGTCGACGATATCCACCGCACCGCCACTCATCGTGATGGGGCCGCGGGCGTCATCGAATGTCGTCTGCCACCGAGTCATCAGCTCGTCACTGGCGGTGGGGAACACGCGGCGAATGAGTAACGTGTCCCGCTGTTCGATTGCGCGCACATACGACGCCAGCAGACTCTGAACCTCCGAGCGGAGCTCGGCCTCGCTCTTTGGGGCCGGAGCGGCTGGTGGAGTCGCCGGAGGCGATGACGGAACATCGGCGCGGGCGCCTGGCCGAGGGGCAGCCGTGTCGACCGTCGGCACCACGTTAGGCTTCGGAACGAGGGGAGGGTCCTGTACGGCCACTTGCCTCGTCCGTGACGAATCCGGAGTCGCCGCGTTGGCCCCACGTCGGCTGACCGGAGGCGCCGCCGGCGCCGTGTTCGCGGAAGGATCCGCACGACGCGCCGGGCTCGAGTCCGCCACGCGCGCTGGTGCGGAAACGCGGGCCAGGGCCGAATCGGCAGGCGCCGTCGCCGCCGCGTTAGGCTGCGGCGATGGAGCTATCGCGGGTTGCTCCGCGGTCGCGGGCGCCGTGGGCGCGGACGTGTCCGGCACCGACGGGGCCCGCGCTGACGGCTTCACCAGGATATAGCCGATGACGGCAATCGCAAAGGCGGCAGGCATGGCCCAGCGAAAGACGCCACGCTTGGCCGGCGCTGGCAGGGGCAACGCCTCCGCAACCTGCACTTCTGTGGGACGCAGCTCCTCGGTTCCGCCATCCCGATTCGAGACTGGCATGGTGGCGGACGGGGCGTTGGCAGCAGGTTGTTTGGGACGCTCGCGTGTCCTCGGAACGGGGCTCGGCGGTGTCCGTACGACGTCCGCGAGCTGGTTGAGGCGCTCTGCCGCTGCCGCCAGCTGCTGCAGCTCGGCATGCAACGGGTCGTCGTGCGTGAGTGCCGTCGCGCCTAACGACGCCAGCGCGTCGGTGAGGCTCGGGAACCGCTCCTCCGGTGTCTTCGCGAGCATCCGCATCACCGCCGCCTCCATGGCCGGAGGGATGTCCGGCCGCACTTCGTGCAGCGGCGCCGGCGGGGAGTCGGTGTGCGACCGCATGAGCGCGAAGCTCGAGCCCGAGAAGGGCGGACGACCGACCAGCATCTCGTAGGCGACAACGCCGAGCGAGTATTGATCGCTCGCACCGGTCAGCTCGCGGGCGTAACACTGCTCGGGGCTCATGTACACAGGCGTGCCGACGACGGTCCCCGTCTGCGTTTGATTCGGGCTCTCGGCCACCTTCGCGATGCCGAAGTCGGTGACGATGGCTTCGCCGTCGGCGTTGAGGAGGATGTTTCCGGGCTTGATGTCGCGATGGATCACGCCGCGACGATGCGCGTAACCGAGTGCCGAGCCGATCTGGTACAGCCACGCGCGGACGACCGGAATCGGTAGCGCGCCAACGTCCCGGAGCACCCCCTCCAGCGTCCGGCCGGGGACGAACTGCATAACGAAAAAGTGCAGATCGCCGATCTGGCGGACGCCGTAAATGGCGACGATGTGGGCGTGCTGCAGATTCGCGACGGTAACCGCCTCCTGCTTGAAGCGCTCCATCGTCCCGAGGCCGAGGAGCAGCCCCGGCGCCATGACCTTGATCGCCACGCGGCGATTCAGTGCGAGATCGCGGGCGAGGTAAACAGCCGCCATCCCGCCTCGGCCAAGCTCCGTGAAGATCTCGTATTCACCTGCCGTCGCCGCTTGCAGGCGTGCGGCAACGATCGACCACGGCGAAGAGTCCGTGGAAGCACTCGCGACGGTTGGTGCCGCCGGATCTACCCGCTCAGTCGACAAGGCCGTCGAAGCCGTTGCTGCGTTGACCCATAGCGCCCTCCAATCTAGCCGTGTTGGGCCCGAGAGTGGCTACGCGAGAGCTCGCGCGACTATTCGAAACCGTTACGTGAGAGTAGCCATTTCGCGGACATGCGGCGGCTCGATGACGCGAAACTGGTCCAGGCCGGGGCACTGGTAACGGTGGAGAGGCGGCGGCAATTGGTGCCGTTGCGGCGAGGTCGTCGTCAAAACAGATGGAGCCGAGTTGCAAAACATCTGGACCGAAGCACTTTTGTGCTTCGGCAACCTCGGCCGTCGTCGCGCATCTGCCGTTCCACCTTTAGATTGCGTCCTGTGCCAAGATCATCCGTCTCCCGAACGGAACGGTTGCGTCCGCCTACCGCCGCGCCCGATCAGTCCGTCCGGGAGCTCCTGGCGGTCCGCGAGGTGATCCACGCGTTTCTCACAGCCGATCGCCCCGAGGAGGTTTACCAGTTCGCACTGGAGCGGGTGAGCCCTCTCGTCGGCGCCACATTCGCCTCGGTGTATCTGGTGGATGGGGCGTCGGAGCTCATGAGGCTCGGCGGCGCATACAACTGGCCGCAGAGATTTCGGCCGTGGCTTGGAGAAGCGCGCGTGCGGCTCGGATTCGGTCCGAGCGGTGAAGCAGCCAGCGAGCGGCGCACTATCGAGGTGCCGGACGTATTCGCCGACGACGATCTCGAGGACTGGCAGGAAGTCGCGTCCGAACTCGGCTTTCGCGCGCTGATCGCGTTGCCGCTGCAAACCGGATCGAAGGTCCTCGGCGCGGTGACGTTCTACTTTGCAGACGCGGAGTCGTTCTCGTCGGAGAAGCGCGGACTCCTGCGCATCGTGGCCGATCAAATGGCGGCGACGGCCGAGAAGTCGCTCCTGATCGATCAGCTTCGCCGCTCCAACGCCGCGCTCGTCGAGGCGAACGCCGAGCTCGAGCGCCAGTACGCCGCCGTGCTCCAGGCTCGCCGGCTCAAGGATGAATTCCTCGCGAACATCTCGCACGAGCTGCGCACGCCACTCACCGCCGTGCTCGGCTACATCTCCATTCTCCAGGATGGAATCTCCGGTCCGCTCACCGACGGACAGCGGCACGATCTGACGCATGTGAAGCGGGCGAGCGAGCGGTTGCTCGATCTGATAGAGAGTCTCCTCGAGCTGACGACGCTCAAGCGCGGTGAGCTCGACGTGTTCGTCGAGGACGTGGATCCGCGCTCACCGCTGCGTGATGCGGTCGCCTCCGCGCCGGCGCCTGTGCCGGGAGTCTCTATGCGCCTTGACGAGCCGACCACGATGCTGCCACGGATCCGGAGTGATCGGAAGAAAATCTTCCGGATCCTGGTTAGCTTACTCGGCAACGCCGCGAAGTTCACCGAACGCGGCGAGATCGTTGCAAGCGTATCGCTCGCCAACGACCGCGTCGTGTATCGCGTACACGACACCGGGATCGGAATTGCGGCCGATGCGCAGCAGTACGTGTTCGACGAGTTCCGGCAGGGGGATGGCTCGCCGACGCGGCGGTACGGAGGGTCCGGGCTTGGGCTGTCGCTCGCGCAGCGTCTCGCTCACTTGCTCGGTGGAACGATCGAGATGGCGTCCACTCTCGGTGAAGGTTCGACGTTCACCGTGGAGTTGCCGCTCGAGTACGAATCTCCGGTCGAGATGCCCGGAGACACCTGACGACAGCCAGTCCAACAACCGAATGAACATTCAGGACGATCGCACGCTTCAGGAAGCTCGTACGACGCTCAGCGTGCCCGAGGTGATCGAAGCCGCGAAGCGGTTTTTCGCCCGGCGCAACAGCCTCTACGCGGCATTCGTCGAACGCGAAGGACCGACGTTCGTCAGTCTTCGTGGGCAGGGCGGTGAAGAGGTGCTCATTGGTGCCGCGCCTGCCAAAGACAACGGGGGGACGCTGGTGACCGGGTCGACCTATCTCTTCGACCAGCAGGTTGCCCGATTCTTTACGACGCTTCCGCCGGCCGAGGTGTCGTCGTGACCACTCCCTTCGTCGCCCAGCTTCGATCTCGGCCCGGCGTCATTCGTCTCGGGTCGGACGGCCAACCGTACATCACGATTCGCGTGCAGCTGGCCGAGGCGTGGGATACCGTCCGAGTGGAGACGCCGCCGACCGAATCGGTCGGGGCCGTAAAGGCACAGACGCTCGAGGCGCTGGGGCCCAACGGCGAGCCGGTGGACGCGTTCGTCGTCAAGTTGAACGGTTTCGAAGTCCTCGATGAGAATGTCTCGGTCGCCGATAGCGGCGCGACGAACGGATCGACATTCCTTCTCAGCTATCGCCGTCGCCGTCCGGTCCGCTGAGCACGACGTTGTCGACGCCTAACGCGGCCGAGTCGGCCGCGGAGCGCGACGCGCTGCGCGCCGCCGCCGTCAGGCTGCGCGACGAGGTCTCGCGGCGGATCGTGGGGCAGCGCGACGTCCTGGACGAGATTCTCATGGCCGTCCTCGCGGGCGGCCATGCGTTGCTTGTGGGCGTACCAGGACTGGCCAAAACGCTGATGGTTCGGTCGGTCGCGGAGTCCATGCGGCTCGACTTCCGACGGATCCAGTTCACGCCGGACCTCGTGCCGAGCGACATCACCGGCACGGAGCTGCTCGAGGAAAACGCGGCGACCGGTGCTCGCAGCTTCCGTTTCGTGCGCGGGCCGGTGTTCGCGAACATCGTGCTGGCCGACGAAATCAACCGGGCGCCGCCGCGCACGCAGGCGGCGTTGCTCGAGGCAATGCAGGAGCATCGCGTGACGGCCGCCGGCGAAACGATGCGGCTTCCTGAACCATTCTTCGTCCTCGCGACGCAGAACCCCATTGAGCAGGAAGGCACATACCCGCTGCCGGAAGCGCAGCTGGACCGGTTCCTGTTCGACATCCGGATCGGCTACCCTAACGAGGAAGAAGAAGTCGGAATCCTGCGCTCGACGACCGGAGCGACCGAGGTCGCGCTGGCGCCGGTCCTGGATGCCGAACAGACCGTGGCGCTCCAGCGGTTGACGCGAGAACTCCCTGCCGCCGACCCGATTCTGCGTTATGCGGCCGCGCTGGCGCGCGCCACGCGTCCGCCTGCGGACAACGGGAAATCGGCGCCGGCGCCGGATCTCGTCAAGCGGTACGTCAGGTGGGGCGCGGGGCCGCGAGCGGGGCAGGCGCTCGTGTTGGGCGCGAAGGCGCATGCGCTGCTCTCCGGCCGCGCGGCGGTCTCCCCCGACGACGTCCGGAGGGTAGCACAACCGGTATTACGACACCGCGTGCTGCCTAACTTCGCGGCCGACGCCGATGGCGTCAGCGCCGAACAGATCGTCGCTGCGGTGGTTCGTCAGGTACCAGCTCCGGAGAGCGGAATCCGCGTCTAGGGGCGCCGACATGCGTGAACGACGCGGGTCCCGCGATGAAGACCGCCAGGGGCGGCAGGACCAAGGCGGATCGAGCCCTGAGACCCGAGGCTCGCTCCTCGACGCGATTCGCGGCGTGAAGTGGCCGGCTCTGCGGCCCGTCGGCGGGGTGCTCCCGGGTGCGCACCACTCGCGTCTGCGCGGCGCCGCGCCCGAGCTGAGCGAATATCGGGTGTATCGCCAGGGCGACGACCCGAAGCGCATCGATTGGAGACTCCTGGCTCGCAGCGATCGTGCGTACATCCGGCTGACCGAGGACCGCTCGATCGTGCCCACGATGCTCGTCGTAGATGCGACAGCGTCCATGGCATTTCCGGAGCGCTCGTTGGCGAAATGGCGAGCAGCGTGTGACATCGCGATCGGGCTCGCCGCGGTAGCGCACACCAGTCGCGACCCGGTCGGCATGGTCGTTGTCAGCGCAAGCGGGATGCGGCAGCTCCCGTCCCGGACTCGACGTGGCATTGTCGGCGAGCTCGCGCGCGCGTTGGACGACATCGCGCCAGGTGGTACCCTGCCGATCGCACCTGCGATGAGCGGGATGCAGGTGCGCATCCGCGTCGCGGTCATCAGCGATTTCCTCGGAGACGCTGCAGACGTGCGCCGGCGCGCCGGCGAGATCGCCGCGGCGGGTGGTGAGGTGCACGCCGTTCACGTCGTCGCAGATGCGGAGCTCGATCCTCCGCGTCGTTCCGTCCTGGCGGTGGACCCCGAGGACGCGTCGCTCGCGCGCCCGTTCTTTGCGGAGTCGCGGGCGGCGTACCTCGAGCGGTTCGCCGCTTGGCGGAGCGAGCTGTCGGCGTCGTGGCGGGCGGAAGGCTTGTCGTACACGCTGGCGCGCGTTTCGGAGCCCGCAGAGTGGGTGGTGAGACGCGTGGCAGGCGCGGCGTTAGGCATGGGGCGGGCGGTCCCGCCCGATGCCCGCAGTGAGGTACGATGAGCTTTGCGGCGCCGGTCTTCGCCTGGGTCGGCGTGGCGGTAGCACTCGCCCTCGTCGCGCTGCACCTGTTGGCGTGGCGGCGGCCTCCGACCATCCCGCTGCCCACGGCTCGGTTCGCGCCTGAAGCCCCGGCGCGCATGGTGTCGCCGGCTGTGCGACCCGCTGATCTCGCCCTGCTCGCCCTTCGGGTCCTACTGGTCGGGCTGATCAGCGCGGCGCTTGCTGGGCCGAGGTTCCCTTCGCGTGCACATTCGACGGCTCGCGTGATGGTGGTGGATCGGTCCCACGGTCCCGAGGCCTGGTCAGAGATCGATCGGACAGCCCGTTCGGCGTTTCGACCGGGTGACGCGCTCGTTCTCTTCGACTCCGTGGCTCGCCAGGTCCGAAACCCGACTGCCGATTCGATCGCCGCGACAACGGTGAGCGAGTCGGGGTCGATGTCCGCCGCGCTGATCCTCGCAATCCGTGCCGCCACGGAGCTGCAGCGTGCGCGCGACTCGGTGGAGATCGTCGTGGTGTCGCCGTTCGGCAGTGACGAGATGGACGCCGCGTCGGCGTCCATCCGGCGTATCTGGCCCGGACGCGTCCGCGCGGTGCGTGCCGGTGCGCCACCTAACGACACCACACCTGCCCGGCGAGTCGACGTTCGTGCCAGACCCGGCGACGCGGTCGCCGCAGCGCTGGCGCTGGCAGGCACCACATCACCGGGTGCGGTTCGCGTGATCCGTGACGCAATCACGCCGGTTGATGGCGCCTGGGCGCGCGACGGTGGCGCAGTCGTCGTATGGCCCGCCGCCGCGCCGGAGGGATGGCAGATCCGCGCAGCGATAGACACGGCATTCGGCGTGACCGTGATCTCCGCGGCGTCCGCCTCACCCACCGGCTCCGCGCGTCCGGCAACGGTCGTTGCTCCGTTCGCGCGCCGGGTGGCGCCACCGCCGGGCCAGGTCGTGGCGCGCTGGGATGACGGAGACCCGGCGGCCACCGAACTGGCGTTAGGCGCCGGCTGCGTCCGCTCGGTGGCCGTCGACGTCCCGACGACCGGCGATCTTGCCCTGACGCCGGCG
>Ga0114129_10012352_pt1 | contig 12157 bp, 4 predicted proteins | sample RhiMetdeltSRZDD1_FD_80071 | JGI IMG/M metagenome (GOLD analysis project Ga0114129, IMG submission 80071) | Populus rhizosphere microbial communities from Tennessee, USA - Rhizosphere MetaG P. deltoides SRZDD1 (version 2) (version 2) | ecosystem: Host-associated > Plants > Roots > Rhizosphere >...
ACACCTGGAACAGCTTCCCCATCTGTTCAGGGGTCATACCGATGCCAGTGTCGGTCACTCGGAACGTGACCCACACCGCCCCGTCCACCGTCTCACGGCTGACCGCCAGTGTGATGGTACCCTGCACAGTGAACTTGCAGGCGTTGCTGAGCAGGTTGAACAGGCTCTGCCGCACCTTAGTCAGATCGGCCCGCATGGTGCCGAGGTCGTCTGCACAGTGGATCGCCAGGGTGTTGTGGTTTTTCTCCACCAGCGGCTGGATCGTGGTTGCCGCGTCTTGGATCATGCGCGCCACGTCAAAAGTCTCCAGGAAGAGGTCCATCCTGCCGGCTTCGATCTTCGAGAGGTCGAGGATGTCGTTGATGAGCGCCAGCAGGTGTTTGCCGGCGGCCTGAATCTTCTGGAGGTCCGGGCTCAAGTCCTCCTGGCCCAGGTCTGCGGCTTCTTCTTGCAACATCTCGCTGTAGCCGATGATGGCGTTGAGCGGTGTGCGCAGCTCATGCGACATGTTGGCCAGGAAGGCACTCTTGGCGCAATTCGCCTCTTCGGCGGCCTCTTTCGCCAGGCGCAGCTCTTCCTGCGCGCGCTTGCGCTCGGTGATATCACGGATGATGCCCTGGAACCCCAAAATGCTGCCGTCCTTGGCCCGCCATGCTGTCGAAGTGAGCAGACAGTCCATCTCTGTCCCATCCTTCTTCCGCAGCTTCACCTCAAAGTCTTTCGCAGCGCCCTTTTGCTCTAGCTCCTGCCGAAACCTAGCCCTGTCAGCGGGATGCGCATAGTGCTCCCGGACGTTTATCTCCATTATCTCGTCTCGGGTATGGCCAAAGAGGTTCAAGAAGGCTTGGTTAACGTCAACGACCTTGCCCTCCGGGGTATTGATAACGATGGCATCCTTGCACTCCTCGAACAGGGTGCGATATTTCTCCTCGCTCTCCCGTAGGGCTGCCTCGGCCCGCTTATGCTCGGTCATGTCCTTGTAGATCGCCAGCGTCCCGACGACCACACCACGGGCATCGCGCAGGAGAGAGAGGGAAGAGCTCACCTCCACCCAGCCACCGTCTTTTGTCCGCAGGGCCGTCTCGTAGTTTCTGATCCGCCCCTCGACCCGCAGCCGCTGCATAAAGGCCCGCGCCTCCTCCAGGCCCCCCCGGTAGTAATCCCTGGCGCGCGCACCCAGGAGCTCTTCGGCCCTATAGCCCAGGAGCTCCTCGGCCCCTGGACTGAAGTACGTGACCCGGCCGTGGACGTCCGCGGTAACAATGGCGTCCGCTGAGTTCTCGGCAATGGACTGGAGGAAGTCCCGGGTCCCCCTGACCTCCTCATAGAGCCGGGCGTTCTCGATGGCTACGGCTGCCTGGGCGGCGAAGAGGGCAAGGAGCTCGCGGTCCTGCGCCGTGAAGAGCCGCCCCGTGCCCTCGTTACTAATGGCGATCACGCCCACGAGCCGCTCCCGGTAGAGCAGGGGCTCGGCCAGGACAGCGGTCGACCCGAGGCGCTCCATAAAGAGCGGATTCACATACGGCGAGGTCCGGTAGTCGTTGACCAGCAGCCCCTCCCGGCGCTGGGCGACTGTCCCCGCAATGCCCTCACCGAGTCGGAGACGCACCTCCCGCATCCACTCCCCACGGCCGTGCCAGGCCCGCACCGTCAGGCTCTTGGCCGCCTCGTCCCAGAGGTAGACGACGCCAGAGGTCGCGGCCTCGATGAGTTCCACGGCGCGTCGCGTGATAAGGCCCAGAAGGGTCGTGAGGTCCAACTCCCGTGTGACCTCCGCCGTGACCATCCGCACCGCTTCCGCCTGCTTGATGCGTTCGGCCAAAGCCCGCTCCGCCCGCCTGTGCTCGGTGATGTCGAGAAGCGTGCCGATGATGGCGGGCTTGCCGTCATACTCCGTTCTGACGCCACGGGCTTCAACGTCAATCAGCGTCCCGTCTTGGCGTTGCCCGCGCACGGTGTGGTGCACGCTTTCCACCTCACCCCGCAGACGCTTCCGAATAGTGTCTGCCACCAGCGCCCGGTCAGCCTCCACGATGAGATCAAGCACTGAGGGTAAAGCCAGGATCTCGTCTTGGGTGTACCCAAAAATCTCCGCCATTTTTGGATTGACATACAGCAATGTTCCATCCTGTACCAGGTAGATGCCAACAAGGGACTGTTCAACCAACGTGCGGAACTGCGCTGCGCGCAGCGTTGCCCCTGTCTGCTCACGCCTGTCTTGCGATGCTTGCACTACCGCAAGCTGTTGGCGCAACTCGGCCAGTTCATGGATGAGTTGCGCTCTCGTCTTCCTTGCATCCCGCATATGAGCCTCCGAGAGGACCCCCTAGACGGCTGCGCGTGTCGTCGCGTTGGCGGCGGTGACCTCCGCCGGGAGCCGGATCGTGAAGGTCGAGCCCTTGCCCAGCTCGCTCTCGACGGTCACATCGCCTCCCATCATCTGGCAGAATTTCTTGGTGATCGCCAGTCCTAGGCCGGTACCCCCGAACTGGCGCGCCGTTGAGGCCTCGGCTTGTGCGAACGCCTGGAACAGCTTCTCCATCTGCGCAGGGGTCATGCCGATGCCGGTGTCGCTCACGCCGAACGTGATCCAATCGACCCCGTCCGCTGGCCAGCGGGTGACGGTCAGGCCGATGGTCCCTTGCTTCGTAAACTTGCAAGCGTTGCTGAGCAGATTGAAGAGGCTCTGTCGGACCTTGGTCAGGTCGGCCCGCATGGCACCCGGAGCGTCGGGACGGTGCACCACCAGGGTGTTAGCGTTCTTCTCCACCAGTGGCTGCACAGTGGTCTCCACATCCTGGAGCATGCTGGCGAGGTCAAACGTCTCCAGGTAGAGGTCCATGCGGCCGGCTTCGATCTTCGACAAATCAAGGATATCGTTGATCAGGGCGAGCAGGTGCTTGCCGGCCGCGTTGATTTTCTGGAGGTCGGGGGTGAAGTCCTCATAACCCAGGTCTTCGGCTTCTTCTTGCAACATCTCGCTGTAGCCGATGATGGCGTTGAGCGGCGTACGCAGTTCGTGGCTCGTATTGGCCAGAAACGTGCTCTTCGCCTGGTTGGCGGCTTCGGCCTCTTTTCGAGCTCTTTCCAGTGCTGCGTTGCTCTGGTGCAATTCTTGGGTGCGGACTCGCACCGTTTCTTCGATCGTCTCGTAGATCTGCCTGAGGTCAGCAGTCATTTTATTAAAGGCTTGACTCAGCTCACCAATCTCGTCGTTCGTTACCACGGGCACTTCCTGCTTTAAGTCGCCACCAGAGATTAAGCGCACGACCCGCGTCAGGGAGACAATGGGGTTGGAGATCGATCTGGCAACGATCAAGGCTCCAACCACCACAAGCAGCAGTGTGATACTTCCGACGATGAGCACCGTATTTCGCTGCTTGAGAATGGGGGCAAAGGCTTCTTCCGCGTCGATTTTTACGACCATAGCCCAGCGTAAGGAGGGTAAATACTTCCACGCCGCCATGACCTGCTTGCTGCGATAATCAAGGTCGAGACCGTAGCCTTGTATTCCTTGAACAGCCTGTTGGAGTGACAATCCGAGCATACTTCCAAGCGGGAGCCGTCTGCGAAATGCCGCATATGGATCATGCCGCAGTGGCGTCACAAAGACGACGTCGTTGTCCACCCGCGAGCCTACAACGGTTTCACCGGTTTTGCCGAGGCCCGTGTAGTCATTGACGACTTTATAGACCTCCTGGTTGCTCATCTGGAGCACCACAACCCCGATCACCACGCCTCCCTGCAACACCGGTGCGGCAATAAAGGCGGCTGGCGCATTGGTGGCGGCGTAGTACTCGAAGTTGGAGACCTCTGTCACCAGGAGGGTCTTGGCGCGGTCAAAGACCCTGGCCAACGCGGTATCCTTGTTTGGCCCGGTGTAAAAGTTGGAGCCGAGGTCTTCGCCCTGTCTGACGGAGAAAATGGCATCGCCAGACGGAGAGAGCAGCAAGACATCCGCGTAGCCGGACTGTTCGAGGTAGTCCCTCAGGAAGGGGTGCAGCTCGTTCTCGACCGCGGTATATTCTGGCGTACCGATGCCGTGTTCGAAAAACGCCCGGTCGAGGGGCTCGAAGGTATTCATAATGCTTGGCATGCGGGCCAGTGCGGTGACGTTCCGCTGGCGCTCGCGCGCATAGGTCTCAATCTGATTGGCCTTGCTGTCGGCAATGGCGCGCAGGTTGTTCGTCACCTCTTGCCTGAGCGATTGCTCCGAGATGGTGTAGGTGAGGTAGGTGACAATGCTCAGCGGCACCAATGCTATGACGAGGAACGACCACAGCAGACGTGTGGCAATCGTCATACGCTTAAGCAAGTGCGGCTTCATGATGCTTCCCTTCCGGAATGCACGCGCACCGCCTCTGTACTGGGGACACCCGGATTGACTCACCTGTCTCCCCAGGACTCCCTCCCTCTCCATCCCCTCACCCTCTCCCCCGTGAGAGGCGAGGGGCACCAGGGGAAGAGGAGCAGGGGCGTGTGGGAGCGATGCCCCAGAGGTGCACGCGCTGGACCACAGCGGGCGTCAACCGGTCTCCCGGTACCAATACGCCAGATTCCCGAGAGGCAAGTCCCAGGGGCTCAACTGCATGCCCCGTAAGCTGTGGCTCACCGCGTATACCCAGTTGCGCCAGACCACCGGAATGGACACCACATCCTCAATCACGAGATCGTTCATGCGGATGAAGAGAGCCGCGCGCTTGACGGGGTCCAGCTCCGTCGCCGCCTGCTTCCAGAGCCGATCGTACTCGGTGTTGGCCCAACGCACGTTGTTCCGTCCCGCCCAGTTGTTCGCCTTTTGTGCGATCTCCCAACTCACGAACCGACGCATATACTCCTGCGGATCGATCCCGAACTCAGGGCTCTGCATCTGCATATCCGCGTAAAAATGGTCCCTCGTATCGGGGTTCCCTGGATCGCTGGAGAAATAGACGCCCGCGTTGATGGCCTTCAGCTCCACCTCGATCCCAAGGCGCTCTAAGGCATTCCTCACAATGGCTTGCGTCTTTTGGCGGATCAGGTTGGCGGAGGTCTGGTATACAACTTGCATGCGGCGACCCCCCTTAACGCGGACGCCGTCACTCCCCCGCTTCCAGCCGGCCTGCTCCAGCAACTGGGAGGCCTTATCGAGATTGAACTCCCAGCGGGTGTTGGGCGACTGAAACGGCTTAGGGCCATTGAGAATGTTACTGGTCGGTTGGCCGGCAGCGCCGTAGAGTTGCTCGGCGATGGTGCCACGATCAACGGCCACCGCAAAGGCCTGCCGTACAGGGAGGTCGGTGAAAAAGGGATGGGGCACCTTCACGCTGCTGCGCTCGCCATCGACTTCGGTCCAGGGGTCCGTGCGATTGAGCTGAATGTGCTCGACGAGTGTGCCAGGCGTGATGTGAAATCTGCCCTTGCGCCCCTGCTGCGCCAGCCGTTCCATGACATCCTTATCCACCTGGATGTTCCAGGCGAAGTCGAACTCCCCGGTCTGGAGCACGGCCCGGGCGGCGGCGGTGGCATCCCCGCCACCCTTCAGCTCCACCGTGTCAAAGAAGGGGTGGTTGGGGACATGGTAGTGCGAATTGATCTCATAGAGCGCCACATCCCCCGGCTTGAAGTCGACGATCTTGTACGGTCCGGTGCCCACCGGCGTGAGGTTGTACGGCGCCTGGCGGGCGTTGGTCCCTGTGTATGCGGTAAAGAGGTGCTTAGGCAGAATCATCTGGCCCCCAGGCGTGTACCAGAGGGGGGTAGGCTCTGTAAATATCACCATGATCGTATGGTCGTTGAGTTTGTCGATACGGCGGATAGGTTCATAAGTGCTGCCGGTGGCGGCGGCAGTGGCCGGGTCGGTGGCATACTCCCAGGTGAAGATGACATCATCGGCGGTGAAGGGCATGCCGTCGTGCCAGACCACCCGCTGCTTGAGGTGCCAGGTGGTCCAGGTGCCGTCCCGCGCGCGGCCGCCGTTCTCAAAGCTTGGGACCTCCTCCGCCAGGATTGGGATGAAGTCGCCATCAGGATTGACGGAGAACAACGGTTCGTAGACGACGCGCGAGGCGTTGGAGTCCTTTGTAGCGACGGCGAGGTGGGGGTTCAGAATCGTCGGGGCCTGCCACGATAGCAGCCGTAGCTTCCCCCCACCCCCCCGTTTGGGTGGGGGGAAGGCCTGTGGCGCCTCGCGTGTGCCCTGCGCCGTAGTGGGTGTGTAGGTCGCGAGCATGTCAGCGATCAAGGGCCCTGAGAGCCCGAGCCCCAGCATGGTACGGAGGAAGTGGCGGCGGCTTGCCTCCCCGTGCACGACTCGACGCACCCTCTCACGTAGCTCTTGTTCGTCCAGCCCCATGGCTCACTTCCTCCTGACAGCGCGGGCACTGCATGCCAAGGCGTCTCTGTGCCGGCTGGTGTGCGGGCGGCTCTTGCTGGCCCCTGCAGGGTAGTCCGCTGACCGCAGGCGGTCAAGCCGAAAATACTCCGCCCAGGGGCATGCAGTTCTCAGGTATGAACGCATGGGGACAGGGGACTTTCAGGGTTCCCTCTCCCTGGCCAGAGTTGATCATCACCTCCAAGACGAGAACCATGCCCAGCGTACCTTGGTGGCCATGTCGCTACCCAATAACTCTATCCATCTCTTAGTCAACCCAGATCCGCTTGAGGAAGACGGTGTTCCGTTCTCCCCAGCAGCCCCAGTAAGCGTCCTGCTCTCGGGGAGGGTTTGCGTGGCCGGGCCTGGGCTGGGACCGTGCTGTTATCGATCAAGTTGCCGTCCAGGGTGGACTGGTGTTGGAAGGCTCTGTCAGCCAGGCTGGGAGAGGGGCCTGAGCGCTCCCTCCCCCTGGCTACTCCTGTTATAAGCGGCAGGGGCAAGAATCTGCAGCGCCACCTGGAAGAGGGCTGGGGCGCGGGCAACACGGCAAGGCGGCCGGCGCTATGTCTCGCGGTACCAATACGCCAGATTCCAGAGATTCAAGTCCCAGGGGCCCAGCCCCAGGCCCCGTAGGCTGTGGCTCACTGCGACAACCGTGTGACGCAAGACCGTCGGGATGACCACCACATCCTCGATCACCAGATCGTTCATGCGAATGAAGAGTGCGGCGCGCTTGACAGGGTCCAGCTCGGTCCTTGCCTCCTTCCAGAGCCGATCATACTCGGTGTTGGACCATCGCACGACGTTCTGCCCTGCCCAGTTGTTGGCCTTTTGTGCGATCTCCCAACTCACGAACTGACGCATATACCCCTGCAGATCGATCCCAGTGCTAAGCGGGGAAAACATTTGCATATCCGCGTAAAAATGGGAGTAGGTGTCGGGGTTCGCCGGATCGTTGGAGAAAAAGACGCTGGCGTTGATCGCTTTCAGCTCCACCTCGATCCCAAGGCGCTCCAAGGCCTGCTTCACAATGGCCTGCGTCTTCTGGCGAACCAGGTTGGCGGAGGTCTGGTACACGACCTGCATGCGGCGGCCGTCCTTGACGCGGATGCCGTCGCTCCCCCGCTTCCAGCCGGCCTGCTCTAGCAACTGCCCAGCCTTGTCGAGATTGAACTCCCAGCGCGTATTCGGGGACTGAAACGGCGTGGGGCCATTGAGGAAGTTGCTGGTGAGCTGGCCGGCAGCGCCGTAGAGTTGCTCGACAGTGGTACGCCGATCGACGGCCAACGCAAAGGCCTGCCGCACCCGCAGGTCGGTGAAAAACGGATGGGGCACCTTGACGCTGCTGCGCTCGCCATCGACCTCGGTCCAGGGGTCGGTGCGATTGAGCTGAATGTGCTCGAGTTGAGAGCCAGGCGCGATGTGGAACCTGCCCTTGCGTCCCTGTTGCTCCATCCGCTCCCGGACGTCCTTATCCATCTGCGTGTTCAAGGCGAAGTCGAACTCCCCGGTCTGGATCACCGCCCGGGCAGCAGAGGTAGCATCCCCGCCGCCCTTCAGCTCCAACGTGTCAAAGAAGGGGCGGTTGGGGATATGATAGTGCGGATTGCTTGCGTAGAGCGCCACGTCCCCTGGCTTGAAGTCGACGAGCTTGTAGGGGCCGGTGCCCACCGGCGTGAGGTTGTACGGTGCGTTGCGGGCGTTTGGTCCGGTGTACTCGGCAAAGCGGTGTTTGGGCAGAATGTGCGCATTCCCGCCGGCGTACCACATGGGAGTCGGCGCTTGAAACACCACCCTGACCGCATGGTCATTGAGCTTGTCGATACGCACGATATTTTCATACAGGCCTCTGGTGACGGCAGCCGTGGCTGGGTCGGTGGCATACTCCCAGGTGAAGAGCACATCGTCGGCGGTGAAGGGCGTGCCATCGTGCCAGACTACCCCCTGCTTTAGGCGCCAGATGGTCCAGGTGCCGTCCGGTGCACGACCACCGTTCTCCAGGCTCGGAATCTCCGCCACCAGGATCGGGATGAATTCGGCCTCGGGATTCACAGAGAACAACGGTTCGTAGACGACACGCGAGGCCTCTCTGTCCTTTGTGCCGGTGGCGAGATGGGCGTTCAGGATCGTGGGCGCCTGCCAGAACAGCAGGCGCAGCTTCTCCCCACCTCCGCCCCTGGTCGGGGTGAAGGCCTGTGGCGCTCCAGGCGTGCCCTGCGCCACGGCGGGTACCGCGGTCGCCAGTAGGTCAGCAATGAGGGGCCCGGAGAGCCCGAGCCCCAGCATGGTGCGGAGAAAGTGGCGGCGGCTTGCCTCCCCGTTTACGACTCGCCGCACCCACTCCCGTAGCTCCTGTTCCTCCAGCCCCATGGCTCTCCTCCTCTGTCCGTCCGCGGTCACGCTACATGCCACCCCCTGTGTGGCGGTCGGCAGGCGGTAACCGGGGACAATCCCATGCAGTCCCACATGGGTCCCAATTATCACACAATGACCTAAGCAGTCAAGTGATGCGCTTCCAGCCGTGAGCTTACCGCTCACTGACCGCTGACGGCCGATTGGGGAGCCGCATGGTGAAGGTGGAACCCACCCCCAGCGCGCTCTCGACTGCGATGGTGCCTCCCATCATCTGACAGAAGCGTTGGCTAATCGCCAGCCCAAGCCCTGCGCCCCCGTGTGCACGCGTGGCCGAGGCATCGGCTTGCACGAACGGCTGGAACAGCTTCTGCATCTGCTCAGAGGTCATGCCGATGCCGGTATCGATCACCCGGAACGTGATCCACGCCGCCGTGTCCACTGCCTCACGGATGACCTCCAACGTGATACTGCCCTGCTCGGTAAACTTACAGGCGTTGCTAAGGAGGTTGAGCAAGCTCTGCCGGACCTTGGTGAGGTCGGCCAACATGGTGCCGAGATTATCAGCACAGTGGACCACCAGGGCATTGTGGTTTTGTTCTGCCAGAGGTTGGATAGTGGTGACTACCTCTTGGACCAGCATGGCGATAGTGAACGTCTCCAGGGAAAGATCCATCTTGCCAGCTTCGATCTTCGAGAAGTCAAGGATGTCGTTGATGAGCGTCAGCAGGTTCTTGCCAGCGGTGCGAATGCTCTGGAGGTCGGGGATGAAGTCCGCCTGGCCCAAGTCTTCCGCCTCCTCCTGTAACATCTCACTGTAGCCCATGATGGCGTTGAGCGGCGTACGCAGTTCGTGGCGCATGTTGTCCAGAAACGCACTCTTGGCATGGTTGGCAGCTTCAGCGGCTTCTTTCGCCTGGCGCAAGGCAGCCTCGGCGCGTTTATGTTCGGTCATATCCTTGATGACCGCTAGCGTCCCGATGCGCGCACCGCTTGTGTCACGGAGCAGAGAGAGGGAGGAACTGACCTCGACCCAGCGCCCGTTTTTGGTCCGTAAGGCCGTCTCATAGTTCCCGATCCGTCCATCGGTCCTGAGCTGCTGCATGATGGCCCGCGCCTCCTCCAAGCCCCCCCGGTAAAAACCCGCTGCGGTCAGGCCAAACGCCTCTTTGGCCCGGTAACCAAGGAGCTCCTCGGCCCCTGGACTCCAGTAGGTGACCCTGCCGGAGACATCCGTTGTGACAATGGCATCCACCGAGTTCTCCGCAATAGACTGGAGGAAATCCCGCGTCCCTCTGACCTCCTCGTAGAGGCGGGCGTTGTCGATGGCGATGGCCGCCTCGGCGGCAAAGAGGGCAAGCAGGTCGCTGTCCTGGGCGGTGAAGGATCGCCCGGTCCCCTCGTTACTGATGGCGATGACACCCACAAGCCGGTCCCGGTACAGCAGGGGCTCAGCCACAATGGCGGTGAACCCGAGGCGCTCCGCCAACACGGGTGTCGCATACGGTGACGTTTGATAATCATTGACGAGCAGTCCCTCTCGGCGCTGGGCGACGCCTCCCACGAGCCCCTCGCCAAGCCTGAAGCGGACCTCTTGCATCCACTCTCCGCGGCCGTGCCAAGCCCGTGGGACGAGCACCTCGGTCGTCTCGTCCCAGAGGTAGACAGCACCAGACGTTGCTGCCTCAACCAGATCCACGGCGCGCTGGGTGATGAGGCCCAGGAGGGCCGTGGGCTCCAGCTCCCGAGTGATCTCCGCTGTCACTGCCCGCAGCGCTTCCACCTGCTGTACACGCGCGGCCAGGGCCTGCTCCGCCCGTGTGCGTACGGTGATCTCGCTCTGCAGGTCGTGCGCACGCTGCTGCAAGTCCGCCGAGCTGCGCTGCAGCCTGCCGATCACGAGGGCCATGCCTGACAGCCCCAACACAGACATCACTACTATCAGGGCAAAGGTTCCCCGCAAACCGGCGCGGGTCTGCGCGACGGCAGCCTCTAAGGGGAAGATAATCTCCAGGACCCCTCGTACCTGCCCCGGTTGCCAGTCGATCTTGGGACTGGCAGGGTGGGTGTTGTGACAATTGACGCAACTGGGGCGCATCAGGTCCGCCGTCGCATAGCGCAAGGACCGGCGACCCTGGATATCCTCAAAGCGGTAAAAGGGTTTATGGGGATTGTGCTGCAAAGCGTTCCAGGCTTCTTTGGCGAACGCATCTTGCAGGCCCCCCTCCTGCTGCCGCCAGGGAAACGGATAGGGGCTGTAGAGCCGGCTCTGCGCGCCGGACTCACGGGCGCCAAGACGCTGGCCTAAGAGCATACTCAACGTCACCGGCAGTGGGATGGCCCCGGCCTTGGTGGCGTAGTCGTGGGTCACCTCGATACCGTGGCCTGTGACGGTCTGCACGACCTCCGAGGTGTAGAGGGTGCGGAATTCAGTCAGGGCTTGGGTATATAGAGACGCATTTTGCAAGGCGATGGCGGCGATGAGGTTCGACTGCACACGGGATACCCGCCACAGCACACCTGCCACGCCGGCACAGAACATGAGCGCAAGCACAAGGATGATCCGCTCATGGAGCAAGCGACTACATCCGGCTAAGGCGTTCGAAACGACTTGGCGTGTGGTAGACCTGCCTACAAAAGGTGTTTCTGACTTCATCTCACACCTCCTCTGTCCTCGGGCGTCCTGACCGGATGTAGTCCGCTACCAGGTTGTGGATCTCGCGCAGCAGCTCTTCACGGCTGTAAGCCCCCTTCTGGAGGATCCGTTCCACATAGCCGTTCAGGCGTCGGCGGTCGTCGGGCATGAGGTCCTTCGCCGTGACCACCACGACGGGGATGGAGCGCCAGGCGTCCTGCTGGCGCAGCGCCTCAATGAACGCGAAGCCGTCCATCTCCGGCATCATCAGGTCCAGCAAGATGAGCTCTGGTTGGCGCTCAGCCATAAGCTCTAATGCCACACGTCCATTCGTGGCCTCGGTCACCACCCACCCCTCTTTGTCGAGCAGGCGCCGTAGCATGTCGCGCGTGTCGGCCTCATCTTCAACAACGAGCACTGTGCAGGGCGGGTGAGCACACCGATATTTCTGCAGAATGACGGCCAGGCGGCCCCAGTCAATGGGCTTGGTCAGGTAATCTGCTGCACCCAGCGCATAGCCCATATTCTTGTCGTCCACGATCGTCAGCATAATGACGGGAATATCGGCCACGTCGGGATCGGCCTTCAGCGTAGTCAGCACAGCCCAGCCGTCCATGCCCGGCATCATAACGTCCAGGGTGATGGCGGCAGGGCGTAGTTCTTTGGCAAGCCGCAGCCCCGCCTCACCGCTTGCGGCAGCCACCATGCGCAACCCTTCCTTGCGGAGGAAGCGCTGCATCAGATCGTGCACCGTTGGGTCGTCATCGATGACGAGCACAGTGGGCGCCCCTTCCGGCGGGGTGCCGGCCATGGCG
>Ga0114129_10012353_pt1 | contig 12156 bp, 12 predicted proteins | sample RhiMetdeltSRZDD1_FD_80071 | JGI IMG/M metagenome (GOLD analysis project Ga0114129, IMG submission 80071) | Populus rhizosphere microbial communities from Tennessee, USA - Rhizosphere MetaG P. deltoides SRZDD1 (version 2) (version 2) | ecosystem: Host-associated > Plants > Roots > Rhizosphere >...
AGCGATGAGGACATTCTGGTGGCCTTCCATGATCCCCAGCAGTCTCTCCTATCGCCCGAGGGTCTGGCGGCAGTACAGCGCCTGACCCAGGCCCTGGCTGAGCTGCCGCACGTAGCCGTGGTCCATAGCCTCACGAACGCCCCAGATATGACTCAGTTGCGCCTGACGCCGTTCGGCATTGCGGTACCGCGCCTAGTCCCTGATGAGGGCCTGACACCAGAGCAGGTCCAGGCCATCCAACAGAACGCCCAGGTGATTGGCACCCTCCTGGCACCCGATCTGCATACTGCAGGCATCTTGGTAGTGCCAGAGAACATTGGCATGTCGGCCAGCGCCCGTGAGGCGTGGCTTACCGCCGTGCGCACTGTCGCCGCGCACCATGCGGGGCAGGGTCGGCAGACCTATGTGGCGGGCACACCACTTGAGCGCAGCGATGTGACGCACTATATCCAACGGGATCAAAAGCGTATTATTCCGTTGGTGTTTATGGTGCTGTTAGGCGTGACATACTGTATCTACCGGGTCAAACGCTTTGCCGTGCTGTCGCTGTCGTGCGTGTTGCTGTCCCTCATCTGGACCATGGGAGGCGTGGGTTTCGTTGGCATTCCCCTCAACGTGATCACGTCCCTCCTCCCGGCCGTGATCACGGTCGTGAGTGTCTCGGTGGTGATTCACCTTGTCAACCAGTTCATCGACGAGGTCGAGGCCGGGGCCAGCGGCGCTGAGGCTGTCGAGAACGCCGTAGGCCATGTCGGTATGGCGTGCCTACTCACGTCCGTGACCAATGCCATGGGGTTCTTTTCCCTCCCAGTGATTCAGGCTCCGGCCATTCAGGAATTTGGGCTATTTGCTGGCCTGGGAGTGCTCCTCGCCTTTGTGGCGACGATGACCTTTGCGCCTTTGGCATTGCTGCGCATCGGACGGGTGCCCTCGACGCGTTGGCTGCACCTCAAAGAGGGGCGCCTCGAAGCGGTACTCGATCAGCTTACCACCTGGGTGGCAGCCCATCGTCGCGCTGTCTTTCTGGGTGTGGTGGTGCTGCTAGGCGTGATGATCCCCGGCATATGGCAGATCACTGAGGGTACTGATATTGTCCGTGCCCTGAAACAGGATGCACCCCTGCGGGTAAGCAGTGAGTTTATCGACCAGCACCTCACAGGCGCACACTCCCTCGAATTTCTCGTGGAGGTGCCTGGTGGCAATGATCTCACTTCCCCGGCAACCCTTCGGCAAGTCCTGGCCTTTTCGCACTGGTTACGCACCCAGCCGGGGGTCACAGCCGTCTTCAGCCCCTGGGAGCCCTTACGGGGCGTGCCGCCAGAACTTCTGACAGACGACGACCAATTAAAAGTGTTAGCCACGCTGCTGCCGCTGGGTTTTCCACTCGATGCCTGGCTCGATACCAAGGGCAAGACTCTGCGCATTAGTGCCCGTATCACCTCGATCGATAGCGAGCGTTTCCTAGCGTTGGCTGAGAAGGCGCGCCAGCAGGCAGTGCAGATGTCCCTGCCGATGCAGATAACCGGGACGAACTACCTGCTGGCCCAGATGTCGCGTGCTATGGTGCACAACCAGGTCTCTTCCCTGGCCTGCGCCGTGGTGATGATTCTGGGGACCATCACCATCGCCCTGCGCTCCTGGAAAATGGGTGTCGTGGCGGCTATTCCGAATCTGCTGCCGACGGTGATGATTTTCGGCCTGATGGGCTGGCTGGGTATCGAGCTTTCCACTGCCACCACGATGATTGCCAGCGTAGCCCTGGGGCTGTTTGTCGACGATACCATTCATCTGCTCTATCTGTACCGGCAGGAAAAAAAGACTGGCCGCAGGACCTTTGACGCCATCGAGTATGCTTTACACCATGCCGGACGGGCAGTTATCTTTACCTCGTTGATCCTGACGCTCGGTTTTTGGGCTGGCTTGCTGGGCAGTTTTAAGCCCACCATCTATTTCTCGTTTCTCATGGGCCTGACCATGCTCTTTTCTGTGGTCACGGAACTGCTGGTGACCCCGGCGGTGGTGCTGGCATTAGAGGGGAAGGAGGCACGTTAAACTGTGCCCCCTCCGCCGACGCAGTCGTGGGGAACGGGGGGCCGTTAAACTGGCCCCCCTCCGCCCACACAGTGGCTGGGAACGACGTAAGATGACATATAGCGCACAACCGGTACCTATCAAGGGTGTCATCTTTGACTACGGCCGCGTGCTGGCCTGGACCCAGCACCAGGAACCCCGTGCTGCCTGGGAGCGCCGGCTCGGCCTAGGCCCCGGGGCATTGACCCGGGCCGTCCACAACGAGCACTCCTGGATTGCGGCGCAGCGTGGGACTATCAGCATCGACGCACATTGGCAGGAGGTCAGCACGGCGCTGCATTTGACGCCTGAGGACACGACCGCCCTCCGTGCCGCGTTCTATGCCGGGGATGTGCTCAATGTGGAGCTTGTGGCCTGCATCGATCGTTTGCGTGCTCATGGTTTACGCGTTGGCCTGTTGAGCAATTTTAGCGCTGACCTGCGTGCTATGCTGGCCCAGCAAGACCTCCTCCGGCGCTTCGATGCGCTAGCGATCTCGGCGGAAATTGGCATTATGAAACCCGATGCCGCCGCGTATCAGACCATCCTCACGATGATGCAGATGGAAGCGCACACGTGTGTCTTTATCGATGATATTCCGGCCAACATCGCGGCGGCGCAGGCTGTAGGTCTGCATGGCATTGTCTTTGAGGATAACCCTTCGTGTCTCGCAGCGCTCACGCGTTTGCTGGGGAGAGATCGCGACTCGATAGAGGAATCTTGACGTAGACGAAAGTCATTATGGAATGTGCACCTTAAGCCGACAGGAAAGCCAAACGGTATTTTTACAAAACGACTTGGTTTGGCAGCGCGGATCACTGTCCTATTGACTAGCGCTCTCAGGGTTCTGATGGACGACCATTGATTGCCTTATTGACTGTACGAGTATTCACTCAGCTGTGGCTCTACCCTGTCTATCCACTGCGGGAAGCGTCCGGTGGAAAATGGGTTCATTTAAGCAGTAAGAGATTTTTTAAGGCCATAGAGAACTAAATATTTCTGAGATCAACGGTTGAATACCTGCCGAATGCGCCCAAACTCTGCATGCAACATCTATCCGCCATGCCTCACCATTTCCTGAACTTGTGACTTAATAGATATATAAGTATCTGAGAATATTGCTTCCTAGATTATTATGGGATACATTATATACGTCTATTTCAGTGAGGTGTAAGAGTCAACGTATGCTCCCCCGTTGTGAATGATGGCAAGTGCCTGGCAGAGGAATCCTGATGCGATTCTCGCTGAGCGGGGGTAGCAAAGTCGCACACAACAGTTCTCCGTGAAGGAAGCAAATTAGGATGCCGTTCTACTACAATCTCCACAGGTACGACAAGATGTTCACCGACGCACACGCACAGCGCACCGCCGACGGCCTGCTGCGCCTGAAGAAGGCATTTAAGCATGAAGGCGTACCGGAGCGTGTGCGTTCAAGCATGCTGCTCTTGGCGACCTGGAACATCCGCGAGTTTGAGTCCGGCAAGTACGGAGCACGCCGGCGCGAGGCGCTCTACTACATTGCCGAGATTATCGACCACTTCGACATTGTAGCCGTGCAGGAAGTGCGCGACGACCTTTCGTCGTTAGAAGGGGTAATGGATATTCTCGGCAGTGCGTGGAACTATCTTCTCACCGACGTCACCGAAGGGCGGCAGGGAAACCTTGAGCGGATGGCATTCATCTACGACTCCCGCAAAGTGCGCTTTGGCGGCTTGGCCGGCGAAATCGTCATTCCGCCAGTCGACAAAGACACCCCCTCAGGGCAGTTCGCGCGAACGCCGTTCATAGTCGGCTTCCGCACCGGATGGTTCAAATTCACGATCTGCACGACGCACATTTACTATGGTAAGAGTGTGGCAGACGATCCGCAGCGCATAAAGGAGATTCAACTACTTGCTAAGCATCTTGCCAACAGTGTGACGAAGGAGCAGGCGTGGGCTAAGAATATGATCCTGCTCGGCGACTTCAACATCTTCAGAAAGGAGGACGAAACTTTCAAAGCCCTTACGAAGCCCGGGTTCCAGATCCATCCGAACCTGCTTGGAATTGGGTCGAATGTCGATCAGTCGAAACACTTCGACCAGATCGCTTTCATCGCTCCTGATCTTAAAGATAAGCTGGCGGATTGCAATGCCGGCGTTTTCAATTTTTACAAGTATGTCTACCGCGAGGATGAAGCGGAGATATACGCCCCCGATGTGCCCAAGACGAAGACAGGCAAGCCCGGCAAATTTAAAGACTGGCGGACGTATCAGATGTCCGATCACCTGCCGATGTGGATCGAACTGCGTGTCGACTTCAGTCGCGAATATCTGGAGCACCTCGCCGCTGGGAAGGAAGCGGTGATGCCGGTTAGCACGCCAGTAAAAGCATAGTAGTTGGTCTCCTGGGCGCAACCTAACCCTTATGAAGACTCCCTTGTCAAGAGACAGACGTCCCCTGAGGACGAATTTTGTGCTTTTTTTCCGCCGTGGAGATCCTGGCGCCGTCATCCTCTGGCAACGTGTTCTGGCGTGGTTGCGCTCGGCTGGCGCGGCCATCATGTGGCCACACCACACACATATTGAGGGGCGACCGCCATCAATGGCGATTACAGAGAGTCGTGGTATGGTATTCTGCGCCCTAGAAACCTATCTGTACCCTCATACCGTCCTCCTCAAACGAGGGGCTGTACATCGCTGTGCGCCAGTGAGGTCCAGGTTCGGGTGAGGGGCCGCACATAGTCACCAAGAGTCACGCTCGCTGTGTCTACAGGAGCGGCAGCCGGCGTCCCAGCAAACGCATAGGGTCAGGGCCAAGCGCTCTGGGCTCCTGAGCGTTCACAGACGCAGGAGGTGCATCCGGGCAGAGTGCTGTCGTCAGGCTGCTCCCATGGTGACCCAATGAGGACGCAGGCTCGCCTGCTTCGCACCGTTGACTGGTAAAACTGAGGCGGAAGGGGCATGTACAAGCCCCTCCCGCGCCGGCAGGGTCGTGCGTACGACAGCCGTTTATTCCTGGCGAGGACTTGCCGGCTCCAGCCCCAGGAGCCAATCGAGCGAGAGGACTCCAGCACCGCGGGTGAGGAGGAAGAGGAGGATCGATCCCCAGGTCAGATGATCGGACCAGGCGTTGGGATAGACAAACGTCTGGATGACGGCGAGCATCCCCAGGAGCGGCAGGGTGGCCAGTCGAGTAGCCAGGCCGAGCACGAGCAGGATAGAACACCCGAACTCGAACGTCACGGACATCATCGCGGCAATCTCTGGGGACAATAGCGGGACCTGGTACTCATCCGCGAAGAGCTGGACCGTGAGCATCCAGTTGGCCGTCTTGGTGAGGCCCCCCTTCAGAAAGACCGCGGCGATGGCGAGACGAAACAAGAGCTGGAGGAGCGGTAGCGGCAGGCGCTGCAAGAAGGCCGTGACCACAGCAAGTCGCGCGCGGAACCCCGCGGGCACCGCGGTGGAAGCTCTGTGAGTTTGCGCAGGTGAGGCTATGTGGGTGCGCATACACTGATCTCCCTCGTGTCTGATTAGAATGTGAAGCCGATGACAACGCCGTCAGTGAGCAGCTCGTGCAGGGCTGCCCCACAGTCGAACTCCTGACTGGCCGCCAGGGCTGCTGAGGCAGCCCTGGCCAGCGTATGCCCGGCAGCAAGTGTCGAGCGGAACGTATACATGGCGGAGTCGAGCCGGCGAAAGCCGACGTCATCGTCCCACCGGCGGATCTCAAGAGACACTCCCCCCTCATTGAGATCAACGGGGGCATAAACCTCCTCGTCCGCCTGGTGCACGCGCCAGATCTGGTCGATGGGCCAGGGGGAATCTAGCAGGATGACCGACGGATCAAACTGGAATGTGAGCTGGGCCACCTGGTGTGGCGCCAGGCCACCCAGTTCGGCAGGATCGAGGGGCCTAGTACGGACTTCGGCGTGCGAGGCCCTATGCAAGGCCCATTCAAGCCGGGCCACGTCCGCCAGGTACTCGAGGTGGCGACACGGCGGAAAGGCCACCAGGAAGGCCGGAAAGTGCGCGCCATACTCGAACAGGCACGGGGCCTCAGGAGGGTACTGCCGAATGTACGCATCAGCGGCGTAGCGGAAAAACCGTTCGTCCACCAGACGACAAACGACCGGGAAGGTCGCCTGTAAGACGTCTGTCAACGACGTCAACACATGATGCCGATAGATCTGCAGCCGGGCCGCGGGAAGCAGTCCGTCACCGACAATAGTCTCTAGCAACTCGGGCTCGTCAGGGCCAAACATAGCTCGGAGAAAGGCAGATTGGAGTTCATGCAACGCCGGCATAGCCCGCCTCCTCGGCACGCTGAAAAAAGCGCTCGGCTGTGTGAGCTTCAGCGCACAGCAGCGCCAGTTCCGGGATATTCGTGTCCCACTCGATCAGGGTGGGCACCGGGCCAAAGCGAGCCAGAGCGTGGTCGTAGAGAGTCCAGACCGCATCGCTGACTGGCGCGCCATGATCATCGATCAAGATCATCTGGCCGTCGGCATCATTCACGGCATGCCCGGCGAGATGGATTTCACCCACAGCACGCACTGGCAGGGCTTCGAGATAGGCTACGGGGTCTCCCCCAAGGTTGCAACAGCTCACGTAGATGTTGTTGACATCGCACAGGAGTCCACAGCCCGTACGCTGCACTAACTCCCCCAGAAACTCGGGCTCAGGGATGACCGAGTGGGCAAAGCGGAGGTAACTCGACGGGTTCTCAATGAGGAGGCGACACTGCAAGACCTCCTGGGTGTGCGTTACATGCTGGGCAACGATCGCCAGGGTTTCCTCCGTATATGGTAGAGGAAGGAGATGGTTGAGATAGACCCCTCCTGCCATACTCCAAGAGAGGTGCTCAGACACGAGCGCTGGTTGGAGCCGTGTGATGAGCCTTTGCAGACGCGACAGATGACGGTTGTCGAGCGCTTCAGCGCTCCCGAGTGACAATCCCACTCCATGGACCGAGAGTGGGTAGTCGGCTCGGAGTCGCTCCAGCGCAACGAGAGGGGCGCCTTCTCCCATGTAGTTCTCGGCATGCACCTCAAGCCAGCTAATGGCCGGACGCGTCGCCAGCACCTCCGCGACGTGCGGCGCACGCAACCCAATCCCCACACCTAACTTTGAGTTCATATTCATATGGACCATTGTCAGGCCCCCCTCGTGCGCTGCGCTTGACCTGCCACTAGATTTTGGACTTGGTGCTGCCACCCACGAGCCTGTCACAGGTGCCGGCGGGCACGTAGATCCAGGCATCGCCCTGATTATCTTTCTTCGAGGTCCCGGCGCACGACGAGTTCGCCGTCTGACAATCGTTCTTACCGGCCTTGGAGACCCCATAGCACTTCTCCGCCTCGAACTTGGGTTGCGGAGCTGGCCCGGCCTTGGCTACAGTGGGCAGGGATAGGGCGGCGGCGAGGGCGGAGGCCACGAGGAAACTGGTTGTCTTCATCGTCTTCATAGGGTTTCTCCTTACTTGTAGAGTGAGAACATTGGCGCACTGCGAGGCCGCGTATGCATCCGCAGCACTATGCGCTGGCTCGGTGTGGTCTGTGTAACCCCCTCAAGCTCAGCTCTCTACTTCCTCAGACGCTACACGCTAGCAAAGGATTCAGGACGACAGAAACAATTCGCACAAAATCCTCCCACAGCGCTCGGGAGAGTACTTAGGAGGCGCATAGCCTCGGCTGCTGTACGCTGCATACTGAAGAACGATGCATCGCTGTATTTATTCCTTAGGCTGTGGGAGGAGGGTGTTGTGCCATAGAATAGGATAGGGACAGGTGCCTGACCTACTTCCTGAGAATCCCGTCGCATTGTATGCGGTCGCGAAGAGGAGAGACATCGAGCCGAGGGTACCAGATTACAGTCCCAGAGCCATGGTCTTCAGGCACCGTGGCTCATAGCCGGGCATTTCAGGGCCATTCACATGCATGGCCCAGGCTTCGGTGCCTCTCCCGAGCTGCTGGGAGGCGTGGCGGCTGCCTGCGGCGAGGCGGTCACTGAGGCCACGCCGTTCCCCAATGAGTCGGAGACACTCCAGGAGCGCCGTATCATTCCCAAAGCGCAAAGCCATCCCACCAGTATCCTCTAATGTCAGAAAACCCTTTTCGAAGCACTCCATGGCCCAGGCGATGGTGACACCAGCGCTAATGGTGCCCATCCCCAGTTCGTCGCAGAGCGTCGAGGCACGTATCACGGTGTTCGCGTCGGCCACACTAACAAGCGAGTGCTCGCCGAGCGCTTCTGGTCGCTCACGAACGGTCTGCGTCTGACCGCCGCAACGTATGTACCGTGCCCTGCTGTCGCCGCCTGGGTCGAGCCGTGGGCTCCTCGGTAAGGCGCAGCAGGCCCGACTGCTGCAACACGTCCGCAACGAGCATGAGCAAGGGCTCCTCGGCACGAAAAATTTCGCCGATTAACACGAGACGGAGTAAAGAGATATCAGGTTGATCACAATGGGGACACGTCGGGTCCATGCGAGTGCTCCTCTGTACTGTGCAGGACGCGTTTGACAGGTACGGCGGTGCGCGTGCGCTCTCCCATGGTGCACTTTGATCTCGTGCTCCGTCGCGGTTGTGCTCAAACCCAGATATAGCGTAGCGTCCAGAAACGCCACGGCGCCGTCTTTGATGGCCAACAGACACGGCAAGGGGCTCCTGCCGGTAAGAAGCAGGGCATCACAGCCTGTCTTCTTGCGCTCTGTTGCCATGAAACTGGACGACAGCGAGTCGCCGATGCAGCCTGTCAGAGGCGACTTCGTCAACACAGCGACTTTGCTCGACGTGGTGAGACGCGTCCCTACCAGCTGGCTACCCACTAACATAAGCGGGTTGGCAGGGTTAAAGGGTTCGACGCCGGGTGGACAGTAGGTGTACAGGCGGTACTTGTCCGCTGCTTCGACGACCACATATAGGGCCAGCCGATCACCACGGAGCTGTTCGCCCAGGGGCACGCGCGCCAACACCAAAATCTCTTGCAGCAGCACTCCGGCATAGGCAGACACTGTGCCATCGCGGTCGCGCACCCGCACCACAGTACGCGGTAGTTGCACGAATGCCGCGCGACTCAAGGTGAGCGGACGTGCGTTCTCCCCATCAATACGCAGCAGGGCATCTTCTCCCTGCGGGAAAGAGCAGGCCACAGCTGATGGCGTAACACAGCACAGCGGTCAGAGACACACCCACAGACGTGTAACGCCTCAGCACCCCACTTGGCTGTCGTGTTTCTGTATGTATAAAGCTGTATAAATGTGCAAAGATTCCCTAAAAATTACAATATTGCGTTCAAGACATGTAAAAGGCATAATCGAGCGTTCGAAAAATCACAGTGTGCCGTGGACTGCGGCCGGCATGCGCCGCTACAAGTCGAGGAGCTGTCACGCCGTGGATGATGTCCGGGTGGCTTTCTTCACAGCCCTAAGCCTCCTGATTGGCCTTGATCGTGATTTGCTGACGATTGTCCGTCTGTCTCTCGCTGTGAGCCTGTCGGCAGTGGGTCTCGCCACGGTGCTAGGCTTGCCGCTGGGCGCGGCGGTAGCGGTGTGGCGATTTCCAGGCCAGGCTATGGTGCGTGTCTTACTCAATGCGCTGATGGGGCTACCACCAGTCGTGGTGGGACTCATGGTCTATCTGCTGCTGTCGCGGGTTGGACCACTGGGCTCGCTGGGGCTTCTGTTCACGCCAACGGCCATGGTGATCGCCCAGTGCCTCCTCGTTACACCTATCATTGCGGCGTTCACACGGCAGACCGTGGCTGATCTGCACGAGGAATATGCCGAGCAGCTCTGCTCACTCGGCGTTGGACCATGGCGGGTGCTCTGGACGTTACTATGGGATGGACGCTTCAGCCTGCTCACGGGCATTCTGGCTGGCTTTGGCCGTGCCAGCGCCGAAGTAGGGGCCGTCATTATGGTTGGGGGGAATATCCATCGGGTGACGCGGGTGATAACGACCACGATTGCGCTCGAAACGAGTAAGGGGAACTTCCCCCTGGCTCTGGCTCTGGGCATGCTTCTGATGCTCCTGGTGCTTACCGTGAACGCCACAGCCATGGTCATACAAGATACGGCCAGGCGGGTATATGGATGAAGCAGATGAGACTGCTCTCTTCCAGGGATAATGGAGACGCTATGACGGCGGCGGCGATTTTGCCCCTCATGGTGCATGATCTCTGTTATGAAATCGGGGGGAAACGTCTGCTTGACCACATCTCCTTCCGCACCGATGTGGGACCGCGAACTGTGGTGTTGGGGCCGAACGGTGCCGGCAAGAGTCTGCTGCTGCGCCTCTGCCATGGCCTCCTGCAACCCTCCGCCGGCACGATTGCCTGGGCGGGGGCACCTCTCACCATGGCACGCCGTTGCCAGGCCATGGTGTTCCAGCGCCCCGTGCTCCTGCGCCGCTCTACAGCAGCGAATATCGCCTATGTACTGCGCCTGCAGGGCATACCACGTCGCCAGCGCTGGGCCATGCTCACGGAAGCGCTAGAACAGGCCGGGTTGTTGCCCCTGGCGGCGCGACCGGCACGCGTCCTGTCAGGCGGAGAGCAGCAGCGCCTCGCCCTGGCGCGTGCCTGGGTTCTCAAGCCCCAGGTGTTGTTCCTTGATGAACCAACCACCAGTCTTGACCCGGCGGCAACCCGAGCTGTGGAAGCGTTACTCGAGCATATTCATCGCAGCGGCACAAAAATTATCATGACGACACACGACCTGGGCCAGGCCCGTCGTCTGGCAGACGAGGTCTTGTTTCTGCACCATGGCCGGCTGGTCGAATACGCGCCAGCGCCAGCGTTCTTTAGCAATCCGCAGAGTAAAGAAGCCGCCGCATTTCTGGAAGGAAAATTACTCTGGTGACGTGGAGATAACCCACAGGAGGGAGTGATTCATGTGGCATCGCAAGGTTTTCCTACAGCTCAGCGTGGCTGTGGCTTGCCTAGTGGCTTGCACACTATCGGCGGTGGCAGCCGACCGGTTCATTACCGTGGCCTCAACCACCTCGACCGAAAACTCTGGGCTCTTTCGCCATCTGCTACCACTGTTTCAGCAGGACACCGGTATTGAGGTGCGCGTGGTAGCGGTCGGCACGGGGCAGGCCATTGAGCTGGCGCAGCGCGGCGATGCGGATGTGTTGTTCGTCCATCACAAACCCTCCGAAGAGAAGTTCGTGGCCGAAGGCTTCGGGGTAACACGCTTCGATGTGATGTATAACGATTTTGTGGTGGTTGGTCCTCGCACAGATCCTGCTGGTGTGCAAGGCATGACTGATGTTGCCGCAGCCTTGGCACAGATAGCGGCAAAGCAAGCCATGTTTGTCTCACGGGGGGATGACAGCGGCACACACAAGCTGGAACTTACCTTCTGGAAGGCTGCCGGGGTCGACGTCTCGGCAGCGAGTGGTACCTGGTACCGTGAGGCGGGAGCTGGCATGGGAGCAACGCTGAACACCGCCAGTGGTCTGGAGGCCTACTCTCTTACCGACCGGGGCACCTGGATCAGCTTTAAAAACCGGGGCAATTTGGCCATTCTGATCGAGGGAGATAAGCGGTTGTTCAACCAGTATGGCGTTATGCTTGTGAACCCCAAAAAGCATCCGCATGTCAAAGCGACGGAGGGCCAGAGATTCATTGATTGGCTGCTCTCTGACAAAGGCCAGCAGGCCATTGCCGCGTACCGTATTGAGGGTGAACAGGCATTTTTCCCGAATGCTCGGAAGACGGGCTCATAACAGCCCCTGCTCAGGGACTGTTATACGTCACATGGCCAACGCCGGTAATGTCATAGCCTCCGAACTCGGCAGCCTTTTCCACAAACCGGCTTGTCCGGGTAAAGGCCAGGAGCTGCTGAAACGGTGGCTCAAAATACTCCCAACGGCGAATGACAAGGTCATAGCGTTCGCGGTGCAGTGGCACGAAATCCACCCGGCATTGACGCGCCACTGCAGCGATGCCAAAGCCAGCGTCGGCTTTGCCATCGCGCACAGCCAGCGCGAGGTCGGTCTCACTCCGCACTGGTGGGCCAATGAAGTGGAGGGCGGTAGGATCGAGGTGCTGCTCTCGCAAGAGGTGTTCGAACAAGAGACGACTGCCGGCGCCTTCCTGA
>Ga0114129_10012354_pt1 | contig 12156 bp, 18 predicted proteins | sample RhiMetdeltSRZDD1_FD_80071 | JGI IMG/M metagenome (GOLD analysis project Ga0114129, IMG submission 80071) | Populus rhizosphere microbial communities from Tennessee, USA - Rhizosphere MetaG P. deltoides SRZDD1 (version 2) (version 2) | ecosystem: Host-associated > Plants > Roots > Rhizosphere >...
GGCATCAACATTTATTTCATAAAAAATTTTCAATTCGTTTAATAAAAACTGTTTATTGCTTAGTTTGTTCAATAATGCGCGCTTCCCTTCCGAATTTGAAAGTATCTGATTAAGTTCAAAATTTTCTTGTTCATTAAGTTCGCGTTGTAAGTGTTTTATAAAAAGTTTGGAAATTTCTGTCATAGTTATATTAAAACTCCAAAAGTTTCAATCTGTCTAATCCATAAGCCTGTTTTTTTAAATTTATTTTCTTGAGCCTCTACCGGGGCGGCTTTTATCGCCCTTTTTTCAATATATGTCCTATTCTTAACATAAAGACTTTTTCTTCCTTATAAAAGGGAAGTTTTACAGAAGAAATTATAGAATACCTTTTATTTACTGCGTAATTTGAATGTCAAATCCGTGCTTAATAAATTGTGTTTCATAGTTACAGTTGAACGAAAATGATTCGGATTCGTTGTGTACTTTTAAATAATATCGGCCAATATTGATATAATTGAGGGACCCTAATCTTATTTCATATATGTATCCACCTTTAGTATGTATATCTTCCCAAGTTGTGGCAGTATCAATATGGAGCATTTTGGCAATCGTGTCGCTTACAATTAATCTACCATCCCGATAAAAAGTTATGCTATGTGTTTTTGGAGTAACATAGTACGATTTATTTCCTGTTGAACTGTCATTATACCATTGCGCGGAATCCTTATTAAAAACTTGAACATTATCTACAACATGCTTTAAATACCACGTTCTTGAACTTTGCCCCGCTAATTCGTTGGGGGAAATTCCGATATTACGCCAGGGTAAATTTTCTTCTTTAGAGCAATATGATATTAAAAAAACAATAGCAATAAGTAATGCTGTTAGGAATTTGGTTTTCATTTCATTTGTTTAATGGTTATTCTATATAAGATAATAAAAAAAGTTACAATCCAATTCGGGAGGAAATGGGAAGGCGTGGTTGGGAAGATCAAAGATAATAAAAAACACTAAGCCGGTAGGGGGTAACAAGGTTACCCCTGAAGTGTTTTGGGCGGCGAAGAGAATTCATAATAAAGGCGACTATGCGTTTTATTGATCAGCATCAATAAAACAAATTTGATTATTATCAGCTTGTATATAAAGTAAAAAAATTAACTGTTAATTTAAACCGAAAACATTTTTGTACTTAAACATCAATTGAATATATTTATAGCGGTAATTTAATTACCCGATAAAAGTCAGGATTTATTGCGGAAATTTAATTACCCGATAAAAGTCAGTCATCTTTTTACTGTTTGCTCTTCAAAACTGAGCAGCAACGGCCTAATAAAATTCATCCGGAAGAGGTTTTACGGCAGGTTGCAATGCTCTTAAAATAAAAATCCCCAGACAGTGAAGCCTGGGGATTTTTATTTTATGCTGGCTGGTCATATTCCTCCTAAAAATGTACCCATCATTCCGTTCTTTTATGTTTTAAGTTTGTTGTAAGCTAACTGCAACTTAATGTCGTACTTGTTTTTTGTATAAGCTGCTCCGTTGTAACCTCTGGCAAATCCTTTCCAGTCTTTGTTTTGAAGCTCATCATCGAGATAAACGTTTTGGATGTAGTTCACAAACAGATCCAGGTGTACGGAATCTCCTTTGTACATCAGATTAACAAAATTCTGGACTGTTGAAGCCCCAGTTGCCTTGTGGTTGAAACCCATGATTTGATAACGGCCCCATGAACAGGAACGAAGGGCTGCTTCACGGTGAATCTTCACAGCACGGTCCAGACGTTCCCATTGTTCGGTTTGTCCTTTCGGATAAGGTTTTGAACCCCAAACCGGATATAGCATATCTCCATGTGTAACAATGTGTTTGTTTGGATCAATACCCACTGTACGTAATTCTTTCCAGAAGATATGCGGCTCGAATAGGATAACAGGTTTACCAGCTATCATACCATTGCCATTGGATTCAACGGAATCTACTGCCTTAATGGCAGCAACTTCACAACCAATTTCCTTGGCGGCGTCTGAGTATTGTTGTTCTGTAATCATAGGAAGAAGGTTTTAATGCGTCGATAAATGTGGAAGACAATAAGAACAATTGCGATAACAATGAGGACTACGAGCTTGATCTTGAGCTTGATAATCCTTGATTCTTTCCGCTCAATTTCTGCTCTAAGAAAACTGAGTTCAGCTGCCTGGCGGCGAACCAGGTCTTGAGCCTGGATCAATAACTCCCGATCTTTTATCAGTACCTGAAGAGTGTCCGTCCTGATGTAGGAATAGTACCTGAGAGAGTCATTCTTGACAGTTAGGGTTCCTTTCTTGTCAACGGATATGATAGTACCATTGCCGGTTTTTTGTGTGAAGCTGTCGCAGGGAACTTTCTCCTTAAGTGTATCGCGTAATTGAACGAATACAGGAATTGAGTCAGTCTTTCCTGGTAGGTAAGAAACGATGGTGTCGTTTGTATACGGATGCCGTTCGAGATAACTGTCAACAACCTGGCGGGTTTTAGATTCACTTGCTAGTACACGTTTGACCGGATTGCAACTGGAAAAGCTTGCCAATATAATACCGGCAACCCAGATCAATACGATAATACGGAGAGTTGTTTTCATAGGATTAAGTAAGTATTTATTTACAAGGACCATTCGTAGGCACATCGGATGAGCTACTGCTAATGAGCTTGCGAACGCGTTTGATCACATCATCAGGAGAGAACAGTAATCCCAAACCTATGGCTAAAGGGATTGTGGTTTCAGTCCAGGTGATGTTGTTTGCAACGTAAACGGAAACGATGGTGGCTATTATTAATATGAGGCCCAACACAGTCGTTTTCCAACTTTTAATTAGATGAGTTTTGGACATGGCGATGAGGATTAGGGTTTTGGTCTTCAGGCTTTAATGCTTCAAATAAGAAACTCGTCAATGTTATTTGTTTGGGCAGTTTAGATCCGTTTGCCGATCGAATCTCCCAGATTTGTGCTTTCAGTTGGTCGAGATCCTGCTCTACTTTCTGAATTTTGATTTTATCCTCGGCACTTTGAGACAGCAACGTTTTGACATCTGCTCTCAATTCGCCAAGATCTCTCCACATAAACATGCCCAGTATGCCTATTAAGGATGGGGTAAGCCAGATCTTAACCTGGTTGACAACGTTTTCTTTTGACACGGCGGGAAGGAGTTTAAAAAGAAGAAGAAAAAGTTTGATTGTAGAGGTATACTGTATATCTTTGTAGACCTTATATAATAATATACAGATTTTGGGACCAATAACCAACCCGTTCCGATTAAACTTTGAATGTGTATGGTCACCGAAAAACAGCTCCCGTTTGAGTTGGAGCTAATTCGATCTTATAAAAACGACTTTTTTATTAACACTGGCAAAACACTCAAGTGTTTTATTAAGAGAAAAAAAAGATATACACTAAGTCTACAAGAACTATACGATGTAGTGGAAGGATTGAACCCTTCCGAACACGCTCTTAATTCCAGATGGAGACCCAGAGAGCTGGCCGATTTCCGGAAAATCTTTTGTGTAATTGCGCTCGAAAGAAAATTCACTCCCGGCAATGTGGCCAAGATTATCAAAAAGAACCACACAACCCCAGTTCAATTAGCAGGACTGGCGGCTGGATTATTAAAAACAGATCCAGAATTCCGACGTAAGTACAACCTCGTTCGGAAAACAATTAAGAAGTATGAAGATAAACATAACGATCCTGTACAAACTGGGGCTAACGCCGAACCAGTTTTACCTGCTCGTCTGTAAGAAGAAAGGAAAGGAGGCAAAACTCATTAACATTTTTCAGGAGACCCGTTCTCTACAAGTGGACGGGTTCCTGTCTGAAGATCCTTCCAATCCTCAACATGAACCGATTCTTACCAGCAAGGGGGAAGAAACCTTGGTCAGAGGAGTTCAGTTGAGCAAGACGGCAAAAGAGAAATTTGTCCTTTCCAAAGATGAATACGACTACGTAGCTAAATATCGTGATATGTTTCCAGCAGGAAAAATGCCTGGTCGGCCACCTTGGAGAGCCTCAGTAAAAGAGCTTGTTCCAAGATTTGAATACTTTTTCGCAAAGTATCCCGAATATCAAGACTGGAACCTGATTCTTCAGGCAACAGCCATGCACATTCATGATAATGAGGCTGATCAAAAGTACATCAACGGATCTGAAAACTTCATCTACAAAACTGACAAAGTAAAAGGAGAAATTTCCAACCTCTCTAAAATCTGTCAAGCAATACTCGATGGGCATCAACAGTCCAATGAGGCACCTCTTGATAATTCATTTATTAACATCCCTGGCCTTAATCTGTAAACTATGTTTAAACACATAATGCTTGACATCGAGACTCTCGGTGACAAGAGTAATAGTGTCGTGACCTCTATTGGAGCCGTTGTATTTGATCCTCTTGTTGGTCCCAGTATGGAAAATGGATCTCGCTTCTATGAGACAATTGATCTTCAATCTTCACTTGATCTCGGATTGAAAGTAACTGGTTCCACTATCAAATGGTGGTTATGTAACAATCCTGAAACATTGAGAAAAATGTTCGAGCTCGCCAGGCCGGTTAAAGAAGTGCTAGAAGATTTTACAGCGTGGCTGAATTCGCACGGTGGACGAAATCTCCACTTATGGGGCAAATCGCCCAGATTCGACGAAGGTAAACTGCAAGATGTATATGATGCGGCTGGTATGTCTGTTCCATGGGACTTTCGAAAAGAACTGGATGTACGCACATTGATGCATCGCCATCCAGGTATTTGGGAAACCACGCCGAAATCAGTTGATGCACATGATCCAATAGTAGATGCGCTAACACAGATAAATGCTGTAGTAAGAGCACATACTCTTAATCCGAACATTCCACAACTATGAACACATCTGTAGAAATCCCTCACAGCATTGTGAGGGAACTCAAAGAGAGAAAAATGAAAATTTCTGATATCGGCGTATTGTATCACAAGTTTATTGAACATGAACTGGAGACATACGACGACAGCAAAGTTCTCGATCGCTTTGAAACGTTTATCGAATCTAATAATGATGAGTTGATAAAAGACTTTCCTGTGCTAAAGCAGGAAGTGAAACTCGATTATGATTAAAAAAATTCTTCACGCATTCCTATTATCTGTTGCCTTTAGTGTAATCCTTTGGTTGTTCATCAACAAATACATTATTGAGATTGGGTACTGGAAATATGTATTCATGGAGATTTTGGTTTTGTCAGGGGGCAAGTTGTATGGTTACATATTGGACAAGGTGATGAGAGACGAGACAACCAACAACAATGCTAAGGATCAATCAGGGCAATACATCAGGTAATAATCAATTTAAACCTGCATCTCCAAACAAAGGATACAAGCATATTTCAGAAGTTTATAAAGAGGGTATTGATCACATTATAGGGCGCCGGAATGGAACCATTAAAAGTATTTTGACTCCGTGGCAAGAATTCAATGATGCAGGTATCGACGGTCTTGAATGGAACACAATCACCGTTATTGCTGGTAGACCTGCCAGCGGAAAAACTTTGGTTGTAAACCAGTTAACACGCGAAGCATTTGATCTCAATCCACTTGATGATTTCTGCGTATTGGATTGCCAATGGGAAATGTTGGGCAGAACGATGGCTATTCGTGAATTCTCTTCACGTTTAGATAAAACGATCAGGGAACTGAACTCAGCCGGATGATACAAGATGAGTGATGCAGAGATTGCTGAAATCAAACATTATATCTCTACCCGTACTAACGTTCCTATTTATATTATAGAGAAACCAAAAACGGTTGAACAATTTGAACGCGATGTTGAAAAGTTCATCATGGAAGACATGAAGGGCAAGAAGACAGTCGTTACAGTCGATCACAGTATTTTGTTTCGCCAAGGCGCATCAGAATCAGAAAAGTTTGACACGCTCTACAATCTTGGTGAAGCGCTGACTAGGATGAAGAAAAAACTTCCTGTTACATTCATCATCTTAAGTCAGTTGAACCGCGCTGTTGAGAATGAGAATCGTTTGAGAGAAGGATCAGCATCTAACTATCTCCTCGATAGTGACATTTTCGGTGGCGATGCTCTACTAATGCACGCAGATATGCTGTTAATGATTAATAGACCTGCTAAGTATAATCTTAAAAAGTATGGTAATCATGAATTTTTAGTTGGTCCCAACGATCTCGCCTTCCACTTCAATAAAGTAAGAAATGGAGATCCGAGGTTGATCTTCTTTGAAGCACAGTTTGCAAAGATGAAGATTGTTTCATATCCACCGAACAAGTATGGTGAGCGAATGCCTGTAAACAAGTTCTCCGGAGTACAGCAACAACAAATACAGCAATCATCAACTGTTGGCAATATGATATCTCTAAAGAATATAAACGCACACATTAAATAACATGAGCACTACAACCACCACAAAAATTACGAACGAGCAACGTAACAAAAAGGTGGAGGTCATTGCAAGTTTCCATGACGCTACGGTCAAAAGATTGTCAAAAGGCAAGCCTTATCTGATCACTGCCAAAGCCCCCTATATGTATAACTCAATACGTAAGGTTGGGTTCTTTGAAAGTGAATTAGAACTAAAGCCGGGTGGTATTTCTCAAGCGAGGGATATATATGTAGAATTGGTGCATCTGAACACGTATGATCCGCTCGATGCAGAGCAGAGGACTTTATACCGACTCAGATATAATTCTGAATTCAGAACTGAATTCGAAAATTCACCCAAGTTCGCAGCACTCTACTTTGTCGCCTTTGATGAACTGGAGAAAGTATGGCAAGTGGATGATGACAAAAAGAAGCCTTTGTTGTCAACAAAAGACCTCTCCGTACCACAAAGAATGATAACAGTCATGCAGGAAGAACCTGTCGGACCGATTGAGCAAATGCTAACCACAACTATCAAGGGGCACAATGAGATTGATCCCAGATTAGATCTTGAAGACATTAAAGACATTAACATTTCGCAGATGACTCTTAGAGATTTTGCTGCAATCATGTTGAGGTCTCCAGTAAGCGACAAACCCTGGTTAAACAACATTATTACACACATTCAATTCAAATAATGAGTACCGCAACACAACCAGCAGTAGCCGCAGCATCCACTCCAATATTTATGAAACTCCCACTGACCTCGGATGGAAAATTGAAGGAGTCAGCACCATTGTTAATGAGTCCCAGAAGCCTGGTGAATATTTCGTTCCCCAAATCCGGTAAGACTGATAACATGAGTGGTGTCCCAAAGATTCTTATCGGAGACTGTGAAGACGGTACAGTGTATTTCGAGGGAGCGAACTATGTAAACCTTCGCACTTACAACGGAACATCACCTTACTATCAAACAAAAACCGGCAGCTTTATTCCTGCGGGTTTGTATGAAACTGTGCAAGAGTTGAATAAAGCGAATCAGATGAAGAAATTCAATGAGCTGTATGAGAAGTTGAAGGTCAACCGATCTAAAACATTCTATCAGGATTTGGTAAAGCTAATCAACGAAATGCCGTTTCCAATCTTCGTAATAGATACTTTGACATCTTTTATGAGGTTGGTTTATGATGCTGCACTAGCTGAGTACAACAACAATTTAGATCCTTCTAAGCACAAAGGCGATATCAAGCGCGTCGATCAATATGGTGGTGCGCAATATATCCGTCGTTCATTGGAAGATATGAAAGCATTCATAGAGCGCAACGCAGCTCCTTTCATCATTTATAACGGTCACATCAAGTTGAAAAAGTCTGTTTTAAAAAAGACTGACGAAGAAATTTCAACTGTTGACCTTGCGTTAGAAGGTGCTCTCCCAACCATCTTCACATCCAGTGCTGCCGCTGTATGTACATTATTCAGGGACAAGACGGGCGTTCACATGGATTTCCGGAAGAAAGATGAGGATGATTGCGATGCACGCCCTCGGCACTTAGGTAACAGAGTCATTATGATCGCTGACCTGCACCAGTATGACGGTAATGGTGGAATGACCAAAGGCCAAACTTACTGGGAAAGAATCTATCCTGAAATAAACTTCGCCGCATAATTATTCACACATAGGTCACGACAACAATTCCCAAAAAAAAACAAAGTTCCCAAAAACACACGTATGAGTTTAAGTACAAAAAATCTCCCTACCGGTAATGGATTATCAAAATCAATTCTCCCCGGCAACTTAATGGCAAAGATCAACAGGATAGAGCTGCGTATCCCTTCATACGATCAGACTGCTTATGACGTGATCCTTCAGTTGGAAGGTGTTGACCTTGGTGATGGTTTCGAAGGCTTCTGGATCGACAAAGACGATCAGAGTAAAGGTCGCTTTGCTGGTCAGACAGGGAGTGTTAAAATATCTCCGTTCGCCTTTAAAGACAGTGAATACGAAGGTCGTCAGTACTACCGTGATCAATCAATATTGGTTGCGTTGAACAATCTGGCAAAAGCTCTGGGTAAAACCACTGAATTAGGTGACCTCGAAGCCGCTACCATCGAAGAATTCCTGGCTAAAGCAAATCCCATCCTGGCAGATGGTGAAACGTATCTAAACTGGTGCATTGCTGGTAATGAGGAAATCAATGCCGAAGGATATCCTAAATACTACCTGAACCTGCCTAAAGCAAGTAAGGATGGAGTTCCTTATGAGTCAACTGAAGTGGCTATCGACAAAAGCCGTCTACTGAAATTCAGCCCAGATGTTCACATTCGTAAAAAGAAAGGTGCTGCTCAGGTAGCTGGTTTTTCTGCTCAAGGCGCTACTGCTCCTGCTGCGGCCACTGCGGATTTTGATATGGACTAGTACTCCTTCAACTTTTGAAAAGGTAGTACAGCAATGTGCTACTTTTTCAACTTTAACCCTATGTTATCAACAAAGAATGTAGTTACCGACATCAAGGAAGTCCCGGACACCTGGATCTTTGAATACTTCTGTAAACTGGAGAGCCGGCTCGACGGAAATGAAGTGAACATCAAGAGTGTGTTTAACGAAAAGGAGACAAAGCCGAGCATGTTCATCTTTCATTCAACCGAATTGGGTAAGTATTGGTTTCACGATTTTTCTACCGGTAAAAGTGGTGACGCTATCCGGCTGGTGGAATGCCTTAGGCGATGCTCATTTGGACCGGCTTGCCAGCTGATCCGCACTGAGTATATGCGATACCTGCAAACCAACACATATAAAACTCTTGCTCAGGGGCCAAGGAATAAGTATCGAGTTGTTGATTACAAAACGAGAGGATGGAATAAACTCGATGCAAATTATTGGACTCCCTTTAATATTGGATCTGAGTTACTGGAAGAATATTTCGTAAAACCTATCAGCTGGTATCAGATGACCAATGAATCGAACTCAGCTGACACATTCGTTGTACAGGGGGAGTACATGTATGGATATTTTACTCCAGATGGACAACTTTACAAGATCTATCGACCGAAGAAGGCAGATCGCAAGTTCATTAAAGTAATGAATTACGTACAAGGTATCGACCAGCTCAAAGGTGAACGGTGTTTAATTGTGTGTTCATCACTCAAAGACGGCCTCAGCCTGCGTAGCCTGAAATTGAAAGTTGATTTTATCGCTCCCGACAGCGAGAATAGTATTTTGAGCGAGCTGATAATCATGGATATGCTGGACCGGTACAAAGGAAGGGTGTACACACTTTTGGACAATGATGACGCTGGAATGCGGGCCATGAAACTCTATAGGGATGATCACAATCTCAGCCCCATATTATTGCCTATGGCAAAAGATCTTAGCGATTCAGTAAGAGACTTCAAACCCGGTAAGGTACGAGTTCGGTTAATTCCCAAAATCGATAAATTATTGAACATTGCTGCATAGTTTGTATACCTTTTTGTATACTTGTATACCTTATTCTAAAAAACTATGTGGACTTTCGAAGGAAAAGCAATACAATCGATGGCAGATCTTCCAAATCATGAAGAATTGGTCGGATTCTGTTACAAGATTACCAACCTGGAAACTGGTGCGATTTATATCGGAAAGAAAAACTTCTACACAGAGCGTAAGAAGAAGCTGTCTAAGAAAGAGATTGCTGCTCTCCCTGATAAACGCTTCAAACATCACAAGCATGTTAAAGCTGAATCAGACTGGAAAAAGTACTACGGGTCAAGCAAAGAACTGCAAGAGGATTTGAAGAGATTCGGCGCTACAAGTTTTAAGCGTGAAATCATTCAGATCGCCAAAACCAAAAAGTACCTTACTTACCTGGAGTTACAATACCAATTTGCTTACAACGTGCTTGATGTAAAATCTTACAACGGAAATATCCTTGGAAGATTCTACGCACGTGATATCGAAAAGGCTGATGCAGCCTGAGTTTCATAAACTATACACAACTAACGTGTAACTCCTTTTTTTGCGGCTTAAAGTAAATCTTACTTTTACCCCAGTGAAAGGAGTTCTTATTTACTTATGGAAGTTTTATCAACAAGAACCCTAATCGCACAGAGTGACGAAGATCAAATGTTGGCAGAGTTTTATTCAAAAAAGTTTTACTTCTCGTACTCCTCACTGAATAAACTTCTGTGGAATCCAGCAGCCTGGTTCCAACATTATGTGATGCGCAAAAGAGAAGATAAACTGGACAAACATCTACTTGGTGGTAAAGTGGTCCATGCCCTGCTACTTAGTCAGGAATACTTTGACAAGTTATTTGTCATGGTACCAAATAAGTTGCCCGGTGACAACACAATGAAAGTTGTTCATAGGGTTTTTAAGCAATACAAGGATGATCTCAATACCGGTGTACAAAGTGATATGCTTAGTGATTACAGATCACTAATTCTACAAACACTTGTAGAGATGAACTTGCACCAGGCACTGACAGATGATAAACCTGCAAAAAACTCAACCGCGATTGTGAAGAGTGGAGATGATAAGCGAATGGAGAAAATCCTTACGCAAGATGCGGTGGAGTATTTTGAACATCTGATTAAGAAAGGATCAAAGGATGTGATTGACAATGATATGTACCTGGATTGTTTGAATGCAGTCCAGAAAGTACGTGCTAATCCTAAAATTATGGATCTTCTCGGTATTCATACCGATGAGTTTCGGAATATCGAAGTGTTCAATGAATACGAACTTCAAGCAGAACTGGTCAACTATCCGTTTGGTATGAAAGGTATCATTGACAACATGAAGATTGACCATGATTATAAGACCATTTATATCAACGACGTAAAAACCTCGGGTAAAGAAATAAGCAATTTTCGCGAAACGTTGGAGTTCTGGAATTACTGGATGCAAGCAATCATGTACATCATGTTGGTTGCAAAAAACTTTCAGGATCTGATTAGCCAGGGTTACCAAATCCAGTTTAGATTCATTGTAATCGACTGTAACGGCGATGTTTATCCATTTCCGGTTAGTAGCGAGACAATGACAAAGTGGAAGAACCGATTAATAAACGAGGGTCTGTTTAAGGCTCATTATCACTATACAAATAAAAAGTTCACGCTCCCTTACGAGTTTTCTGAAGAACTCGTGATCCTTTAAGGACACTCAATTATTGTATAGATATGCCGATTACAGAGATTTACTCTGATTACTTTCAGAAGAGTAAGACGTTCCTGTTACCAACACTTGGGATAGGAAAAAGTTACCAAACCACGGATTTGATGACATTCATTAGTTGGCCGGGCAGATTCGCACCTGACGACTATAAACTAATTGTTTGTAAACGAGGTGATCTGGAGGACAGAGAGTATAAGAAATTCGAGAAAATCTTTCTGGTAAGTAATGTGTTTTTCGAAACCATGGAAAAACTGGACGATAACACTATTGTCTACATTTTTGACCTCGATAAATTTCACTCAGACTGGAATTTGTTCCTAAAAGGAAAGTACTCCAGGTTGTCACCGTGGTTAAAAGAACGCATTAAAGCATACTTCGGTGAGAAAACCGCTGAATGGATCTATATAAAGAGTTTCCTATATCCAGAGAGATACTTTGATCAATACGCAGATTTGCTGTACAGCGAAAAAGACCGTGCTGCCGGCCTTGAAAGGCTGATGGAGGTTGGGGAGCTGTGTGCGAAGTGGGATAAAAAGCAAGAAACTTTAAATTATTTGACATCCTCTATTGGAGAAGTCAGTATACTTTCATAAGATTGTAGACCATTGTAGACCTTTACTACTCAAACAACAACTAATCCGTA
>Ga0114129_10012355_pt1 | contig 12156 bp, 10 predicted proteins | sample RhiMetdeltSRZDD1_FD_80071 | JGI IMG/M metagenome (GOLD analysis project Ga0114129, IMG submission 80071) | Populus rhizosphere microbial communities from Tennessee, USA - Rhizosphere MetaG P. deltoides SRZDD1 (version 2) (version 2) | ecosystem: Host-associated > Plants > Roots > Rhizosphere >...
CGTGTAGATCTCGAGCGTCGCCGTATAATTAAAAAGGACGTCGGCGAGGCGGTCGACGGGAATCGGATGGAAGTTGTAGTCAGCCTGGCCGTTGATCACCTGCTGAAGCGCGGCCGAGTCGTCCTCGACGATCTTGAACGTCATCTTGTCCGGGTTCGTCGCCGGCACGTTGGCCGTCGGCTTGAAGTTCGGGTTGCGGACGAGGATGAACTGACGGTTCGGCTGGTAGCTCTGGATCATGTACGGCCCCGTCGACGGGATCGGAGTCGTCGACTGGTCCTTCGCCGGTGTGCCGCTCGGCACCGGCGCCGCAAAGATCGTCGCCAGGATGTTCTGGAAGTCACCCTGCGGCTTGACCAGCTTGATCGTGATCTGGCCGCTCGAATCGTTCGCGACGATGCCGGAGATGTCGCCCTTCTTCGTCTTCGAGAACTGATCGGCGCCGACGATGTTCGTGAAGAAGCCGACACCTGGTGAGTCGATCTGGAAAAGGCGCTTGATCGTGTACTTGAAGTCACTCGCCTTCACGGGCTTGCCGTTCGAGTACTTCAAGCCGGGCCGCAGCTTCAGCGTGTACGTCTTGCCGTCGGCAGAGATGTCGGGCATGTCCTGCGCGAGCGCCGGCACCAAGGTCGCGCCGTCAGGCCCTGCGACGTGCTTGTACCCGAGCAGGCTCAGGTACACGTTCCACATCGCCTCCCAACCCTGGACCGTGTACGACAGGCCCGGGTCGAGATAGTCGGTTCCGGTGTCGTAGACGATCCGGAAGTTGGGGAATGGCTTCTGCTGGGTCGACCCGCCTGCCGCCCCTGTCGTGCCTTCGGTGCTGGCCGAGCTCTTGTTACCGCCGCCGCCGCACGCGGCTGCGAGGAGCGCTACGCCGATCGTGAGCACCGCAACGCTCACAACCAGCGTCGAGCGGTCCCTCCGTGTCACGTTTTCCACCTCCCGTGTAGTCGGCGGCCGGGCGGCCTCCGCGTGAATCGGTGTCCGTGATTCTTACAAGGACGTATGGAGCTGCGCGCGGTTAGGGGTGACCCGTCTTGGTCAAAAGCGGACCAGCTTGCGCCGACGCGCACGAAGGTCGTCGGGCTCGAGTTCCTCCAGCACTCCGTCCACGCCCGCGCGCTGTGTCGAGTGAAGTATCCGGTCTTCGCCGAGCCAAAACGCGATGTGGGTGGCGTGGTCCTGGCCGTCATCGCCGTACGTGATCAGGTCTCCCGGGCGCAGATCGGTTTCCGCAACGGGCGATCCCGCTTCCTCCTGCTGGTCGGCGTCCCGGGGGACGAGCCGGCCGAGCGCGCGATAGCTCATGTGGACGAGGCCGGAGCAGTCGATCCCCCGCTCCGTCATCCCGCCCCACAAGTACGTCGTGCCGAGGTAACGGCGGGCGGCGTCGACAGGTGACTCGTCCGGACGCGGCGCCGGCAGCCACGTCCCAGGGACTGTCCCTCGGACATCACCCAGCGCGTCACTGCTGATCCAGCCGGGGTAGTCGTACGCCGTGCGGACGCGCGCCCAGCCGTCGCGCTCCTCTTCCACAGTCAAGGGCTCGCCACGTAACGCCTGGGTCACCTGCTCTGCCTCGGCGCTCGGATCGGCGCGAACCGGCGCGCCGTCGACGACACACTCGCGCACGTTTGCCACGCGCCCGAGTATGCAGAAGGGGCGCCTGGCGGCGCCCCTTCATTCATCGATCGCGTTCGCTTCGACTAGGCAGCGATGGAGATCATGTCCCGGAGGGCGGCAAGACGCGCGAGCGCCTGACCCTCCAGCTGCCTCACCCTTTCACGTGTCAGGTCGAGCTCGTGGCCGATCGCCTCCAGCGTCCACGGCTCGCCTTCGAAGCCGAACCGAAGCTCGAGGATCCGCCGCTCGCGCTCGGGGAGCGCGTCGAGCGCTTTGCGCACGCCCTGCCGGCGAAGCGATTCCTCCGCCTCTTCGAACGGGTCGGCCGCCTCGCGGTCGGCGAAGAGGTCGCCGAGCTCGCCCTCGTCGTCCGCGCCGACGGTCTGGTTCAGCGAGACCGAAGCCTGCGCGGCACCGAGCGCTTCGTCGACGTGCTGGATCGGCAGGCCGGTGGCCTCTGCCAGCTCCTCTTTCGTCGCCTCGCGTCCCAGCTCGACCTCGAGCCGGCGCGCCGCGCGCGACAGCTTCTGCTGACGCTCGACGACGTGCACCGGCACGCGGATCGTGCGCGCGTGGTTCGCGACGGCGCGCTGCACCGACTGCCGGATCCACCAGGTTGCGTACGTCGAGAACTTGAACCCGCGCCGCCAGTCGAACTTCTCGACCGCGCGGTTGAGGCCGAGCGTGCCCTCCTGGATCAGGTCGAGGAACGGTACGCCGAGGCCGCGGTAGCCCTTCGCGATCGAGACGACGAGACGGAGGTTGGACTCGATCATCCGCCGCTTCGCCGTGAGGTCGCCGCGCTCGATCGCCTTCGCGAGCACGACCTCTTCGTGAGCGGTCAGCAGCTTGTGACGCCCGACGTCCGCCAGGAACAGCTGCAGGCTGTCGCCGGCTCCGGTCGGCTCGGCCGCCTCGAGGTTGACCTGCGCCTCGGCGGTGGCCTTTTCTTTGGCGTCGCCGGCCAGCGCGGGCTGACCGATCTCGACCCCGATCGTCTGGAACTCGACGGCAAGCTGCTCGATCTCTTCGTCCTGAAGATCGTGCTCGAGCGCGAAGGCCTCCAGCTCTGCAGGCTCGATGAAGCCGCGCTCCTCGGCGAGCTCGACGAGCGAGCGCGCGCTCTCGGTCTCTAGCAAGTCGTGAAGCTGGTTCTGCGTCAAGTGGGGTGTCTCAGTCCTTTCGAGTGCTCAGAGAGTGACTCCAAACCTTCGCACTGTAAGAAGATTTCCCTTGTTACGCCAGGACTACCGTCGTCCAGAGAAACGAGCTTCTTCTCAGTGTTATTCCACGCAGAGGCACGGGCATTGTGGTGCCTCTGTAAAGAAAGACGCGGAGAATCGGAAAAGGTTTGTCAGGAGGTTGACCGGGCCTGCCGGCGAGGCTTCCCGGGGCCTTTCGCCCGGCGCTCGGTCAGCAGCTCGATCGCCCGCTCGAGCGTGACGGACTCGGGGTCGTCGCCGCGCCGGAGGCTGGCATTGGTCTCGCCGTCGGTGACGTAAGGGCCGAAGCGGCCGCTGCGGACGGTGATCGGTTTGCCCGAGCCCGGGTCGTCGCCGAGCTGGCGGAGCGGCCCCTGGGCCTGGCCGCGGCGACGGCGCTGCTTCGGCTGGGAGAGAAGCTCGAGGGCCCGTTCGAGGGTGATCGTGAAGATCTCTTCCTCCGACTCGAGGCTCCTCGTCTCCTTTCCTTTCTGGATGTACGGGCCGTAGCGGCCGTTCTGGGCCGTGATCTCCTCCCCGTCGGGCGCCGTGCCGAGGCCGCGGGGCAGCGAGAGCAGCCGCAGCGCCTCCTCGAGCGTCAGCGTCTCCGCGGACATGTCCCGGAAGAGCGATGCCGTTCGCGGCTTCTCCTTCGAGTCTTCGTCGGGAGGCAGCTCGGCGACATACGGGCCGTAGCGGCCGGCTCTCAGCACCACGTTGCGACCCGTTTCGCTGTTCACGCCGAGCGCGCGTTCCTCGCCCCCGGCGCGTTCGAGCAGCTCCTGGGCCTTCTCGACGGTGAGCTCGTCCGGCGCGATGTCGTCGGGAACGGACACGCGATCCTCGCCACGCTCGAGGTACGGCCCGTACCGTCCGATGCGAAGCGCGATCCCGTCGCCGATCTCGATCGTGTTGATATCGCGCGCGTCGATCTCGCCGAGCTGGTGCGTCACGAGGTCGTGGAGGCCTTCGTCGCCGTCGGATCCGAAGTAGAAGCGCCGCAGCCACGCGACACGCTCCTCGTCGCCGCCGGCGATGCGGTCGAGGTCGTCCTCCATCCGCGCCGTGAAGTCGTAGTCGACGAGTTGCGTGAAGTGACGCTCGAGCAGCGCGACGACCGCGAACGCGAGGAACGACGGGACGAGTGCGGTGCCCTTCTTGAACACGTAGCCGCGGTCGAGGATCGTTCCGATGATCGACGCGTACGTCGAAGGGCGTCCGATGCCGCGCTCTTCGAGCGCACGCACGAGCGTCGCTTCCGTGTACCGCGGCGGCGGCGTCGTCGAGTGACCCTGCGGCTCGAGCTTCGTCGCGGTCAGCTCGTCGCCCTCGCTCAATGCCGGAAGACGTTGCTCGTCCTCGCCCGTGCCGTTGTCGTCGCGGCCCTCCTCGTACGCGGCGAGGAACCCGCGAAACGTGATCACCGTGCCGGCCGCGCCGAACTCGGCGTCCTCGCCGTCGCGCGACTGCGCGCCGACGCGGATCGACACGGTGCGGCCGGCCGCGTCCTTCATCTGCGACGCGATCGTGCGCTTCCAGATCAGGTCGTACAACGCGAACTCGTCGCGCGAAAGCTCGCCCTTGACTTGTTGCGGCGTACGGAAGCGGTCGCCGGCGGGACGAACTGCCTCGTGCGCCTCCTGCGCGTTCTTCACCTTGCGGTCGTAACGGCGCGGGGCATCCGGTACGTACTCGGCGCCGTAGAGCTCGCGAGCCTGGTCGCGTGCGGCGGTGAGCGCGGACTCGGCCAGCGTCGTCGAATCGGTGCGCATGTACGTGATGTAGCCGTTCTCGTACAGGCGCTGCGCGATGCGCATCGTCGTCTGCGCCGTGTATCGGAGCTTCCGCGACGCTTCCTGCTGCAGCGAAGACGTCATGAACGGCGCAGCGGGCCGGCGCGAGTACGGCTTCTCCTCGACGCTGCGAACGCGGAAGGGCCGGCCGTCGAGCGCCGACGCGAGTTGGCGCGCACGCGCTTCGTCGAGCTGGACGACGTCGGCTTCGCGCAGCTCGCCGCTCTGGGTGAAGTCACGGCCCTGCGCGATGCGCTTGCCGTCGAGCTGGACGAGCCGCGCGCCGAACGAGCCCGGGTCGAACGTCCCCTCGATGTCCCAGTACTCGGCGGCGCGGAACCGCATCCGCTCGCGCTCGCGTTCGACGACGAGCCGCGTCGCCACGGACTGCACGCGTCCGGCGGAAAGACCCTGCGTGATCTTCTTCCAGAGCACCGGCGAGACCTCGTAGCCGTAGAGGCGGTCGAGGATCCGGCGCGTCTCCTGCGCGTCGACGAGGCGCTCGTCGATGCTCCGCGTCTGGTCGAGCGCGTCCTCGATCGCATTTCGCGTGATCTCGTGGAAGACCATCCGCCGCACCGGCACCTTCGGCTGCAGCACCTGGCAGAGATGCCAGGCGATCGCCTCGCCTTCGCGGTCCTCGTCCGTCGCGAGGTAGAGCTCGTCGGCGTCCTTCAGCCGCTTCTTGAGCTCGGCGACGCGATCCTTCTTCTCCCGGTCGACGACGTACAGCGGCGCGAAGTCGCGCTCGACGTCGACGCCCAGTCGCGCCCACGGCTCCTTCTTGTATTGCGCGGGAATGTCCGCGGCGCGCTCGGGCAGGTCGCGAATGTGCCCAATGCTCGATGCAACGTCGAACTCGGGACCAAGGTAGCCCGCGATCGTCTTCGCCTTCGCAGGCGACTCGACGATGACGAGCTTTCTCTTGGAATCGGCCGTCGGCATCCGCACGAGGGTAGCGGCAGGAGATACTCCGCGAAATGTCCCGTCCCTCCATCACGTACCGGTTCGTGGCTTACTTGAGCCAACCGCTGCGATTGCTCTACCGCCTCGATGCGAAGGGCGTCGAGCATGTTCCGAAGGACGGCGGCTTCGTGCTCGCTGCGAACCACGTCTCGAATTTCGACCCTTGGCCGCTCGGATTGCCGCTGTTTCCTGCGCACTACCTCCGCTTCATGGGCAAGGCCGAGCTCTTCTGGTGGCCCCTGTCGAAGTTCATCGAATCCGCCGGCGCGTTCAAGGTGCGCCGAGGGCAGGGAGACACCGAGGCGATGGACACGGCCGTCGAGCTCGTCCGCCGCGGCGAGGTCGTCGTCATGTTCCCGGAGGGGACGCGCCAGAAGAAAGGTCTCGTGAAGAAGCACCAGCCGCGCGCGCACACAGGGGCAGCGCGCATCGCCCGCGACGCGAACGCCCCGCTCGTGCCCGCGGCGATCAAGGGGACCGATCGGCTGCTGCGCCTTGGCAAGCTCGATGTCGCCTACGGTGAGCCGATTCCCGCCGGCGACGACCTGCAGGAAACGACCGACAGGCTGATGATCGAGATCCAACGCCTTCACGACACGCTGTGAGCGCGCCGCTCCTCGCCGTCGACGGCGACTCTTTCGCGCACCGCGCGTACCACGCGCTGCCGAAGTCGATTCGTTACAACGCCGTGGTCGGGTTCACGAACATGCTCATCCGGCTGTGGGAGATGGAGGAGCCCCGGACCGTGCTTGCCGGCTGGGACTCGATCGGGATCCCCACGTACCGCAGCGAGCTCTTCCCCGGCTACCAGGGCGGCCGCGAGTTCGACAAGTCGATCCTCGAGCAGCTGGACATGCTGCCGGAGCTCGTCGAAGCGCTCGGGTTCGCCGCCGCCAAGGGAGCGGGCTACGAGGCGGACGACTTCCTCGCCGCAGCCGTGCGCGCCGAGGAGGGCGCCGGCGGCACGTGCGTCGTCGCGACCGGCGACCGTGACGCGTACCAGCTCGCGAGCGAGCACACGGTCATCCTGTTCCCGACGCGGGGCGTCTCGGAGATCTCGCGCATCGGCCCGGCCGAGGTCCGAGAGCGATACGGCGTCGAACCGCGCCAGGTTCCCGACTTCATTGCGTTGCGCGGCGACCCGTCGGACAAGCTCCCCGGCGCACGCGGTGTCGGCCCGAAGACCGCCGCCGACCTCCTTCGGCAGTTCGACACGCTCGAAGAGGCGCTCGAGGCGGGGCGCTTCGCGGCGCAGGCGGACGAGCTTCGTGTGTACCGGCGGATCGCGGCGATGGACGCAGACGCTCCGATCCCAGCGCTTCCCGACGCGCAGCCGGATTGGGACGCGGGCGCCGAGGTCGCGCGGGGCTGGGGCCTCAACCAGCTCGCCGAGCGACTCGAGAAACGTGCCTCCTAGGAGGGCTCGGCGAGCCCTCCTAGACTGACGCCGTGCACGAGTGGCTCGCGAAGCAGGCGGACGCGCTTGCGGTGGCAACGGAAACCCCGCGGGAAGCGTTCGAGCTCGAGAGCGCGGACGTTCGCACCCTGCTCGACCTCGCGAAGCTCGCCGCACACGAGGGGGGAGCGCGCACGAACGCGCCTCTCCTTTGTTATCTGCTCGGCATCGCGCGAGGCGGCGCCGAGCTCGACGAGCTCGCCGAGATCGTTCGATCGACGTCCTGACGCACGCCGAGCTCGCGGAGCTGCACCCGACGTTCGGGCATCCCGAGTCGACGGACCGGTTGCGCGTGTTGCTGCAGGCGTTCCCGGATCACGTGGAGGGACGCGCGGCGACCGACGATGAGGTGCTGCGTGTCCACGATGCGTCGCTGCTCGAGCTGCTGCGTTCGATCAACCGCCCGGTCCAGATCGAGCCGAACACCGTCGCCTCCGAGACGAGCTACCAAGCGGCAATGCTCGCGGCCGGCACGGCGATCGAGGCGGTGAGGCGCGACGGCTTTGCGCTGGTGCGGCCGCCCGGCCATCACGCGCCACCCGGCCACGCTTTCGGCTTCTGTCTGCTCAACAACGCCGCGATCGCCGCCCGCGCAGCTCAGGCGGACGGTGTCGAGCGCGTGGCGATCGTCGACTTCGACGTCCACCACGGAAACGGAACGCAAGACATCTTCTGGGAGGACGACTCCGTCCTCTACGCGTCGCTGCACCAGTTCGGAGCGATGTTCTTTCCCGGCACGGGCGGACCGAACGAGCAGCGCGACACGACGATCAACGTCCCGCTGCGGCCGGGCCTCGGCGACGCCGAATGGCTCGGCGCGTTCGACACGCACATCGCACCGGCTGTCCGACGGTTCGATCCAGAGCTGCTCGTCGTGTCCGCGGGCTTCGACGCCCACGAGGACGAAGAGCTGTATCTCGTCGACCAGCGCGTCACGGCCGACGGCTTTCGCGAGCTCGCCCGCCGGTGCACCACGCTGGCTCCGCGCGTCGCGGCCGTGCTCGAAGGCGGCTACAACCTCGGGACGCTGCCCGGTCTCGTGACCGCGGCGCTCGAGGGCTTCTCGGCCTGAAAATCAGACGGCCGGCTCGAAAGCCGGCCGTCCGCGCCTGAGTCAAATCGCCACCGCTCCCGGAAGGAAAATGAGGAGCTGGCTCAATCATCGGGCGCCGCGGCCGATTCCTCATCGCCCGGGCGTGAGGAATCGGGATCCCCCACCGTGGGTGATAACTCGTGTCAGTGCCGGGCGCGGTCGAGCGCCTCGAGCGCCTCTTTTCGAGACGAGACCTCGAGCTTTCGCAGCAGGCTCTTGACGTGCGAGCGGACGGTGTGCTCGGAGATGAAGAGCCGCTTGGCGATGTCCTGGGTGTCGAGATGCTCGTCCAGGAGGAGCAGGATCTCCACCTCGCGAGCGCTGAGCACCTGGGCGATCGAGTCCGGCACGCCGGTTTCGCGTCCCCCGGTCTCACGCACGGTTTCGAGCAGGCGCCTGGCGATCGCGCCGGAGAGCGCAGCCTCGCCCTGTGCGACGCCGCGGAGGAAGTCCACGATCCGCTCGGGCGGCTCGCTCTTGAGCAGGTATCCGGCCGCGCCGCCCCGGATTGCAGCCAACAGGTTGTCCTCGGTGCCGCTCGCGGTGAGGACGACGACCTCCGCGTTCGGGGCAGCGTCACGAAGCTTTGGCAGCGCCTCGAGCCCGTTCATTCCGGGCAGCGAGAGGTCGAGCAGCACGAGGTCGGGCCCGAGCTCGCGCGCCTCGCGGATCGCTGCCTCGCCGTCGCCGGCCTCGCCGACCACGTCGAAACCGTGCTGCTGAAGCAGGGCGCCGAGGGCGCTCCGCGTCAGCGGGTGGTCGTCGACGATCAGGATCCGTTCTGGCACAGGCTCATCCGTGGCGTTCTTCTTGCCGACAACAGTGATCGTGCGGCAGGACAACAAGGACGCATACCAGGCCTGGCTGACCGGCGAAGTGCTGCTGTTCGGGCTCCTCGGAGCGTCGCTCGCGCTCTTCCTCACGCACGCGAGCCTCCCGAGTAGCTACGAGCTCCCGCATCTGCGCCTGGTGCTGACCACCGGGATCGCGCTGGCAGCGGGCCTCGTCGCCGTCCTCACCGGCGCGCGCTTCAGCGCGGACGGGCGGCGGAGCGACCTTCTCCTCTCCACCGGCTTCTTCATCGTCTCCATCTCGAACATCGCGTTCGGGCTCGCGCCAGCCGTGGCCGAGCTGGCGCCGAGCAACGCGGCCGCCTTCGCGCTCGTCACAGCGCGCACGTTCGCCGCGGTCTGCATCGCCGCTGCGCCGTTCGCGCGGGGACGGACCTCGGCGCGCGAGCGCGTGCTGGGAGGCTGGCTGTTCTTCATCGTCGCGTCGCTCGCGTCCCTCTGGCTGATCCTCTACTCGGTCGCCGATGCCCTGCCCAACGTCGTAACGCCCGGTCGCGGCGACACGCCGCCGTTGCCTCTGCTGGCTGCGCTCTCGCTGCAGGCACTGCTCAATCTGATCGCCGTGGTCGGCTTCGGCTGGCGCCTGCGGCAGCACGGCGAGGACCTCGACCGCTGGTTGGGCCTCGCCGCGTCGCTCCTGCTCTTCTCGTCGCTCTACCTCGTCTTCACGCCGCTGCTCGGTACCGAGCGCGTGTCGCAGGGGGACTTCTTGCGGGTGCTCGCCTACGGCGTGCTGGTGATGGGCGTGTGGCGCGCGATCCGCGCGGCGGAGTTCGGGCGCGCGGTCGCCGACGAGCGTGCGCGTGTCGCGCGCGAGATCCACGACGGGCTCGCGCAGTACCTGTTCGCGATATCGACGCACGCGACGATGCTCGAGACCGGCGGCGACGCCCGAACGCTCGTGCCGCAGATCAAGGAAGCCGCCGCGGCTGCGCAGCAAGAAGCACGCTTCGCGATCCTCGCGCTGTCGTCCGCGAGCGGAAGCGCGCCCTTCGACGCGGCGCTGCGCCGGTACGTCGAGTTCCTCACCGCCGACGGCACCCTCGACGTCGAGATCGAGATCGATCCGAAGACGCGACTCGACCCGGACGAGCAGATCGAGGTCTTCCGGATCGTGCAGGAAGGGCTCGCCAACGCGCGCAAACACGCGGACGCGTGCCGCGCCGAGGTGCGGATCGAGGAACGCGACGGTCGCCGCGTCGTGACGATCGTCGACGACGGCGTGGGCTTCGACGGCGCCGAGACGGCCGCGGGCCAAGGCCTACGGAACATCCGAGCGCGGATCGCGTCGATCGGCGCCGCCTGCAGCCTGCGCACGGCCCCCGGAGCGGGAACCGCGCTCGAAGTCACGCTTCGCGCCTAGCTAGTGGCCTCCCTTCTCCGACAAGCCTGACGCGATCGCGCGCACGAGCGCCCCGTCGGGCGAGTCGCCGCTGAGCTCCCAGAACATGATCCCGCCGAGGTGGTTGTCGTTCACGTACTCCGCCTTCTGCGTCATCACCGGCGGGTCGTCGAGCGTCCAGAACGTCGAGCCGTTGGAGAGCCACGCGGCTCCGGCGGCCGGGTCCTCGTACCGCGTGAAGCCGGACGCGGTCAGTCCGGCGACAACCTTGTAGTCCTCGACACCGGGCTCCCAGGTCCCCGGCGCTGGGCCGCTCGCCGGCTGGTAGAGGCCGTGATTCGCCGGGTTGACGCCGGTCCAGCCGCGTGAGTAGAACGGGGCGCCGATGACGAGCTCCTCGCGCGGCGCTCCGCGCTTGACGTAGCTCCGCACGGTGTCGTCGACCGAAAAGCGCGGGCTAGCCGGATCGGCAGTCGTAGTGAAGAGGTTGGACTGGTGGTTGGTGCTCGCCTCCCACGCGCCGTGCAGGTCGTAGCCCTGCACCGTTCCGAAGTCGAGTGGCTTGAAGATCTTGTCGACCTCGAAGCCTGCGTCGATCTTCGTCGCCGCCGCCGGAAGGAACGCGCTGAGCAGGTACTGGCGCCGGCTTTCGCGGCCGGCCTGGTCGAGCTGCTTTCGGAACTCCGTGAGCAGCTTGGTGAAGTTCTCGCGGTCATCGGCGCGGATGACGTTGCCCGTGTTGCCTTCCGAGCCGGGCCACTCCCAGTCGATGTCGATCCCGTCGAAGACGCCGGCGGCGGAGCCCGGGCCGCCCATGCCTCCCCAGCCGGGCGACGGGATGTTGCCCTTGATGAACAGGTCGATGCAGGACGCGACGAAGCGCTGCCGCGATTCCTTCGTGAGCGCGGCGTCCGAGAAGTACTTCGACCACGTCCAACCGCCGAGCGAGATCACGACCTTCAGGTTGGGGTAGCGCTGCTTCAGCTCCTGGAGCTGCTCGAAGTTTCCGAGGATCGGTCGCGGCCACGTGACTTCCTGCCCCGACACCGACTCGTCCGCCGAGATGGGACGCTGGTAGTCCGCCCACTCGTCGCCGAGCTTGCAGACGACGTTGCCCGTCGCGTCCGGAGCGACGTTCGAGAAGGCGTAGTTGATGACGTCCAACCGCGCCGCCGAACCGCTCGTCGCAACGTTCTTGACGAAGTACTGCCGCCCGTAGATCCCCCATTCGATGAAGTAGCCGACGACCCGCTTGCCGCCGCCGCCGTCTCCGCGCTCCGTCGTCGAGGCCTGCGCTCCGCCGACGAGCAGGGCGGCGAGCGCGACCGCCGTCGCGACGACACGTCCACGTCCGTTCACGGTCCCCTCCTCACGAGTGTCCACCGAGTGGACTAGACCACTTTGTCTGGCGCACCCTCTCACCTTGGCGAGACGCCGTCAAGGTCGGCCGAGTGGTCTACCCCACTTCAACGCAAGCCCGGCCCAGTAAGGCGCCGTTCGCCGGAAGTGGTCTTGGCGAACACCTGCCAGCTGTAGTAGGTGAGGTACGCGAAGCGGTCGCGCGCAATCCAGCGTGCGTACCGCTGGATTGCGTCGACGTATGCCGACGACGGGTTGTAGGCGTAGAGCGCCCGCCGCGTATTTCGCCTGACACCCGCGGCGCGCAGGTAGTTCGCCGCGCCGAGGATCGCGTCGTGTGGGTCGTGGACGTCGCCGCCGAGGCCGTAGCGGCGCCACGTGAACGGCAGGAACTGCATCGGGCCCTGCGCACCCGCCGCGCTCGCGCTGCGCACGCGACCGAAGTGCGATTCGACGAAGTTCACC
>Ga0114129_10012357_pt1 | contig 12155 bp, 10 predicted proteins | sample RhiMetdeltSRZDD1_FD_80071 | JGI IMG/M metagenome (GOLD analysis project Ga0114129, IMG submission 80071) | Populus rhizosphere microbial communities from Tennessee, USA - Rhizosphere MetaG P. deltoides SRZDD1 (version 2) (version 2) | ecosystem: Host-associated > Plants > Roots > Rhizosphere >...
AAAAGATGAACCGCTCCAACCGGGGTCTCGCTGCCCGGCTACGCGCTCGACTGTTTGCTCCCCTCGCGGCGGCTGGTGCCGCCGCGCTGCTCGGCGCCACTGGCCTGCCGTCGATCGCGCAGGCCCAGGCCGTACCGACCTTCGTCGCCGTGACGGCGAACAACCAGCTGCTTCGCTTCGGCGGGACCACACCAGGCACGATCGCCGCGACGGTTGCCATCACCGGGTTGCCGTCCAACGAGACGATCATCGGGGCCGACTTCCGACCGGCGAACGGACGCCTGTACGCCCTTGGCAACAGCGGCCGCCTGTTCACCATCGACACCACGAGCGGCGCAGCCGTCGCCAGCCGCGAAGCCGGGTGCCCCCGCCGCGGCCCAGATGCCAATGCCGGCCGCGCTACCCCGCGCCGGCGAGGCTGAGGACCGCGTGGCGAGCCTGGCCGGGTTCGCCAGCATCGGCGCTGGCCTGCTGCTCACGGGCAGCGGGCTGGTGCTCCGCCGCCGACGCGCCTGACCGCCACCGGCCACGCCCTGACTTTTCGGGTCAGCCAGCCTGGCTCACGTCGAGGTGGAACCCCTACCCCCAGCCCCCTCCCCCATGCGTGGGGGAGGGGTCCTCTCCTCGCGGATCACGAATCGGAGCACCATCAGCAGCGCCGCCACGATCACGCCGTGCAGCACGAACACCGCCAGGCTGCCACGGCTGAGCGCCAGGAAGTCGACCAGGCCGTACACGACCGACCCGCCGAGCCCCACCGCCACCGGCACGGTCACCTGCCCGCGTCCGAGCAGCGCCGCCCAGACACCTGCCGCGACCAGACCGCCGGTGATGCCGTGCACCAGTGGCCGGAGCGTTGCCAGCCCGACCAGCGTCACCGCCCACTCTAGGACCCCCACCACCCCCGTCGGTGAGTATCCAGCCAGCATAATCGGCCAGTAGTTGACCAGCGTCGACGCCGCCGCGAACCCGACCCCTGACGCCACCCCGAGGATCACGCCATCCGTCACCTCGTCGAGCGAACGACGCCAACTCCGGAGCAGCAGCGGCCCGGCCAGCATGAGCAAGTTGGCGATCAGCGGCACCGTGACGCCAAGCAGCAGAACCAGGCTGAGCGAGGGCCGGCCCTGGGCCATCGCCGCCAGCTGGGCCACGCCCAGTTGCTCGGTGTACAGCCGGGCCAGCAGCGCCAGCCCCGCGCCGGCCAGCCCGCCGGTCAGAGCCGCCAGTCCCAGCACGTTCAGCGGCACCCTCTCGTGGACGTCCGCGTCGTGGAGGTAGGCGATGGCGATCACCGGAAGGACCACGGCCGCCAGGACGGCTGCCACGCCCGCGTTGGCGAACACCAGCAGTCCCACCACCCCGAGCACGCCCGCCACCAGCGCCCCGAGGTAGAGCAGGAGCCGCTGCCGCTCGACCGTCCTCATAGAGGGGATTGTAGTGCTGGCCCCGGCCGCCCGCTGTTCACGCCGGCGCGGCCGGCTCCCAGAGGTGATCCACCGAACTGTCCGGATAGAAGTATGCGAACCCGTTCCGCTCGGCGTAATGTCGATCCATGTTCGTGTCGCCGATGTGAATGTACTCCTCGGCGTCGAGCTCCGCTCTGACCCGGTCGAGGTGGTGCTTCAACACTGTGAACGCGACCGGGATACCGTGCGCCTGCCACATCCGCTGCTGCCGGCTGACCGTCCAGTCGGAGCAGCTCCCGACGATGTACCCCAGGTCGAGGGCCTGTCTCACGCGCTCGATCGTGATGGAGCCCGGCGGGTCCCCGACCTCGAGCGTGCCGTCGATGTCGAAACTGATCAGCTTCGCCAATGCAGATCTCCTCAGCTCGGGTGCTTGCCGAACATGATCCAGCCGCCGCTGGGAGGGGTCGTGAACGCCGCCAGCGCCGTCTCGGCCCGCACCGTCACCTGACGCGCACCCGCCGTTCCGCGAAGCTGCTCGATGCTGTCTGTGTACATCGCCGTGCGCAGTCGCCCGGTGCCCAGGTTCCCGCCGCTCGAGCTAAACGGATGCGGGCCCTTCACGCTGATGTCGCCGGCGTAGAACGCGAACGACTCGCCGCGCTTCACGCCGTGCCACCCGAACGCCTCCAGGTAGAACTGGGTCATGATCGAGTAGCCGTCGTACGGGTTGAAGATGTCGACGTCGGCCGGGCCGAGCCCCGCTCCCTCGTACATCCGCTCAGCCGCCCGATCGGTCCACATCTCGATCTCGTCCAGGTCCGCCTGCGTGCTGCGCTGCTTGAAGCTGTGCTGCGAATGGTTCAGCACGTAGACCGGTGGCTGCCGCATGTCCTTTGCGCGATCCGCCGTGGTGAAGAGATATGCGGTGGACGCCTGGACCGGGCGATCGCAGTCCCAGATCCGGAGCGGGTTGAGGATGAAGCGCGACGTCTTGTAGTCCTCCACCGTGATCGGCTCGATGCCGTGGGTCGCGTTGAACCCCCACGGCGTGAGCATCCCGTTCTTGTGCTGGTTGATCACGAACGGCGCGAGATCGTCGTGCTCGCCGCCGTACCTCAGGCAGTATTGGTTGTGGGGGAAGATGTTGATGAAGTCGTTGCCGCCGTGGTTGCCCCACGGCACCGTCCACTGGCGGGCGCCTCTGGCGTAGTCGTCGGCGTTCTCGCCGCCACGGCGATACCGCCCCTCCAGGTTGCCGCACGGGTAGATCACCAGGCAGGTGCTGCACCTGCCGTCGCCCACCGCCTGCGCGGCCATCCCCACCATCTCGCCGATCGTCGGTACGCCGGTGGGCGCGAACTTCACGTTCTTCAGCCCCATGTTCTGGATGAGCCACTCGGCGTTTACCAGCGTCAGGCCCAGCTCGGAGTCGTACGGCGGGTCGAAGTACGGCCGCGGCGCCCACCTCGACGCCGATCCGCCGCTGGCCCCGGCGATGTGGCTGTCGCAGCAGATCACGCCGTCGATCTGGTCCGCCGTGACGCCAGCGTCGTCCATCGCCTTCTGACAGGCGAGGATCGAGTAGGCGCCGATCGTCTGGTCCATCGAGACGCCGTCCCAGCGCCGGTCGACCGGCGAATGCCCGAACCCTGCGACGGCGACCTTGCCGCGATGCTCCCAGACGCCCAGGCCGTCCCTATCCCGCCGCCATCCGTAGCTGCTCGGCGCTGTCATGCGTCACCTTTTCCTGTCACGCGCCACTCGTGGATCAACTGACCTGGCGCGACTTCTTCGAACGTCACCTCGACGGCGGCGCCCACCGGCACCTCGTACGGCGGGGTGCCGGGCAGGTTCGAGTAAAAGTTGACGGTCGGATCCTCGTCGAGTGTGACCATCGCCAGGTTGTACGGCTGGTCCGGCATCCGCCGGTTGAGCCGGCCGTCCTCGATCACGATGAAGGTGGCGATGTGGCCCTTGCCGCTGACCTCACGCCAGCTGAGGCTCTCTGCAGACCCGCAGACCTGGCAGCTCGGTTGCGGCGGATACTGGAGCTTGCTGCATGCGTTGCAATGCTGCAGCTCCAGCCGCCGCTCGTTGACCGCGTCCCAGAACGGCTTGCTCACCTCGTCCGGGACCGGGATCAGCTTCGGCATCGTCGGCCTCCTCCCCCAGAGCGTTCCCGAAGGGTTCGCGTCGCCTCGCGGTCGATGGCGTAGTGCTCCGGCAGTGAGATCCGCTCCTCCGGCCGCTTCGAGCAGGTGATCTTCACGCCGTAGTCGCGCTCGGCCCCTGCCACGGTCACGTACCCGTAGATGACGTCCTGGAGCACTGCCTCCGGATCGCGCGTGAACGGGTCGAAGAACCCGCCCCCGCCCGGCGGTTCCAGCGTCGCCGACACGTCCGGCTCGAGCGTCAGGTACGCCTTCGGGTTCGGCCGCTCCCCGGTCGAGAGGAAAAACTCGCCGATCGCGCCATCCTTCCCGCCCAGGTACCCCTTCGCCCGGAACTGCGTCCGATCCCGCATCCCGGCCATCGACCACGGCAGGCCGCTGGTGGTCCGGAACGTCGTGTACTGACCGCAGCCACCCCGGAACCGCCCCGGACCGCCGGAGTCCGGCTTGATCTCCCGGCGCTCCAGCATCATCGCCGTCAGGTTCTCGATCACCTCGGCCGGCACCCCGGCCACCCCGCTCGGGAACCCGATGTTGTTCAGGCCGTCCTTCGTCGGGCGCGCGCCCGTGCCGCCGCACTGGAAGATCGTCAGGTTGAACGTCCGGCCGGTCTTCTCCTCGCCACGGAAGACCGTCGCCCAGAGCGGCGCCGCCCCCTCGGCCATCAGCCGATCGGGGATCACGTCCACCAGCGCCCCGAAAATCAGGTTCGGCAGGAAGTGCCCGATGATGTGCCGTGCCGCCACCGGAGCCGGGTACTTCGGGTTCAGGATCGTCCCCTCCGGTGCCATCACGTGGACCGGGCGGAACGAGCCCTCGTTGTGCGGCACCTCCGGGCAGATCGCCGCCTTCACCGCGAAACTCGTGTAGGCGTGGGTGTAGTTCAGGACCGAGTTGATCCCAAACCGGCTCTGCGGCGACGACCCCGTGTGGTCCACCGTCATGCTGTCGCCCTCGACGATCACCTTCGCCTTCAGGACGATCGGCGCCTCGAAGCCGTCGCTCCAGAGCTCGTTCTCGTAGACCCCGTCCGGCAGCTCGCGGATCGCCGCACGCAGCGCCTGCTCCGACCGCTCGATGATCGCGTCCGACAGCGGCTCGATCGTGTCCAGGTCGAACTCGTCCATCAGCTCCAGCAGCCGCGCCCCACCCACGTCGTTGCAGGTCGTCATCGCGTACAGGTCGCCCTCGACCTCGTCCGGCAGGCGGACGTTGCCGCGGATGATCTGGAACAGGATCTCGTTCCGCTCGCCCTTGTCGAACAGCTTCATGATCGGGAGATAGAGGCCCTCCTCGTACACCTCCCGCGCCTCGGCGGAGAGGATCCGCCCGCCGATATCCGCCACGTGGCAGGTGTTCGCGAAGAGCGCCACACACGTCCCGTTCCGGAAGACCGGCGTCAGGATCGTGATGTCGTTGATCTGCCCGGCCGTCATCCACGGGTCGTTCGTCAGCAGGACGTCGCCCGGCGAGAGGCTCTCTGGCGGGTACACCTTCAGGAAGTGTCGGACGCCCGTCGCCATCGCGTTGATGTGGCCGGGCGTGCCCGTCTCGGACTGCGCCACCATGTTGCCCCGTACGTCGAAGACGCCGCAGGCGAGATCCTGCGACTCCCGCACGATGGTGCTGAACGCCGTCCGCATCAGCGCCGCCTGCTGCTCGCTACACACCGAGAGCAGACGGTTCCAGAGCACTTCCAGCGTGATCGGGTCGATCGTGGTCGCGGTCACAGTTTGCGAGATAGTCATCTTGATCCCTCAGCTAAGGTCAACCCGCAGGTTCCGCAGCTCGTCGATTGTGCACCGGCCGCCCGGCCCGATCACCACCGTCGATTCCCGCTCCTCGACGATCGCCGGCCCGACGAACGTCGCCCCCGGGGCGAGCTTGTACCGATCGTAGACGGGGGAATCGCGGTACTCACGCCACTCTGGGTGGTAGACCTTGCGCGTCCCCTTGAGCGCCTCCTCGGCGGTGCCGGTCTCTGGTCCCTCGGCCTTCAGCCGCAGTGTCGGCTTCGGGCCGGACACGACCAGCCGCCACGACATGACCTCGAGGCCCACGTTCGGCCCGATCCGACCGTACAGCTGCTTGTAGACCCGCTCGAACGCTTCCACCAGTGAGGCCCGCGAGCCCTCGTCCAGGTCGCCGGCCGGCAGCGGCACCCGCACCTCGTACCCTTGCCCCACGTACCGCACATCCGCCGAGCGAAGGAAGCTGATCTGCTCCTCCGGCACACCCGAACCGAGCAGGATCTCCCGTCCGTTCCCCTCCATCTCGGCGAAGATCCGGGTGACCGCCGCCCAGTCCAGCTCGTCCAGCCGCCCGTACGAGGTCCGCACGAAGTCGAACGCCAGCGGCGCCGTCAGGAACCCCACCGTCGAGGTCACGCCGGCCGCGTACGGCGAGATCATCGCCGGTGCGTGCAGGACTTCGGCGACCCGGTAGGCGTGGACCGGCCCGGCCCCGCCGAACGCGAAGACCGGGAACGACCTGGCATCCTTGCCCCGCTCGATCGCGTGCACCCTGGCCGCGTTCGCCATGCTCTCGTTGACCACCTGGTGGATCCCCCAGGCCGCCTCGGCAACGCTGAGCCCCAGCGGATCGGCGATCCGTTCCTTGATCGCCCGCTCGGTCGCCGCCAGGTCCAACTGCATCCGCCCACCCAGGAAGAAGGCCGGATCGAGGTAGCCCAGGATCAGGTCGGCGTCCGTGACCGTCGGCTCGCTGCCGCCGCGACCGTAGCAGACCGGCCCCGGCTCCGCCCCTGCGCTGTCCGGACCGACCTTCAACAGCCCCAGCGAGTCGATCCTTGCGATGCTGCCGCCCCCGGCCCCGATCTCGATCATCTCGATCACCGGCGTCTTGACTGGCAGGCCGCTCCCCTTCTTGAACCGGTACTTCCGGTCCACCTCGAAGTCGTTCGCCGTCAGCGGCTGCCCCTTCTCCACCACGCACAGCTTCGCCGTCGTGCCGCCCATGTCGAACGACATCAGGTCGGCCGCCCCGATCATCGCGCCGAAGTACGCCGTCGCGAGCGCCCCGGCCGCCGGCCCGGACTCCAGCAGCCGGATCGGAAAGCGCGTCGCCGTCTCGATCGTCCCGATGCCGCCGCTCGACAGCATCACGAACAACTGGCCCCTGAACCCGAGCGTCCGCAGCCGCTGCTCCAGCCCCCGCAGGTACCGATCGACCCGGTCCTGGACGTAGACGTTCGCGCAGGTCGTGCTGGTCCGCTCGTACTCGCGGATCTCCGGCACCACGTCCGAGGAGATCGAGACCCGGATCTCGGGCGCGACCTTCGCGATCAACTCGGCAACCTGCCGCTCGTGGGTCGGGTTGGCGTAGCTGTGGAGCAGGCAGACGGCGATCGCCTCGATCCCCTTCTCCTTCAGCTCCCTGACCAGCGGCTCGAGGTCCTCCAGGTCCGGCGGTCTGACCACCTCGCCGCTCGCCAGCACCCGCTCGTCGACCTCCAGCCGGAGGTAGCGCGGCACCAGCGGCGTCGGCATCTCCAGGAACACGTCGTACAGGTCGTAGCGATGCTCGCGCCCGATCTCGACGGCGTCCCGAAAGCCCTTCGTCGTCAGCAGCGCCGTCTTCGAGCCCTTTCGCTCGATCAGGCTGTTCGTCACCAGGGTCGTGCCGTGGATGACGTGCTCGACCTCGACCGCCTCCACGCCGGACCGGGCCAGGGCGTCCCGCAGGACGGTTTCGACGGCCTCGGACGGGTCGATCGGCGTGGTGAGCGACTTGCCGACGGTGATGGCGCCGCTCGCCGTCTCGACGAGGATCAGGTCGGTGAACGTGCCCCCAATGTCGACGCCCACACGGTAGGTGACGCCGGCCTTCGCTTCACTCACGGATTGCTCGCTCCTCGGTGGAGGTCAGTCGCCCCGACCCGCCGGAGAGATGTTACATGCCGGTGAAGGCCGCTATCGCCGCCAGCTCCCGATCCAGGGGCCCTCGCACTTCTTGCACTGTGAAGGAACGAAGCTCGTAGCGGCCACCTCGGCTTGCCTCTTCAAGCACCCGATATGCTGTCTGCACACCATATGGCACCCCGGAGCTGGGGGCAGCGAGTGCCCTGGCACGAGCAGTGTAGTTCTTGACCACGATGCCTCGCCCGATCAGATACGCGGTGAGTCCATGAAGCGCACTGTAAAACGCAGCCGTGACCATCCACTGAAGGGCCGTTGGATCGGCTTGGGCTGACGCGAGCAGCCATTCGGCGTGGGAACGGTTAGATCGAGCCTGTGTCAGGTGATCATTGATGCTCGGAACCGTCATCGTTCGAGAACGGCGTCGAATCCCGACTGGAGCTCTGCTCGAATCCCCTCGGGGATCCGACTTGTCAGGGTAACCATCAGGTCAAAGCTGTGCAACGAGGTCGAGTTCAGATAGTTCCGTTCAGCGTCGTATATCTGCGCCTCGGCCTCACGATCGTCATCCGGCAGAAATACATGAACGTATGTGCCGGCGCCATTGACCGTGACGCCAATCGTGGTCACGGTCGGTATGGACCAGATCTCAGCCAGAAGTCTGACCATGGGCCAGGACTTTCGAAGTTGAGCATCAGTCGACCAGGCGGCGACGGGCAATCGAGCAGCCCTCGACGACTTCGCCTGCTCAGTATCCGGCTCTTGCTCCGCTACGCGTGATACCGCCATCGTTCGCCTCCTCGCCACGAATGATACGACGAGGCATCAAACCCAGTTGAGGCGACTGGCCGGCCGAGCGACGTGACGCTACTCGCGGGGCGCGGCCGGGTAGATCAGCGCCGTCTCCTCGTAGCGCGCCTCCACCAGCCGCAGCTGCTCCATCCACTCGCGCACCAGCGGATAGAACCGAATCAGGCGCTCCCGTTCGGCCGCTGAGACCCGGATGCCGTGCCGCGCCAGGATCGCATCCACGGCCACCGCATCTTCAGAGCTCGTCGTGACCTCTGGGTTCCTGCTCATGCTGGCTGCGCCTCCCAGACTCGCTTCGGCGCCCGCAGGTGCCAGTCCGTCATCCGCTGATACGCGTCGCCCACCTTGAACACCGTCGGCTCGTCGAACGGCCGCCCCACGATCTGCATGCTCAGCGGCATCCCAGTTGTCGGGCTGAACCCGCACGGAACGCACAGCGCCGGCTGCCCGGTCACGTTCCAGATCCCGGAGAAGTTCGTGCCCAGGAACAGGAAGTCCGTGTCGTACCCTTCCAGGAGCGGCGCCACGGTCGGGCGAGACGGCGTGATCAGAACGTCCACCCCATCGCCGTCAGCGCCGAGGGACGGCCTGAACAGCGCGAGGCACGCGGTCTTGACAATCGAGCGGACGCGCTGCGCCTGCACGAAGTCGGCCCCCATGTACAGCATCCCCACCAGGAGCGCCTCGCGCGTGTACTTGCCGTACAGCTCCGGCTTCGACCGCAAGTCCGGCTCGTGGTAGGCGAGTGCCTCGCTCCCCATCGTCGCCCAGAGCGCGTGCTGGGCCTCGGCCGCGTACCGGACCCGGACCTCCACCACCGTCGCGCCGGCCGCCTCCATCGCCTTGATCGCGTCCAGAACCCCGGCTTTCACCTCGGGCTCCAGGCCCGGCGCCGTGAAGAAATGCTCCGTCGGCACGCCGATCCGCACCCCCGCCAGCGAGCCGTCCATCTGTTCGAACATATCCGCCACCGGCCGATCGACCGTGCTCGGGTCGTTCGGATCGTAGCCGGCCATCACCTGGAGCATGGCCGCGCAGTCCCAGACCGTGTGTGCCATCGGGCCGATGTGGTCCAGGCTGTAGCCGAGCGGCACGCACCCTTCCTTGCTAACCAGCCCGAACGTCTGCTTGATCCCGCTCAACCCGCAGAACGCCGACGGCCCCCGGATCGAGCCGCCCGTGTCCGTACCCAGCCCGGCGATCGCCAGATCCGCCGCGACCGCGATGGCCGTCCCGGAGCTGGACCCGCCAGCCGTCCGATTCAGGTCCCACGGGTTCTTCGGCATCGGAAAACCGGTCTCCGCGTCCGGCCAGCCAATGGCGTACTCGTGCAGCACCGTCTTGCCCAGCATGATCGCGCCGGCCTGCCGCAGCTTCCGCATCACCGTCGCATCCCCGCGCTGGCCCCAGACCGGGTCCATCACCCGGCTGTTCGCCGTCGTCGGCGCGTCCTCGGTCGCGATGATGTCCTTGATGGCGAGCGGGATCCCCTGGAGCGGTCCCCGGTTTATGCCGGCCGCGAAGTCGGCGTCAGCCTGGCGCGCCGCCGCCAGCGCCGTCTCGTCCGCGATCTGGATGAACGCGCCGAGCTTCCCGTTGGCAGCGTGCGCCCGCGCCAGCAGCGTCTCGGTCAGAGTGACGGCACTAATCGAACCGCTTCTGAGCGCCTCGGCGGCGGCGGCGATGGTGCGCGGTAGCTCGCTCATCTTTGCTTCCTGGCGCTGTTCACGCTGACATACCTCGCCCCCGTGCTTTCACTCAAGCTGAACCGGTCAGCACGTGCTCCGGCGAGCCCGGGATCAGGTGGATCAGGCGCGGCGGATCGCCCCGGTCGGGCCGCGTCACGATCGCGACCGGCACGATCACCTTACCCTCGTTCCAGGCGATCGTCCAGACCTTCTCCGTCGACGCGCGCCCGAACTCCTCGGCGGCTGATGGATCCAGCCAGACAAATGCCGACGGATCGGCGCGGTCGAGCTCCATCAGCCGAAAGCCGCTCCCGCTCGCAAACGCCAACGCCCCGCTGACCAGGATGCGGTCCGTCAACGTCTGGTAAAACGCCCGGTAGCTGAACGGCTCGGCGCCGGGCTCCGCGACCCACTCCGCACCCTCAAGCGTGTACAGGTCGACGTCTCCATCCGTGCCGATCGGATGGCGCGCCTGCCAGACCAGCCGCCCCTGCAACAGGTGATGCATCCACGGCGCCGGTGGCCCCTCGTCACCACCCCACGCCCGGTCGATCTGGCGCCTCAGCCGGCCCAGGAAACCACCCGGCGCAGCTTCGACTGGCTCGTCCTCGTCGAGCGGGAGCGGCGGCGCCAGCAGCAGCCACCGGTTTCGTGGCTGGCGAGCGCAGGCCCAGACTTCGCGCCCGTCCAGCACCAGCCGACCGATCGGCACCACCATGTCCGCCGACGTCTTCGCGTTCGACCGCTTCGACCGCGTCGGGGGCGCCAGCACCGTCCAGCCGGCCGGCGGCCCCTGGACCGGCAGGCGAGCGCGCACCAGCTGGCAGGCGCTTCTCGCCAGCGCGATCGCCTGGAGCGCCTCGGTCGGGCCGCCGGCCTCCGCGACCGCCTGAACCCGCGCGGCCAGCTCCGGCAGGCCGGCTTCGACCAGGGCCTCGGCGTCCTGGCGCAGGTCGCCCGCCTCCGCGCCAGCTTGCCGCCAGCCCGAGACGAGCAGCCGACCGAGCCACTCCTCGACCTGTCCCAGCCGCTCGGCGAGCGCCCGCGCCGCTGGCGTCTCGATCATGTCGTCTCTCCCTGCTCAGTGCGTCGGAAAGATCCGACTGACGGAGGCGTACCGTGACGAGATGGCGCGCGCACCAATGATCGAGAGGCACCGCAGGCGAATCCCGTCGTCCGTCTGCGTCGCGAGCCCGAAGATCGCGTACTCCTCGCCCTCCGGCAGCGCCGTTTCGGCCCCCGCGATCCGCAGTGGATCCCAGTCCAGCTCGACGAATCGCCCGGCCGCGTCGACGGCGCCGGCCGGGTTCCCGGGAAAGTATCCTGGCCTCTTGAACCCTTCCGGCGGGCCGAGCAGCACCGCCGGCCGAAACAGCACCGCCACTTCCGGCTGTCCGAACGGCACCGCCGCCCGCTCCACCAGCCGCCGCTGGATCTCCGAGAGGTCGTCCGTGGTCCGATCGAGTACCCGATCGACGTCGGCATCCCGGAGCGGCGCCCGCGTGAACCGCCCCAGCCGGATCCGACGCGGCGCCAATCCGGGATACAGCCCGCCCTCCTCGACCATCAGCCGCACCCGGTGCTGGGCCTTCGTGCTGTGGGTCCGCAGCTTCATTGGCGTGATCTGGCGCTCGCCGTAGATCTCGTGGGAGGCGAGATCGGCCAGGTACGAGGTGTCGATCACGAACTCGCCGTCGTTGTCGATCGTCCGCCCGATCTGGACCAGCTCCAGGCAAGTTATCGGCTCCAGCTCCTCGGCGCGCCAGGTCTTCCCGACCAGGTCTTCGGCCAGCCGTGGGTCCATCGCCACCGTGCCCTCGAGATGCGCGCCGGTCATCGCCCGGCAAATGTACAGGTCGAGCAGCAGGCGTGGGAACGCGCTCGCTGCGTGCGCCTCAGCCGTCGCCTGCGCCGATGCAGCGTTCGCCTGCGCGAACTGCGCATACGGAGTAGCAGCCGCCAACGCCGACGACGACGCCCAGCCCGCGCCGGCCGGTCCCGCGAACGCCTGAGTCGCCGCGACGAGCCGCTGGAGCTGCATCAGCAGGTTCCCCAGCCGACGCAGCTTCAAGGCCCGCACCAGCTCCGCACACTGCTCGATCAGCGCCGCCTTCTCAGGGCCAAGCTGCGTCAGCCCGCCGCCGGCCAGCTCCGCCAGCAGCCGATCCAGCACGCTCAAGCCAGCCGCCCGCATCT
>Ga0114129_10012358_pt1 | contig 12154 bp, 14 predicted proteins | sample RhiMetdeltSRZDD1_FD_80071 | JGI IMG/M metagenome (GOLD analysis project Ga0114129, IMG submission 80071) | Populus rhizosphere microbial communities from Tennessee, USA - Rhizosphere MetaG P. deltoides SRZDD1 (version 2) (version 2) | ecosystem: Host-associated > Plants > Roots > Rhizosphere >...
GCGAATGTTCATCTCTTCTAGGCTCGGCATTCCCAGGTCGTCAAAATGATAGGCGGCTAATTGAGGGTAGACCGACGCGACGACTCCTTTGAGCAGCGTGGTCTTGCCCGCGCCACATGATCCGGTGAGAAAGTAAAGCGCGCTCATTGCCAATCAACCAACGGCGACTTATAGAAATACACATCCAGCGCCATTAGGCGTGGCCCGTGCGCGCCCAAGCGCACGCGGTACTCCTCCCAGTTTCTGCCGGTCGCCGGCGACCAGCCAATCTCGGCGTAACCGGGCAGGCGCGGGAACGCCATATATTCTATATCCTTCATGTTTTGAATCGTCTCCGACCACAGCGGCGCTTCCACGCCCAGCACATCGCTTTCCGATACGCCGCTTACCTCCGTCGCCGGGTCCCACTCATAGCCCGTCTGCACCTCGATATAGCCCGCCCATTTTAATCCGAGCGGCGTTGAAGCAACGTATTTCATATCCAGGTAAGCCTTCGGGGCCGGGGACATGATGACCTTCAGTCCCTTCTTGACCGCAGTTTGAGCCAGGTCACTATACCAATGCTGCGCGACGGAAGTGGAGAGCACCTCGGCCTGGGCGATCTCCTCCCACCCAATCATTTGCTTGCCATACGATTGCACAATGGTCTGCACCTTGTTTATGAAACTGAGATAGTCCGCGGCCTCAGTCGCTTGCGCCTCGTCGCCGCCAATGTGGAGATAAGGTCCGGGTGTAATCGCCGCCAGTTCGCGGATCACGTCATCCACAAAGGTATAGGTGTTCTCCTGGCCGATACACAGCGAACTGAAGCCCACCTCGGTGCCGGTATACAACTCCGGCGCAACTCCATCGCAATTCAGTTCCGGGTAAGAGGCCAGCGCCGCATTGATATGCCCCGGCATATCAATTTCGGGAATGAGGGTGAGGTAGCGGGCTTGAGCGTAAGCCACGAGGTCCGCGTAATCAGCTTGAGTGTAGTAACCGCCTGGGCCGCCTCCGACCTCGGTGCTGCCACCGTGGGTCGTGAGGTTCGGCCAGGATTTTATTTCAATCCGCCAGCCCTGATCGTCGGCTAGATGCAAGTGGAAGCGATTCATTTTATAGGCCGCGGCCAGGTCAATGTAGCGTTTAACATCCTCGACGCTGAAGAAGTGCCGGGCGACATCCAACATCACGCCGCGCCAAACGAAGCGCGGATAATCCCGGATCACGCCGGTCGGCATCCACCACGGGCCGGGTTGAACGTCCGCCCTCTCTATCGCCGCCGGCAGCAGTTGTCGAATCGTCTGCACGCCTCGAAAGAGTCCCGCCGGTTGAGAAGCGACGAGCGTGACGCCCTCCGGGGTGACAGTTAATTCGTATCCCTCGTCGCCGAATGTCTGCTCTCCGCCGGTCATGGTCAGATAGATATTTCCTTTCGATGGAGCGCCGGTTGTCGCGAGCACCTTGAGGCTATACCCGGTGGAGGGATTTAACTTGTCCGCCAGGTATTGGCCGGTGGCCGTTATTTCGGCATTTTCCGGTTCGACGTAGATCGCCGTCGTGGACGCGAGTGTGAATGCGCCGCCAGTTGATTGTACAGACACCGGTAGCGGGATAAGAAAATCCAGCGCGGACGGTCCCGGCGTGGCGGTCATGGCCGGAGTTGCGGTCGGGGCAACAACAGCGCCGCAAGCTGTGACGAGTAAGCTGGCTACCAGCGTGAGCCAATAGAGTTTAATTGCGATAGACATGCGAAATCTCCTGTTCTGACGACCTAATCAATTACGCCGCGTCGGCACGCTGCGCCAGGTACGCTTGAATTTCGTCCGCGGCCTGACGAAATCCACCGGTGGCCTGTAACGATTTCTGAACTTCGCTAGCGGCGGCGCGATAGCGCGGCTCTAACAGAACGGCCTCCAACGCCGGACGTAGCTTGGCGATGGGAACGTGCCCTTGTGCCACTTGATCTTCTATCAGGAGGCCCGCTCCAGAAGCGACCACGATCTGCGAACCGAACAACTGCTCAAGTTGGTGCGGGATCAGGATCAGCGGAACACCGTAATACAGCCCCTCGTGAATGCTGTTCATCCCGCCGTGGGTAATGAAAGCCGCTGCCCGTTGAAGCACGTCCAATTGCGGGACGGAGGGGCGCACAATAAAGTTCGAGGGGATTGCGCCGAGCGTGTCCAGATTCGCCTGTTTGCCGACGGAGAGAATGAACTGCGCCGGATAATCGGCAAAGGCCTGGAAGCATTCGCGGTAAAAATCGAGATGGGTGGTATGCACGGTGCCCATCGAGATATAAACCACCGGGCCTGGCCCCAATGCGTCAAACGGAAAAGCCTCAGCTCTCTGAAGAGGGTCTTCGACGCGAGTCTGTGGATTGAGCGACGGGCCGACGAAGCGAAAGGTTTGGTCAATGAAGGGTGAGGGCGGGTGGAGCTCACGGGAGGTGAAGATCAGATTCAAGCCGCCGCGGACGGGCAGCAGCGACGACGCCGGTGAAAACGCCGTTGCGCCGTACTGGCGCGTGAGACGGGCGCGCGCTGAGATCAGACCGGGCAGCAACGGCAGCGCGCGTAAGAGGTGCCCGAGCAGATAGAGCGACGGGCGCGCGGCCGGCGTTCCTTCGAGGATAAAATGCGGAATGGTTGCCGCGTTGCGCAAGGCCAATCGTCGGGAGGCCATTTCTCCCCACAGGGCCAGTGCATCGAACATTACCAGATCGGGCTGTTCGCGCGCGAGTTCAGCCAGCGCGAACGGCAGCAAAGTTTCCGTCACCCGTAAAAGTAAGACCGTGATCCCGGCGAGATTGCCATTGTGCAGAATCCGGGAGATGGCCGCCGAGGTCAATTCCGTCGTGGGGTAGGCCCGGAAGATCGCGCCGGTTTGTTCAATGGATGAGCGAAATTCCTCGGTGTTGTAGAAGATGACCTGCTCACCGCGCTGCACCAACTCTTGCAGAATTGGCTGGACCGGGTTGACATGCCCATGGGCCGCGACGCTAAAGTAGACGATTTTGCTCATGACGTTTTCTACTGGGCACCCGGAGTGGCGCCGCGCCTCCTTCGGCTTCGTTCATGCGGCGCGTGCGCCGCCGCGTAGTCGAAGGGCCAGAACGTCAGACAAACCGGCTTGGGAACAGCGACCTGCTGCAGATAACTCAATTGCCCGGTGCGCATATCAATCTGAAAGACGATCACATTATCGCTATCCTGGTTTGCGGCCAGCAGAAAAGACCCGGTGGGATCAATCGCAAAGTGGCGCGGGTTTTTGCCGCGCGTTGGCTCGTGGCTCATGAGTGTCAGCTTACCCGTCGCTTCATTCACGGCGTAGATGACGAGGCTATCATGGCCTCGATTGGAACCATACACGTAGCGACCCGTTGGATGCACCGCGACTTCGGCGCACGAGTTAAAACCGGTATACCCTTCCGGCAACGTGGAAAGCGTCTGGAGCTTGGTCAACATTCCGGTTTCAGCCGCATACTCGAAGACCGTCAACGTCGAATCGAGTTCATTGATGACGTAAGCAAATCGTCCCTCTGGGTGAAAATCGAGATGCCGTGGGCCCGCGCCCGGAGAGAGCTTGGCTTGGCTATGTGTGAGCAGTTTACCATTGGCCGAGTCGAACCGATAAACGAGCACCTGATCAATTCCCAAATCACAACTCAGTGCAAACTGATTATCGGCGGTCAGGGTAATGAAATGCGCGTGCGGCCCTTCTTGCCGCTCAACATTCACTCCCTTTCCGGAATGTTGCACTACCTGTGAGGCCGCTGCCAGACGTCCATCAGTCTCAATGGGATAGACGGCCAACGTCCCACTGAGGTAATTGGCGACAAACAGAAACCGCCCCTTTCGATCTGTTATCAGGTGACAAGGTGCACCGCCGTGGGAGGGCTGTTGATTGAGGAAGGTTAGTTTGCCGGATGAAGAATCAATCGCAAAAGCGCTGACCGCGCCGCCGGGTTGGCCTTGAAAGGTGGCGAGTTCATTCACCGCGTACAAATATTTGTTGTCAGGCGATAACGTCAAGAAGGAGGGGTTGGCTCCAGCCTTGAAGCTGTCCCGATATTCCAAGGCCCCGGTGGCGTTATCCATTTGGTAGAGATAAATACCATCGGCCTCTGCCTCCGCATACGTGCCAATATAGAGTGAACTATACTTCATGAGTCACCTCTGTGTAATCATGCGTCATCCGGCACTACAATGCTCTTTGACAACGTCATTCCCGCGCAGGCGGGAATCCAGGGCCAAGGCCTGGACTCCCGCCTGCGCGGGAGTGACAACGCTGCGGAGTTATACTTTTACAAGCCCGTATCATCCCCTAAGAAGAATTTCTGCGCAAGGAAACACTTGAACACTTGGCACTTGAATACTTGACACTTAAACACCTGGAACTTAAACACTTGACTCTCCCCTCGCTGGAGAGTGTATAACAATACAGGAGGCCTTCAGATGATCCGGATCGGAGACTTTTCCAAACTCAGCCGAGTGTCCATCAAGACGCTGCGGTACTACGATGAGATGGGCTTGCTCAAGCCCGTTGACGTAGACCGCTTCACCGGCTACCGCTATTACGAATTCGACCAACTGCCGCGCCTGTACCGCATCTTGGCGCTCAAGGACTTGGGCTTCTCGCTGGAGGAGATTGGCCGTCTCCTCGAAGGCGGTCTGTCCGCCGACCAGATGCGGGGGATGCTCAAGCTGCGTCAGGCGGAAATCCGGCAGCGGGTGGAGGAGGAAGCGGGACGCCTGCAGCGCGTGGAACTCTGGCTCCGACAAATCGAACAGGAGAATTCCATGTCCAAATACGATGTTGTGCTCAAGAAAATCGAACCAATCAAGGTCGCTTCCGTGCGCGGGGTGGTCCCCCAACCGCCCGACCAAGGCTCACTCTGGGGAGAGCTATTGGGTTACTTGAATCAGCAAAGCGCCCGGATGATCGGCCCGCCCACGGCGGTCTATCATGATGGCGAGTTCAAGGAACGCGATTGGGATATCGAAGTCTGCATGCCGATTATTGACCCGATGACTCCCGGCGAACGCCTCAACGTCCACAACCTGCCAGGGGTCGAGACGATGGCATGTGTCGTCCATGCCGGGCCGTTCGTCACCATCGGCGAGGCCTACGACGCGCTGGCGAAATGGATTGACCAGAATGGCTACCGGATCGTCGGGCCGGGTCGGGAGTTAAATCTTCGGGTGCCCGAGCCGCTCGGCAATCAGAATGATCCGAACACGCTCAACGAAATTCAGTTCCCGGTGGAGAAGGGGTAGCGATCAGGACCCTTTTAATCACGAATTACTCCCCGGCCCGCTCCGCGAAGCCGGGCGGGCGAATAGATCGAATAACACGAATTCTTTTGGTTTATTCGAGTAATTCGGCTCATTCGCGCTATTCGTGATAAGAACCCTCATGAATTGCGTAAAACTGTCGAACGAGCGGGCGCCAGCGGGGGTTGGAGACAAAATCCGTGTTATCACTCAGGAAGTCGAGGCTGCCAATCAGTGGCAGGGCGGCAATGTGTTTCATCTGCGGATCTTCAATGCGCTTCAACATAGCCTCGGCAAATCCATGCAGCGCGATGACTTGAAACGGGCGGCCAAAGAAAGACATGGCCTGCTCCGGTAAAGGCTCGGTCAGCTTCAGCGCATTATGCCGGAGGGCGATCTGTTCATAGGCTTTGACCAGAAAGTGCTCGCGCTGCTGCCAGGTGGCTGCGTTTAAAGCGCTTTGGAGCACAGGCCATAACTCCGATGCGCCGGGTAATTGCTTAAAGGCCGAACCAAACCATTTGGGATAAGGCGCGTAGGTCTTCTCCATCAGGAAGCACAAGCGCATAATATCCCTGACCAAACGCGCTCCAATAATCGCCGAGCCGACTTCATCCCCCACCATCCCGGCGCGTCCCATCAGATGCTCCTCTTGTCCAATCCGTGCCCATCCGGCCGCCAGCAGATAGAGCCAGACATCTTGGGGATAATAGACAAACTGAGAGCGCACTTTCTCTAATCCAATGTCATCCTGGTAGATCGCTCCGCCAGTCAGCGTCCGCAAGTGTTGTTCCGAGAAGGTCAGCCAATCTACGGGCTCCAGCGCGTGTTCAATATCAAATCCCAAGTAATCCATGAAGAAGCCACGGATCGTCTGCACCGTGACGCGATGGTTAACAGGCCCTTCGGTCACGAGCTGCAACAGTTGGGTTCCATTATCATTTGGGTCGGGCTGAGTAAAGTTGGTGGGGTAGCCGTGAAATTCGTAAGGCAAATTCTGAGCCAGCGTTTGGATAATCTGCTCCGCCACCGGCTGGGATTCTTCTTCGATAAAGAGCATCACCCGCGGCCCCCAATGATGGTCGGTTGAGACCGCGTCATCAAAGCCTAACACTTCCGACCCGCTGCCGATCAGCGCGGCGGCATGTTTGACGTGGGGAAAGGCGCGGCTCAGAATCGGTCGAACTGCTTCCACGTAGAACTGTTTGCAGATTTTTATGCCGGGAATAAAGGGGGTGGGCATGGGATGCGGTGAGACTCCAATGCAAAAAGTCTTTTTTACCGCGGAGCGCGCTGAGTCCGCAGAGAATCTCTGTAAAATAATTACGGGCACACATGATTGGCTCGTGTGCCCGTCCAGACTCCTTATTCCCTAAAAGTAGCCCTCGCGCTGTTCAGCCTCATCGCTTCGACTCAACTCAAACTTGTTGGTGGCTGCCAACTAATTGGCCAACTCAGCGGGCTTGGTCTTCAGCCGCCGCGTCCTTTTGCCGAACGCCGCGAACCGGCCAGAGCATGTGTTCGCCCGCGTGTTGGTGCGGTCGGTTGTACGCGCTGGATAGGCCGCTTTTTGCGTTTGGAGACCAAACCCGGACCTTGAGCGGCCTTCGCTGGCTGACGTCGCTTGCTTTTTGTTGCGCGTTTTTCTAACCAGCGTTGAAGCGAACGCTGGCTTTCTCCCGAGGGTCTGCCGAAAATTAAACCTTCAACGCTTAAGTCTTCATCCAGGTCGGGCCAATGGATCCCTTCTCCACTTCCGATCAGCCGCCACCGGTTCCGTTCCTCCGGTGTGCCATGCAAGAGACGGGGATACCAGGTCAGGGGCACAGAGAGGGTCCGTCCATCTGACAAGTCCACCGTTAGTGTGTCATCCGTGACGGCAACCTTTCGCGCTTTGATAGCGGGTGTCTCAATCACTAAAGTATTCATCCCAGCCTTTCAAGAGTCTTGCTTCGTTTTTCTCTACCAATTTCTGTATCCGGTTGGTTTCGCTCCGGCTAAAGTCCCCGCTGGATTGAAGCCTGACGGGCTTAAGCCAGAATTTGGCTCGTTTGTCTTCACGCTCAACATGAACATGCAGTGGCTCGTTGCGGTCACTGGAGTAAAAGAAGAAGCGATAAGGCCCGCGTTGGAGCACCGTCGGCATTGTTGTCTCAATTTAAACGATTCGCGTCTGAGTGTCAATCGAGAACTGCTGATAGTTGAGCGTATCATTCGCTCCGCCCCAACTCCAGCTTGTTGACGGCGGCGAACTCTTAGTCTAATTCATCCGGGGAGTAATTAAGATAGGCAATACCACGGGCGCGGAGTAAGGCCAAAAATTCAACCCGAGTTAAATTAAGTAACCGAGCGGCCTTGCCAGATGAGACGTGTCCCTCGGTAAAGAGAGACAGCACCAACCATTCACCGATGCGCCGCTGGATTTCGGCTTGGTCCAGACCAAACTGAAGCAGTGTTGAAGGGATATGGATTTGAACGGTAATGTCACTCATGGATGCCTCCTGTCTTAGGCCCGCAGACGTTACCAACTCAATCTTAGCATAAGCTGGGCGACACACCGATAGGCGTTCTTGGCCGCGTGCATTTCATACTGGAGTGAATTTCGTTCGCCGACTCCTGGCTCCAAGGGACGCAACGCGCCGCAGCCTACGGGCTGACCATCTAACCAGGCGATGACAAACGCGCCGCCCGGCCCCTGCGCGTCGGAGGGCTTGAAATTGCCGGAGCCGTCATCGCCATAGCGCTGTCCCAAGTCCTGGGATAAGTTCCGGATCAGCATGGAACTTGCCTCACTATACGGATCGGCGAGGGTTACAGAGAGTGGACTGTAATCGGGAACCATCTTAGTGATTGGTTGATGAGCTACAAGGGGTGAACGCAGTGGTTGAGATCGGTCGTTTGTTTGAGAGGGTTAACAACATCACTGCCTACTTGACGGTAAGATGAGATCAAAGCTCAAGAGTATGACCAAAGCTTGCTACCTCGATCGAAGTTCACCAAAGCCAGTTAGCCAAGTTGAATACAGCTATTTGTTAGGCTGCGTACATTTGTGTGGCTTTACTTGGCCAACATGGCCTTGTCTGATTTATTATCATTACTAATGGCTGAGAGTTGTTGCTGTATTTTGCTTACAAGAGGTGAGTTGATCTGCTTGTGAATATCCAGTGCAGCTTCCGCTTCATTTATAGCCTGAGCGTGCTCACCCATTTTGTCATGTACTATACTTATGTTGAAAAGAACCGTTCCTTCTCTGTGACGGTCACTTATTTCACGACTGATCACTAACGCCTGCTCGTAGTATTCGATAGCTTTTTGAAACTCACCCAAAGCAGCGTAGGCATTGCCTAGATTACTAAGCACCGCTCCTTCTGCACGACGATCGCCTATTTCGAGGCTTGTCACTAATGCCTGTGTATAATAATCAATAGCACGCTGCAAGTCTCGCATCTCCGCATATGCTTTCCCAATATTCCCCAGAGCTATACTCTTTCCACGGCGGTCATCTATCTCACGGCTAATAGCAAGCGCCTGTTCATAATAATGAATAGCTTTCTCAGGGTTGCCCATGTTAGCATTGATATTTCCGAGGTTGCCCAAATCAGATCCTTCACCTCGGCGATCACCAATTTCTCGGCTAATCTCTAAAGCTTGTTCCTGAAACACAGTAGCTTTTTTGAAATCGCCGAGTTGCACATAGGCGTTTCCTAGATTTCCTAAAGCTGCTCCTTCTCCGCGACGGTCGCCTATTTCACGACTGATCACTAGCGCCTGCTCGTAGTATTCGATAGCTTTTTGAAACTCACCCAAAGCAGCGTAGGCATTGCCTAGATTACCTAGTGCGACACTTTCCAAATGATGGTCGCCTGCGGCACGGCTTGTAGCTAGAGCTTCTTCATAGTTTTGAATTGCCAGTTGCGGCTCATTGCGAATGATAGAAAGCGTAATATCTCCCTTCACCGACACAGTGCCTTGATTAGATGTACTTGCCAATTGCTGAGATAGTGGGGGGGATTCTGCACTCCCAATAATTATGCGCAGGTTTGCAATGAAACTCAGTACACCAATAGTTGTAGCAAGAGCTAGGATAACAACAGTTGAATTGAATCGGCCCCATTCAGGAAAAAGAGAAAGTGAGACCCAAAAGCTGACGCTGGCCAAGACAAAGGCGACGACTGCATAAACATATCTAAACTTGTGCGTCATACATTAATCCCCGTTTTATCTTTTGATAGTGTAGACAATGGTGAAACCCTCTATAGATGATCCGACAATTATGAGTATTACGCCTGTCCAGAAAAGGCTTTGCTTAGCCTGCAAGTCGGATGTAATGAGATTCATACCGAGTCCAGTCAAGAGAGTTGCGATCCCCGATAATCCAAGCGAAATTTTAGATTTGTCCCTCCCATGCTTTAGAGCATCATGCAGCTTCTGGTTTGTCAGTTCAAATTCGTGAGTTCTAACTTCTAATACTCTAATTTTGTTTTTCAGATCAAGATTCTCTGTAAGAGCAAGTTGCTTTTCCTCCCACAGCTTCTCGATTAGGGGAGCGTTACCAATATATTTATCGATATCAAATGGCTTAATCCACTCGGAAGGACTTCCTACTATTAGCCGTTTGGCAAGTTCTGATCTATCTAATGACATGTCAAGTTGCTCGATCAAAGAATAAGGTGATGGATGTTGGTGTAAGCGGCCCAGCAATCAGTAGGTCCTAATCCCTTTAGGCCTGCACTTGCCTAAAAGCCGCAAGTTGCTCGGCTCCCCCCAGAGGAATTTTTCAGAGAACCCATCTTTGTTTGCAGGCGAGTATAGCTTATGTGGAACAAAAATCAATTGCCCCTGCCCTCACCCCTCTCCCGTTTCACGGGAGAGGGGAAGACCTGAGCGAAGCGAAGGTCGAGGGTGAGGGTCATAATTGGCACAGCCTGCTCTTTGGATTACAATTTGAGCATGGCTGTCTCAGTTCACACCCTTTCGCCTGAAGCAGAACTTCAGCAGATCGTCCGCCGGATCGTGGAGACTTATGCCCCGGATAAGATCATCTTGTACGGCTCATACGCCTACGGCACGCCGGGGCCGGACAGCGACTTTGATTTGCTCATCATTAAAGATGATAAGTCCCGGCCAATAGACCGTCGAGTTGAAGTTGGCTTGGCGCTGCTGCCTGTTCTCAGACAAACACCGGTTGAGCCGCTGGTGCTCACTCCCTCCGAACTCGCCTACCGCTTACAGATCGGCGACCAGTTTTATCAGGAAATCCTGACAAAAGGAAAGGTCTTGTATGAGCGGTGAAGAGTCCATTGTCCCTGACGAGTGGTACACCATCGCCGAACGCGACCTCGGCGCATGTAAAGTCTTGCTTGAAGAAGATGATCGCTTTCTACCTGTGGCGGCTTCTCAGCTTCAACATTAACTTCCTCCTGCCACCGCCTCTGCCATCCGCACCAAGTCTTCTGTCGAGATTACTTCTTCATTCCCTGAGAGAAGATACGTCAGGCTGTTTCGTTCCCAACGCAAGGATAATCGTCCCGGCGTCGCTTTCAAGCCGCGACGGATGAGCGTCGCGGGTTGGCCGTTTACCTGCACTTGTTCAACGCTGCCGCCTCCAACAAGACCGGACGCCTGCTCCGTCGTCGGAGAGACTTGCAGCATGATTTCGTCTTCGTTCACATTGCGCCAGGTCAGGATCACGGTCGAGTACGTGGGAGAGTCTGTAGGCAGCACAACTTCTACTTCCTCTTGCAGCCCAAAGCCCGCCGGCGTCCAAGCTGGCAGGCTGAAGGCAAACGGCAGTTTCGCTTGGGCTTCGGATAAACTCATTGTTGTCGGAGAGACGGACTCTTCCGTGGCCTCTACCAGGTTTTCAAGGTCGTCCACCGAGAGGGTGGCGTCAAGCGTCACCCAGCCGGGTTGAGTCTCCTGACCAGAACCTCCCGGCGCGCAGGCGTTGATCGCTAAGAGCATAAATGCGAATGTCAGGCCAAGATAACTCAGACGAGAGAACATGAGCAACCTCCTGATTCACCAGATGCTTTTATAATCAATTAGTTCCTTCAGTTCCCGTAGTTCCTGGAATGCCTTTTCTTCCTGGAATTTATCATACCTCATGAACCTCCCCACCTTCGAGACTCTCCTCACCCCCACCGGCCAGTCCGTGCTCGCGGCGGCGACCGAGTTAAATCCGACCGAAGAGTCTTTTCTCGCCGGCCTGACTCAATTGCAAAAGCAGTCTCCTTCAGAATTAGCCAAAGCCGCGCTGGAGACCGCCATCTTGCGCATCAAGGCGCGGGAGAAGTTCACGCGCGCCGGGGAAATGTATTTCACCCGCGAGGCGCTGGAGCAGGCTTCCGGCGAGGTGATCTCGCGTTACCGCGCCGAGCGCTTCGCTCGCTTCTCATCCGTCGCCGACCTCGGCTGTGGGATTGGTGGAGATACGTTGGGACTGGCGGGACATGGCTCGGTGGCCGCAGTGGATGCGGACGCGCTGCGCTTGGCGATGGCGGCGCAGAACTTGGCGGCGTACGGCTACCGCGAGCGCGTCACGCTGATTGAAGATGATCTGACCCGGATGCAGTTGCCAACCGTCGAGGCTTTCTTCTTCGATCCGGCCCGCCGCGTCGAGGGCCGCCGCAAGTTTTCCATCTACGATTATCAGCCGCCGCTTGCTATCATCAAAGATTGGCTGCGGCATACGCCGGCGATCGGCGTAAAAATTTCGCCGGGTGTTAAGCTGGAGGAGTTGGCGGGCTATGAATGTGAGATTGAGTTTATTTCGGAGAGGGGAGAACTTAAAGAGTGCGCGTTGTGGTTCGGGTCACTCAAGACCGCTACCCGCCGCGCGACTCTTTTGCCGGGCCGTCACACCCTCACCCCAACTTCCCCCGTTCCCCCCA
>Ga0114129_10012359_pt1 | contig 12152 bp, 11 predicted proteins | sample RhiMetdeltSRZDD1_FD_80071 | JGI IMG/M metagenome (GOLD analysis project Ga0114129, IMG submission 80071) | Populus rhizosphere microbial communities from Tennessee, USA - Rhizosphere MetaG P. deltoides SRZDD1 (version 2) (version 2) | ecosystem: Host-associated > Plants > Roots > Rhizosphere >...
CCCCCTGCGATTGCACTCGTTGGTTCATCAAGTACCTCTATATTCGAGGTACAAACACCACCCGTTAGCGAACTTTTAGCTCCTTTCCCATTTGGACATGGCAGATCTCTTTCCGGTTTATTCGTATCCTAGCACAATCGGCGTCGCAATCTGGTAATAAAACTGGTCGCATTAGGTCACAAATGGTTACAAGCAAATTTGCTGCAACCAAATTTACCCCAAACACGGGCACTCGTTTTCCGTTGCTGGCCTTAGGAAAAGCTGGCGTTGAATAAAGTTAGATTGCCAATCCCATGAATTGGCTCATGTACGATTTGTGGAAGAAGCCTTCGCTTGGAGTAATTGTCGATGCGTTCCCTGTTCGGCAATCTCACCGTCCTTGATGACTATAACGCTATCCGCATCTCGAATTGTGGACAGGCGGTGAGCGATGACAAAGCTGGTTCTGCCTTCCATCAGGCGCAGCAGTGATTTTTGAGTGCGGGCTTCCGTGCGAGTGTCCACGCTGGAGGTGGCTTCATCGAGGACCAGGATGCTGGGGTCGGCGAGGATGGCGCAGGTGCGTTGTTCTGGTTGGAAGATTCCTCCCGTGTTGTGGGTGTATGAGTTGGGAGAAAAAGTGTTGAGTGATAAGCAGCGCCGAACCATTGACCCTGGCTACAAGCGACAACTCAGTGTCTACAACTTGGGTGGCGTCGACTCCATCGTGCCTTGAACTGCAGCTTACCGCTCGCCTTTTCTTCGGCACTCCACCCCTTCAAGCCTGAACACGGTAGGAATAGTGTTTGTAAATCAGAAGCGGCTCATAGCGTTGGGCCTTTCTGGAACTGGTCTGGCAACCGTGCAGTATGCCCTCCCTGTCTATGAGCAGCCTGCAACTTAGCATCACTCCGCCCATGTTGCGACGACAAGTGTTACTTACTCAGATCTACCCTACTGTCCTTAGTCGATGGGTTGCAGGAAGTGTCCGAAGACCCACTGTGCCACGTGCCTGCCCTGCTTCCGGGCCTCTTCATCCGCGAACCGAAAATGGATGCCATGGTAGATGCGGACATCGACTGTATCCCAGGACAAATCTGAGAAGCGGTCATACGTGCGCGTGTTCGGGATAGCCAGCGGGTGCTGGCTGAAGACCGTGAAGGTGATTTGGTCCGTCCCGAAGAAGAGCTCAAGCGTGCGGGTCAGCGCGCCAACCGCGTTATTGGCGCCCGAGGTGTAGTCAGGATAGTTTGGGGTATTGAGCAGCGGTTCCCATGCCGGATCGCCAGCCGTCTGCGAGTTGCCGTCATTATCGCCCTCCTGGATGGCCGTGATCGGTCGCCACAAGACGTATTGAATCTTACTGTCCCAAGCGGTGATGAAGGAATCGGCGACCGCCAAAGTGCCGAGCGCCAACAGCCGCGCACTGTCTCCAATCGTATCCGTGTGCGCTGCGGCGATATCCCGGAGAGCTCGGTTCCAGAGGATGAAGTTATTCCCAGCGTAGAAATAGGCGAGTTGTTCTTGCTCCGGGGTGCGGGCGCTGTTGAAGCGGGCGCCCAATGCCTTCACCTCGTTATAGTCCTCGGCGTACCGTTTACTGCTCAACGGCGGCGGGGCCTTCGCGCGAAACTGGTCCCCACTCTTCAGCGTGAAGGGAGGAACTGCGCCGAGCCAAGGCGTGGCCATGGGGGCGAGGGACGGAGGCGGCCCGGCTTGGAAGGAGGGTGTTGGACGCCAGACGCCTGGGCCAGTACCGCCGATGAAGGGAGGCGGAAGTGGGTTCGGTACTCGCCCGTCATTGGCCCGCAGGGCCAGGATGCCAGCGGCAGCCAACTCACCTGCGCGCACTCCAGGGTCATCCTCAGCCAGGTAGTGGGCGGCCAAGTAGTCATGGTAGGTCGTGTCGAGCGAGGCGGCCTGGCCCGGTAAGATGTTGACGAGCACATCGTGTGCAGCCTTGGCCGCCGCCGCCTCCGGTGAGCCGGAGGCTCCCTTGATTTGCACGTGATACGGTTCAAACCGTCGGTCGATGGCTTGGACGGCGTCGTGTACAGCGGCCTGGACGATGGCCATATCCAGGAACGCGACTGGGCCTGGACGAGGAGGGACCGCCCCCACCAATGCCTGCACGGCAATCGCATTCCAATCGGTCGCAGCATCGGTGCCAGTGTGGATTGAAGAGCTCATTACGTCGGTCGCAGCATCGGCGCGAGTGTTGGGTGAAGCGACCCCAACGAACAACATCAAAGCGGGCAGAATATGCACAATAAGCTTACGAGAAAGAGACATGGGTTTCTCCTTTGGCGATGTTGGATACATGGGGCAACCGCGCGTAGCGCGGCTATGGGCCAAAACGAACACCGTGTTGATAATGCAAGGGTGGTTTTACTATGTTATCCTCCTCATTCTCCAGCATTGCTGGATAACAAATCGCCAATTAACGTTGTGGCTTTTTCATTACGGGAAATACAACAGGATGCCTAATGCCAGCCCTGCAAAAGCTCGTTTTTCTTTTTGTTCACCTCTACGATCTCTTGCGATTGCTCTCGTTGGCTCATCAAATACCTCCGTATTCGAGGTAGGAACACCACCCGTTAGGGACCTCCTGGCTCATGTCCCCAATTGGACAATATATGTCTCTTTTAGGTCTATTTATATCCTAGCACAATCCGCGTCGTAATTTGGTCACAAAAATGGTCGCAACTTGTCGCAAATGGTTATAGGCATATGAATGGCAACCTAAGTTACCCCCAAACACAGGCATCTCGTTTTGCGAGTACTGGGCAGTACGGATGAGAATCCTATCCAGCTCTCTCTGCGAAGCCCGCCCTCTGTGTTTCATTGATCAATTTCGCATTGCTGGCCTTAGGAAATGCTGGCGTTGAATTAGCTGGATTACCAATCCCTTGAATTGACTCGTACACAACCTGACGAGCCAGCCGTTGGAATTCCGGCAAACTCATTTGAGATCGTTTTTCATCACTTCACAATTTGGAAAAAACGATTGCGCCTTTAACGACTGTCAGCCTTACGTTGAAAGACTTGTCCAACAGGACCAGGTCGGCATCCTTGCCAACTTCCAAACTGCCTTTTTGAGATGAAATGCCAATGGCGCGCGCCGCGTTCAGGCTGGAGGTCACCCACATCTCTTCCAGAGAACGTCCGGTCGCAGCGCAAATATTTTGCAGCGCGCGTTCCATGGTCAAGACAGAACCTGCCAGTGTGCCATCCTGTAAACGGACGGCTCCATGTTGAACCTGAACAGATCGGTTATCCAGAACATAATCACCCTCGGGCAATCCTGCCGCACGCACGGCATCTGTGATCAAGATGACTCCCGAGGGGCCTTTCACATCGACCAATATCTTCTGCGCCGCGGGATGGACATGGATGTTATCGGCGATCAATTCGCATTGGATTTGCGGCAAAGCCATCGCCGCGCCGATCGTGCCGAGCTCACGATGCCCCAGTCCCTGCATGGCATTGTAGGAATGGGTCAGCTGCGTGACGCCATGCTCAACGGCCCTCTGCAATTGTTCATAGTTGGCTGCGGTGTGCGCGGCGGATACTGTAACGCCGCGGCGGACACATTCTTCGATCAGCCAGAGATTCTCATCATATTCGGGCGCCAGGGCAAGCAGACGTATGACGCCAGTTTCAAGAAACTCCAACGCTTCGTCTTTGTCAGCTCTGCGAATGAAATTGACATCCTGAGCGCCACAACGCGCCGGGTTGAGATAAGGTCCCTCGAGGTGAACGCCCAGTAACGTGGCCCCGCCCTGAATATGGTCCTGCATCTCTTCCACCAACTGGAGGGCTTTCAGGATCGACGCTCGACTCGCGGTCCAGGTTGTGGGGAGGAAGGCAGTGACTCCATGTGAGGCATAGAAGCGTGCCAGCTCTTCCAGACCTGGGACAGAGGCGTCCATCACTTCATGTCCCATCGCACCGTGGACATGCAAATCTATAAACCCAGGTAATAGATTCTCCCCCTGCGCATCGATCGATTGTAGAGAAGTCTTATGTGAAAAATCTGGCGTATTGCCAAAACCAAGTGCGTGAATCAATCCATTCTCAACCAGAAGCCAGCCCATCAGCCCCGCAGGATTGGGAGTGAACAAGCGAGCATTGTAGATGAGCAAGGGCTGAGAGAATGTATTCATGCTTTTTGGACTTGAACGGTTTGGCCGAGGCGGACGGATTCATACGCTGCCAGTGTCGCCTCCACGGCTCGTAAGCCATCTACGCCTGTCACCCGGGGCGGACGGTTTTCACGAATCGCGGCAACGAACTCGCTCACCATGGCATGGTTCGAGTCAGAACCCCAATAAGCCCAGTTGGAACGCTGCCAGTCATGTCGATAAACATTCAGATTCTGCCGGAAAGCATCCACGACCACGGCCCCGCGCTGAGTGACCATTTCAAAGTCCAATCCGCCCCAGGTCGGCCAATACTGTGGACGAGACCAGCTGGCGTCGATGGTCGCAAAAACGCCATTTTCAAACGTCAACATCTCGAGCGCGCCGGTTTCCACCTGGACTTCATCGGCATGGAAAATCCTGTTACTGCGCGCGTACATCGTCGCAACTTCCGAGCCGGTAAACCAGCGCATGCTATCCACGAGATGAACGGTGTGGTCCATGATCGCGCCGCCACCCCCCAATACGGGATCCACAAACCAGGCGCGATGTTTGGTTGGCAGCTCGCCTCGATTGGTCCCATTGAAGCAATAAATATCACCAAAGTCGCCATTATCAAGGCGCGCTTTAATCTCTAACAGAGGTGCGCTGAAACGCAGAGGGAAAGCCGTCATCAACAACACACCAGCCTGATCACATGTATCTACAATCACCTGCGCGTCGTCGAGTGTTGTCGCGATGGGTTTCTCACATAAGATGTGAATTCCGCGCGAGGCGGCCATCTCTACCAGGGGGCGGTGACGGTTGTTTTCCGTGCAGATGATCACCCCATCCGGTTTGGCTTCGAGCAGGGCGTCATAAGAAGGATAGAAACGCGCTTCATTTTGGCTCGCAATTTGCTCTCCACGTGTGATATCGTCATCTGCCACCCCAAGCAGTTCCACATCTTCCATACGTCGCAGGTTGGCGATATAGGCTTCCCCATGATGATGAGCAAACGAGAGGATACCGATCCGGATCATGACTCCTCCGCGAAAGGCTGCAATTTCACCGGCTGGCCGGTGTGAGCCGCTTGAAGGGCCGCCTCCGCAATTTGTACGGCGACCAGCCCATCGGTCGCGCTGACGCGGGGAGTTTTTCCGTCCGCCAGCGCGCCAAAGAATTCTTTTATCTGTGTGGTGTAGGGACTTTCGCTTACCGGACTGGAGGGTAAAGCCACGTCGGGCACGTCGGATCCGCCAGTCTTGAGAATCAAGTTCTGAATCGGCGCTGTGCCGTCTGAATCGAATTCGATCAGGCCGCGATCCCCTGCAATTTCGAGATGCGTGCGGAACGTCGGTGGCGGATAGGCCCAGGCCCCAGCGATGTGTGACAGCGCGCCGGAACGATGGCTGAGAATGACCAGGCCATAATCAACGGGTGCATCGGGATGGACTTCGGTCACGCGCCGGGCAGAAACAGTTTCCACTTCACCGGCCACCCAGCGGGCATAATCGAAATCGTGGATCATCAGATCCATGAGAATGCCGCCCGATTTTTCCTCGTCGAGGAACCAGTTGCCTGCTGGTTTCTTCGGCCGATAGCTGCCGCGATGCAAACGGATCACCGCTGGCTTGCCAACTTGTCCCTGCATGACGGCCGAATGAGCCAGGGCGTACTCGGGGAAGAATCGAACCACATGCGCGACGAGCAACTGTACGCCTGCTTGCCGGCATGCAAGCACCATCTCCTGTGCCTGGGCTGCCGTGCGCGCCAATGGCTTTTCACACACAATGTGTTTACCAAGTTTTGCAGACTTCAAGACCATCTCATGATGCAGATGGGTGGGGGAGCAAATATCTATGACATCCACATCCGCGAGCAGGGCATCGAGGTTGGGGTAGACTTTTGCGTTATGGCGTGCGGCTAATGCCCCAGATTCTTGCATTGTCTCTGCCGTGAAGCCGACGATGTCGGCAGGCGTTTCAGCCCAACCCGCCGCGTGAGTCGTTCCCATGGATCCAGCACCCACGATTCCAACCTTCATAGAACCTCCTTATTTGATCGATCCGGCTGTGATGGAACGAATCATTTGCTGCGAGAACAAAATGTAGAGAACGAGAATGGGAATCATTGCCAGCGTCAGCGACGCAAGCACGGCGTTCCAGTCAGACACAAACTGTCCCAGGAATTGTTGAACGCCGAGCGTGACGGTCGCCGTCTGTTCAGAGGGAGCGATGATCAGTGGAAACCATAGGTCGTTCCAGATTGGTATCATCGTGAAGATGCCAATGGCCCCCACGGCAGGGCGTACCAGAGGCAGGATCATGCCGAAGACGCGATATTCGCTGGCGCCATCAATGCGCGCCGCATCCTTCAAGTCTCTTGGAACCTGCCGCATAAATTGTGTAAGAATGAAGATGGTCAACGGCAGGGCCTGCGCAGTATAGATCAAGATCAGGCCCGTCAAGGTGTTTACCAGTTTGAGGCCGACCATCAAACGCAGGATGCCGACTGTGCCGAGGCGGATTGGGATCATAATGCCGATCGAAAGATACAACGCCATCAATGCATTTCCGGGGAAGTCATACTCTGATAACGCAAAGGCAGCCATGGCGCCGATGAGTAAGGTTAAGGCCAGGGCGACGAATGTGACAATCGCACTATTCAGAAAGTAGCTGGGAAATTCGGCTCTCTCGATGACTGTTTCATAACCAACCAAACTAAAGTTCTCTGCGTTGGGAAATGTAAATGGCGCACCAAAGATGCCTTTGCGCGTCTTAAAGGAGTTGATCAGGATCATAATGACGGGGAATAGGGCGATGATGGCATAGATCGTGAGGATAACCAGCGGTATAAAATGTTTAATCGAATCCCACATTCGGGAGAAAGGTGTCGTCTTCATCTTCAGCCTCATAACTCATAGGTTTGGACACGCCGCGCCCAGAAATACATGTAAAGCAGCACGCCGGTGAGAATGATCAGGAACATCATCGCGGCGACGGTGGCGCCCATGGCCGGGTTACCCAATTGAAGCTGCTGGCCAAAGAATGTGCGGAAGAAAAAGGTCCCCATGATGTCTGTGGCAAAATCGGGGCCCGCATTGGCGCCCTTCATCGTGTAGATCAGATCGAAGGCATTGAAATTTCCTACAAACGTAAGGACGCCTACAATGCCGACCGTGGGCAGGATCAATGGAAATTTGATTCGCCAGAACGTATCCCAGGCAGTTGCGCCATCGACGCGCGCGGCTTCGGTTAACTCATCCGGGATACCGATCAAGGCCGCATAAAACAGAATCATGGGGATGCCAATGAACTGCCAGACGGAGATCAGCGAGACGGTGATCAAGGCCGTTTCCGGTTTGCCGAGCCAGGGTCCGAACCAGTCGCCCAACCCAACCGCTTCGAGCATACTTTCTGCCACGCCCCATAACGGGTTGAGAATTAATTGCCAGATAAAACCAATGATAACGACGGATAATATGGTTGGCATGAAGATGATCGTGCGAAAGAAATTGCGTATTCGCCCGCCCTCTGCCAGTAGTGCAGCCAGTAATAACCCGATCGGGTTTTGCACAAGCATGTGGATGGCAAAGAAAACAAGGTTATTGCGCAACGCCCTCCAAAAAAAGGGGGCAAAGTTGGAATCCGTGAACAACTTAATGTAGTTTTGCAAACCTGCGAAGCGTTGTTGATCCTGATTCCCAAGTTCGAAGAAACTCAGACGCAGGGAATTGAGGAGAGGCACCACCATAAACAGGGTATACAGTAAGACTGCCGGTGCAAGAAATACCGCAATATGAAGTGGAAAGCGGAATCGGCGTTTCGGTTCTTGCATGGTGCGCTCCTCTAAATCGGGTTCGGCAGATGCTCACAGCGGCTTCATCCCGATGGACTACCACTTGAGGCTGTCCATCGGGATGAAAAAAATCACAAACTTACTGAGGTGTATACCACTGATCCAGACCGGACTGGATTTCCTGGCCAGCCTGCTCGGGTGTAATGGAACCATTCATCACACCCGCGCTGACGCGCCAGAGTTCGTTTTCCAGATTGGGCTCGCCGCGCGAGAGAATCTGGTAGGAGTTGCGGATGGTGGATTCACATTGCTGCCGCCAACTGAGAAATTCGTTGGCAAGCGGGTCATCCAATGTGACCTGAGCATTGCTCAACGGGAAGAAGCCAGGCAGGGCATTGGCATAGAGGGTTGCAAATTCTTCAGAAGCCACCCAGCTTAGGAACGTGCGGGCTTCCTCGGGATGCGGGGTAGCACTGTTCATGCCAACAGCAATGTCAGTGTGATCGCTGATATAGCATGTGTCGCCTGCATTTTCGACATAGGGCGGGAAGATACCCATGTTAAAATCGGCATCCTTTTCAAACAGACTGATTTCCCATGAGCCGGTTGGGTAGATCACACCCTGCCCGAGGGTAAACAGACTCTGAGCATCAGCATACTTCACTGCCTCATAGCCGTCCGGCAGATAAGCTGCCCACTCTGCCAGATCCTGCCAGGTCTTGATGTAAGGTTCGTCGGTGAATTTGGCAGTCCCGGCGATCAAAGCCTGGCGGCCTTCCTCACCCTTCCAGTAATTGGGACCTATATTTTGGAAACCCATCGTAGCAGATTCCCATTGGTCTACGGTACCCATTGCCAGCGGAGTTTCACCGTTGTCTTTGAGTGTCTGCAAGACCTGAAGGAATTCTGCCTTGGTGGTCGGTTCCTGCAAGCCCAACTCATCGAATTTATCTTTATTGTAAAAGAAGCCGTGAATCACCGAAGCCATCGGGACACAGAAAGCATCACTGCCATCATCGGTAATCCAGGCGCTCTTGGCAACATCGCCAAAATTCTCCATGCCAGGCAGGTCATTCAAGGAGGCTAGATTGCCCTGTTGGAACAACTCGAGTGAGGCATCGAACGGACGGCAGGTGATCAGATCGCCAGCTGTACCGCCCTGGAGTTTGGTGTTGAGAGCGCCGTTGTAGTCAGGGGGATTGGTCGGTGAAAAGACCACTTTTATGTTTGGGTACTTGGCTTCGAAGGCCGGGATGATCTGATCCTCCCAGATCGCCAGATCGTCAGTACGCCAGCTTTCGATCGTGAGAGTAACTGCCTCACCGGAGGCCGGTTCCGTTGCTGCCGGTGGTTCAGTAGCAGCCGGCTCTGTTGCTGCAGGCTCGGTCGCGGCAGGAGGTTCGGTGGCAGCGGGAGGCTGCGTGGTTGCTCCTCCACCACAAGCGGTGAGAACCAGTGAGAGGGCAATCAAGAGGCTCACAATAGTCGACGTTTTACGCATTTTCTACTCCTTTCGAAATTATCTTACAAACGTACATTCGTTAGTCAGACTTTACATTATGTTTTGGATACACCACCTCCTTTCTTAACCTTGGACTGTTTACCCTGCTAATTATCTTACCGCTTTCTTCTCCATCTTTCCAGCTAACGCATACCAGACAAGGCAAGCAGCACCAATGGCCGGTGACTCGACGCGGGATGGGACAATATCCGTTTGACCTCTATGGTTTGGAATCGTTCGCCGCATCATCTGCTCGCGAATCGTCGGCACGATGAAATCGAATCCTGCCAACCCCAGTCCTCCTCCGATCACAAAGCGGGAGGGATTCAAAATAACCGTGCACGCGGACATGACGATACCAAGCACACGTCCTACTTCGGTCAAAGCTTCCAGTGCCAGTGGATCGCCTTTACCGGCAGCAGCCAGCACATTCGCTGGATCCAATTCCCGCAGGTGAGCAGAGAGAATGCTGCTGGCTGAGGAGTTGGCAAGCAGTTCCCTGGTCACACGCACCAGCCCGGGCCCGGAGGCAACCAACTCTGCACATCCACGCCCGCCGCAGACACAGAATGGCCCATCCGGGTTGACCGATAGATGTCCCACATCCGCGGCATACCAGTCACCACCGGTGACGAGCTGACCGTTGCTGATAATCCCTGCTCCCAAGCCGGAGCCAACGCCAATATAAACAAAATCTGTGTAACCCTGGCAGGCTCCAAAATAATATTCGCCTAATGCATTGAGATTCGTATCTTTTTGGATCCAGACCGGCACGGCATTCGCCAGTGGGCCGATTCGCCTGGATATTGCTTCGATAAGATCCGCTTCTTTCCATCCGAGATTGACCGCGTCGTAGACTACGCCTCGGCTTGAATCCACTTTACCGGGTGAACCGATGCCAACACCCAGCACTGCTCCCGGTTTTTGCCGCGCAAACTTCAGGATCTGTTCTGCCACTTTATCAAATACAGCCTCCGTTCCTTCGTCAGGAAGCGTCAGCATCTGTGATGCATCGACAGGTTCTCCACTTTCTGAGAGGAGGACCGATGCAATTTTCGTTGCGCCGATATCAATGCCAATGGCGAAGTGCTCAACAGAAGATGACATATTTGTCTACGAATGAATATTTCGCAGCCGCCATTTTTCCAAAGGCGCCTGATTATGTTCGGCTGCGCCCGCCACATTGACGCGCGTTTGGAGTTCCCTCACGGCTTGCAGGTATGGGTCAAAAGCAGTAAGGGAGAGTGCCATGTGTTCGTGCAGCTATTTTGGTTTTGTCTGAACAGTTCTGCTGAAGAAGAGCGCTGGAGCCATGTGCGGATCAATATGCAATTTAAGTTGAGAATAACGGGGAGAGAGCGTCCTGAGGTTAGGCATCATAGATAATCATTACTATCTATGACGAAATTCATTGTACAAAAGAACATCCGAAAAATCAATGGGGAGAGGTAAAGAAAAATGAATGTAATTTCATAAACTTGTAGATATTTCAAGTGCGTACTCAATTGCCTGCTCCATCGTCATGGCGCGGCCCTGTTCCACTGACTCGGCGAAAGCTGATTCGCCCAGCGCTACCCGGCAAGACGCAAGCTGTTTCTCCAAATTGGGATCATCCCTCGTATGCCGGACTCCAATGGAGTCATACACGCTTCTTGCCGCCCAGTACAGCCGCACTGGTCGAGCCGGGTCTTCCAGATGTCCTTCGACTTCTGCGAGACGTAATAAAGCCGAGGCGACTTCCAATCTACTGTCCAATCTTCGTGATAGTGTCAGCGATTCCCGCAACTCTCCCAATCCGACCTTCCAATCGCCCAGCTTTGCCCGAAGATGGCCGCTCGCCCAGAGGCAGACACTTTGAAAATATGTCTCGCCGAGTTCGCGGAATACTGTCAGTGCCTGCTCGTTCAGCGCGAGTGCCTTAGCCTGATCATCGTTTCTATGGGCTGCGGAAGCGAGGCACATCACAGCCACGGCATATCCCCATTTGTCGCCACCTTCGCGAAAGAGCGTCATACTTTTTTCCAATGTGGATTGGGCGGCAAAATTCTCTTCCGACATCAAAACCAGACCGAAAACCATCAGTGCATTTGCAAGGGTTTGTGGATCGCCCTGTGAACGTGCAACCGGGAGCGCTTGCTCAATAATAGGCTTGGCTTCATCAGTTCCAATTTGGAGCCAGGTATGATGCGCCAGTTGTGTCAGAACAGCGGCGTACAGGCGAGGGAATAATGTCACATCAGGCATCGTCAGGACGCGTCCCAGCCATTGCCGCCCTTCATTGAATTCCGAGCGCATGCACCAAAACCACCAGAGTCTGCTTGCCAGTTGTAGTGCGGTTTCTGTTTGACCCGTTTCGATCCCCCAATCCAATGCAACCCGCACGTTATCGTGCATTGCATTAAGTCGCTTCAGCCATTCGGGTTGATGCGGTCCGCGTAGTTCCTGGTCTGCCTTTTCGGCAAGACGAAGAAAATAAGCCAGGTGCCAATTACGGACTTCGGCTTCCTCGCCCAGGTGCTGTAAACGCTCGCGAGCATACTCCTCAATCATCACCAGCATCTCATAACGATCCTCACGCGATTCACTGGATACCCGCCGTACCAGGCTCTTATCAAGAAGCAAGGCAAGTAGTTCAGGCACGGACTTCTCGGTAAAACTGCGCGAAAAAATCGCTTCGGCAGCCGCCAGGGTGAAGCCGCCAGAAAACACAGAGAGGTACACAAACAGTTTTTGCTCTTCGGGTGGAAGCA
>Ga0114129_10012360_pt1 | contig 12152 bp, 9 predicted proteins | sample RhiMetdeltSRZDD1_FD_80071 | JGI IMG/M metagenome (GOLD analysis project Ga0114129, IMG submission 80071) | Populus rhizosphere microbial communities from Tennessee, USA - Rhizosphere MetaG P. deltoides SRZDD1 (version 2) (version 2) | ecosystem: Host-associated > Plants > Roots > Rhizosphere >...
ATGCTTTTGCTCTTTTAACTGTTTTCCCGGCGGTATCTCGCACACGTAGCCGTCATTGGTGCCGCCGGCGCCGTCGAGATTGACGAATGCGCCGAGGCCGCCTTTGTGTTCCCAGGGCGCGACCTCGACTTTTCTTAGATCTTCGACGAAAAAACCCCGGTTGATGGGGATCTTTTGCGCCTGTTGCCAGTTGGTGTAAGTGTCGATGCGGTCATCGTGGTTGTATCTCATGGGACCTATTCTCCTTACTTACTAGGGGTTGATATTCTCAGCGTCAAGATCCGGCGCGTTTACCCGCCGCTCGACTTGCCTCGCTGGCGGCCACGCCGACCGGAAATTCATTGCCGCAGTAAGGACAGTGACAGTAAGCTTGCGGCAAACGAAAAAATTCCTCGCCCGCCATAAACTTGTCGTGGCACTTCGGACATGACACGTATTCAAAATCCGCCATAGCTCACTCCAGTATTCGAATTTGGAGTAATGGAGTGTTGGAGTATTGGAGTAATGGTCAAAACAAGACTCCAACACTCCATTCCCCCGTTCCCCTCTCATCCCCAGGGTTCAACCGGGATCTGTTCCCATCTTTTCTCCCCGATAATTTTCACCGGATCGATGCGCGCCAACACTTCGTCCGACACGGCAAGCCGTTCGGCAAACGGTTTACCCAATGGCTTGGTGCAGTCGAAGCCCGCCTTTGCGGTAACATTTCGTTCCGGCGCGCTCGGATCGAGCGGCGACCCGTTCATCCCCGGCAGCAGGACTAGGCCGCGGTCGGCCTGGAAGCGAGTGGCCAGCGCCAAAAGCACCTCGCGCTCATCGAATATGTCCACATCCTCGTCGAACACGAAAGCATGCTTGATATCAAAGAAGCCGCTGAGCGCAGCCGCTGCCGCCGTCTTGCCGTGCCCTTCGACGGTCTTGCGCATTTGAATATAGACATGCGACACACCGCAGCCGGACATCGGCACATGAACTGCTCTCACGCCCGGGACACTATGCTTAACGAGCTCGGCAACCGCTCCTTCTTTTGTTAGGCTGCTGATCCAATGCGTATGGCCGACCATCACGTCATCCCAATAGGCGTTCTTGCGGTAAGTCACAGCCGTGACCTTGAGCAACGGACACCAGCGTTGCGGTCCGACGTGGCGCGTATATTCACCGAAAGGTCCCTCGGGCTTGCGCTGGCCTTTGGGCATATAGCCTTCGATCACCACGTCCGCATCGGCAGGGACCAAGAATTTCTCTCCCAAAGTCTCTGACGCTACCAGGCGCAGCGGCGCGCCCAGCGTTCCACCAGCAGTTTCATAATGGCTTTCATCTGGTCCGACGTGAGTGGCCGCGCCCAGCAATGCCAGCGGATGATGTCCGATCCAATATGCCGCCGGCATGTCTTCGCTTGTTTCTTCGTACTGGCGCAAATTGTGCGCATTATGCGTGCTGGGACCAAGGAAAACGCGAATCTCGTCTCGATCAGCGAGCCAGCCACGCTGGAGAGCCGAATTGTCTAGACCGCTGTTGCGGTTGAAGCTCAGAAAAAAACCTTCCGTGATATAGCGGCCGGGATCCATGCGATGGTGCAGCGGCGCAGGAAAACGGCGCACATCGATGTCTGCGCCTTTTTCCACAACCTGTTTCACCGGTGCCTGGTTGCGGGAGACAATGACGGGCTTCACGCGTTTTTGCACGCGTTCGTAAGACGCGACGCCGGCGCGGTGAACCTCGACACCAAAAGTTCGTGCTAGACGAAGACGGCTCGCCATCAAAAAGGTTACCAACGGTATGTCGGCGCGCCGGCCATCGACAACCACGTTATGACAAACGAGGATGGGAAAGCGCTGCGCTTTCTCCAACTTTATGGCCAGCGCGGTGATCTCCCACTCGGCCCGGAGCGGCTTCTCGATGTGAACAACTTCTCCGGGGTAGGCGGCTTCATAGAGCTCGAGAAATTGATGCAGGTCCGCGCCGAATGAATTGGTCGAACTCTCTGCCGGCGCGGGCTTCACCATAATCGATCCTTGTCCAAAATCTCCCCCGGCCCCTCTTTTTCAAAGAGGGGAAATTTCCTCGTTCTGCAACGTCGCCCCGACGTTACTAACCGGCTTTTTTCCTGTCAAGCGGCGCTTTCGCTTTTTGACTTTTGAGTTCACTCGGGACGCGAGATTCCGAACTTTTTTTCAGCAACCTGCTAAGATCGGTAGGCTGCAAACGCACAACTTAATCGATATTAGAAGGCGAGAAATTGAATCAGCAAACTGGCTTAGACCGGGGCGTCGCTAACTTGACCATTCCGCTGAACGAAGATATATCTTGGCGGGTTTCAGACCTCTAGACTTGAGTCGTCCGAGGTATTGTTGCTGAAAATCCACACAACTCGGAAAGCGAAATTTCTTGCCACCGTTTTTCTCATAATTGCCGCCAGTCCAACTATCAGTAAGGCGGACTGGCGGGACGATTGGAACGAAGCGCTCAACGCCGCGAAGAAGGAAGGAAAGGTGGCCGTGATCACGGATGTGACTGCGGCGATACGGGACGCGCTCACCATTTCTTTTCAAGAGAAATACGGCATTACGGTGGATTTGTTTGGCGCATTGGGCCGGGAAGTCCCGCCCCGGATCGCGGCCGAACGCAAGGCCGGCCGTTATCTGTGGGATGTTTTCGTGCACGGCACCACCACTGGACTCGAATCGATGATTCCCATGGGGGCATTCGATCCTCTGGAACCCGCTCTCATTGTGCCCGATGTGAAAGATCCAAAATCGTGGCGCGGCGGGATGGAGTTCCTCGATCCCAACAAGATGCTGCTGACCATGACTCCGTTCCAACGGGGAACGATTTTTTACAATCCCAAGCTCGTCAACCCAAAGGAGTTTAAATCCCACAAAGACCTTCTCGACCCCAAATGGAGAGGAAAACTCATCCTTGACGATCCGCGCAGAGCGGGCCCAGGCCAGGCGACGTTTACTTTCTTCTATCTGCATCCGGAACTGGGCCCGGATTTTATTCGCGCCTTGGGCAAGCAACAGATTACCATCCTGAAAGATTTTGCTCAGGAAGTAGACGCCATCGGTCAAGGGCGATACCCGGTGCTGATTGGAACCGCCGATTTCGTCGCCATCGCGCGGGCGAAACAAGGCGTGCCCATCGCTATTGTGGATCCGAGACAATTAAAAGAGGGAACCGATGTCAGCCCGGCGAACGGCGCGCTTGCGTTATTCAACAAAGCGCCTCATCCGAACGCTGCCAAGATCTACATCAATTGGCTTTTAAGCAAAGAAGGACAAACCGTCTTTGCGCGCGCCAGCGGTTACGTCAGCGCTCGCCCAGACGTGCCTACCGATCATACCGACCCGTGGCGCGTGCCGCAGCCCGGAGCGATCAAAACTTACACCAAGGCGGCGATGCAAGTGAAAGATAATTTGATGCCGTTGCTAAACGAGATATTCGGCAATCCATGAGCGAAATCTTTCTCGAAGTCCGGAATCTGGCCAAGATTTTCGGCAAGCTCACCGCCGTAGATAATGTGTCGTTCAAAGTGGAGCAGGGAGAAGTGGTCACCTTGCTTGGGCCGAGCGGCTGCGGCAAGACCACGACTTTGCGGATGGTCGCGGGATTCGAAAAACCGAATGCCGGAGAGGTGGAAATCGCCGGCCGGGTGGTAGTCTCCACGAACCGAAGAATTCACGTCCCGCCGGAACGGCGCGACATCGGCATGGTTTTTCAGTCCTATGCGATCTGGCCTCACATGACGGTGTTTGAAAATGTGGCATTCCCGCTAAAGGTCAGGCGCGCCAACCGCCGGGAGATCAAGGAGCGAGTGGAAAAGACACTGGATCTCGTCGGTCTGGCCAATTTTTCCGATCGTCCCGCGATCCTGCTCAGTGGCGGCCAGCAGCAGCGGGTTTCCCTGGCGCGGGCGCTCGTGTACTCGCCGAGCATTCTTTTGTTGGATGAACCCTTGAGCAATCTCGACGCTAAGCTGCGGGAACAAATGCGCATTGAGCTCAAGCGCTTGCAGCAGCAGCTCGGCTTCACGGTGCTGTTCGTGACCCATGACCAAATCGAGGCCATGTCGTTGTCAACCCGCCTGGCCGTGATGAACCAGGGACACATCGAGCAGCTCGGCAGACCGCAAGAAGTTTATGAGCGCCCCCAGACTCCGTTCGTGGAGGATTTTTTGGGACGCATCTTGAGATTCAGGGGAACCGTCACCGAACGGCAACCGGACTATCAGGTCGTCGAGTTCGACGGTCTGAAGAACGTTCAGGTGCGCGTCTCGGACGGCTCCGAACTGGCGGCTGTCGGCAAGAAGGTCATGGTTGCTATTCGTCCCGAAGACGTTCGGGTCGAAAGAGATCCGGCCCCCAACCATGGCAACGTAATACCCTGTGCCGTTGAGAACATTCTCCACCTAGGCCGGGAATACGAGCTTGTGCTACGCGTTGCCGACCGGCTTTGCACGATCACAGTCCCGCGCGAGAGCGGTTCAAAGCTCGGCCAAACAATTAGGCTTTACTTGCCCGCTGAACACCTGCGAGTTTGGGCGGCTACGGCAGCGCCCGGAGAAATCGACATGGAACTGGTGAGCCGGGCAGGCCCCGTCGCGTGAACAACAGAACGACTCCAACAACATTTCTGGCTTATCAGAATATGGCGAGGAGAATTTCTGCCAAAGGAGTCACCCCCGAATGTTTTAATCGGGGGTCCAGTTCCGGTCTCGCCTGGATTCCCGATAGAAGCATTCGGGAATGACGGACTCTGAGAGTCCGAAACGGAGTTGTTTTCGGATTTTGCCCATTGGAAATTGTATCGAAATTCGGATTTAGAGTTTGACAAAGACGCAGATGGCAAACGTTACCGTTGCTGATGCAACCCCGGAGCGCCGCATTCTCGCGGTGGAACCTTCGAGTTTGTTGATCGGTTTGCTGTTCGTTGTCGTGGCATTTCTAGTTTTGACGCCGCTGTTTTTGCTGCTCGTCGGTAGTTTTCAACTCGCCAGGCCTGGGGAAGTTCCGGTGTATGGGTTAGCCGGATGGAAACGGGCCTTCACCGATCGGTCGATTCTGGAAGCGTTGTGGAACACCGTGTCGCTTGCCGTTGTGCGGCAGTCGATCGCCTTGGTTATCGGCGTTATTCTCTCATGGCTTATCGCGCGCACGGATCTGCCGGGGAGAAAAGGTCTCGAGTTCGTGTTCTGGGTTTCCTTCTTTCTTCCTTCGTTACCGGTTACGCTCGGTTGGATATTGCTTCTCGACGGCAAGTTCGGCCTGCTCAACCAGTGGCTGCAAGCGCTTCCCTTTGTATCAGGGCCGATTTTCAACGTGTACTCCTACTGGGGAATTGTCTGGGTTCATATGACCACGAGTCTCGGTGTCAAGGTGCTGCTGCTGGCGCCGGCGTTTCGTAATCTCGACGCAAGCCTGGAAGAAAGCGCGCGCAGTTGCGGTGCGAGTACCGCCATGACGCTAATCCGAATCGTAGTGCCGCTCATGATGCCGGCGATCTTAGTCTCCACCGTATTGGGTCTGATCCGCTCCATGGAAGCGTTTGAGATCGAACTTTTGTTGGGTGTTCCCATCGGACTGTTCGTTTACTCGACCAAGATTCGCGATCTGGTTGCCTATGAGCCGCCCGATTACGCCGCCGCCACCGCGCTGGGAAGCATTTTCCTGTTGTTGCTTCTCGTCATGGTGGCGTTGCAGCGCAGTTACCTCGGCCAGCGCCACTATCGCACGGTGACGGGACGCGGCTTCAGCACCAACCCGACAAGTCTGGGACGATGGCGCTGGCCAATCTTTGCAGTTGTCGCGCTGACGGCGTTTTCCGTAACGGTCGTTCCCGTGGCCGTTCTCCTGATGGGCACGTTCATGCGCGCCTTTGGCTATTTCAACATTCCCAGTCCGTGGACGATGGAAAATTGGCTGCGGGTGCTCGCCGATCCCAGCTTGATACGCTCGCTGTGGAACACCATCTTCGTCGGGCTCGGCACCGCGGTGACCGGCGCGGTGTTTTACTCCCTCATTGCCTACGTGGTCGTGCGGCGGCACTTCAAGGGCAAGGCAACGTTGGACTTTATCTCATGGCTGCCCTGGGCGGTTCCGGGGATTCTCATGGGCTTGGCTCTGCTCTGGACTGTTTTTGAAACCAGAATCTTGCTGTTTCTCTATGGCTCGGTTTACCTTCTCATCATTGCGCTGTTCATCAAGAGCATGCCTTTTGGAGTGCAAGTCTCCAAGAGCGTGCTCGTCCAGTTGGGGCCCGAGCTCGAAGAAGCCGCCAGGATCTGCGGCGGATCCTGGCGGCAGATGTACCGCCGCGTGCTCATCCCGCTGCTCACCCCGACGTTGATCGTGGTCGGCCTGCTCGGCTTTATGTCGGCGGCTCGGGATATCAGCACCGTCGTTCTCCTGGGCTCGAGTCAATCTCGCACGATGGCGCTGCTCGCGCTCGACTATGCGTTCGGCGGGCAGTTCGAGCGCGGATCCGTGGTTGCGTTTATGACCTCCTTGGTCGTGATTGTCATCGCTTTGATTTCCCACTTTATCGGCGGACGGGTGGGCATCGGCCAGCGTTAGAGTTCGCAAGTCGTCCAGAGCTGCGAAGGCGAAACCGAAGTGTAAACAGACATTTCACCACGAAGGTCACGAAGCGCACGAAGGAAAGAAGATATAGCCGCAGAGAAAGCAAAGTACGCAAACTGTAGGGGCACGGCATGCCGTGCCCTCCCAGATAACCTTCATGAACTTCGTGTGCTTCGTGGTGAGATCATATTTGCTTGTCGACTCAGCAGCAAAATCAATGCGCCGGAAAATTTGCACAAAGGATAAAAAATGACTGCCACACGCGTTGCCGATTTGAGGAGCTACCTGGAAGTGCTGGAAGAGGCCGGCGAATTGTCGCGGGTTAAAATTCCCGTCAGCCTCGATCAGGAAATCGGCGCCATCTGTCTTCGTAATCTGCGTGGCAGCGGTCCCGGACTCTTGTTCGAGCGGCCGGGTGATAAAAATCTTCCCCTCGCGGTCGATTTGATGGCGTCGCGCCGTCGCTACGCGTTAGCGCTTGGCGTCAAGTCTGAGGAGCTGGCGGCGGAATGGAACCGCCGCACCAGCGCACCGCTGGCGCCGGTGATTGTCGAGCGCGGCGCGTGCCAGCAAAATGTGATGATGGGGAAGGATGTGGATTTGACCAAGCTTCCCGCGCCGATTTGGAACGAGCTCGACGGCGGGCCTTATCTTACGTTGTCTTGCCATGTGACCAAGGATCCGGTCACGAAAACACGCAACGTGGGTCTCTATCGCAACCAGGTCCATGACCAGCAGACCCTCGGCATCCTTGCCGCACCGTACACTCACCTCAATCTCCAGCGAAACAAAGCTCCGAACGAACCGTTTCCAGTGGCTCTGGTGCTCGGCCCCGATCCAACGATAGTCATGACCGCGCCGGCACCGATTCCTTTTGGCACCGATGAGCTGGCGATATCCGGCGCGCTGCGTGGCAAGCCGCTGGAGCTTGTGCCGTGCAAGACGATTCCACTGGAAGTGCCCGCGATGGCGGAAATCGTGATCGAAGGTGAGATCCAACCCGGCGAACTGCGAGAGGAAGGTCCCTTTGGCGAGTTCACCGGGCACTACGGCGGCCACAAAGCACCGCGCCCGGTTATCCAGGTTAAGGCGATTACCCATCGAGACGATCCGATTCTCCAGGCCAGCTACGAAGGAATGCAACCCAACGAATCGGGTTTTCTGACCGCGGTGCCGCGGGAAGCGGAAATCATCCGGCAAGTGGCGCTGCCGGGAATAAAAAAAGTCAACGTGACCGTGCCGGCGGGGGGCGCCTTACATGCGGTGGTCGCGGTGGAAAAACCTTACGAAGGTTTTGGCAAGTACGTCGGGCTTGCGGTGCTCGGCAGCGTCGCCGGGCGTTACATCAAGCGGGTAATCGTCGTCGATGACGACATCGATCCCTTCGATCCGATTCAAGTCGAGTGGGCGGTCGCCACGCGGGTGCAGGCCAATCGCGATATCGAGATTCTCAAACAGCTCACCGGGATTATTCTCGATCCCTCATTGCCCAAGGAAGAGCAATGGACCACATCGCGAACCTCGAAAATGATTATCGATGCGACCCGCTATGATGCTAAGAATTTTCCGCCAATCTGTTCGCCCGCAAGCGAAGCGATGGCGAAAGTGGAAAAGGAATGGGCGCGTTATGGCATTTCCCTCGATGGTAGAAAAGAATGACTACCCCGCAGCAAGCTACGGGGTATCAAAAAACATTGATGATATTTTTCCAAAAGCTGTCACCCCCGAATGCTTTAATCGGGGGTCCAGTTCCGGTCTCGCCTGGATTCCCGCTAAAAACATGCGGGAATGACGTCCTCTCGTACAGACTGGTTCTACACAGCAAGCTGTGCGGGAATCACACGCGCAGAGATTGAAAATGGAAAAATCAGTTCCCGTGCAAGATTTGCCTAGCTTCTTGCGATTGCTCGAAGACCAAGGCGAGCTTGCAAAGATTACAACCACCGTCGCGCTCAATCAGGAGATCGGCGCGGTTTGCCTGCGCAACCTGCGCACCAGCGGTCCCGGATTGCTGTTCGAATGCCCGGAGGGAAAGAACATCCCATTAGCCGTCGATCTCCTCGCGTCGCGGCGGCGTTACGGTCTCGCCCTCGGCGTCGAGCCGGAGCAGTTGGCGGCGGAATGGAACCGCCGCACGAAAGAGTTGCTCCCTCCCGTGTTGGTCGAAAACGGGATGTGCCAACAAAATGTTTTAGTTGGCGATCAGGTCGACTTGACTGAACTACCGGTGCCGGTCTGGAACGACCTCGACGGGGGAGCTTATCTGACGCTGGGCTGTCATATCAGCAAGGATCCGGACTCGCAAATTCGTAACGTCGGAATCTATCGTAATCAAATTCATGATCGAAACACGCTGGGAATTCTCGTTGAACCCTATGGACACCTGCGGCACCAGTGGAACAAGCGGCCCAACGAGCCGTTCCCCGTTGCGATTGTGCTCGGCGCCGATCCGGTGGTGCCGATGGCGGCTGTCGCGCCTGTGCCCTATGGCAGGGACGAGTTGGCGGTTGCCGGCGCGCTACGCGGCAAGCCAATCGAGCTCGTGCGTTGCGTTGCGGTTCCGTTGGAGGTTCCCGCCTCCGCCGAAATCGTCATCGAAGGCGAAATTTTTCTCGACGATCTCCGCGAAGAGGGACCGTTTGGCGAGTTCACGGGATATTACGGCGGTCATCGAGCCGGGCGCCCGATCATCCGCGTAAAAGCGATCACCTATCGTGACCGGCCCATTCTTCACGCCGTCTATGAAGGAACGCCGCCTTCCGGTTCGGCCATCATCGTGGCGGTACCGCGGGAAGCGGAACTCCTGCGCCAGATCTCGCTGCCGGGGGTCAAACGCGTCCACATGACCCGAGGCGGTGGCGGCGCCCTGCACGCGGTGCTTTCGGTGGACAAACCTTATGAGGGTTTTGGCAAATACGTCGGTCTAGCTGTGCTCGGCACCACCGCTGGCCGTAGCGTGAAACAAGTCATCATCGTGGATGACGACATTGATCCCGCCGATCCTGTTCAAGTGGAATGGGCGATTGCAACCCGGGTACAACCGCAGCGCGACATCGAAATTCTCGGCGATCTTCCCGGTATCATCCTCGACCCATCGCTGCCGCGTGGCGATCATTCACGTCGGTCTCTGACTTCCAAGATGATCATCGATGCGACGCGCTACGATGCCAAGGATTTTGCGCCGGTCTGTTTACCTTCGGCCGATGCGCTGGCAAAGGTCGAGCGCGATTGGTCTCGCTACGGCATTGCGCTGCCCGGCCGCTGATGAAAAATCGCTGTTCCACCTTTCCCATGAAGAAGTATTCACCACAGAGGACCTAGGCCGGCAGAGCCCCAATCGAAGAAGAAATTTAGCCGCAAAGAACACAAAGGGCGCAAATTTATGGCGGCGCAGCATGCTGCGCCCCTACTATTCCACTCCCGTTTGTGTGCACCAGGGGACCATGGAGCCCATGCGGCAACTCGCTCCTGCTTTGTGGAGGCATGACTCGAAGAACTCGTGGATCTTGGGGTCCTCGTCTTCGTACTCGATCTGCGTGCCGCCTTCCTTGACGCTGACCTCGATGGGTTTGTCGTCACCGAGAGCGACGAAGTTGTAACGCCAGCTATTCCAGCGCAGCGCCAGATAACGCGCGGGATCGGCGCCGGAATTAAAATGCTGATGAAACCATTGCGACGGTGGAACCACGACGCTGCCGGGTTTCCAGTCCACCCGGGTCGGTTCCCCGTGTTCGGGCCAAAGGAGAGAGTAGCCTTGACCACTTAAGATTGTCACATGCGCGCCGGGGCCATGTCGATGGGCTTTTTTGTAGCGCCCGACCGGAAATTCGGAGATGTGGGATCCCATGACGTTGCCGGCGAGGTCGAAGTTGACATGTCTTCCGCCGGCGCCGCGTTCATTCCATACCTGGAGCGGCATGTCCCTGGTGTTGGGCACGAAGTTCACCGACATCTTGAGTCCCCAGACTTGTCCTTTGCTGGCGAAATAGTCTTCCTCTTCCGGGGGAAAACGGTCGGCAAAAATGAAATCGTTGGTGAAAATGAAGTCGAGATTGTGAAACAGGTTCATCATGAAAGGCGCGCTGGTTACGGCGAAATATCTGACCGCGGCGTTACCCTGCCCGTTGAAGTGTTGATACTCTGCATTCAAAGGGACAGCGAACAGGCTACCAGGGTGCCACTCGAAGGTTTGCTTCTTGCCGTTTCGCTGCCACACCGAAGTGGCCCCATGGCCGTCGAGAATGTAAACCATCTCTTCGTAGAGATGTTTTTGCGGCTTCAACTTTGCGCCCGGGGGGATTTCACACACGTAGCCGTCGTTGGTTCCGCCCGCGCCCTCGAGATTGATAAACGCGCCTAAGCCACCCTTGTGATCCCACGGCGCGACTTCTAATGTGCGCAGGTCATCGATAAAAAATCCGCGGTTGATGGGAATTTTCTGCGCCTGTTGCCAGGCGTGGTAGGTATCGACGCGTGCATCGCTGTCATATTTCATGGAGATCGGCCTCCTTTCGCACTCACGGTCTCAGGTTAAAAAACCGGTACGTCGCTGATTTTTAGAATTACCCGATAGGATGTTTCAACAGTTTGCCGACATACGCGCGCATGACCATGCGCTCGACTTCACGGATGCTTTTTACCGCTCCGGGCTTGTGAATTGTGTCCAGCACGGGTTGGATTTCGCTTTTGGTCATGCGCTGCAGTGCGCCTTTGTCGCGCGCGATTTGCTCCAGGACCGAAACGGGCGGCGCCGCGAATTCATAGCTCAGGAAACGGTCGACGATGGCTTCATCGACGAGATCAAGTCGATTGGTCGTCACAATGACCGCGGTATGAGCCGTGTCGAGATCGTCCATGCTGTGAAAAAAAATCGAGTTCTGGCTGAAGTGCCATTCTTTGGCTCCGGAGGAATTGCGGGTTAAAAAAAGCGATTCGACGTCGTCGAACAAGAGGATCGTTCGACGCTTGGGATCCTCGTCGTGGCGATGATGTCCGCCGCTTTGTCCGTCGCGCGCGTAATTGAAAATATCGCGGATTTGCTCTTCGGTGTCGCCATAGCGCCCGCGCGCGATGTCGGCGCCATCGATGAGTATCATGACAACTTCATCTGAACTGCGCTCCGCCACACCGTTATCGCCGAACCGGCGACATAACTCGTAGGTCAAGCGCTTGGCCATCGCCGTCTTGCCGACACCGACGCCGCCATGAAAGAGAAAGCCTTTCAGGGCGCTTCGCTCCAGATGCGATTTCCATTGGTAGCTGACAATGGCTGTGAGTTCCCGCAGGATCTCACGATAGCGCGGGCCAAGGAGGTCTCGCTCGGCACGGCCCAGAGCATCGCCTGCGTCCTTGTCGACAAACGGTCCAAACTCACCGCGCAGACGCTCAAATGTGTATAAGTCAACGTCGCTGTCGCGCATCTGGAATCCTAATCCTTTTCAATCACTGCGGGTTGATCCCCGCGGCTTGCTGCGTAAAGAGTTATTCTCGGGCCTCTAGAGTCCGTCATTCCCGAATGCTTCTATCGGGTCCGCCACATGGCTTTGGACGGATCCGTCCTTCGGCGGAAATCCA
>Ga0114129_10012361_pt1 | contig 12152 bp, 5 predicted proteins | sample RhiMetdeltSRZDD1_FD_80071 | JGI IMG/M metagenome (GOLD analysis project Ga0114129, IMG submission 80071) | Populus rhizosphere microbial communities from Tennessee, USA - Rhizosphere MetaG P. deltoides SRZDD1 (version 2) (version 2) | ecosystem: Host-associated > Plants > Roots > Rhizosphere >...
GGCGGATGACTGGGAGCAGCTCTGGGCGAGCGTGCAGACGTATCTGCCGCAGGTGAAGGCCCGCATGTCGCCCGGCGCGAAATTCGGCGTGTGCCTCCGCACCGCCGCGCCCTCAGCCGCAGCGCTGACCGCGGACGCCTCCAAGCGTGCCGCCCTCAAACAGTTCTTCGCCGACAACGACCTCTATCTCTACACGGCCAATGCCTTCCCCTACGGCGCCTTCAAGGGCACGGTCGTCAAAGAGCAGGTCTACGAGCCGGATTGGCGCAGCGAAGAGCGCGTCGAGTACACCAAACAGGTCGCGACCCTGCTTGCGGAGATGGCCCCCGAGCACATCGCGCCGTCGATCCAGAGCGCGCCCTTAGGCTTCAAGCCGCGCGTCACCGGCGATGACGTCGTCCAGAGCTACACGACCAATGTCCTGCGCGTCGTGGCGCATCTCGTCGATCTCCACAAGCAGACGGGGCGTGTGGTCACACTCGGCCTCGAGCCCGAGCCGCGCTGCTATCTCGAGACGACCGATGAAACCGTCGAGTACTTCAGGACACACCTCTATACACCGCAGGCCGCCGAGCGTCTCGCGAAAATGACGGGCCTCAACGCCGCCGATGCCCACGTGGCGATCCAGAAGCACGCGGGCGTTGTCTTCGACATCGGCCACCAGTCGGTCGGCTTCGAAGACATTCCCTCGTCACTGCAGAAGCTGGTCGACGCGGGCATTCCGATCGTCAAGCTGCAGGAAGCGGCCGCGATGTTCATGCCGAACGTGACGCAGAAGACCGTCGATGCGCTCGCGGCGTTTGCGAAGACGGTGTATCTCTCACAGACCTGCCAGAAGAAGGACGGGAAGACCACCTGGTTCCTCAATCTCGAGGACGCTTTCGACGCGTGGACACACGATCCCGGTCCGCGCGAGTGGCGCACGCACTTCCACGTGCCCGTTTTCCTCGACGACCTCGGCGCGTTCGGCACCACGCGCTTTGCGCTCGAGCAGGCGCTCGCGTTCCACAAGCAGACGCCCCTGTCCGCGCAGCTCGAGATCGAAACCTACACGTGGGACGTGCTCCCCAGTCATCTCAAAACCGGCGACATCGTCGAATACGTGTGCCGTGAAATCGACTGGGTGAAAGGACAGCTGGTCTAAAGTGATTTCCCAACAAAACCCTGCGGAGCTGACGAAATCATCGCCAGACGAACTGTGATTCGCAACGCGAAATGGGGATAGAATTTTAAGCGGTGTCGATGCCTCCTGGCGCGGTCGTCCGTCGTGGTGTGTTCATCGTCGTCGCCGCTCTCTGGACGTCGGCGTTCGGCTGGCGTGCGTTGAATGCGGCCAGTCCACAAACAGGGCCCGCCACCCGAACAATCAGCCCGGCGGCAGCGGCCGAGTCAACACGACTCGATCAGCGCGCGCTGATCGACAAGTACTGCGTCACCTGCCACAGCCAACGACTTCGTACCGGCGGACTCGCGCTCGACGGTCCGGATCTTGCGGACGTCGCGTCGCATCCAGAGGTCTGGGAAAAGGTGATTCGGAAGGTCCGTGCGGGGATGATGCCGCCCGCCGACATGCCGAGACCGGACGCCGCGTCTCGCGCAGTGCTGGTCTCGTCGCTCGAGGCGACGCTCGATCGCGCGGCTCAGGTCGCTCCGAATCCTGGCCGCCCGCTCGCGCATCGACTCAATCGTGCGGAGTACGCCAACGCGGTCCGCGATCTGCTTGCGCTGGACGTCGACGTGACGTCGATGCTGCCCGCCGACGACTCGAGCGGTGGATTCGACAACAATGCCGACGTGCTCGGCGTCTCACCCGTTCTCCTCGAAAGCTACCTCACGGCGGCCGAGCGGATCAGCGCGCTCGCCATTGGCGATCCCAAGACGATGCCGATCGGCGAGCTGTATCGAGTGAGACAAGATGAATCGCAGGATCGCCACATCGAAGGGTTGCCTCTCGGTACGATCGGTGGTCTCAAATGGCGCGCGACGCTTCCGCTCGACGGCGAATACCAGTTTCAGGTGAGGCTGTTTCGAACCAATCTCGGGACGATGCGTGGGCTCGAGTACCCGCATCAACTGGAGATCAGCGTCGACGGAGAGCGCGTGCACCTGGCGTCGTTCGGCGGCGACAAAGAGATCGCCGCATCGAGTGACAACCCCACGACGACCGGCGACGAGGTCGATGGACGGTTCACGGCGCGCGTCCCGCTCAAAGCCGGCCCAAAGGAAATCAGCGTCGCCTTCATCGAGAAAACCCACGCCTTGAACACGCGTCGGCTCGAATCGTACGAGCGCAGCTCGTCGGACACAATCGACTTTTCCGGCAGTCCGCACATCGACGAAGTGATCCTGACAGGCCCGTTCAATCCCACCGGCGTCGGCGACACACCGAGTCGCAAACGAATCTTCGTCTGCCCTTCGACTCGCTCCGCTCGCTCAGGGCAAGCCGCTCCCCGTAATGAGGACGACCTGCCTTGCGCAAAGACGATTCTGTCCACGCTCGCGCGTCGCGCATATCGCGGCGATGTGACCTCCGAGGACGTAGAGGCGCTGCTCGAATTCTTCCGTCAGGGGCGCAAGGACGGCGGCAGCTTCGACAGCGGCATCGATCTCGCCCTTCGGCGGATTCTCGCCAGCCCGAAGTTCATCTTCCGCGTCGAACGCGATCCGGCCGATGTGGCCGCGGGCGGCGTGTACCATCTATCCGATCTCGCGCTCGCCTCGCGTCTCTCGTTCTTCTTGTGGAGCACCGCGCCCGACGACCAGCTGCTCGAGCTTGCCGAGAAAGGAAAGCTGCGGACGCCGGCCACGCTGGAGCGGCAGGTGCGACGCATGCTGGCCGATCCGAAATCGCAGGCCCTCATCGACAACTTCCTCGCGCAATGGCTGCAGTTGCGGAATCTGAAGAGCAAGCAGCCGAACTCGCACGAGTTCCCGGACTTCGACGACAACCTGCGCGAAGCCCTGCGCACGGAGATCGAGCTGTTCTTCAGCTCGATCATCCGCGAGGATCACAACGTCCTCGATTTGCTGAACGCCGACTACACGTTCGTGAACGAGCGCTTGGCGAAGCACTACGGAATCCCCTACGTCTACGGCACGCATTTCAGACGCGTGACGCTGCGGGACGAGGCGCGCCGCGGTTTGCTCGGCAAGGGCGCGCTGTTGATGGTGACCTCGCATCCGCATCGCACATCGCCGGTCCAGCGCGGCAAATGGGTGCTCGAGAACATCCTGGGTGCGCCTCCGCCACCGCCACCCGACGTCGTGCCACCGTTCCAGGAAGAGACCGAGGCGCGCAAGCCGCAGTCGGTGCGCGAGCGCATGGAGCAGCACCGGAAGAATCCGTCGTGCGCGAGCTGCCATCGCATGATCGATCCCGCGGGCCTCGCGCTCGAGAACTTCGACGCCATCGGCGCGTGGCGCACGCGCGACGGCGGAACCCGTGGCACGCCGATCGATGCGTCCGGTCAGCTCGTGGACGGCACGCCCATCAACGGTGTGGTAGAGCTGAGGCACGCGCTCGTGCGCGAGCCGCAGACGTTCGTGCGGACGATGACGGAGAAGCTGCTCACCTACGCGCTCGGTCGCGGGCTGACGGCGACCGACATGCCCGCCGTACGAACGATCGCGCGTGACGCAGAACACGACGGGTATCGCTTTTCGTCGATTGTGCTCGGAATCGTTCGGAGTGTACCGTTTGAGATGCGGATCAAAGGCGGTGGCGACGAGGGGTCAAGCGTGGCGAATCAGAACGTGAAGGCGAACCAAAACGTGAACACGAACCGGAACGTGAACACGAACCGAGAAGCCCAGAACCGAGAAGAGTGAACGACACGGAGCATCTTATGTTCATCACGAAAACGTCGTTGCCGCGGCGAACGGTTTTGCGCGGTCTTGGCGCCACGTTGTCCTTGCCGCTGCTCGAGGCGATGGTCCCCGCGATGACGCAGATCGTCCGCACGGCTGCGGCGCCCACGCGCCGTTTCGGCGCGGTGTTCGTGCCGATGGGTGAGCGCCCGAGCCACTGGACGCCCGCGACGACAGGCGTCGGCTTCGAGTTCAGTCCGATCCTCAAGCCCATCGAATCCGTGCGCGACTCGGTCACCGTCATCTCGGGTCTCGATCGGCCGCTTCAGGGCACACACGCCGTCAGCACCGGCACGTGGCTGACCGGCGCGGCGCCCAAGCGCACCGAAGCCGAAGACTTCATTGCCGGCACCTCGCTCGATCAGATCATTGCGGGTCGCATCGGGACCGATACCGTGTTCCCATCGTTTGAGATCGCCACCGAAGATCTCTCGGGCTACGTGGGCGCGTGCGACGTCGGGTACAGCTGCGCCTACATGAACACGATCTCCTGGAAGACGCCCACGACGCCGATGCCGATGGAGACGAACCCGCGTGTCGTGTTCGAGCGTATGTTCGGCCGGCCAGGATCGGCGACCGATCGGCTCACGCGTCTGCGTCAGAACCGCAGCATTCTCGATTCAGTGAAGGGCGATATCACCTCGCTCGAACGCGGCCTCGGCTCGCGCGACCGCGTCAGGCTCGATCAGTATCTCGAGCACCTGCGTGAGATCGAGGCACGGATTCAACGCGCCGAGCATCAGTCGACGGCCGAGCTCGTTGCCCCAACCGCGCCCATCGGCATTCCGGACTCCTGGGAAGAGCACGCCACCGTGATGTTCGACCTGATGGCGCTGGGGTTCGAGGCCGATCTCACGCGCGTCTTCACGTTCATGCTGAACCGCGAGGCCAGTCAGCTCGTGTTCCCGAACCTGGGGTTCAACGAGCCGTGGCATCACGTCTCACATCACGGCAACGAGGCGGAGAAGCTGGCGCTTCTGGTGAAGCTGAACACGTGGCAGATCAGCCTGTTCGGGAAATTCCTCGAGCGGCTGCGCGCCACACCAGACGGCGACGGCAATCTGCTCGATCACTCCGCGCTCCTGTGGGGCAGCGGCATGAGCGACAGCAATACGCACTCGCCGCTCGACGTGCCGTACCTGATGGTGGGGAAGGGCGCTGGCGCATTCACCGGCAACCGGCACATTGCGGCGTCGAAGGGGACACAGCTCGCCAACGTGATGCTCACGGTCGCACAGAAGTTCGACGTCGAGATCGATCGCTTCGGCGTGAGCACCGGTGCGTTTGCGCTGTAACGGAATGGTGAAACAAGAGTTTTGGGTTCGTCTCGCCTCGCTCGTATTCGTACTGTTGTGTTCCGGCATCGGCGGCAGCGCACAGAACGGGTCTACGGGATCACCCGTAGTGTCCGGCTTTAGCCGGACTCCGCTCATCGACGCCGTCAAGCGCGGTGACGTTGAAGCGGTACGAGTGCTGATCCGCAACCACGCAGACATCAACACGCCGCAGCCTGACGGAACGACCGCTCTCCACTGGGCCGTTCGCGCCAACAACCTCGATCTGGTCAATGCGCTCATTCGCGCGGGCGCAAATGTGAAGGCCACGAATCGATACGGGCTGCCGCCGCTCACGCTCGCCGCGATGAACGGCAGCGCAGAGGCGATCGAGGTGCTGCTGAAGGCTGGCGCGAGCGCCAATACGGCAACCACTGAAGGTGAGCCCGTCCTCATGACGGCGGCGCGAACCGGCAACGCCGACGCCATCAGGCGTCTCGTTCGTCAGGGCGCCGACGTCAATGCGCGCGAGCGCTGGTTTGGCGAGACCGCGATGATGTGGGCCGCAGCGGAGAACCACGCGGAAGCGATTCGCGTGCTGGCTGAATCAGGCGCCGATATCAACGCGAAGTCGACCGTCCAGGACGCGCCGGTGCTCGAGTTCCCTCGCAGCGGAGGACCCAACTCGCCGTTTCCACGCGGCGGTTGGACGGCGCTGATGTTCGCCGCGCGGGAAGGCGCACTCGACGCGGCCCGCGCGCTTGCCGAACTCGGTGCGAGTCTCAACGACGCCGCGCTGCCGCAGACCGACGTGAAGCTGAAACCGGAGGAGTTCAAGACCGCCGATCAGGGCATTGGTACCACCGCGCTCGTCTTCGCGATCATCAACTCGCATTACGACCTGGCCGCCATGCTGCTCGAGAAGGGCGCCGATCCGAACGTCGTCGACATCTCAGGGATGGGGGCGCTCTACGCCGCGGTCGACATGAACAGCCTGCAGTGGGTGCAGGGACGGCCCGCGCCGATTCTCACGGATCGTCTCGACGCCGTGGACCTCGTCAAGGTGCTGCTCGATCGGAAGGCCAATCCCAACGCGCGGCTCAAGAAGGCGCCGCTCAAGCGGCATCACGACGCCGGGACGACGCTGAACTTCGGCGAGGGCACGACGCCGTTGATGCGCGCGTCGCGCACCAACGACGTGCCCGTCATGAAGCTCTTGCTCGATGCGGGCGCCAATCCGTTTCTCACGCTGCCCGATCGAACCAACGTCCTCATGCTCGCGGCCGGTCAAGGCTACGGTGGTCTCCGCGGCGAAGGCATCCGCATTGTCGTGCCGACGCCCGAGGGCGCGGTCGAAGCAGTGAGTCTGCTCCTCGATCGCGGCATGGACGTCGATGCGTTCAACAACGCGGGGAATACGGCCCTGCACGCGTCGGTCAATCGAGGAGACGCCGTCGTGAAGTTCCTGGCGTCGCGCGGGGCCACGCTGACGCTGAAGAACAAGGCGGGATTCACTGCGCTCGACCTGGCGATGGGGCAGGGCGGCCGCGGCGGCCGCGGCGGGGTCGTCCGGGAAAGTACCGCCAAGCTGCTTCGTGAGCTGATGCAGCAGGCTCAGACAAAAGTCACCAAGAGCGCACAGTAAGTGCGTCGCGTCGTCGTCTTTGCAGTAATACTCCTCGTCGTGATCGCCGCGTGGTGGTTTTGGGCGCGCGTCCCACGCAACGCGACACGCTCCACCGATAACGCCAGACCCGAGCCAGTCTCCGCGACACGCGCCTCGACGCTGTTCGTGGCGCGACCGATCGGGACGCCGCCGAAGGGCGAAGAACGTCCGCAGATTTCTCACGTCGCGATCGTCGATCTCGATCGCGATGGCATGAACGATGTGATCGTCTGTGACGCGCTGCGCGGCGTGGTCACCTGGATCCGGCAGGCGCCGAAGGGAACGTTTACCGAGCAGACGATTGCCGGCGTTGCGGCACCGGCTCACGTTCAGGCCGTTGACTTCGACAAGGACGGCGACATCGATCTCCTCGTCGCGGCGCTCGGCGTGCTGTTCCCGAATAACAACCGCGTCGGCTCGGTGATCGTCCTCGAGAACGACGGCGGGCAGCGCTTCAAGTCTCATTACATCGCGGACCGCGTGGCCCGTGTGGCCGACGCGCGTGCGGCCGATCTCGATGGCGACGGCGATCTCGACGTGACCGCGGCCGGCTTCGGGTACGACGATGGTGAGACGAGCTGGCTCGAGAACAAGGGCCAGTGGAAGTTCGAGCAGCACGTGCTGCAGCGGCTGTCGGGTCCGATCAACGCGATTCCGATCGACATCAACGGCGACTCGTCTCAGGACATCGTTGCGCTCGTCAGTCAGGAGTGGGAGGAGATCTGGGCATTCATCGGGGATGGCCGCGGTGGCTTCACGCCGCGCATGCTCTGGGGATCGACGAACCCGGATTTTGGATCGAGCTGGCTCACGACGGTCGACCTGGATCGCGACGGTGATCCCGATATCCTCTATGCCAACGGTGACGCGTTCGAATATGCGCCGCCGAACAGCAGGCCGTGGCAGGGCATCCAGTGGCTGGAGAATCGCGGCAATCTCCGCTTCGAGTTCCATCGCATGATCGATTTGCAGGGCGCCACGAGTCCCGAGGCCGTCGATCTGGATGGTGACGGCGATCTCGATGTGCTGCTAGTGGAGTCGAACAACGACTGGGACAACCCTGAGGTGCCGAGTCTTCTCTGGTTGGAGAATGATGGGCACATGAGATTCACGAGGCACGGCATCGCGCGCTCGCCCACACATCTGTTGACGCTTGCCGTTGGCGATCTCGACGGCGACGGCAAGCCCGATGCGGTGACCGGCGGCATGCACATCAGCCGCCCGTACGATCGCATCGGACGGATTACCGCGTGGCTTCGTCCGAAAGCGGAATAGCGACGGATTCAGAGCCGACGCGGGAGGCGCGGGGCGCGTAGTTCGACTAGTATCTACGCCTCGGCGACTTCGACCGGGGACGATGACCGATCTCGACACCGAGTTCTCTGGAACTGCGCGATTCGAGATCCGGCGCCGGCTTGGCGCTGGCGGCATGGGCGTCGTTTACGAAGCCTACGACCGCGAGCGTTCTGAGGTCGTCGCTCTCAAGACCCTCCGGCATCGGAACGTTTCATCAGGTCTTTATCGTTTCAAGAACGAGTTCCGCGCGCTTGCCGACGTTGCCCACCCAAATCTGATCAACCTCTACGAGTTCCTGGTCGAAGACGATCACTGGTTCTTCATCATGGAGCGTATCGAAGGTGTGCACTTTCTCGATTACGTCTCGATTGGCGCCCCGGCCGTTCCAGCTCACGATGGACCGTTCATCAGCAGCGCGATCACGTCGCCGGCACAGGGCAGGCGTTCGTTGCAACGCAGCGAACCGACGTTGCCGCTCGACAGCCAGACGAGCCGTCCAGTTCGTGAGATGGCACCCCAGCACGGATTTCGTGAGCCCGAGCTCAGGTCGGCGTTGTCACAACTCGCAGAAGGGCTGGTGGCGCTGCACGACAAGGCGATACTACATAGGGATATCAAGTCCTCGAATGTCCTAGTCACGTCGGGCGGGAGAGTGGTGATCCTCGATTTCGGGATCAGCATGGAACGAGCTACGCGCGCTCCCGACGAGGACGGGGTCCTTGTTGGCACACCCAGCTACATGTCGCCTGAGCAAGTGCTCTCCGAGGCGATCACCGAGGCGAGCGATTGGTACAGCGTTGGAGTGATGACGTACCGTGCATTGACCGGGCGCTACCCGTTTGAAGGATCCATCGAGGACATCATCCGTAACAAAGTCCGAACCGAGCCCTGTTGGCCATCGGAAGTGGCTGAGGGCCTCCCCACGGATCTCAGCGCGCTCTGTCGCGACCTGCTTCGCCGCCAACCCGATGCGCGCCCGACAGGTCGTGAAGTGCTAGCGAGACTCGGTCAATCGAATTCAATGGTGGCACCGGCGTTCGGAGCGGTGTCGGAGACGCCTTTCCTGGGCCGTGAGTCTCTTCTGGGCGAACTGCGTCTCGCGTTCGAACATGTACGGAATGGCGCGACCATCAGCGTGTACATCCGAGGCGCGTCGGGGATGGGCAAGAGCGCACTGGTCCGACACTTTCTTGACGGCCTCAATCTCGATGACGCCGCGCTCGTGCTGAGCGGAAGATGCTACGAGCGGGAATCTGTTCCGTACAAGGCTGTTGACGGCATCATCGATCGATTGAGTCGTTATCTGATGACGCTGCCCGAGGAGCGGCGGCGCGCGCTCGTGCCTGCAGATATCGCCGCGCTCTCGCGTCTCTTTCCGGTGCTGCAGCAAGTCGAGGGCGTAGACCGCCCATCGCGATTCGACCAGGAGCAGACGCGCGACCCGCTGGCCCTTCGTCGTCGGGGCTTCGCCGTGCTCCGGACGATGCTGACGCGCATTGGCGAGGAGCGACCGCTGGTGCTCTCCATCGACGATCTCCAATGGTCCGATGCCGATAGTCTGATCCTGCTCGAGGATCTGCTTCGTCAGCCAGATCCGCCTCGGTTACTGCTCTTGGCCAGCTTTCGGGCGGAAGAAATCGGCGCCAAGCCATTTCTCCAGGATCTGCTGAAGCAGACGGACAGCGATGTGCGGCGAGAGCTCCGTGTAGAGTCGCTGACTGCCGCTGAAAGCCGACGGCTCGCTCGCGCCGTGCTCGGACGTGCCGGCGCCAGTGACGACGCCGTGGTCGACACCATTGTCACCGAAGCGGAAGGCAACCCATTTCTCGTCGAACAGCTGGCTGTCTCCGTCCTCGAAGCGAACGCGACGACGACTCGAGGTGTCAGCCTCGCCGACGTGCTGAACAGTCGGTTGCGGAACCTGCCGGCGGGTGCCCGGCCGATGCTCTCGACGCTCGCGGTGGCCGGTCGACCCGTCGATTCGGCGGTGGCCTACGCCGCTACCCGTTTCACGGGAGACGAGCGGCCTCTCATGGCCGCGCTGCATGCGGCTAGGCTCGTGCGTACCAGCGGCTCGGCCGGTCGCGTGGAGCTCTATCACGATCGCATTCGCGAAACACTTCTTGCGCTGATCCAGCCCGAACGTCGGAAGGATATTCATCGCAGCCTGGCCGATACGTTGGAGGCGAAGGGCATCGATGATCCGGAAGGCTTGTACGAGCATTACATGGCCGCTGACGAGCCGGGGCACGCGGGGATGTACGCGATTGTGGCAGGCCGGAAGGCCGCTGCCGCGTTGGCGTTCGACCAGGCTGCGCTGTACTACCGCCGGGCCCTCGACATCGCGCCGATTCGGGGTATCGATTCCATCGAGTTGCGGGCCACCCTCGGCGATGCGCTCGTCAACGCGGGCCGATCATCGGATGCCGCCCGGGTCCTCCTCGATCTGGCTGGCCGTGTCGATTCAGACCGAGGTCTCGACCTGCAGCGCAGGGCGGCGGAGCAATTGCTGATGGGTGGTCACACCGATCAAGGGATCGACGTCATCCGTCGAGTGCTCGCCCAGGTTCATCTCAAATTACCGGAGGGACCGAAGCGCGCCCTGTTCTCGTTGCTCCTCCGGCGTGCGCATCTTCGGCTGCGAGGATTGAGATTCGTCGATCGAGGCTTCGCGGAGGTTTCAAGGGCGGACCTGCAGCGTATCGACATATGTTGGGCCGTGGCTGCGGGTCTGAGCCTGTCGGACACAATCCGCGGCGCAGATTTCCAGACGCGCAACCTTCTCCTGGCGCTTCGGGCTGGCGATCTCGAACGCATCGCTCGCGCGATCGCGATCGAGACCGGCTTCTCGGCGATCCCTGGTGGACCGAACAATCGGCGCGCCGCCGAGCTGCAGCGAATGGCCAAAACGCTTGCCGACCGTGTCGGGCAGCCGCATGCCATGGGCGTGGCGGCGTTGTGGGCTGGCGTGGCGGCGTGCCTGCTTGGGCAATGGAAGAAGGCCTTCGAGTGCTGCGACCGCGCGCTCGACATCCTGAGCGACCGATGCGTCGGCGTGGCGCTGGACATGGCTACCGCGCAGCGGTTCCTGCTCTACTCACTGATGAACCTCGGCGAGATACGCGAGCTGTGCCGACGATTTCCCATGGTCCTCGCCGACGCCAAGGAGCGGGGCAATCGCTATCTCACAACCGACCTTCGAACGGCGATGAACGTCGTGTGGCTCGTTGACGACGATCCCGACCGCGCGCGCGGCGAAGTCAGCGGAGCGTTGCGCGAATGGTCGCAGCGGGGCTTCCTGTTGCAGCATTACTACGCGCTGCAAGCGCTCACGCAGATAGATCTCTATGCTGGCGCTGGGCGGCCGGCATACAGGCGCGTGGAAGAGCAGTGGCGTGCGTTGAAACGATCATTGCTCCTCCAGATTCAGACTGTCCGGATCGAAGCGATGTACTTCCGCGGAAGGTCTGCGCTGGCCGCGGCGAGCGCCGGAGAAGACGCGGCTGGCTGCCTCAGGCTGTCCGACCGCATGGCGCAGCGCATTGCGAACGAGAAGATGCCGTGGTCGAAGCCGGTGGCGTCCGTGTTATGGGCCGGTGCCGCATCCCTGCGTGGAAATACTTCGCGGGCGGCCGACCTGCTGACGGATGCAGCCGACGACTTCTCGCGCGTCGACATGGCTCTCTACGCGGCTGTAGCCCGTCGGCGCCTGGGCGAGCTACGCGCCGACGACGCGGGTGGACGTCTGGTAGCGGAGTCTGATCTGTGGATGGCCAATCAGCGAATCAAGAACCCGCGACGAATGGCGCGCATGCTGGCGCCGGGATTTCCAAGCGATCGCGAATCCTGACCTCGCTGCTTCGTGTTGTGGCTGATTCGTCTTGCGTCACGATCGACTGACTTCCCCTGTGCCGCGGTCCCCTCGTACCACATCCGGATCTATACTGGGCTCGCGCGCAGGGGCGCATCCAGTCCGCGGAAAGGGCCGTGCCCACCCACCTCGTGTCGGACGCGACGAACTTCTTCTGCCTGAATTAGTGCGGACTCCA
>Ga0114129_10012363_pt1 | contig 12151 bp, 9 predicted proteins | sample RhiMetdeltSRZDD1_FD_80071 | JGI IMG/M metagenome (GOLD analysis project Ga0114129, IMG submission 80071) | Populus rhizosphere microbial communities from Tennessee, USA - Rhizosphere MetaG P. deltoides SRZDD1 (version 2) (version 2) | ecosystem: Host-associated > Plants > Roots > Rhizosphere >...
ATCGCGTCGCTCGCGACCAACGTGCCCAGCGAGACTGCGCCAGCCATCGTAACGCTAGGGAAAAAGCGCGCCAGCGAGGCGCCAGAGAGCAGGGCCACCAGCCACATGATCTCGCTCACCACTGCGATCGTGAAGATTCCAACGAACGGCAGGAAGATCATCCCGATGAACATCGCGAGGGCGAGGCCGACGGCGAGGGACATCCGCCCCAGACTTCCGGCGAGAAGCTTATCGAGCTCGCTCGCGATTTGCACCGACCACTTCCGGTTTGCGAGGATCAGCGCACCAGGGACAAAACCAAGCAGGCCTATAGTGGTGGTGATCCGGCCAGACTCGCTGGGGAACGACAGGACCGCGAGCACCGCAAGCAGCAGCCAGGCCAAGCGTAGCTCTCCCGGCTGGACATTCATGACGGGCTCCATAACGCCCTGAAGAGTTCGAGGCGTGGTAAACCGCACCGGTAAGGGGCGCCGACGGGGCGCGGTGCCTCTCAGCCGCCACTGTACTGGTTACGCAGTCTTTACGATTTGCCGCCGGCCAGGCCGGGCCGCGAGTTGATGATAGATAGTCTCGAGACGTGCGCAATAGGTGTCCATGCTGTGCGCCGCAGCCGAACAGAGGGCGCCCTGGGACAACCGGCTGCGGAGGGCGGAGTCACTCAGTACTCGGATCATGGCGCTCGCCAGCGCCGCAGGGTTCTCGGGTTCGGCCAAAAGGCCCGTCTCGCCGTCCGACACCACCTCCGGCAGTCCTCCGACTCGCGTCGCTACCACAGGAAGCCCGCTGGCCATGGCCTCGATGGCGGCCAGCGAGAGTCCCTCGTTCCGACTCGGCACAACGCAGACATCCGCCGCGTGGAGAAACGATTCTACGTCGGACTGATAGCCGAGAAAACGTACGCTTGCACCCAAGCCGAGGGATTGGACCCTCGCCTCGAGCGTTCCCCGCAAAGGCCCGTCTCCGAGAAGAAGCAGACTCGCTGTCGGCAGCGCGGAGGTGACCTCTCGCCAAGCGTCGATGAGAACGTCCACGCCCTTCACCGGATCAAATCGTGCCACGCATATCGCGACCGGCACGCCCAAAGCGATCCCGAGCCTTGCGGCGGTGCCAGTTCGCTCCGCGGGGCCGACTGGATGAAATCGGCCGAGGTCTACTGGATTGTGTAGGACCTCTACTTGGTCCGCGCGAAAGCCTTGTGTCGTCACCGCGAAGCGTGCCACGGCATTGGAGATCGCAAGGACGTGTTGAGTACCTGGTGCAAGAGCGTGATCGAGGACCTGGACGAATCGAGGATAACCCTTGGGCTCGTAATGATGATCGGCGTGCACGTGCACAAGAACCGGAACGTCGCGGAGCCGCGCAGCGACGCGACCAAAAAAGCTTGCGCCGAAGCCCTGAACGTGAAGCACCTCAATCCGCTCGCGCCGGATAATACGGAGAAAGTCCAACAGAGCGCGGGGGTCGGCCGTACCGCGGCCGAGAAAAACGAACGGCAGCCCCTCGCCCTTCACGGCTTCGCCGAGGGGACCCGGATTGCGGAGGATGACCGCCGTTACCTGCACTCCCCGGGCCAAGAGTGCGCGGGTCCACTCCACCATGAGTCGCCCAGCGCCGTGGAAGCGCGCATCGTCATATCCGAGGCGATCACTAGCCAGCAGGACTCGAATTCCCGCGGCCTCGCTCATGCACCTCTCCGACTCGGGCGCGGGACGACCTGTCCGCCCCCGCGGACGCACATCGTTGTGGCCTTCCCCTCCGGAACGTAGCGGTCAACAAGAACGTAGCGGTCAACGCCGCCCCGAAATTACCTTCCAGCGCACGCTCCAACTTCAAGGGGAATCAGCCTGGCGGTTTGAGTCGGCGCGCATTCCGGGAGACTTACATGTCGACAGCTAAGATGTTGGCCGCGGCACTGTGCGCACTGGTGCTGGCAATGCAGGCGTACCCCATCTTCTCCCGGCTCGAGTATCAGAACTATTACTGGCCATTCGTCAATTACCCAATGTACTCGGACGCCCATCGAATGGGCGAGTCGGTATCCAGCCTAAAGCTAGAGGCACTATCGTGCCACCCGGGCGCGTCACCCGTACCGGTGACCGACGTCGACCTCCGAATCAAATCGGCCAGCTTTAATCAGCTGCTACAAGAAGCCGCGGGACTGCGGGAGCGCAAGTCGCCAGGCGCAGCGGAACGGGCCTCGCAGCAGCTACGCCAACTCGTGGCCACCGAGCTAAGCACTCCCGCGTGCACAGTCGAGCTCTGGCGTCGGACCATCACTATTGGGCGGCGTGGTCTCGAGGACGCTGACCCAGCATGGCATTTGGCGGCAGAATGGACACTCGCAAAGGCGGATTCGACCTCGCAACCGACTTCCACCCAGCCCAGTGAGCCATGAGGTCCTGGCTCCATCGGTTGGACGGCCACTGGTTTGCTCCCGCCCGGCTGGACGATCTGGCGCTTGCCCGGATCGTCCTGGTCGGGTTTCAACTGATCCTGTTGTTGACCCCGGCCCTCTCGGACACGGTGGGAATCTGCTTAGGGTGCTACCCAGTCTATCAGGTGGCACTGACCAAGCTCTCGCCCGACCAGTACGTGCCGATTCCGGCGCTGAAAGTTCTGCTCCTGCCCTTTGGGTGGGGGGTCCGCCCCGACCCAATGTTCCTTCAAGCGGTCTGGCTTGCGGCCGTCGTCACAGGATTCTTCTCCTTGCTCGGCCTATATGCGCGGCCGAGCCTCCTCGTGTTCGCTGCCGCGAACACGTTGCTGGTGGCGCACGCGTATTCCTATGGCGAGGCACACCATCCCGAAGCACTCATCACGATAGCGTTCTGGATCCTGGCACTAAGCCCGAGCGCGGCAGCTTGGTCGCTTGACGGCTTGCGCGACCGGATCCGTTGCTCGGTCTTTGCCATGCGGTTTGAAGGTAAGTCGGGGAAGATCGCGGAGAGCCCGATGGCGCGCTGGCCGCTACGGCTGATCCAGTGGCTGCTTGTGCTGGCGTATTTCTCGGCTGGAATGTCCAAGATTCGGCACGGGGGCCTCGAATGGCTCAATGGCTACACACTGGCCTATCTCGTGGGCAAGGACGCAGTGGAGCGCGGCGCTCCGCTCGGCGTTTGGCTGTCGGGTCAGATCCCCCTCCTCCGGGTTTTCTCTGTCATTGCAGTCGCTACGGAACTCGGGTTCGTGGGTGCCATTCTGCTGCCCCGGTTCACTTGGCTCTTTCTCCTGGCTGGAGCGGGCCTGCACACCGCGATCTACCTGACCCAGCGAGCCCCTTTCCCGCAGTTCATTGCGCTCTACGTGGTCTTTGTCGAGACGCTTCGTACCTACCCGCCATGGCCGCTCTCGGCTCGAGCACCGAAGGCGCGACCCAAGTGGACGGTCGTCTATGACGGGTTGTGTCCCCTGTGTATCCGCACCATGACGGTTCTCGACTATCTGGATCTCCGGTCCACGTTGAGCTTCGTTGACCTGGAGCGGGAATGGCCCAAGGCGGGTGCCGTTCTTGGGCCGGGGCTGACTCTGCAGCAAGCTCGACATGCGCTGCACTTGGCGAGCCCGGATGGGCGCGTTACACGAGGCTTCTCCGCGTTTCGTGAGTTTACGCGGCTCCTCCCACCGCTTTGGCCGCTGGTGCCGTTCCTTTACTTGCCGCTGATGGACCGGGTGGGAGCGTGGGCATACGATGTCGTGGCGCGGAACCGCAGTCGCCAGGCATGCCGGGTGGAGGCCTGCGCGATCTAGAACCGTCCCGGATTCCCGCGAGTTCGGGGTGGTGGACCTTTGCTACTGGCTCCATTCGCCGGTCATCTCTCTGGCCGAACGGAATACACATAGAAATCCTCGTCACCAACCGTCGAGCCAACGAACCGGGCCAGCTCGCGGGTCCCAGCCGAGTCGGTGCTGTCGACCGCCAGCGGATGGTTGAGCAGCAAGACGGCGGGGGTGCCCCCGTCGGTGGCAAGTCGCCGCGCACGGTCAAGGCAGGCTGAATCAGTGACCGGCGCGAGCCGTGCCTTGTTCCAGATGACAAACGCGCCGGTCCGCTCTCCCCGCGGGAAATACGCTTGCTTCGGTTGGAGGTAGACGAGAACCGACTGAGCAGTGTAGTCAGGCTCCGCGACGAACGGGGCCCGATCTAGGCCATGCTCCACCAGGTATGCGGCGGTCGCCTTGCCGTTGGAGAAGATGTACCGGCGGTCGAGCAAGACTGCTAGCGCGCCGCCCAGCACATGCACACCAAGAAGGGTGGTGAAGAGGGTTCTATTCGCGAACGCCCAAGCGCGCCCGATCCAGCCGTCGCTGACACCGCTGCGACGTGCATCTTCGATGTTGCCCAGCCATAGCGCCATCACGAGTGCGACGAAGAAGTGGCCCAGGTGGCGAACCTCACCGGCGAACTTCAGATAGGTAAACGCGATCAGACCGCTTACGGCCGTGGCCAGAAAGATCAGCGCCCGCGGCCGGCGGGCCAGGCCGAATGCCACCCAGCCGAGCACGGCGTAGGTGGCGCCAGCCAGCGGCCAGCGGAGGGGGCCCACGGCCCACAGGTTCCAGAGGAAAGGCTTGGTCCACCATTCCCTGTCGAGTTGCGGGATGGGGAACAGCGGTTCCGCCACGGTCCGCACTCGCTTTGCGAGCATGTCCAACGTCAGGATCGGCTGCCAACCCACAACGATCGCGCTGTCTGCCGGGGGCTTCAGTTGAACCGCGGCGAGCGCGACGCTGATGGAGACCACCGCCAGGCCCCAAGCGAACTGCGCGCGGCTCACGCCCTTCGTGAGCATGGGACCGCCCAGGAGCCAGCGGTCGACGAGGAGAGTGAGGCCCAGCGCCAGGCCGACAACTGCGGCGAACACGTTGGTATGCGGGACTAATGCGAGCAGGACGACGACGGTGGGAAACCGGATCGCTCTCGGCCCGAGCGCGGCACAGATGGCTAGCAGCAATAGCACGCCGACGCTGTAGTCGCGGCTCACAACGGCGTACTCGTAGAGGGGGAAGTATCCGAGCGCGAACAACACCCGTTGGAGTCGGGTGAACGGAGCGTAGCGGGCAAACGTCCAGACGATGGCCGCGCCGATGCCGAGATGCAGGACCTGCATCGCGACCGGCGAAGCGGTTACCCGGGTCAACACGAAGAGAGAAACGTACCAGAGGGTGGAATGACCCTCGTACTTGACGTTCCGGAACAATTCCGCGAATGAACCGCTATGGAGGGCGAGGAGCCACGGCTCCGCTTCGTCTCGCCAAAGCTCGTGATTCGCCATGGCGAATACGACGATCGTAAGCCAGGCGACCACCACCAACAGAGGCAGCCACCGGTCGGCCGTGTCGATGTCTGCCGTCTGTCCCGCCGGACTCACAATCTCATCTCGCAGATCACAGGGGTCGAGGTTATCCCGGTCCGAAAGCGATGACAAGTCGATTACGAGCTGGCATGTCCCTTGCCGCTCTTGGCGGCCTTGAGCAACATTTGAACCGTTGAGCCACAGAGCGCTGGAATGCTGAGCGCTTTCGACGACATCAACTGCCGTTTGATGCGGCCGTGCCCCTCTTGGTGACCGGGTGCGGTCGCGCTACGTAGGGGGAGAGCACATGACTCGTCCGGTTCTTTCAGTGGTGCTGCCAGTGTTCGACGAAGAGGCGACCATTCCAGAGCTGGACCGCCGGTTGCGCGCCTTCTTCGCTGAGCTGGGCGAGCCGGTCGGGGAAGCCTGGGAGGTGGTCTTCGTCAATGATGGTTCGGGCGATCACTCGCTGGACCTGCTCCGCGACCTGGCCGCGAACGAGCGCCGGTACAAGGTCCTCTCCTTCGCGCGTAACTTTGGCCACCAGCTGGCGATCACCGCGGGGCTGGACCGCGCCGAAGGGGACGCCGTCGTCGTGATGGACGCCGACCTGCAGGACCCGCCGGAGGTGGTCAAGGAGATGATCCAGCGCTGGCGCCAGGGCTTCGATGTAGTGTACGGCGTCAGGTCGCGGCGCCAGGGCGAGAGCTGGTTCAAGCGCCTCACCGCGGCGGCGTTCTATCGCCTGCTGCGCGCGATGCTGGGGGGCGTGTCGATCCCGGTGGATGCTGGCGACTTTCGACTGATGAGCCGCCCAGTCGTGCTCACGCTCCGAGCGCTCAGGGAGCAACACCGGTTCGTGCGGGGAATGGTCGCCTGGGTCGGTTTCCGGCAGACGGCCGTGACCTACAACCGGCCGGCACGCTTCGCCGGAGAAACAAAGTTCCCGCTGCGGAAGATGATTCACTTCGCTCTCGATGGCATCACTTCCTTCTCCGTGGTCCCGTTGCGGATCGCGACTTGGTTAGGGGTCGCCGCCGCGGGCCTGGCGCTCCTGGCCGGCATCTGGGCCTTTTACGAGAAGCTCTACGGCAGCGGCGTGGTGCCTGGTTGGACGACGATCATGATCCTGGTAGGCATGGGGTCATCAGCCCAGTTGCTGATGACCGGTATCCTCGGGGAGTACATCGGGCGCATCTACGAAGAGGTGAAGCGGCGGCCCCTCTTCGTCGTCAGGGAAGAAATCAACTTCGGCGCAGGCGAGGCAGCTCGTCCGGGCACATCCCCGATCGTCGCGGCGCCAGCTTCCATGACAGCGCTCCCGACTGGTACGCCGTCGTCAGCGGTGCCGGCCTCGGCCGCGGCTCGCGCGACCAGCTCCTAGGCCGATGTCTTTGTATCAGCGGTTGCTTGGCCACCCGTTCGTCTATGACCGCATCCGTCCTCTGGTGGTGGGAGGGATCGACTGGGCGCCCTTGTACCAGAACCTCGGCGCTGGTGCGGAGGACATAGTCCTAGACGTCGGCTGCGGCACCGGTATCGCGCACCAGTACCTGACCGAGTTCCGCGCGTACTTTGGCTTCGACACTGACCCCGTCGCGATTGAGGCAGCCGCCGCGAGGACTGCTGGTCCACGGGTGCACTACGAGTGTCGGGCCCTAACGCCGGAGGACGTGGCGCGCATCCGCCCCACCCGCGTCATCCTCGCGGGCCTGCTACACCATCTCTCCGATGAGGATTGCCTTGAGCTGCTGCGGGCCTTTGCCCACGTCCCTTCAGTGCAGCGCATCGCCACTTCCGACGTGGTGTACTTGCCGGGTGAGCACCTGAGCAACGTCCTCGCTTACTTCGATCGAGGCAAGTTCGTGCGTCAGCGGGCCGGGTTCCTCGACCTGCCACCGCGGGCGGGCCTACGCGTGTTGCGGGAAGAGATCGTCCGATCGCATCCCACCAACGGCAAGGCCCTGTACCTGATGATGACCCTTGAGCCGCAAGGTTCGTAGCAACTGAAGAACGCGTTGACCAGAGGCAGAATCCCTCGAGGGCACGTCACTTCTCACTGAGCTGCGGGGCCTTCTGGGCTGGCATGAAAGCGGCCACCGCGCGGCGATATTGAGGCACCAGGCGCCGGCCGGAATCCGAATCGACCAGATTGTAACGCTCGAGCAGGTCGTGCTTGAAGTCGTACAACTCCTCGGCGCCGTCGCCCTCGTTCCGAATGTACCGCAACCCGTTGAAGGCAATCGAATTGAGATCGCCCTGGCTGACGGGATACCAATCGGGGAGGTTGAGGTCTTTTCCCCCGCGGATGCTTGCGAAAATCGTATCAGCAGTCGTATCGGGACCGACCCAGAACCGCGCTAATGAGCGGCCTGGCAGTGGTGCTGCATCAGGAGCAACGAGCTCAACAACTGTAGCAGGAAGGTTCCGGAGGGAAACCGGCACTGGCACCCGGCGGTGTTCGGGAATTCGGCCGGGAAAGGACAGGACGAGCGGCACGTGAAGTGAAAAGCGGTACAGACTGACGCCGTGATCGACCAGCCCGTGCTCCGCGAATTCATCGCCGTGGTCGCCGACGACGATCACCAACGTGTTGCTGAGCAATCCCCGGCGCTCGAGCTCACGAATGAGTCCCCCGAGCTCGACATCCAAATACGTGATTGAACCGTCGTACATGGCTTGCTTGGGACGCACATCGGCCGGACTGAGCCGCACTTTCGGCTGGTCCGACCAAGCCTGCGGTGAAACCGGGCGTAGCGTGGCCGACCGAAAGCGGTAGCGATACGAGTCCGGCGATGTGTACGGAAGATGGGCGTCCATAAAGTTTAGAAACGCGAAGAACGGGGCTGGCCGGGATCGATCGAGCCAGGACAAAAATTGCCCCGCGATGTCGGCCCCGGACGGGGCACGGTATGGCACCGGCAAGCTCCGCCCCAGTCTCCAGACCAGGGGCACGCGATTGAGCGCCCTCGCGAGCCGTCCCCCAACCAGAGCTCGCTGAAGCTTCGGATAAAGCATCTGACCAAAAGATGTTGCGCAGAGCGCTGTCCAGGCCGTTACCGGGTAATCCTCGAAGTGTTCGAACCCGCGCGATAGACCACTCTCCCAACCGGCGTAGATCTGGTTAGCTACGAAACCTGCGGTGGCGTAGCCCTGACTTCGTAGCGTTTCGGCAAGCGTTGGCCAACGTGGACCGAGACTGTGACGGACCGCGACGTCAAGCTCGGTCGGCCAACGTCCCGTGAACATCGTGGCGTGGGACAGTGTCGTCCACGAGGCCGTCGCAAAGGCCAGGTCGAAAGTCGTCCCGCGCTCGGCAAAGGATTCAAGCTCGGGGGTGGTACGGCGGGGGTAGCCGTTCAGGCTGAGGTTTACGGCGCGGACAGTATCGAGGATCAAGAGGAGAACGTTGGGGGCTCCGGGCCTGGCCGCTCGTCGATGGTGAATCAGCCAGTGCTCATGCGCCGCGCGCCAGCCGACCATGAGCACCGCGATGACGGCGACCGATCCAGCGAGCCAGGGAAGGCTCCGCCGCACCGCCCGAGCAGCTGGGATCACGCGGTTGCTCACGACACGGGCTGCTGCGCTGCCAATACCCGCAGCGAGCACTAAGGCCGCGAGCTGATGCAGGCTGGGGAAGAGAAGTAGCACCAAGAACATGCCCATCCCAGCGAAAATGCCGGCAGCAACCTGCCACGGCACCCTCACGAATCGCGCGAGCCCGCCTAGCAACAACCCCGCCGAGAGGAACACCACCCCATCGAATGCGGGGATCATCCACACGGCGTCGACGCTCCGCTTGGCAAAGTCGGGCCCGAACAGCGCGGGCGCGATCACGGCCACCTCGGCGAAACCGGTGGCAATACCCGCCCACATAGCGAGCGCCAGCAGTGAGCCGGGGCGTTCGATGGTGCTAGGCACTGTCCGGGAGAGCATTGTGGCTCCAATTAGGTAAAACCCGGGAAGCCTGCCAACTGCGAGGACCGGATTAATCGGGTCCGAGCTCTATCGATTTCTGAACTCTTACGAGAGGGTAGCCAAGGGACCGGAAGTCGTCAATTAAACTTGGCTCACGCCGAGGTGCAGGACTGCCCGTACCGCGAGAGAGCCGCTATGGAGGGCGAGGACCACGGCTCCGCCTCGTCTCGCCAGACCTTCGTGATTCGCCGGAGCGAATACGGCGATCGTAAGCCAGGCGACCACCGCCCCCAAGCAGCCTCCGCTCAGCCGTGTTGATGTGTGCGGTCCGTCCCGCCGGCCTCGGCATCTCATCTCGCCGATCTCAGCGTCCAGGTTATCCCGGTCCCAGAGTCATGACAAGTCGATTCACGAGCAAGCAGGTCACAGCGCCTGATTTGCGATCGCTCGCTGGGCCTGCCTGCTCCACCTGGCGGCCGGTGCCGGCGGTTCAACGGGGAACCGGGACGTTGGTTCGCTGCTACCAGCAGGCGGATGGTACGGCTATTTTGGCCGTCGTGCTCGGCAGCGGTGACCTCAGGGAAGCGCAAGGCTAACCCGAGAGTTTTCTCAGAAGTTGACACGATCAGATGTGGCGACCTTGAGGAGATCGCTCCCAAGGACGAAATTGCGTGGGCTTGGGTCCGTAGCTCAGTTGGATAGAGCGCTTGCCTCCGGAGCAAGAGGTCGTGGGTTCGAATCCCGCCGGGCCCATTGTGTAACGGCTCTCCGCGCAACGAGTTGCAATTGCCACGGCGTCCGTCTCGGCGAAGAACCCCCGCCACAACAAGCCCTGAGAAAGCTGCCAAAAGAACGCCACTTCCATCCGCGCTACTACCTCTCGCTGAACCGTTGGGACGGCGCGACGCCCCCCAGGGCTGCGAGCGCGGCGCGGTATCGCGGTAGGACCAGCTTCCCGGAGTCGGACTCGACCATGTTCCACCGCTCCAGCACGTCGTGGTCGAAGTCGTAGAGCTCTTCAGTATTGTCCTCATCGGCCCAGATGTACCGTCGCCCCTCGAACGCAATCGAGAACAGGTCGTTCTGGCTCACTGGAAACCAAGTAGGCAGGTTGTCCGTCTGGCGGACGCTTGCGACGATGGTGTCCGGGGTCATGTCCATTCCCGTCCAGAAGCGTGCAAAGGACCGCCCAGGCAGCGGCGCCGTGCCGGGAAGGGCAAGGTCCAAAATTGTCGCGGCAAGATTGCGGAGGGAGACGGGAGCGGCCACTCGCCGGCCCGCGGGAACGTGCCCCGGGAACCAGACGACGAGCGGCACCCACAGCGAGAGTCGATAGAGGCTGCTACCGTGCTCGATCAGTCCACGGTGCTCGGCAAACTCCTCTCCGTGGTCCGAGGTGATGATGACCAGCGTGTTCTCTAACACTCCGCGGCGCTGGAGCTCCCGAAGGAGGGCGCCCACCTGAGAGTCAAGGTAGGCAATCGACCCATCGTACATATCCTGCGTAGGCCGCATATCGGCCGGTGTCAGCTGAATGTCCAGCGGCTGGCGGCCCAAGGATTTTAAGGCAACCGGACGCAAGATGGGCATGCGGAAGAGGCTGCGGAATGATTGCGGCGGGGTGTACGGTTCGTGCGCATCCAAGAAGTTCAGGAACGCGAAGAACGGTGCCCGCGGAGCACGATCGACCCAGGCCAGAAACGTACGGTTGATCTCCTCGGCCGATCGCTTCCACTCCGATTCAGGAGTAGCCAGGCGCCAGAGCACCGGCAAACGGTTGACAAAGGGATCGGCCAGGGAACGCAACCGTTGAAACGCCGTGGACGTGCTCGCCGTCTCCAGCGTCACCGGATAGTCTTCGAAGTGTTCGAACCCTTGTGACAGCCCGCTCTCCCAGCCAGTAAAGACCTTGTTCGCAACGAATGCCGCAGTTGCGTACCCGCGGCTCCGTAGAGCTTCGGTAAGCGTCAGCCATTGCTCACCCAGCCGATGCCTCGGCGACGTCTCCAGCTCGAGAGCCCAACGCCCCGTGAACATCGAGGCATGCGACTCCAGGGTCCACGATGACGGGGCGAACGCCCTGTCAAAAACGGTGCCGCCTTCGGCAAAGCGCTCGATTTCAGGCGTCGTGCGGCGGGCGTAGCCGTACAGACTCAGGTCCGCAGCGCGAACCGTGTCGAGGATGAGGAGGAGGACGTTTGGGGTGCCCGCCTGCGCCGCAGGGCGAGTGTGAACGAGCCAACGCTCGCGCACTACCCGCCAGCCGACTGTCACCAGCGCCACCACAGCGACGGAGGCCCCGAGCCAGGGGAGGCTTCGCCGCACGACCCGAGTGGCCACGGCCACCCGGTTTCGCAGTAGCCGGGCGACCTGCGTGCCAATCCCTCCCGCGAGCAGCAGGGCAGCAAGCAGATGGAGTTTGGGCACCAGAACCAGTACGAGGAAAGTGCCTAACCCGACCAGCAGACCCACGGCCACAAGCCAAGTTACGCGAACGCGGCGAGCGATGACGACCAGGAGAATCCCGATCAGCATGAAGATCGCCCCATCGAACGCGGGAATCATCCACACTGCATCGCGGCTACGCCTGGCGAAGTCAGGACCGAACAGTGCCGGGGCGACAACCGCAAGCTCCCCATAACCAGTGACGATTCCCACCCACAGGGCGAGCGGTACGAATGAGGGAGAGCGCTCGATGCTGCCGGAACTCGTAGGCCGCTGGGCCAGCATCGTACCTCCAATCAGATTAGAGGAGTGAGTCAGGACCAGGTGGGGCAACCACGTTGGTTGATTTTCCGGGTTGTAGAGAGGCTAGCCACGCCCGGGAGGGACGTCAAGCGGACGTGGCTCCCCGGGGAGTGGCCGCGAGCCAGCCACCAGTCGCAGAGTCGTGATCGGCAAGATGGACCGGTCTGCCCCTCCTCTCACGCAGCCGACAG
>Ga0114129_10012364_pt1 | contig 12151 bp, 8 predicted proteins | sample RhiMetdeltSRZDD1_FD_80071 | JGI IMG/M metagenome (GOLD analysis project Ga0114129, IMG submission 80071) | Populus rhizosphere microbial communities from Tennessee, USA - Rhizosphere MetaG P. deltoides SRZDD1 (version 2) (version 2) | ecosystem: Host-associated > Plants > Roots > Rhizosphere >...
CGCTCATCATCCGACCCAGTAAGTGGCGAAGCCCCGTCAAAAGGTTAAATTCTCTGAGTATACGGACCGCCTTGAGCCAACTCAGCTCTCCAACTGAAGTTCAAGTGTGTGAATATTCAGCGGAGGTTGTATGTCCCGACCAAAGCCGATCAGGCACGGCTCCGCCGGTCGGCTGAAAAAGGTCGTTTGTTGTCCCGAGGTTGATCATGACCACGCAAAAAAACTCTTCCGAAACAATTTCTGCGGAAATAAAGACAACCGCTGCAGCGGCTGAGTTTGTCGAGGACGTTAGCTTCAAGGCGATCCCCACCGAGGCCGTGCGAATCGGCACGCGCTGTCTGCTCGACGGCCTCGGTCTTTTCGTCGCAGGATCGGAAGAAAATTCGGTGCAGATTCTCGCCGAAGAGGCGGCGCAAACAGGTGGCCGGATGGACGCGCTCCTACTGAGTCGCGGCAACATGAAAGTTCCTGCGCCGACAGCGGCGCGCGTGCTCGGCACGGCAGGTCATGCCCATGACTGGGACGACAGCCAAGTGAGCACCGATCCTGCCCACGTCTACGGGTTGCTCACTCATCCAACGATTCCGCCTTTGACCAGCGCCCTGGTAATGGCGCAAAAACTCGGCGGCGTGGATGGCAGGACTTTCATGCTCGCGTTTCTGACTGGCTTTGAAGTGGCGTGTAAAATCTCCGAGTGGATGCTGCCGCAGCATTACGTGCGGGGCATGCACTCGAGCGGCACCGTTGGCACCTTCGGAGCTTTCGCGGCGGCGGCAAAACTGCTCGGCCTAAAAGGCCCCGAACTGCGTAGCGGCTTTGGCATTGCGGCGAGTTTCGCCGCTGGTATCCGCTGCAACTTTGGCACCATGACTAAGCCGCTCCATGTGGGTCGCGCCGCCGAAAACGGCGTAACGGCCGCATTGCTGGCGGCGCGTGGTTTCACCGCCGACCCCGATGCATTAGACGGTCCGTGGGGGTTTTACGCCGTGCAGGGCGGCGGCATGAGCGCAGAAAAAGTTTCTCAAGGTTTTGGTAAACAGTGGACGATCATCGAGCCGGGCGTTTCGATCAAGCCCTACCCCTGCGGCGTGCTCACTCATCCGACCATCGACTTGATGCTGAAGCTCGTCACCGAGCACGGCGTGAAGCCCGACGACATCGATACCGTAAAGGTTTTTGCCGGTACGAATATTCTAAATCCAATTCGCTACCCGATTGCCGCGAACCATCTTCAAGCGAAGTTTTCGCTGCCCGCCGCGCTCGCCATGATCGCGCTTGTAGGTAAAGCCGGGAAGCGGGAATTTTCCGATGAATTCGTCGGCTCGGCGCCGATGCAGGCAATGCAGAAACGAATTTTCACCGAACTCGACCCGGAGATCGAAAGGCTGGGATTCGACAAAATGCGCTCGCGCATCGCGATCCGATTGAAAAATGGCCGCCAATTGGAAGGTTGGGCCGATGAACGCTACCGCGGCGGCCCGGAAAACCCACTCAGCGATGCTGATCTCGAAGCTAAGGTGCATTCTTGCTGCGAGGACGTTCTTAACGAAGCAGCTCAATCGGTCCTGATCGATACTGCGCGGTCTGTCGCTCAATTGACCGACGTGAGCTCGCTAATGAAGATCATCAATGGCGTAGAAAAATAGCTTCGAAATACCCGCTTATTTCAGCGTTCCTTGATTTGCGCGATGATTGAGCCCGTAGACCGTCCCATCGCTCGCGGTCTTTAGCACCTGCAAAGGCAATCTCGCTTCTAGCTCGCTTTTTGACGGCAAGTACCAAAGCCTGTCGTCACCGTCGTCGAAGTAAATCAGCACGCCTCGCTTGTTTTCCAGTTGTTCTTTCATACTAGAGATCTCGGCCGCGTACTGTTGATTGGGCACATTATTTTTTAGACTTTTATCCGGAATAACTTTCCGTGGAATCAATGCAGCGCGTTTACCCGTGAGCGTGTAAATGAAATCTGGGGCGTTGCTGAAAATTAGATCCGGCGCGTGGTTATTCTTGACCAAATTTAGGAGCTCAGACTTGCGCCACCTTTCAACGGCGAGACCGATACCCTCCAAATAACTGTGACGTAACCAGACCGCCCCGTTGATCATTTGCATAAGTGAAATAAAAATGAGTGCGCAATCCAACGCAAACCAGCGCCAAGATTTAGTTGCTGGTCGAGCTGCTCTGAACCATTCCGTGATGATGGAGACCGCAAGGATCATGACGGCCAGAAAAGGCAGTGCCAAAGTTCGCGTATCGAGATAGAGTGGTTGGTCGTTGACGCACCAAGAGATCAGCAAGAAGGCAAGATAACCTACGGCACAAACACTGATCATTTGAAAGTAACGGGATCGCGGAAATCCCACTTTGACGACAAGCCAACAGAAGAAGACAAGAACCAGCAGCAAGCCGTAACGCGAGATCCATGGTACGGTATCGACGATTTCGCTGGGAAAAAACCAGTAGCCAATGGTATCGGTTGCGTGCAGCATGTCACTGAATGCCGGAGGATGAAATCCAAAGGTTCGGTTGACGGCATTATCGGCGAACCATAAGTTTCTACCGACCCATGCGATAAAAGGGAAAGACGCCAGAACCGAAAACAGCGCGCTGTGAGCCAACCTTTGCTTCCAACTTGTGTTACTCAAGCAAAGAACCACCATCGCCCCAGTGAAAACGAAAGCGACACCCACGTATCTAACCAGGCAACTCAAGCCGATGATTAGCGAGGCCGCATTGAGCAGCCGAAGCCGGGGGTGTTCGAGATAACGCGCAAGAACGAAAAACGCCAAAAAAATCAGAAAAATGAACATTGGCTCGGTCACGGCCTGGGAATGAATGTAAACCAGGGGGAATGCGGTCATGGCAAAGAAGGACGCGATTAGAGCAGCGCCGTAGGACGCTGTGCAACGGTAGGCGATGTTACCCATGAGAACTGCATTGGCGGCAAAGAACAAGACGCTGATCCATCGAGCTCCCTCCAAAGCGTCCATCCCCATCAGTGCGAAGGCGGCGACCGAATAGGAATACAGAGGAGGATATTGTATGACGGGCGAAAACTGGCCAACATCGTCTAAAAAGCGAAACCCGTCGCCCTCGAGGATGCTCCGAGCGGCTCCGATATAAACGATGGAATCCGGGTAAAGACCGATACCCCATCGAGTGCTGATAAAAAGGATACAAGCGCCGAAAAGCGAAAGTCCGGCGACGGCGGCCCGCTGGCTAATAGAAGTCAAAAAACCCATTCGTGCTCTAAGCTGACCTTCGAGTGAATCTATCTGCATCCGAAAAATATTAGAAAAAGATAATGATTTCGATGATAGTGATGAATTTTAGCATTCCTGGCTTGAAGAAAACATCAAAAAACGGAAGTTGGCCCCGATCCTCACGGTGATACGTTCATTGACAGAAGTCTGCGCCGTCGGCTACTTTACTCATCGCAAGCCCGAGACAGTCTTTTAACTTCACTGGCTCAGATCGTGAAAAGCGACTTTCGTTGACCATACAACAGTTCCATTGCCGGCCAATGAATCGTAGACAATTCGATAAATTTCTTTTAACGGCAGGCGCTGCGGCGCTGGCGCCGTTCAGCATCGTGCGCGCTCAGCCTAGGAAACTTAAAGTCGGTGTCTTGTTGCCGAAGTCCGGTGTACAGGGCTTGATCGGCCAATCGTGCCAAAAAGGCGCGGACATCGCTCCGTCGGTCATTAGAGACTTGCTCGGCGTAGACATCGAGTTGACGACCGCGGATACGGAAACCAGCGTCGATACGGCCCGCACGCGCGCCGAGCGACTGATTCAAGACGGCGCGCACTGTCTCGTCGGCCCGTTCGACTCCGGCGCTGCAGCGGCGATCGCGCAGGTCGCCGAGCAGCGGGCCGTGCCCTTTGTGATCAACATCGCCGCCGCGCCGCAAATCACCGAACAAGGCTATAAATATGTTTTCCGCAATTTTCCGATCGCCTCGGAGCTGGTGCAAAACGGTTTGGCGCTAACCCTTGATTTGTTTCGCGCAACCAACGCGACACCCCGCACCGCGGTGTTCATGCACGTTAACGATACCTTCGGGCAAGCGAACGCGAAAGCCATCGCCGCGATTCTGCCGCAGCTTCGTTTGCCATTTAAGCTCGTCGAGACCATTGCCTACGATCCGGCCGCAAGAGATTTGACCGTCGAGGTTTCAAGAGGCAAAGCAGCCAAGGCTGATTTTCTTTTGCTCGTGTGCCGGCTCAACGATGCCATAGTGCTGCGCCGCGAAATCGTCAAACAACGTTGGAACGTTATGGGCATCATCAGCCCCGGCTCCCCCGGCATGTACGAAAATCAGTTTTTTCAAACCCTTGGCAAGCTCTCCGAGCATTGCATCTCGAACGTGCCGTGGTACAACCCAAAAGCAATATTGACGAAGGCCGTCGACACTGCGTTCAAGAAGCAAAACCCGCAAGACCAACTTAGATTTCATGCACTCAATGTCGGCTACACTTTCGAGGCGATCTTGATCGTCGCCGATGCCTATAAGCGGGCGAAGTCAACCAACGTCCAAGCGCTGACGGAGGCGATTCGCCAGACCGAGATCAACAGCCGCATGATGATCGGCGGACCGATTAAATTTAATGCCAAGGGACAGGTTGAAGGGAACCTCTCGGCGTGTATCCAGAACCAGGGCCAGAAACCAGTGGTGGTGTTGCCAGCCGCGGCGGCCGAAGCCAAGCCGGTATTTCCATGGGGCGCGTATAAGAAAGCGTAAAATCCTTACGTGTCATTGTTTGATCCCCCGAGAGAGTTTTTTAAGGATGTCATCCTGAGCCAAAGGCGAAGGATCTGCTTTTGTCCTTGGTCAGCTTGCAAAGTGCGCAAACAGATTCTTCGTCGCAAGGCTCCTCAGAATGACGCTAGCCTGCTCGTAGTCGAGGACGAACATCATCGCCGCTAGCACGCATCCTACCTATGTCTATCGACCTTATCGGTATCGCCAACGTCGTTATCGCGGGCGTTCTTGCCGGCCTCGTCTACGGCCTCATGTCGCTCGGTCTATCGGTTATCTTTGGGGTCGCGCGAGTCGTGAATTTTGCCCATGGCGAAATGATGACGATCGCGATGTACCTAACCGTGGTGCTATTCGCTGCACTTGATCTCGATCCATTCCTCGCGGTGTTGCCCCTTGCCGCGGTGTTCTTAGCCTTCGGTTATGCATTGCAAGCGACGATTATCAATCCGTTCGTTACACGTCCTGCTCACTCGCAGTTCATGCTGCTCCTCGCCATCGCAGTGATCATGACCAACTTGCTTTTGATTGTCTTCGGGCCGGACGCGCGCAGCATACGGCTCGATTACCTACTGGAATCGATCGAATTGGGTCCGCTGCTGATCGACCGTGGCAGGCTCTACGCTGCGCTCGTCGCAGTCGTTGCCTCAACGACGTTGTTCGGTTACTTCCGTTTCACTCGCACGGGCACGGCGATTCGCGCTTGCGCCGATAATTGGCTCGGTGCCAGAGTCGTCGGTCTCGATGTCAAGCGACTGTATGCTCTCGCCTTTGGCCTGGGCGCGGCCTGCGTCGCCGTTGCCGGTTGCATGATGAGCTTATTGATAGACGTAACTCCTGCGCTCGGACCCGCCTACACGCTTCTGGCTTTTGTGATCGTGATCGTCGGCGGCCTGGGCTCGATGTCCGGCGCGCTCCTCGGCGGCGTGCTGATTGGCGTCTCTGAATCCCTCGCCGGTTTATTCTTCACGCCTTCGGCGAAGAGTATGGTTAGTTTCGCCCTGCTAATTTTGGTGCTGCTCATTCGTCCGCGCGGCCTGCTAGGCAACAAGTCGTGACCCGCCGCGTGATTTTTCTGCTCGCAGGCCTGGGTGCTGTTTTGCTTGGCCTCCCGTCGTTTGCGAATAATTACGTATTGTCCGTCGCCACTTTGTTCTTGTTCTTCGCCTATGCGGGACAGGCATGGAACATCATGATGGGGTTCGCTGGGCAACTATCTCTTGGCCATTCGCTCTATCTGGGCATCGGCGGCTACGCTGCCGCAGCACTTTATTTCCATTACGGCATCGCACCGTGGGCGGGATTGTGGTTTTCCATCGTCCTGTGCATGTTGATCGGCGCGTCGATGGGCGCGCTGGCTTTTCGTTATGGCGTTTCCGGCGTCTACTTCACCCTGCTGACGATCGCCTTCGCCGAGTTTACCCGCATCGGCTTCGACCATTTCGACTGGGTCGGAGGCTCGGGCGGAATGTTTCTCAGGGTTGGGCAGCGCGATCACGTCGACCTTTTCAACCTGCGCGGCACACCGGCGATGTTCTACTATGTAATACTAGCTCTTGCCGCAGCCGCCTTCGCTCTGAGCGCCTGGCTCTTGCGCAGCCGCGCCGGCTACTACTGGCAGGCGATCCGCGAAAATGAAGACGCGGCCCAGGCCCTCGGCATCAATACGTTTCGCTGGAAGATCCTTGCGGTCGTGATCAGCGCCGCGATGACCGCACTAGCAGGCGTGTTCTCAGCATTCTACTACAACAACCTCTTTCCGGAACAGCTCTTCCACATCAACCGCTCCATTGAAATTATTCTCGGCCCCATCATCGGAGGAATTGGCACACTCTTCGGCCCCATTCTCGGCGCGGCGCTTTTAGCTTTGCTCGCCGACGGCGCCACGGAGCTTGTCGGCGCGCTCGGCTGGGAAGTTCCGGGCGTGAAACAATTGATCTATGGCGTCGTGCTCTTCGTAGTCGTAACCTTCTTGCCCCACGGCGTGTGGCCCGTTCTCGCCCGCAAGTTGAAAGCAATCAAATGAGCGCGCTTCTGGACATTCGAAGCGTGAGCAAATCATTCCGCGCCCTGCGCGCCGTAACGAATGCGTCATTCATTGTCGAGCCCAATACGATCGTCGCTCTGATCGGCCCGAACGGCGCCGGCAAGACCACGCTGTTCAACATGGTGGCCGGTGTCCTCGTTCCGGATTCCGGCGCCATCTGGTTCAGCGGTCATCGCATCGATGGCTTCCGTCCGGATCAGGTTTGCGCGCGCGGCATCGCTCGCACATTTCAAAACGCCAAACCCTTCGCCGGTCTTTCGGTGCTCGACAACGTCATTGTCGGCGCGCTCGAGCGCAGTTCCGGGATGCACGCCGCGCGCAAGCATGCGGCTATCATACTGGACGAGCTCGACCTCGCACCCAAGCGCAATTTTCCCGCTTCTTCGCTTACTTTGCCGGATCGAAAAAAACTCGAACTCGCGCGCGCTCTCGCCACCCGACCGAAACTCCTTCTTCTCGATGAGGTGATGGCGGGCATGCGGCCCATCGAGCGCGAGCAAATGGTGGCGCTGCTCCGCGAGATTAACCGGCGCGACGGCATGACGATCCTTCTGATCGAACACGTCATGCGCGCGGTGATGGCGCTCGCGGCGAAGGTTATTGTGCTGCACCAGGGCGAAATCATCGCGCAAGGCTCCGCCGGCCAAGTCGTCCGCGATCCGGCAGTCCTCGAATGCTATCTCGGCGAGGATTCCGAGCTATGAGCGCGCTGCTGGAAACCAAAGACCTCGATCTTTATTATGGCGACGCCCAAGCGCTCGCAGCCGTTTCGCTGGAAATCCCGAAAGGCGAGATCATCACTATCGTCGGAGCTAACGGCGCCGGCAAATCCTCGCTTATCCGCGCTATCGCCGGCATCGAACGGGTGCGGAGCGGCAAAATTGTTTTCGCCGGTCGTAACATTACGGGACTGGACTCGCATGAAATCTGCAATTTGGGTATCGGCCAAGTTGCCGAGGGTCGCCAGCTTTTCCCCGCGCTGAGCGCCATTGAAAACCTCGAGATGGGCGCCATGGCGCCGCGCGCCCGGGCGAAGGCGAAACAAACGCTCGCCGAAGTGTTCGAGCTTTTCCCACTCCTGAGCGAGCGCAAAAGACAACTCGCCGGAACTCTCTCCGGCGGTGAACAGCAAATGCTCGCCATCGGCCGCTGCTTGATGAGCTGCCCCGAGCTCGTCATGTTCGACGAACCTTCTCTGGGGCTCGCGCCCAAGATCGTGCAGCAGCTCCTCCATGCCGTCCGCGTGTTGAACGATAACGGCCTGACTATTCTATTGGTCGAACAAAATGTCGCAGTTTCGCTAAGACTCTGTCGATCCGCCTACGTGCTGGAGAACGGTCGCATCGTAGCGTCGGGCTCCGGCTCGGAACTTTTGCAAGACGACCGGGTGCGCCAGGCGTATTTAGGAGTGTAAGCCGTGCAGGGTTCAATGTTCAAAGTTCAAGGTTACGGGAGGTCGTTGAACCCGGATTTCGCAACTGAACCGACGGGCCGGCGTGAACGAGGAGGGAGCCTGGAGAGCGAAGCCACCCAATCGTGCAGTTTCAAAGTCCTTTTCGCCTTCGCACGTCGTTTGTTGGTTTTAGATTTCTCAGCAAATCACCGATGATCGATGTCCGCTTAGAGGCAGAGAACTATTGGCTTCGATACGGAAGGCTCGCTCTTCGTTTTTGCGTCAAGCACTGCGGCTCCGCGCGGCGGCCCTTGCGGCTAGATCAATTCCCAGGTAACAAAAGGGTTCAGCAAAATCGCCAAGCCGAGCGCGCCACAGGCGTTTCCAAGGAGGACATCTGCATGGCAGATACAGCCATCAAAAAATCCACTCAGCGCTGGCAATCGGATGTCATCGTCGACCTGATCAAACAGTACGAGTTTCCCTACATCGCGCTCAATCCCGGCGCCAGCTACCGTGGCCTGCACGATTCTCTAGTCAATTACGGAGAGAACCAGCCGCCGATGCTGCTTTGCAATCACGAAAAGATCGCCGTGCAGATCGCCCACGGTTATGCCAAAGCGAGCGGCAGGCCGATGATGGCGATCGTCCACAACGTCGTTGGCTTGCTGCACGCGCCGATGGGGATTTACTATTCGTACATCGACCGCTGCCCGGTATTTATCGTCGGCGCTACCGGCCCGATGGATGAGAAGCTCCGCCGCCCGTTTATCGACTGGATTCATACCGCCTTCGCCCAGGGCGACGTGGTCCGCGGTTTCACGAAGTGGGATTACCAGCCGGGCAGCATTCACGGCGTGCCGGATTCGTTCGCGCGCGCCTACTCGATCATGATGAGCGAGCCCCAGGGACCAGTCTATATGGTTTATGACTCGGCGATGCAGGAAAGCCCGCTCAAAGAGGAAATGGCCCTGCCGAATTACAAGGTCAAAGTTCCCTCGCGCATCGCGCCTGAGCCGGCCGCCGTCGAACAGGCAGCCGATATGCTCGTCGCCGCCCAGAATCCCCTGTTACTGACGGAGTATGCTGCGCGCATGCCGATCGGCTTCGAATCCACGGTCGAGCTCGCCGAGACCGTCGGCGCCTCGGTTTACGACATCAACAAGCGGCTCGGTTTCCCCAATCGCCATCCACTGAGCGTGAGTTTTCACGGCGACGCCTTCAAAGGAGTCGATGTGGTCGCCGCTCTCGACGTCGTCGACTGGACGCGCGGTTCGCACAAGCTCAACACGCAAACCCGCGAGATCTCGGTGGTGACCGCGCCGGACTGCAAGTGGATCGATGTTGGCTTCGCCGACATCGAGATCAGCAAGTGGGCGACCGACTACAACAAGCACCACAATTGGGATCTCCGCGTGCTCGGCGACAGCGCGCTGTCGATCCCGGCGCTGACCGCCGCTTGCCGCAAGCGCATCGATGGCAACAAAACGCTCACTTCACGCATCGACGAGCGCAAAAAAACCATCGGCGTAAGACACGCGCGCCAATGGCAAAAATGGCAGGATCAAGTCAAAGAACAATGGAACGAGCGGCCCATGACCGAAGCTCGGCTCGCGCACGAAGTTTGGCAGGTGATTAAAGACACAGATTGGGTGCTCACCGCCAACACGCTCAAGGAATGGGTCCACAAAGTTTGGGATTTCGACAAACCCTATCGTCATGTGGGGCGCGAGCTCGGTACCGGCACGCAGATAGGAATTGCCATCGGCGTCGCATTGGCCCACAAGGGTTCGGGAAAACTCGTCGTCGACCTCCAGCCCGACGGCGATTTGATGTTCGATCTCGGCGCGCTGTGGATGCCGATCAAATATCAGATCCCCATGCTAGTTGTGATGTACAATAATCGCGCCTATTACAACGACTGGGCGCATCAGATTCACATGGCGCACCAGCGCGGCACCGATCCGGCGCGCGCTCACATTGGCATGGATCTCGAAGGCCCGCCGCCAGACTTCGCGCACATTGCCAAGGGCATGGGCTGGTATGCCGAGGGACCGATCGAAGATCCCGCCGAAGTTGGTCCAGCCGTCAAGCGCGCCATCGCGCAGGTCAAAGCCGGCAAGCCGGCCCTAGTCGATGCTGTCGTCTGGCGCCGCGGCGAAAACGCCTAGAAAGATGAGAGAGAAATATCTCGCCACGAAGGTCACGAAGAGCACGAAGGAAAAGAAGAATTATCTTCAAATCACATAGAGATCACAAAGAAAATTTCTTCGTGACCTTTGTGTTCTTCGCGGTGAAAAAAAACAGAATAACCCAAAGGAGGAAAGTTGCATGGCAAAACCAGCACCAAGAGTAGAAACTATCAAGAAATCGGATCGGCGATGGCAATCGGACGTCATCGTCGACATGATCAAGCGCTACGGCTTCGAGTACATCGCGCTCAATCCGGGCGCGAGTTATCGTGGTCTGCATGATTCGCTGGTCAATTACGGCGAGAACGACCCGCCCATGCTGCTCTGCCAGCACGAAAAGATCGCAGTGCAGATTGCCCACGGCTACGCCCGCGTTAAAGGGAAGCCGATGATCGCGATCGTGCATAACTTGGTCGGTTTGCTGCACGCGCCGATGGGCGTTTACTACTCCTTTCTCGATCGCGCGCCCGTCTTCATCATCGGTGCCACCGGGCCGATGGCCGAGCCCAAGCGGCGTCCGTTCATCGACTGGATTCACACGGCCAACGGTCAAGGCGAAGCGATCCGCAATTTTGTCAAATGGGATTATCAACCAACCACCGTCGACGGTGTACCGGGAGCTTTCGCTCGTGCTTACTCAGTGATGATGAGCGCGCGCCAGGGACCTGTCTACATGGTTTACGATGCCGGCCTACAGGAAGCGCAGTTGGATCATGACGTCGAGATGCCGCCGCCTAGCGCAATCGACGTTCCGACAGCTCCGTCAGCAGACCCGACGGCTTTGGAGAAAGCCGCGAACACTCTGGCCGGTGCTAATCGGGTCGCGATCATCGCGGACTTCGCGGCGCGTCCGCCACATGGATGGAATCACATCGTCGAGCTGGCTGAAACTCTGGGCGCTTCGGTGTGGGACGTCGGCTCCCGTCTCAACTTCCCGAGTGATCATCCGCTCAACCTCACGATAGATCCTGATGGCTGCTACAAAAACGTCGACGTCGTGCTCACCCTCGACATCGCCGACTTCGAGAAACCGACCCACGTGCGCGACATCGCCACGCGCACTGTCGTCAGCAAAGTTCCTGCGAACGCAACCTGGATCGATATCGGCTTTACCGACATCGAGATCAGCAAATGGTCGATGGACTATGCCCGGCCGTTCTACGCGCAACAGCGTATGACGGCCGACCCCGTTACGACAACGCCGTTGCTGACGAAACTATTGAAGGAGAGAATTGCCAAGACTGCAGGCCTTGCCGGGAACATCGCCAAGCGCAAAGAAGAGATCGGCAAACGCCATGCGGAAAACCGCGCAAAGTGGAACAAGCAGGCCCAGGAGCACTGGGACTCCAAGCCAATGACCGTGCCGCGCCTCGCGCTCGAAGTATGGGATGCGATCAAAGGCGAAGACTGGGTCCTCACCACAGGAGACTTGGGCGGCTGGGGCAAGAAGCTTTGGAACTTCGACCGGCCCTATTGCCACGCTGGGCGCGAGCTTGGCACTGGCACGCAGATTGGCCTGTCACTAGGCGCAGCGCTTGCCAATAAAGGAACGGGCCGCCTCGTCGTCGATCTGCAGCCCGACGGCGATCTCATGTTCGACGCCGGCGCGCTCTGGATCGCGGCCAAGTATCAGATCCCGATGCTCGTCGTGATGTTCAACAATCGAGCCTACTACAATGACTGGAACCATCAGCTCGTGCTCGCCCGGACCCGCGGCACAGATCCCAACCGCGCGCACATCGGCATGGATCTCTACGGTC
>Ga0114129_10012365_pt1 | contig 12151 bp, 8 predicted proteins | sample RhiMetdeltSRZDD1_FD_80071 | JGI IMG/M metagenome (GOLD analysis project Ga0114129, IMG submission 80071) | Populus rhizosphere microbial communities from Tennessee, USA - Rhizosphere MetaG P. deltoides SRZDD1 (version 2) (version 2) | ecosystem: Host-associated > Plants > Roots > Rhizosphere >...
CAGACGCTACTATTATACAGGAAAACGATTTTTCGGTTAATGAATCTGTTATCACAGGTGAATCTTTACCGGTAGAAAAGCATGAAACTGAAGGAAACAACCTCATTTACCAGGGTACAACCATTAACAGCGGCAAATGTTATGCGGTTGTTACCGCTACCGGCAGTAATACCATGCTGGGTAAATTGGGCAAATCGGTGATCGCTATTACAGTTCCCAAAACACTATTGCAACAACAGGTAAACAGGTTTGTGCGTCATCTGGCGATCTTCGGAATAAGCGCTTTTGTAGTGATATGGCTAATAAATTATCTTAAAACCGACTTACCTGTACAAAGCCTGTTGTTTGCACTTACACTGGCAATGGCGGCGGTGCCGGAAGAAATTCCGGTAGCTTTTTCTTCTTTTATGGCGTTGGGCGCCTGGCAAATGAGCAAACTGGGCATTATTTCACGACAACCCCAAACTATTGAAAATCTGGGTTCGGTAAATGTAATATGCCTCGATAAAACAGGCACTATTACCGAAAATAAAATGACCGTAAAAACCATTTATGATTTTGAAAAAGATGCTTTATTTGAAGCAAACGACAATTTAAAAGATTCCTCTGTTCTATGGTATGCTATGCTGGCCAGTGAGCGCAATCCTTTTGATGCCATGGAAAAAGCCATTCATGAAGCATATTGGCAATATGCACAGGATATTCATTTTGATAAATTACAGCAGGTATATGAATATCCACTGCAGGGCAAACCACCTATGATGACCCATATTTATCAGTATCAGCATGTTCTGCTGGCTGCTGCCAAAGGCGCAGCAGAAAGAATATTGCGGGTTTGTAAACCGGATGATCATAGCATTCAAAAAATTACCAGTTACAGTATAGAACAAGCGAAAAAGGGATATCGTGTAATTGGAATAGCCAGCGCCATTCTTATAGAAGAAGAATTGCCTGTCACACAGGATGAATTTAACTGGAAATTTGAGGGATTAGTATGTTTGTACGATCCTCCACGCCAAAACATTGGCCAGGTGCTAAAGCAATTTTATGATGCACACATTGAGGTTAAATTACTCACCGGCGATTATCCTGAAACAGCAATAAATATTTGCCAACAGGTTGGCTTAACCGGTTATTCAAGATATGTAACGGGCGATCAGGTAATGGCCATGCAGGAAGAGGAACTGAACAATACGGCTGAGAATACCAACCTGTTTGCAAGAATGTTTCCCGAGGCCAAGCTAAGGGTTATAAATACATTAAAATCGAACGGTCATATAGTAGCCATGACAGGCGATGGGGTAAATGATGCACCTGCTTTAAAAGCTTCGGATATTGGCATTGCCATGGGAAAAAAAGGTACCGAAATGGCAAAACAGGCAGCTGATTTAATTGTAACAGATGATAACCTGGAAAAAGTAGTGGAAGCCATAAAGCAGGGAAGAAAAATTTTCAGCAACCTGAAAAAAGCGATCCGTTATATCATCTCCATTCATATACCTATCATTCTTACTGCCTCCCTGCCATTATTACTTGGCTGGAAATATCCAAATATTTTTACACCTGTTCATGTTATATTCCTCGAGCTGATTATGGGCCCCACCTGTTCTGTTTTCTTTGAACGCGAACCGGTCGAAGAAAATATAATGTCTCTGCAGCCCCGTAAGCGCAGTATTGGTTTGTTTGCACAGGACGAATTGCTGATCAGTATTATTCAGGGTTTATTAATAACCACAGGCGTTTTATGGTTAGATTATTTCTCAACCTATATGGGCGCCTCATTGAATGAAGCAAGAACTATGGTATTTACCACGCTTATTATAAGCAACATTTTTTTAACATTTACCAACAGGTCGTTCACAGAAAACTTTATCAAAACCATTCGTTATAAAAACAATCTGGCTCCCTGGATATTAATTATTTCTGTATTATTTCTTTTTGTGTTGCATTCAGTTCCTCCGGTACGTGAAATTTTTGGACTGGCGCCTGTTTCATTTACCAGTTATATTTTGTGTACAGGAGTTGCTTTAATAACCGTAGCATGGTTCGAATTATATAAAACCCATATGTACAAACCCGACATGCCGCGCATTACAAGGCACGGTGATAATCCCCCGCTTTAACTGACCATTCTCATCTATACCTATGATGGCGGTCTATGGAATAAAATGCCATTTCCATTAAATTCGGTATACTATTATTAATATTAAATAACCCAAAAAATAAAGGAGGTTTTATGGGCAGAACATTAACAAAACGAAGCGAATTGTTCCCTTCAGTTTTTGATGAATTTTTCAGACCCATGAGCGACTGGTTTGGAAATGAAAGAACTATGACTGTACCCGCTGTAAATATTAATGAAACTAAAGATGATTACGGGATTTCCGTTGCTGCGCCCGGAATGAAAAAAAATGATTTTAACATTGATGTGGAAGGAAACATGCTTACGATCAGTTGCGAAAAGGAAGAAAGCAGGGAAGAAAAAGACGAACGGTATTCCCGCACGGAATACAATTATTCTTCGTTCAGCCGCAGCTTTACTTTGCCTGAAGAAGTTATGAAAGACAAAATTGAAGCTGTTTACGAAGACGGGGTATTGCGTTTAACGCTTCCCAAAACCGATCAGGCTAAAAAAGCAGCTTTGTCGAAACACATTGCTGTTAAATAAATTTTTCCTTTTTGTTTCATTTTCTTTATTCTATAGTCCCGCTTGTAGTGGCGGGACTATTTAACTTTAAAATTTACCCCTTATGCGTGGCGCTTATAAACTATTGAGCATCCGGGGGATTAATATATTTATTCACTGGACTTTTTTGTTACTGATCGGCTGGGTACTGCTCGTAAATGGCAGTATGGGAAATAATATTGAACAACTCACCTGGTCGGTATTATTTATAGTGGCAGTTTTTGCCTGCGTTACCCTGCATGAGCTGGGCCATGCTTTAATGGCTGCACGTTTTGGCATAAAAGCAAAAAACATTGTATTGTTACCCATTGGCGGTATAGCCAGTATAGAAAAATTTCCCGATAATCCCCGCCAGGAATTAGCGATTAGTATTGCAGGGCCTGTTGTAAATATTATTATCGCCTGTTTGCTGTGGTTAATTCTTTTACCACATACTTCCTTTATGGAAACACCACAGGATATAAGTATCATGCATGGCCATGATTTTATATACAACCTGCGTATTGTAAATATTGGTTTGGCTGTATTTAATTTAATTCCGGCATTTCCCATGGATGGCGGCAGAATTCTGCGTGCCCTGCTGGGTTTTAAATTAAATTATATTCAGGCTACTACCATTGCCACCACCGTAGGAAAAATTATTGCTGTTATTTTTATTGTGCTGGGAATTCTTTTTATTAACCCCTTTTTGCCGGTCATCGGTATTTTCATCATTTTCTCTGCCGGTGCCGAGGAACACTATTTACGATTAAAATCGCTGGTTAAAGGAGTAAAACTGAATGAAGTGTTAATGTATGATTACAACAGCCTTCAGGCAAATATGACCGTTCAGGAAGCAGCCAATGTACTAAATAGCAATCACAGCAAATATTTTGTGCTCATGGACGGGGCTAATCCCATAGGCGCCATAAACAGGTTGGAAATTGTAAAGGCCATAGCCGAAATGAATTACAATGAGCCACTCAGAAAACTGGTAAAAGTAAAACTGGAATACCTCAATGGGAACAATGAGGTAGAAACGGTGTTGGAAAAGCTGGCTCATAATGACGAACATATTTATCCGGTAATGGACAACAGTCATTTTTTAGGTGTAGTAAATCTCAATCATATTATTGAATACCTGCTTTTGAATAAAGTGGATACAAAAGAATATGGCAGAATTAAGTCTTTGGTCGGATTATTACGGTGACATTTATCCGGACTCCGATTCGCGTCATTATTTAAAACGAAGAATTTCTGAAGATTTTTTGTTTGAATTAAGAAATGCAAATTCTTAAAAAATGTAACAATGCGAACAAAGGGAATGGCATTACTGATAAATGCACTTATTACGACTTCGGCATATGCTCAGTTAAATTCAGAAGATATTCAACAGTTTATCGTAAAAACAGATCGTTCAGTTATTTCATTACAATATCCTGAGAATGTAAAAGAGTTCTATAAAACAAATCATTATAATAGTGTTTGGATCAATAATGATTTTAACAGACAACATTTGCTTCAGCTGCTAACAACAGCTTCTTCATTAGGACTACAGGAAGAAGACTATCAATATGATTTCATTCAACCTTTTCGTTTTAATTTAATAATCCCACCTACACATAATGATTCCCTGTTTGCAGAAATTCGTTTTACCGATGCCGCTATTCATTTTTTTCGTGATGTAGCTTATGGAAACAGAAAACCGGCCATTGGATATAATGGGTTAGGCTATTTACCTGATTGTTTCAATATTCCGGTATTATTGGCTGCTGCTGTTTCTGAAAACCGGCTGGATGTTTTAGTGAAGGACCTGGAACCTGCATTCCCCAGCTATATTGCTTTAAAAAAACTACTTATCGTGTTCAATCAAAGAATGAATGACAGCACTTTTAAAGACACAATTATCACCTCTGTTAGCGTGAACAGCAAAAACCGGCAGCTTTCTTTAAGACTTTACCAAATAGGAATTATCGATTCACCGCAGGTAAAATATTCCGATGCAGCATTAAAGCAAAAAGTTCAATCAGCCCAGCGCCAGTTTAATTTGCCGGATGATGGCATTTTGCGTAAGACTTTCATCGAAGCCATGAATTTGCCTTTATCAGCACGTACCGAAGAGCTGAAAGCGGCAATGAACACTATCCGGTGGCTTCGGTGTATCAGCCGGCAGTCGCCTGTTTTTGTTGTTAATATTCCTTCGGCTACCTTAATAGTTTATAAAGATGGAGAAGTATTATTGGAATCAAAAGTGATTGTAGGTAAAAGATCCACCCCCACTCCCACCCTTGCCGGTAAAATTACAGAGGTAGTATTATATCCTTATTGGGTAGTTCCTCAAAAAATAGCCACCCGTGAGCTGTTGCCATTGATCAGGCGTAACATTGGATACCTCGACGCGAATAATATGCAGGTGTTAAATATGAATGGAAAAGTGGTCAACCCCGCCAATATCGACTGGCATAAGCTCAGTCCCTCTTATTTTCCCTATGTATTACGACAATCTACCGGATGCGATAATTCGTTGGGCCTCGTTAAACTCAATTTTTATAGTCCTTACGGTGTTTATTTGCATGATACACCCTGGAAGGTATTGTTCAACTTTAATAAACGTTATTTCAGTCATGGTTGCATACGGGTTCAAAAAGCCATAGAATTAGCTCATTTTCTTTTGCAGGAAAATACTATTGCGATTGATACATTGGAGGAAAAAGGTTGTTTGCGCAACCAGTCTCCCATTGCGGTACCGGTTTCAGAAAAGATACCTGTATTTGTTTTATACAATACTGCATGGGTTGATTCTGCATCCATAGTACAATTTAATGAAGACATTTATGAAAAATTGTCTTTCAGGTTTAAAAACGCCCTCCTGCGGTGATGATTAAAGTCATTTTTGGCCTCTAATAGCAATCTTCTTTTTTGGCTGCTTGCTGAAATAGCTTACATTGGTTAACAGTTGGCTGCATCTTCTTTTCTCTATTGAAGCGACTTTTTTTCAATTCCTATGGGTTAATCTTCCGGCCCCATTTAAGTAGTACAATATTCTTTTGTAGTGAGGGCAAAGTAAATCAAACAATTCCCGGTCATTTACTATTTCATCACAATTTAAATTATTAATAATGAAAAAGATATTTTCCCTATTAATACTGGCAGGTAGCCTGCTGGTTACACAACATTTGTTTGCACAAAAGGAAAAAGTGACTTCGCAAACTGCTACTAAAGGAAAAGGATACACCGTCATTAACACAGGCGAAGCCATCACCATTTATAAGTATGTGCACCGGGCACATTCCCCGAAAGAAGCAGAAAAATATTCACCCAAATTTTTTTTTACTACCAGTTCTTCTAATGTACTGCAACCGCTTACCAGGGAAAATCTGAAAAAGACATTTCCGAATAATCATCCTTTTCACGATGCATTAGATGCCACCTTTAAAGAAGACAAAGAGCTTACCAGCTACGATGATTTTCATAAAATGTATAAAGTGAATTGGCTTTTAAAGAACCATTCATAGAAGTTTGGCCCTTTGTTATGGCAAAGGGCTAATTTTTTTTACTACAATGCCATTAAAGTTATCAATTGATGGCAGCAATTTAGAACAGGTGATCTCAAATTTATTAAAATGAAAATATTTGCCAGAAGTGAAAAGTATCATGCGTCGCCTGAAAGAGTGAAAAACCCAAAAGCACCTTTAATAAGATTTTGTCTTTTCTTTTTGCTGGTTGGTATTGCAAATGGTGTTTAAAACACATGCTGGGGGATGCTAAAAAAACACTTGCCATGCAATCAAACGGCACAAACCATTTTAAAACCCAACATACATGAAATCGGTTCATGATATAGACCTGTCGCCCAAACCAGGTAAAAAATACTGGAAGAGTTGCCATCGCGAATGGCGGGAGGAGTTCATTTATTTTTTATTGGTTGACCGATTTCACGATAACAACAAGCGACATAGTGCGGATTTTGATGTGAGGCATTCAGGTTTTGGCGATGATGCGCAATTAATTAAGCAATGCGGCGGTACACTTCGGGGTATCATCAATCATCTTGAATATATCAAAAACCTGGGTTGTACTGCTATTTGGCTCAGTCCTGTATTTAAAAATAATCCCGAATCTTATCATGGTTATGCTATTGAGAACTATTTGGAAATAGATGAACGTTTTGGCACAAAGGACGACCTGGAAGATTTGGTAGAAATGGCGCATGAATATGACATGCGTGTGTTCCTCGATATTGTGTTGCATCATGCTGGTAATAACTGGACTTATCCGGGTGGTTATGACTATTATTATTACGAAGGCAATGATTTTCCCTTTGGTAACTGGCGATACGAAGACAAGCCAGTTCCTATTGAATTGCGTAACCCTGCTTTGTACGGGCGCAAGGGACAGATAAAAAATTTTGATGCTTATCCCGAAACAAGGGAAGGCGATTTTTTTAGTCTGAAAGCATTTAAAAACGATGAATCCAGGGAAGCGATTTATGTTCAAAAAATATTAACCGCTATTCATTGCTATTGGATACGGGAGGTTGATATAGATGGATTTAGGCTGGATGCCGTAAAGCATATGGGTGAGTTAGCCATCAGCCGATTTTGTTCTTATATAAGGGAGTATGCTTATTCGTTGGGTAAAAGAAATTTCTTTTTGTTTGGAGAATTAGTTGGCGCTGATGAAATGTGCAGCCGTTATGTTGGCCCAAAAACGCTTGCAACTTATAATGACCAGAATCTTTATTATGGATTAAACTCTGTGCTGGATTTTCAGTTGTATTTCACACTTGAAGGAGTAATTAAAGGAAAGGATTCGCCCGGAAAATTAATTGAACGATATACTGAATTACAAAAAAATGCATTGGACAGGGGCGAATATGGTGAGTTCCTTGTTACCTTTCTTGATAATCATGACCAGATTGGGGATGCGTTTAAACACCGCTTTGGTTATAATGCCGAACCGGAACAAATCATTGCCGGCATTGCCTTTTTACTGTGTGCATTAGGAACCCCTTGTATTTATTATGGTACGGAACAGGGACTGGATGGATGTGGTAAAGGAGACCGCTACATCAGGGAATGCCTGTTTAATCCAAATGACAAAACAACCAATCTACTCAACCACCAGTCCGACATTTATAAAGCAATTTCTGAAATAGCACATTTTAGAAATGAAAGCAACGTGTTGAAGTTTGGCCGAATGTTTATGCGTGAAACCTCAAAAGACAGCATACTTTTTCATTTGCCTGAATGTAACAAATGCACGTTGGCTTTTTCCAGAATTTTATATGATCAGGAAGTAGTGTTTATATTTAATTCATCTACCTGTGATGCAAGAGAAGAATATATTTTAGTGGATTGCCAGTTAAACCGTAGCCGAAAATGGTTGACCCCGGTATATGGCTGCAAAAGTAATGTTGAAATACTTCATTCAGAAAATCCTGCCAACCCTGTTTGCTATATCAAATTGTATTTAAAGCCTATGCAGTTGGTGATTTTGAAGAACTATTAATAATTATACAGGTATCTATATAATCGGATATTGGTATGACAAGGATCATTTAAAACAGGTATGAGTATCATATTTTTTTCGTGAAAATTAAATGAACTTAATAGCAATAATAAAGTGCAATGGCTAAAAATTCAGGTAAGAAACCCAATAAAGAAGAAATGCAAAATTTAGCTGAAATGCTGAAGGCTGTGGCGCACCCTGACAGGTTGGCAATATTAAACCTGCTATTTAAAATGAAGAATGAGCGGCTTACAGTAAAAATGATATACGAAAAACTTAGTCTGCAACAACCTGTAGCATCACGCCATCTGAATATTCTGAAAAGTGCCGGGGTGGTAAGACGTTTACAGGAAGGACAAAAAATTTACTACTGCCTGTGTATTGAAAAGAAAAACATAGAATCATTATCAGGATGTTTTTGCTGATTTTTTAGTATGGACTTATTCGTTCGGGTTAATTCAATAGTTAAATGGTATTACCATGATTGAAAAAATTGTTTCCTGGTCAATTCATAATCGCTTCTTTGTGTGGATCGGGATCATCCTTATTGTCATAGGTGGTTTTTATGCCATTGAACAAACACCGGTGGATGCATTACCCGATCTTTCAGAAAACCAGGTTATCATTTTTACCGAATACATGGGGCGTAATCCAAAAATTATTGAAGATCAGATAACCTATCCGTTGGTTTCCAATTTGCAGGGAATACCTAAGATCAAATCCGTCCGTGCTGCATCCATGTTTGGAATGAGTTTCATTTTTGTGGTGTTTAAAGATGATGTGGATGTGTACTGGGCGCGTACAAGAGTGTTGGAGCGGCTTAATTATGCGCAAAAATTTTTACCGCAGGGAGTAACACCCAGCCTGGGCCCTGATGGAACAGGATTAGGTCATGTTTTCTGGTACACACTGGACGCAAAGGATTATAACCTGGGCGAACTGCGGGCACTTCAGGACTGGTATGTAAAGTTTGCTTTACAGAATGTAGAAGGGGTGAGTGAGGTTGCATCCTTCGGTGGTTTTCAAAAAGGCTACCAGGTTACTATTGACCCGAATAAGCTGGTGTATTATGGAGTGCCTTTGATGGATGTTACCCGTGCTGTGGCGGCTAACAATCGCGACGTAGGCGGAAGTTTATATGAAATGAATGCTACAGGTTATCTCATTCGGGGTATGGGATATATCACCGGCCTGGAGGATATTAAAGAGATCCCAATCGGAACATATAAATCTATCCCGATCACATTGAGTGATATTTCAGAAGTGCAGATGAGCCCTGATTTACGCCTGGGTATAGTAGATGAGAATGGAGAGGGTGAAGTAGTTGGCGGCATTGTAGTGATGCGTTTTGGAGAAAATGCCAAAAATGTAATTGAAAAGGTTAAAGCAAAAATGAAGGATGTTGAAAAAGGATTGCCATCTGGTGTAAAATTCAAAACTGCCTATGACAGAAGTGATCTTATATCAGCCGCTATTGGTACATTAAAAGAAGCATTGTGGCAGGAAGTGCTGATTGTTTGTATCATAGTCATTCTTTTTCTGTTCAGCATCCGCAGTGGCATGGTAGCTATTTTTTGTATACTTCTTTCTGTGCTGATCGGTTTCATCCTGATGAGATTATTTGGTGTTTCGGCCAATATTCTGTCATTAGGCGGCATTGCCCTCGCCATAGGTGATGTAGTTGACCCCGGTATTGTAATGGCAGAAAACGCCTACAGATCGCTGACCAACCGGATGCTCAAAAAACAAATAACCTAACCGGGTATGGAAAATGAAAAATCAATAAAAGTTAAGGAACGTATTGGTCATACCAGGGAAATACCTGAGGAGGAAAGAGTGGCTATTATTGAAGATTCTTCCAAAACAGTTGGCCGGTCGGTTTTCTTTTCAGTTATTATTATGATCATTTCGTTTGCGCCGATCCTTTTTCTTACCGGGCAGGAGAAAAAACTGTTCTCTCCCCTCGTACTCACAAAAACATTTTCACTGATAGGCGCAGCCCTTCTCGCCATTACTGTTTCTCCAATGCTTACCCGCGTATTTATGAAATGTAAACTGGTTCCTGAAAGTAGAAACCCGGTATCAAATTTCTTTATCACTATTTACAAACCCGTAGCAAGGCTTTGTCTTACATGGCGAAAAACAGTGTTGGCATTATGTTTTGTTTTAATAGCAGCCAGCGTGCCATTGGTAATTAACCTGGGCACTGAATTTATGCCGCCTTTGGATGAAGGTTCGTTGCTATTGATGCCGGTTACGTTACCGGATGTTTCCAACTCAGAGGTTAAACGAATAACCCAATTGCAGGATAAAATTATCAAAGGATTTCCCGAAGTAGAGAATGTGCTGGGCAAAGCAGGCAGGGCATACACGGCTACTGATAATGCACCCATCAGCATGATTGAAACGATTATCATACTAAAGCAGAAAAAGTATTGGCGAAAAGGAATGACCAAAGAAAACCTGATTAAAGAGATGAATGATAAAGTGCAGATACCTGGTGTGGTGATCGGATGGACACAGCCTATTATCAACCGGATCAATATGCTTTCAACCGGTATCCGAACAGATGTGGGGGTAAAGATCTATGGCACTAACCTCGACAGCATTTATGCCATTTCAAGAAAGGTGGAAGGTTCGTTGAAGGGTATAAGGGGTTTGGAAGATCTATATGTAGAACAGCTTACCGGTGGCAAGTATCTCGATATAAAAATACGTCGCCGGGATGCAGCGCGATATGGGTTAAACATTGATGACGTGAATATGGTGATTGAAAGCGCATTAGGTGGAATGGTCCTGACCACAACGGTTGAAGGGCGTGAACGCTTTAGCGTAAACCTGCGGCTCGCACAGGAATACCGCAATGACATTGATGAAATAAAACGCATCCCCATACAAACGATGAAGTATGGAGTTTTGCCGCTTTCGTCCGTAGCAGATGTAAAAGTTACAGAAGGCCCGCCCATGATCAATTCTGAAAATGCCATGCTGCGGGGTACTGTTCTTTTCAATGTACGTGGCAGGGATATGGGTAGTGTAGTGAATGAGGCCAAAAGAAAAATCGACGAAACATTTAAACAGCTTCCGCAGGGTTATTACATTGATTGGAGCGGCCAGTATGAAAACCAGGTGCGGGCGCAACAACGATTGAAGATAATTATTCCAATCGTTTTGTTGGTTATTGGATTTATCCTTTATATCACGTTTCATTCTTTTAAAGCGGTTGCTGTTGTATTTATCAGTGTACCGGTAGCCCTAATGGGCGGCGTGTATTCACTCTATTATTACAATGTGAATTTTTCTGTAGCAGTAGCAGTAGGTTTTATTGCGCTGTTTGGAGTAGCTGTGGAAACAGGGGTGCTGATGATTGCTTATATGAACGATACGATTCGGAAACTGGTAGCAGAAAGAGGTAATGGTCTTGAGAATATAAGTCTGCCTGACTTAAAAGATTCAATACTTTTTGGAGCTACCCAGCGTGTTCGCCCTTTGTTGATGACTGTGCTGGCTAATATCCTCGGATTGATTCCGGTACTGGCTTCCACAGGTACAGGCAGTGATGTGATGAAGCCTATTGCTATTCCATTTGTATTTGGATTGATTACATCAACCTTGTTTGTTTTGATTGTGCTGCCTGTTATTTACAACCTGTTAAAAGAGTGGGAACTAAAGAAACATGGCAGGCTGGTAGTGCTCGACATTGAAGAATAGAACCCAAAAGGTCATGAAAGTAAAACGCATTATATTATTTGTTATTCTGCAATCTTATTTGGTAACTGCCAATTCGCAGGATACGGTAAGGTTTACACTTCAGCATATTTTTACCGAAATTGATACAGCTTATCCGCAACTGCAATATTATGAATCAAAAATCGGGTCTATCCGTTCAATGGCAGAAGGAGCCAGAGCCTGGATGCCTCCCACTGTATCACTGGCCTTAGACCGTTTTCCCTACCAGTTACCTATGATAAAAGA
>Ga0114129_10012366_pt1 | contig 12150 bp, 12 predicted proteins | sample RhiMetdeltSRZDD1_FD_80071 | JGI IMG/M metagenome (GOLD analysis project Ga0114129, IMG submission 80071) | Populus rhizosphere microbial communities from Tennessee, USA - Rhizosphere MetaG P. deltoides SRZDD1 (version 2) (version 2) | ecosystem: Host-associated > Plants > Roots > Rhizosphere >...
GCCGCCGCCCTTCTTGCCCTTGGCGCTCTTCTTGGCGCCGCCCTTTTTCTTCGCGGCCTTGCGCGCGCCGGCGCTGCTGCCGCGTTTTGCGCCTTTGCGGGCGCCGCCCGACTTGCCGCCGGAAGACTTCCTGGCGCGTGCGCCTCCCGAAGAGCGACGTCCGGACGGCTCGCCGCCGCCCTCGCCCTCGGCGCCACCAGCCCCGGCGTCGCCGGTGTCCGAATGAGGAGATCCTCCACCCAGTTCATCGTCCGGCATTTCCGCTCCGCTGTCGAAGTCGTCCGTCATGATGCGCCTCGTTTTTTGGTGAATGTTGCGGCCCGCTAGTCTTGTTTATGCGCAGAGCCGCCGTCAAGTGAGATCGCGCGACGCGCACTTCAGGATCGATGCGGGCTACTCGGCGTACAAATCGAGGATCGCGCCGATCGCGCGGCGACAAACGGCGCAGAACGGCACCTCGTCGCGCGTGAACATGATGCAATCCAGCTGCGGCCGGTAGAACCCACGAGCCTCGTAATTGGCGCCTTCGAAGACGCCGACCTTGCCGGCGTACGGACCCGCGTTGAGCAGCGCCGTGTCGTGCGTTTGCTCTTCGCGGAACAGCGCGTCCATCTCGCTTTCTGGACGATTCGCGGCGCGAATCGCGCGACGCCGCTGCTGAACGTCCTTCGTGTAGCGCTCGAATTCCTCTTTCGGCCACCGCGTCGGCACCGGCGTGCCGGCCTCGACGAGATCTCTCCACTTCAGCGCGCGCGGATCCGTGAACGCCGTCGCATTTGGCTCCCACGGCTCGACGCGATCCGCTGCCGGCAGGTACGCCACGTCCGACGTGTAGTATTCGTCGGCAAGTCCCGCGATGTGATGGCCGAACTCGTGAACGAAGATGTACGGCGCCCACACGCTGTCGGCCGCGACCGTGCTGTACAACCCGAAGATCCCTCCGCCGCCATACGTCGCACTGTTCACCAGAATCTCGACGACGTCGTACGGCGCGTTCGCCGCGATGTCGCGAAACGCTTTGTTCTCGAACGTCAGAATGTAGCGCTCGGAATCGAACGCGTCGTACATCACGCCGAGCGGCGAGCGGCGATAGATGTGCTGCGACGGCCGCGACACGCCCGTCTGCGCGGCGGCCGGACACAGTCCCCACACGTTGATGTCGCGCTGCCGCTCCTTGAATGGCGACGCCGCGAACAGAACGGTCACCAGCCGCCGCGCGTCACGCTCGAACTTGCCGCGTTCCGAGGCCGTGTATCCATCGCCGAGAATCAGCAGATCGAGTTTCTGCGTCGGATCGCCGCTCTCGTGCAGTTTCACCAACGCACCACTCTCTGCCGCAGCCGTCCCTCGCTCGATGAACTTGTCCGAGGGATCGACGTTGAATGTCCAAACGTCTCGAAAGATGTTCCGGGCGTCGCGCTTCCTGACGACGACCTTCACTGGCGCGTCGGGCGCCGGGAAACGCAGCGATTCCGAGAAGGTTCGATTCATCGCTTTGGCTTCGCCTGTCGCTTCCCACTCGCCGTAGATCGAGCTGAAGCCGCGCGAGTACACGACCACCCCATTGTTCACGCTCGTCACTTCGAAGAAGTACTTGCCGCGATTCGTCGCGTCGATCGGCCGCTTCGGATTCCCCGGCCAAGGGAGCGGCTCGATGACGATCCGATCGAGACTGAAGCGCTCTTCCTTCTCGTTGCCCGTGTGGTAGTAATCCACACGCATCGTCGGTGCGCCGGACGCCGCGAGCGGCAGGAGCATCGCCGACGTCAGCAACCAGATGATTCGCTTCATGACGCATCTCCTCGTCGGCGGCCGACCATGTAAACCGCAGTTCCAATCGCCACGAGCAGGAGGGACAAGCCGACGACCTTCACGACGAAGAACGTCTTGTTCGGTTCGTCGTCGGCGGGGATACACGACAACACGATCGACACGGCGGTGACGACGAAGCCGACCGCAGCCAATGCGATCGCCACCGGCTTTCCGCCCGGCACGCGAATGACGTCGGGGCCGGCGGGCTCACGCTGCAGAACGATCATCGACGCGAACATGAACAGAAAGGGAATGAAGTAGGCAATGATGCCCATGCTCACGAGCGCCTCGTACGCGCCGTGTACGGATGTCTTGGCCTGGCCCAGAAAAATGAAGAGGCCTGCGATCGCCGTCTGGACGAGCAACGCGACGTAGGGCGTCCTCCACTTCGGATGCAGCCGGCCGAACGCTTCGGGGAGAAACCGATCGAGGCCCGCGACGAACGGCAGCCGCGCAGTCGCCGCGAACCATCCACCAACGCCGCCGAGCGCATTCAGCGTCACGAGCACCGCCGCCAACGGCGCAAGCCACGCCAAGCCGACGCGGACGAGGATCGCCTGAATCGCCTGCATCGCGCCCTGCAGCCCGGAAACCTGTTCCTTCGGAATCGCGAGCAGGATGCTGAGCGTGGCGACGATGTAGAGAAACGTGACGATCGCGCCGGCAGTGAGAATCGCCCGCGGAATCGTTCGGCGCGCGTCGCGGATTTCCTCCCCCATCGTCGAGCCCGCCTCGACCCCGCCGAACGCAAACGCGATCGCGGACCAGAAGATGACGTCCTTCAGGCTCGTGCTCGGCACGAGCGCCGCCGATGTGATCGGCGTCGCGGATCCAAACTGGCGCCATGACACGAAGCCGAGCACCATCAACAACAGTGCGGCGATCCATCCTGCGGTCGCGCCCACGTTGTTCAGCCACTTGCCGACATCGAGACCGACGACGTTCATCGTCGCGGCCACGGCGAGTCCGATCATCGCGAACACGATGAAGTAGCCGCTGTTGGTCGCGAGCGTCTGCCATGACGCGCCGCCGATGAACAACGCATTCGCGGCGGCGAAATACAGCAAGCCGGGAAAGTACGGAAGGTTCGAGCCCCAGTACGTCCAACCAGTGATGAATCCGGCGAACGGCCCGAACGCGCGCTTGCTCCAGACGTACACGCCGCCTTCCTCCGGGTATCGCGACGACAGCTCGAGCACCGTGAACACGAGGGGCACATACAGTCCGAGCGCCGCAATCACCCAGATGACGAGCGCGCTCGGACCGGCAGCGGCGGCGGTGGCGATCCATCGCAGACTGAGGCTCGTGACAATGTAGAAGAGCAGAAGATCGCGGAATCCGAGGACGCGTCGAAGCTGCGTCATTGACGAGGCCCTTCGGCGCGCCACCGATCGGTCACCCATACGAATCGCGTTTCGGACATCGGCGGCTCGCTCGAAGCCTCGGGATGCAGGGCATCGCCGGGCATGACGAGCATGCGCTGGCCGTTTCGCTCCAGCAGCTTCGGCTCGCGGCGCACGACGCGGCGCCGGCGTGCCCAATCGAGGGCATCGGCGACCGACGCAAACCGCTCGATCTCGCGGATCGTCGTCCACGTCGGCGGAGGAAGAACGATCTCCTTCGCGGTCGCGTTCGCAATCGCGTCCGTCGCCGTCACCCACGTGCTGTGCGTCGTTTCGGTGTCGTCGTGCGCGGGCGTCTGATGCGGCGGGACTCGCGTGACGAAGAAGCGCGTGTCGAAGCGTCGCGTATCGACGGGAGGGGTCACCCAATGCGCGAAATGCACGAGCGCGTCGAGCGCCAGACGCAGTCCTTCGTGCTGAATGACATCGCGAAGCGTCAGGGCGCCGCGATGGACCTCACCGCGGTACTCCTTGAAACGTCTGTGATCGTCGGCGCCGGCCAACGACACGAACTCGCCGCTCGCGTCGCGCGCCAGCAGGACGCCGGCCTCCTCGAACAGTTCGCGTGCGGCTGCCACGTGATAGGAAACGGCCTCGACTGGTGGCATGCCGGCAAGCTGCTCCTTCGCGAAGGCGATGCCGTCGCACCACGACTCGTCGACGAGGGCGGCGTCGCGATCGGCGGGATCGACGCGACCTCCCGGAAACACGTGGGCACCGCCCATGAACGCCGTGCCTTCGTGCCGCCGGACCATGAACACCTCCGGTCCAGCAGGGCCATCACGCAGCACCAGCACGGTCGAGGCTGCATGAGTTGGGAGCGGCGTCGGCACGACGCACAATATTAGTAGATGCGACGCACGAGCCCGGACTTCGAATGAACGATCTCAACGGCAAGATCGCGGCCCTCCTCCGCGACTTCGGCGCCATCCAAAAGTCGAAGCAGAGCACGTGGGGGTACAAGCGAGCCGCGGCCGCGATTCTGGCGCTCGAGGAACCGATCGAATCGCTGTTACAGCCGGACGGCACGCTGCGGAAGATTCCAAACATCGGTCCTTCGTCGGCGCGCATCATCCTCGAAGTGCTGCAGACCGGAACCTCGGCGACCGTGGAGCGGGCGATCGCCGACAGCGGCCAGGCGACCGACATCGAGCGGCGCCGCGACCTCCGCGGTCATTTTCTGAGCCGCGCGGAAGTGATCGCCGCGCTGCGCAACAAAAAGCTGCGCGGTCCGCTGCTCCGCGACTATCACGGCGATCTGCAGATGCACTCGACCTGGAGCGACGGCAGCCAGACGCTCGAGGCCATCGTCGCGGCCGGCATCGCCCGCGGCTATCAGTTCTGCGGTGTGACCGATCATTCGTACGGGTTGCCGATCGCCGGCGGCATTTCGATGCACCAAGTGTTCGAGCAGCACCGCGCCATCGATGCGCTGAATGAAATGCATCGCGGGGTGTTTCGTCTGATCAAAGGCATCGAAGCAAACATTCGCGCGGACGGATCGGTCGACATGACGCGCGAAGAGCTCCGGCATTTCGAGCTGGTCGTTGCAGCGCCGCACTCGGCGCTTCGGTCGGCAGCGGATCAAACCAAGCGGATGATCGCCGCCGTCAAAACGCCCGGCGTGCACATTCTCGGTCATCCGCGCGGACGAAAGTACGGGTCGCGACCGGGTATCACGGCGGATTGGGACCGCGTCTTCGAAACCGCAGTGAAGGCAGGCATGGCGATCGAGATCGACGGCGACCCGTCGCGGCAGGACGTCGACTACTCGCTGGCGAAGCGGGCGGTGGATGCCGGATGTCTGTTCGCGGTCGACAGCGATGCGCACTCCACCGGCGAGTTGCAGTACGCCGAAACCGCCATCGCCCATGCGCGTCTCGCCGGCGTTCCGAAGGATCGCATCGTCAACTGCTGGCCGGTCGATCGATTGCTGGAGTGGCTATCCACAATGAACGGCCGGTGAGCTCGCGGTGATCGAGACCGGCCGCGCGATCGAGCTTCACCACGATCGGAGGCAGTTCTGCCCGGACGCGCCATTCATCCGCACGGCCCCCGACTGATTCACACGCCTGTCGCCATCGCTTCCACCAGGGCGCGACAAATCCCGCAACCGGCTCGACGATCAGCACACGATCGCCGCGGACCGCGCGATCGATCAGACGCGGCAGCATCACCTCGCGCGCCGGATCGGACAGTTCGTTGATCGCAAAGGCGGCGATGATTCCCGCCCGGCCTCTCGGCAGCCTCGCGCGGGCCATATCGTCGCGGCGTACACGTCCAGCCAAGCCGAAGTCACGATACGTTTGCGAGGCTTCGCGCACTGCCCAAGAGTGCCGATCGATACCCGTCACTCGCGGTGGAATTGCGCAGGCCGTCGCCCAAGCCGCGCTCGCTGCGCCCGTGCCGCATCCGAGATCGATCAGCAACTCGAGAGATTCAGTAGCTTCCGGCAGTGACCGGACGATGTGATGAACGAGCAGAAAATGGAGAGGGCCGTAGAAGAGTGCGAATGCGGCGCGCTTCCCGGCGCCCGACAGCGCGCCGCCCTGCGCAAGGGCGGCCCGGCGTTCGACGTACGCCGACGACACGGCGCGCAATGCCCGCGACACTTCGGGAAAGGTGAGCTCGCGTAGGTGTCGCGCCTCGAGAGCGGCAATCCAGCTCGCGAAACCGTTCGGGAACTGCAAGGCATGAGGCGGAAGCACCGCTGGCGACATCCTACATGAGTCGGACCGATGAGCTTCAGCTTCATTGATCGCCGACCATTGCCTTACGGGTATCGGGATTGCTTCTGCTGAGCCTCCTGGGAGATTCGCTTATGGAGGTTTACATGTCGACCGCTCGAAAACTGCTCGTCGCTCCGCTCCTGCTGGTGCTGATCGCCTCGTCGCCGGCCTTTGCGGGCCAGCGGCACGTCGTCGATCCAACGCAACTCGCAGCAATCGTCGAACAGCACGTCGCAAAGCAAGACGCCGATCGTGCCGCCATTCACGAGGCGCTCAGCCGACCTGAAATTCAGGCTCTTGCCGGGAAGATGGGTGTCGATTTGACACGTGCGGCCGCAGCCGTTGACAGCATATCCAGCGACGACCTCGCTCGCGCCGCGAACGCTGCCCACCAGATCAACCAGCACTATGTCGGAGGCGCCTCGACCGTCGTCATCTCGACCACAACCATCATCATTGTGCTGCTGCTCGTCGTCCTTCTCGTTGTCCTGCTCAAGTAAATGCTGACCACGCTGGTCGCCGTGTTGTCGCTGGCGTCGTCTGTGACGCTCGACGTGCCGTTCCTGCCGCAGACCGATACACTCTGCGGCGGCGCGGCGGCCGCGATGGTGTTTCGATACTGGGGCGACACCCATGCCGACATGACGGAGTTCGCTGCGCTCGTGGATCGTCGTCGACGCGGCATCGCCGACGACGTGCTGGTCGATGCCGTCGAGCGTCGCGGATGGCGAGCGCTTCGTGTCAACGGGTCGATCGAAGAGCTCGAGGCGCGACTGCGCGATCGGCAACCGGTCATCGTGCTGATCGAAGAACGCCGCGGCACGTATCACTACGTCGTTGTTACCGGTGTCAGCGCGCACCGGATCCTCGTCCACGATCCGTCGCGCGGACCGTCGCGAGCGATCGACGAAGAAGAGTTCGTTCGCAAATGGAAGGCGACGAGGTACTGGTCGCTCGTTGTGTTGCCGCCCACTGCCGGAATCCATGCCGTTGAACAGTCCTCCGTGACGCGTCGCACCACCGCGCCGGACGATGCTCGATGCGACGCTCTCATCGACGCCGCGCTCGAGGGTTCCGCGCATCGCGATTTGCGCGACACCGAAGCGGTTTTGAACGACGTTCGTGCCCAGTGCCGTTCGTCGGCGAGTGCATTGCGTGAGCTTGCGGGCGTCCGCTTCGCGCAACAGCGGTGGCACGACGCCGCGGAGTTTGCGCGTCGAGCGCTCGCGCTCGATGGCTCTGATGCGTACGCGTGGGACATGCTCGGCTCGAGCCTGTTCATGCAAGACGATGCGGCAGGAGCGCTGCGGGCGTGGAATCGGATTGGCAAGCCGCGCGTGGATCTGGTGAAGATCGACGGTCTTCAACGCGCGCGCTATCAAGCGATGTCGGACGTGCTCGGCATTCGGCCGAACGCGCTGTTGACCGCTGAAGCATTCGAGCGCGCACGGCGACGACTCGACGACCTGCCGGATCGCGCGAATGGACGGCTCGCGTTCCGACCGCAAGCCGATGGCTACGCGCGCGTCGACGTCGTCGTGTCGGAGCGATCGATGAGCCCACGTAGTGCCGCGGAATGGACTGCGGCGGCCGCGCGGTCGGCGATCGATCGCGAGGTCGTCGTCTCGCTGCCGGGATTCACGGGACAAGGTGAGTTGTGGACGGCAAGCTGGCGATGGTGGAACGAGCGCCCGCGTGTAGCCATGAGTTTTGCGACTCCCCATTCCGGCCGGTTGCCGGGTGTCTGGCGTGTCGATGCGAGTTGGGAAGCGCAAACGTACGCGTTCGACACGGATCGTGGGGCCCCATCGATCCTTCGCGAGTCCCGCGCGCATGGCGGGTTGACGATCAGCGATTGGATCAACGGAGGGCTACGATATTCCGCTGGCGCCGGCGTCGATGGATGGAACAGCGATCAGACAGCCGCATTCGTCAGCGGTTCGGTTGAACAGCGGTTACTCAACGATCGTTTGTCCCTTTCGATGAGCACGACGGCGTGGCCGTCTCTCGGTCAGAGTCACGACGTCACGAGCAGCGGTGTTCGAACACGATTCCATTCGTCGCCGCAATTTCAGAGCTGGATCTATCACGCCACGGCCGGCGCGGAGCGTGTGAGCGACAGCGCGCCGTTCGCGCTGTGGCCGGGCGCCGGCGACGGCCACGCACGCGAGCCGCTGCTGCGCGCGCATCCTTTGCTGCTCGATGGGATCGTGACGTCAACGCCCCGGACTGCTTTCGGCCGGACGTTGACCTACGCGAACATCGAGCTGCAACGCTGGCTCGAGCGGCCGTTGCTCCCGCATCTCGGTCTCGCGGGATTCGTCGACGTTGCGCGATCCACGCGGCGCGTGAACGATTCGTCGGGCAGGGCACAAGTCGATGCTGGTGGCGGTTTGCGGATCAGGATTCCTGGGGCAGAAGGCATCCTGCGAATCGACATCGCCCACGGAGTCCGTGACGGCGCGAACGCGCTGACCTTCGGCTGGCAGTATTAAGGCTTGTCGGGCGCTGACACGTCTAAACAACCGGAGGGTTTCATGCGAACGACTGTGATCTCCGTGATCGCCGCGACCGCGGTCCTCGGTTATCGCTCGGCGATGCTCGCGGCGCCGGAGCAGACGCCGCAGCCGAGCCAGCCGACGCAGGGGAGAGTGTGGGTGCAGAACCGCGGGGAGCGCGAAGCCGTTCCGGTCGCGATCGAGAGCATCAGTCGCGACTTCAGGATGGCGCCGCTTCGCGTGCGTGTCGTCAACGCCGAAACCGCCGCCGGACGCGACGAACCAGTCCGCGTGCGTCTCACGTCGACCGCGTGGCTCTACCGGACGATCGTGCTCAATCCGCAGCAGGCGGGCGCGGGCGCTGCGACTGCGCTGGCGGAGCCGGGGCTGAGTGGCTGGGAGGCGACCGGCATCGCGTTCGTCGCCGCGGACGGCACGACGACGCTGCTGCTGAAGCGACCGCAGCAATGAGTCACAGGGGAGACAGAAGGCCTGCAAAACGTCTGCAGGAAGACAAGGGAGAAGGAGAAACAAGATGTTGCGGAAGCCCGTGGTGGTTCATGCGCGATCTGTGCTCGCGTCTCGGCTCACGCGTGCAGTTGACGACGGACGGCCATCACGCGTATCTGACGGCTGTTGAACGCGCCTTCGAGAGCGAAATCCATTCACACATCTCCACGTCATTCGTGGAGCGCCAGAATCTCACGATGCGTATGTCGAAGCGGCGCTTCACACGCCTGACAAATGGATTCTCGAAAGAAGCCGAGCACCACGCGCCCGCGAACGCGCTACACTTCATGCACTACAACTTCTGCCGCGTGCATCAAACGTGGCGCTGCACGCCGGCAATGGAAGCGGCGCTCTCCGATCATGTGTGGAGTCTCGAAAAATTGATCGGCTCCTTGGACAGACGTAACGCGGAGGCAGCATGATCGAACATCCGCTCGCGCTCGGCCCGATCGTTATTGGCGTTGCCATCGGAATCGTTTTTCGGGTGCTGTGGGTTCTCGCCAGCGAAAAGCGGCGCGGCAGAAACTTCAATTAATGAACACCCAAACTGAAGCACTACCGGCGACTTTCCTAAGAAATCTGGCGGAGGGAGAGGGATTCGAACCCCCGGTGGAGTTTCCCCCACAGTGGTTTTCAAGACCACCGCCATCGACCACTCGGCCATCCCTCCGCATCGGTCATCTTCCTATTTCGTGATTCGATCTTTTCCGTCCATGTACGGACGAAGCGCGGGTGGGATCGTAACGCTCCCGTCCTTTTCTTGAAAGTTTTCCAGAATCGCAATCAGCGTGCGGCCGACGGCCAGCCCGGATCCATTCAACGTGTGCACGAATTCGGCTTTGCCAGTACCGGCCGCGCGGAATTTGATGTTCGCGCGCCGCGCCTGAAACGCCTCCGTGTTGCTGCAGGACGAGATTTCGCGATAGGTGTTCTGGCTCGGCAGCCACACTTCGATATCGTACGTTTTTGCCGCCGAGAATCCGAGATCGCCGGTGGCGAGCGCCACCGTGCGGTACGGCAGCTCGAGCCGCTTCAACACTTCTTCCGCATTCAGCGTCAGACGCTCCAACTCGTCGTACGACTCCTGTGGTGTCGTGAAGCCGACGAGCTCGACTTTGTCGAATTGATGCTGGCGGATCAATCCGCGCACATCCTGACCATATGATCCGGCTTCGCTTCGAAAGCATGGTGTATATGCGGTGTACCGGATCGGCAGCTCGCGCCCGTCGATGATTTCGCCGCGGTGGAGGTTCGTGAGCGGCACTTCAGCGGTCGGGACGAGATACAAATCCCACTCTCCGCCAATCTTGAAGAGATCCTGTTCGAATTTCGGCAACTGACCGGTGCCCGTCAACGCTGCGCTGTTGACCAGGAATGGCGGTTCGACTTCGCGATATCCATGCTCGCGCGTGTGCAGATCGAGCATGAAGTTGATCAGCGCGCGTGACAGGCGCGCGCCGAGGCCGCTCAACACGGTGAAGCGCGCGCCGGCGAGCTTGGTGCCGCGCTCGAAATCGATGATGCCAAGCGCCGGCCCGAGATCCCAGTGCGGTTGCGGCTGGTAGTCAAACGCCCGCGGCTCGCCGTGGCGCCGGACTTCGACGTTGTCCTCGGCGCTCTTGCCGATGGGCACGCTCGCGTGCGGCAGATTCGGCAGCACCATGGCGGCGGACGTTCGCTGATATTCAACCGAGTCTTTCTGGATGTTCAGCTGCTTGATCTGCGCGTTGCGTTGTTTGCCCGCTTCCTGAAGCGCGGTTGTGTCCTTTCCCATTCGCTTGGCGCGCGCGATCTCATCGCCCACCGCGTTCTGTTGCCGCTTCAGCGATTCGAGCTCGGGGATAATCCGGCGCCGCGCCGTCTCGAGCGTTGCGATGTCTTCGAGCGCCTTATCCGGATCGAGACCGCGATTGCGCAAACCGATCCGCACTTCTTCGACGTGATCGCGGATGTATGCAGGGTCGAGCATCCTACCTCAGCGGCCCATTGTACGTTACGATTCCGCAATGCTCACCGTACGCAAGGCAGTCTTTCCCGTCGCCGGACTCGGTACGCGATTCCTTCCAGCGACGAAAGCGCAACCGAAGGAAATGCTGCCGCTCGTCGACAAGCCGATCATCCAATACGGCGTCGAGGAAGCGGTCGCATCCGGCGCTGACAACATCATCCTCGTGACCGGCCGCGGCAAGAACGCGATCGAGGATCACTTCGATGTGTCGGTGGAGCTCGAGACGTTTCTCGAAGCGAGAGGGAAGCGCGAGCAACTCGCCGAGATTCGCAAGATCTCGAACATGATCAACTTCGCGTATGTCCGTCAGGGCGAGCCGCTGGGTCTCGGACATGCGGTGCTCGTCGCGCGGGAGCTCGTCGGCAACGAACCCTTTGCGGTCATCCTCGCGGACGATGTGATCGATGCGAACCCGCCGGCGATCAAACAATTGATCGAGGTGTTCGATCGCCTCAACGGTCCGGTGCTGGCGGTCGAGCGGGTGCCCCGCGACGAGATCTCGAGCTACGGCGTCATCGCGATCGAATCGAACGCGCGCCTGGGCGACGGGATCTATCAAGTGCGCGATCTCGTCGAGAAGCCGCCGCGCGAGGACGCCCCTTCGGATCTCGCGATCATCGGGCGCTACGTGCTCACGCCGGACATCTTTCCAGCATTGGCCGCAACGAAGAGCGACCGGACCGGCGAGATTCAGTTGACCAATGGATTGCGCGAGCTGTTGAAGAGCCGGCCGTTGTACGCGTGCGAAGTGAAAGGCGTCCGCCACGACACGGGTAACAAGCTCGGCTTCCTGAAAGCGGTCGTCTATTTCGCGCTTCGGCGGCCCGATCTCGCCGACAAGTTCTCCGATTACCTCACTTCACTGGATCTGCGGGCGCTTTCGGCGAAGCGGTAGGTTTCGCGCTCGACTCCGCCGCGCTCGTCGTCGCGGTCTTGTCGGACTTCTCGGTTTTCTCCGAGCTGTCGGTCTTCGCGCCGCCGTCGCTGGCCTTCTTGCTGTCGGCATCGGAAGCGCCCGACGCATCCTTTCTGGCGTAGTCAGTGATGTACCAGCCGCTGCCTTTGAACTGAATCGCAGGCGACGACAGCAGCTTCCGCACAGGACCGCCGCACTTCGGACACGTCTCCACCGGCGGATCCGAGAACTTTCGGATCACCTCGAACCGGTGATCGCATTCTTCGCACTGATA
>Ga0114129_10012368_pt1 | contig 12149 bp, 9 predicted proteins | sample RhiMetdeltSRZDD1_FD_80071 | JGI IMG/M metagenome (GOLD analysis project Ga0114129, IMG submission 80071) | Populus rhizosphere microbial communities from Tennessee, USA - Rhizosphere MetaG P. deltoides SRZDD1 (version 2) (version 2) | ecosystem: Host-associated > Plants > Roots > Rhizosphere >...
GGAGACGAACGTGTCGCCGCGCTCCGCGGCGGTCGCGCTGTTGTCGCCGATGCTCTCGTAGTACCAGTCGTTGCCGCGGTTGTCGGCGTTCAACTGCCAGTTGTAGCGCGTGGTGTTGTTCCCACCATTTCTGTTGAGCGGGCTATTGAGATCGGCGAGTTCCGCGGGAGTCGCATGCGCGACACCGTAGATGTTTGGATTGATCGGATGGCGATTGACGTTCGCGTCGACGTCGATCGTTGCGGCGGGGTTCTGGGCGGCTGCCGCGCGCGGACACACGACGCCCAGCATCAGCGACGCCGCAAGATACACGGCGCGCGTTCCTATCGTCCGCCTGTGGGGCATCGGGTCGACCGTCACTCGTGCGTTGACTGACGGTCGAGGCAGAATTCATGCCGCCGGCCGAATGGCGGGATCGATGGTAATTTCGGCGGATTTGCCGTCAAGGCTGGGGGCTCACAGATTTGACAGCTACAGAATTGAGCTGTCGATCACGCTCGGCCTTCGGCGTTCACGGCTCATCGAGCTCGCAGTCACCGAGCGCTTCCAGCAGGAGAGCCGGGTTCGTGACGTGACCCAGGATGAACGTGCGCGGGCCGGGCGCGCGGCGGACCAGCGTTGGACCCGGCACTTCACACACCGTCAACTTCACGCGTGACGGGCTGAATCGCGAGATCACTCTCCGGATGTTTCGCACGGCCGCTGCCGATTCCGCCGACCGCGCGTTGAGGTAGAGGATCAGCTCGACGGGTTCCGGACACCCGCTCTCGTCGCCATTGTGACGGTCGCCGCTGCAGGGCGATGACGGTGGCGTGTGTGGCCGCGCCGGGCGGTAGGAATCCGTACGCTGCCTCACGCGCTCGACGAGGTCGTCGAGATCGAATGGCTTGCGGAGAATCTCGTAGCCCGACGCGCCTGGAACGTACGGATGCGCGGTTACGATCAGGACTCGCATGCCGTCGATCAGCCCTTCCGCCTCTGCGTGCTGCAGCAGCCAGACTCCCGAGTGTCTGGGGAGCCCGTAGTCCGTGACGAGCATGTCGAAGGGCTGTTCGCGCAGCGCGCTCAGCGCACATTCCGCCGTCTCGCATCCCACGGGTGCGAAGCCGGCAAGCTCCAGGAACGTCACGACCATGTCGCGAATGTCGCGGTCGTCTTCGACGACGAGAATCGTTGGCTGCGCCAGACGTTCGGCGTCTTCCGAGAACGCCCACGTGCGGCGCGTGCGACGGGCGACAGCATCCGACGTCTTCTCCATGACCGCGCGGTTGGCTGCCGCGTACCTCCGGTCAAACACCTCAGCAAGTTCTCTGCCGCGGAGGCCGTTTCGGCTAATTGCTTGAGAATGATGCGATTGCCGATCGGGTCTGTAACTGACTTCACTCAGCAGTATCTCTGGGGCATGTAGGATTGACCTGGCGATCCCATTACCGACGCCGTTTCTGGAGCTCTTCCAGCTTCCGTTTGAGTGCCTCCAGCTTCTGTCCCGCTTCGCCAAGCTTTCCCTCCGCGGTCAGACGCTGGTAGTCCGCCAGATCGCGCGCCGCCCCGGCGATCAGGGCCTCGACGTCTGATGCGGCCTCTGAAGATCCAGTCGGCGGCTGGGGGCGCGAGGGCGCTGGCGCCAAGGCCGACGTCGGCAGGGCGCTCAGCGTGGAGGGCCGGCCACCGAACAGCGCTGCCATCGCTGACTCGAACGTCGGCCCGTATCCCAGGCGATCCTGCAGGGCGAGCACGACGAGCCGAAGCTGGGGCATCGGGCTCCGCTCGGCCTGCAAATAAATTGGTTCGGCATAGAGCAGCGCGCGTCCGATCGGAATCACGATGAGGCTGCCGCGGCGCACGTGCGACCCCTGCTGGTTCCACAACGACAGTTGACCAGAGAGCTGCGCGTCCTGATCGATTCGCGCCTCGATCTGCAGGGGGCCGTCTACGAGCTTCGTCTTTGGGAAATCGTACACGACGGTTGTGCCGTAGTGCGGTCCATCGCTGCGGCCTGCAATCCATCCGATCAGATTGTTGCGGTTCGCGGGCGTGAACGGCAGAATCTCGATGAACTCCGTCGTCTTCTCGCCGGGCAGGGTCATCAGCACGAAATTCGGCTCCATCGGTTGCGATGTCTGCTCCCGTTGCTCGTTCATCCCCACCTGGCTTGCCACACTCCACAGATCCTCGCGGTTGTAGAACACCTCCGGATTCGTCATGTGATAGAGACCGTAGATTGACGCCTGCACGGTAAGCATCTGTTCGGGATACCGCACGTGTTTGTAAAGATCCGGCCGCAGCGCTGACGCATCCTTGAAGAGGCTCGGAAAGACACGACGATACGCGGCGATGACAGGATCCGCATTGTCGAACACGTAAAACGACGCCGTGCCGTCGTAGGCGTCGATGACGGCCTTTACGCTGTTGCGCAGGTAGTTGATCGTGTCGTTCCCGAGACGGGAATGCCGCGCGTACGGATAGGTGGCCGACGTGGTGAAGCCATCCATGATCCACGACAGTCGCCCATCGTCGCCGACGACAATGTAGGGATCGTCGTCGAAGGTGAGGAACGGCGCGATGGACGCGACGCGCTCGCGGATATTGCGCCGCATCAGCAGCCGGCTCGTAGCGCTGACGTCGTCGCTGAACGGCAGCTTGGCAAGATCACCGCGGTCAAATGCGATTGCCAAACGGCGGAAGAACCCGCCGAGCACGACGCCGCCCTGGCCTTCGTACGAGGTGAGGTTGTTGCTCTCGCCCTGCGGATAGTTGAACTCCTTCTGCCGCGTGTTCACGTACACGTCGGTGTTGGTCAGCTCGCCGAAGTAAATCTCTGGACGCGTGACGCTGAGGCCCTTGACGGTGCTCTGCACCGGCATGTTGCTCAGAATGAGCGCGGGTAGTCCGTCGCTCGTGAATCCATTGACGGGATTCATCGTCACGCCGTAGCCGTGCGTGTAAATCAGTTTTTCGTTGATCCAGTTCCGGCTGCTGACCGGCAGTTTCTGGACGTTGAGCTCGCGGGTGGCGAGCATCACTTGCCGCACGGATCCGTCGATCTCGTAACGATCGATGTCGATGTCGGGAAAATCGTAATAGGTGCGGATTTCCTGAATCTGCCGAAGCGTGTCCTGCAGCGCGCGCCAGTCCCACAGCCGGATGTTGTCCAGCGTCGCCTGATTGTTCGCGAGATCGACGGCTTCAACACCGGCATCCGCAGGGAACGGATGTTGAGTCACACGATCGAGTGCGTAGGCCTGGCGCGTCAGTTCGATGTTGTGCGCGATGTACGGGCGTTCGCGCACCAGCTCGTTTGGCTTGACGATGAAGCTGTTCGTGTACCAACCGAGGACGCCGACGACGACGTAACTTGCGGCCGCCGGCACGATGGCGGCGGCCAGCCAGCGGCGGCCAGGCCGGACCATGGCGCTAACGAGGGCGATCGCCGCGCCGGCCAGCAGTGCGGCGGCGACGAATAGCAGGCCGGTGAGGGTGACGTGTGCGTCCGTGTAAGTGACGCCCGAGAAAATCGTGTGATCCTCGAAGAGATGCTCGAACCGGCCCAGATAGACACGCGCAGCGATCGTGACCAGCAACGCGGACAGGGAAACAGCCAGCCCGCGCAAGGGGGTCAACCGATCGTGGCGGCCGACGGCTCGACCGCCACTGCTGACGCCAAGGAACAGGACCGCCATCACCGTGGCCACTGCAGCGAGCAGCGTCAGCCAGCCCACGATCGACTGCCATGCCGGTAACGTGAACAGGTAGAACGTCACCGGCTTCGAAAAGATCGGATCGACGGCAATCGACTTGGCATCCGGCGCGTACCAATACAACGCGAAGATCGACCAGTCGGCCATCATGGCCGCACCCGTGATGAGCGCAATGATCCCCGCGAGACCGAATGCGATCAGTTTCAGGGCCGGCTCGACCGGCAGGGTGACCGGCCGACCGTTGATCAGAATCGCGCCACCGGCGAGCTCCCCGAGGCGCGCCGGCTTGAGTGCGAGGAACGATCCATAGAGCGCCGCGAAGGTGAGAACGGCGAACGCGGCGAAGATCGCGGCTTCGAGGTTCAGCGTTTTCCAGAAGACACCCGCGTAACCCAGCGAATCGAACCAAAGGGCGTCGACGTAGTAGGAGAGCGCAGTGCGGCCGCCGATGATGAGGGCGGCGAGGACTGCAAGAAGCAGCAAACGGCCGCGCCGGCGCACGCGGCGCTGCGGCGGCCAGTCGATTGTGTCTGCCATGGCTTTGTCGTCAGCGCACGTGCCGGCCACCGTCTACGCGAATTGTTTCGCCAGTCACGAAGTCCGTGTCGAGAAGGAACAGCACGGCCCGCACGATCGCCTGTTCGCCGCCCCACCGGCCGACCGGCGTGGCGGATTCCACTGAACGCAGCTCTTCATCCGAGGTGCCCGGTGGCGCAAGGATGGGACCCGGCGCGATCGCATTCACTAGAATCTGATCGCCAGCGAGCTCGAGCGCAAGAGCTTCCGTGAGACCGATCACCCCGCTCTTGGCGACGTAGTACGGCAGGTAGCCCGGATAGCGCGGGCGGCCGCTGGCAGCCAGCCAGTCCGAAAAGTTGATGATGCATCCTCCGCCCGCGCGGCGCATGTGCGGAACCGCCGCACGCGAGCAGAGAAATGACGCGCGCAAGTCGATGTCGAGCACGCCGTCCCAGACGCGCTCGTCCGTGTCTTCGAGCGACACCGCCTTGTAGACGGACGCCATGTTGATGAGAACATCGAGCCGACCGAGAGCGGCGGCGGCGCCGTCAACCAGTTGACGGCATTCATCGGGATTCGAAAGATCGGCCTTGACAATGTGAGCGCGGCGTCCGGCGGCAACGACGTCGGCCGCTGCGGCGTCGGCCTCGGCGCGCGAGCGATTGTAGGAGAGCGCGACGTCCATGCCACGCGCCGCCAGCTCGTGCGCGACGACCGCGCCGATTCGCTTCGCGCCGGTAAGAAGGACTCCGCGTCCGGCCAGCTCCATCGAACTACGCCTCGATCCTTCCGATTAGCACGAGGCCAAAGCGCAGCGCGCCCGCGGGCTTGCCATCACGCGTCACCGGCACCTCCACGATCAAAGCCTTGTGGCCGAGCTCCGTCGTATGAATCGTCAACGGAGCCTCGGTCGCCACGGGCGGATCGATGCTCCACACCGCGGGGTGCGATCCGCCGATCGTTTCCTTCGACAAGTCGACCGTGCCGTCGTGGCCGTGCGCGGCGGGATCCTTGTCGATCGCCGCGGGTGAGAGGAGGATGAAATCGCGGAACGGCGAAACACCCAGGTGATCTCCGTTCGCCGGTTGAATGCCGTAGCGCAGCGTGTAGACGCCAGACTTGACGATCTTGCCGCGGATGTCGCGGACGTCGCGTTCGACCTTTACCGCGCCGACCAGCGCGCCCTCATCGACATCGGTCCATGCCGCGCCAGTGCCGCCGGACTTGAGCGGAAGATCCTTCACCCACCAGAACGTCAGGCCGACGCGATTCGCGGTCGCTCGAACGCCGCCGGGTGCGAGCCGCTCGAGCACGGCTGGCGCGAGCGGTGCCGCCGGTGCATCCGAATGCGGCGTGGCAGTCAGATCGCCGGCGGCCTGAGGTATGGCGCTCGTGACGATTGCAGCGAGCAGGAGCGTGAGCATGAGTGGTGAAGTCAAAAAAAGAGGCGCCGTCCGCGGCGCCCCTTCCGACACGATGTCAGGCCGGTCGACGGATCAGCGGGTGCCGAGCGCAAAGGTTCCAACGAACGACGACTTGCGATCGGTCTGATCCCACTGCGAGCCGAGCGACGATCCGGACCAGCTCTGAGTCCTCGTCATGCCGAGATCCACGCGCGTTGTCGCCGCGAGCGGCTCGAACCACTGAAGCGCGCCGCACGCCGGATCGTGGTGCAGGTGCGCGGCGACGTCGAGCGCCGCTTCGCCCGCGTGGACTTCCACGTGATGGCCGTCTCTGGAGAAAGCGATGGGGACGGACTTCACGTCGACCACATCACGAACGACCGACGGCGCCAGCGTGCGAGCCAGGGCGATCAGCGCGTCGCGCTGCGCTGGTGTTGCCCGGCCGTCGACGCGAAGCGCGGCCTTCACGGTGCGCGGGGCCGCGCCCCCGAGCTCGTGCATGCTCAGGCTGGTGTCGGCCGCGACGACAGCGACGACCGCGAGACCGTCCACCGGCACGCCGTTCACCTGTCCCTGCTCGACGCGCCAGGCCATGATGGCTTCGCGCCCTGAGGGCTCGCCTTCGCTGCCCACGACGCAGCCGCCGGCGAAGACCTCGGCGGTTCTGGCTTCGACATAATCGCCGCTGACGGACGTCGCGGCGGCCGGTCCGCTCGCCCGGAGCCCCGCTCCGGTCATGAGGAGAACGGCTGATAACGCTATCGCTGAGTTGCGCATGATGCCTTTCCTTCTAGCTGGTTCTCGGATCTATTTTAGCCGGAAGATCCTAATGTTCGCAGCAACCCCTGTGGCCTCGGCAGGCCTCGGCCGTTACGACCCCGCCGTCCGGCCCGAATGATTTCTGCGTTTTCACGCACCAGTAGGCGGACGCCCCCAGCCAGTTCTGATCGAATGCCGACCCCTGCGGTTCCGGATCCTGTCCGACATACATCCCTTTATGCCGCAGGCGCACGCAATGCTCGGTCGTGAGAATCCGAGAGGTCAATGTTGGTTCGGCCATACATCACCACCAATTGCCTTTCAGCCCACCGGCTTTCATGATGGCCCGCTTCACGGCGGTTCGGGCGATCGGCACCTTGTACTTGTTGCCGCTCATCGGTTTTGCGCCGTTGACGGCGGCGTCCGCCGCGGCCATCGCCGTTTCTTCGGAGAGCGGCTTGCCGGCAAGCGCCTGTTCTGCAGCTTGAGAGCGCCAGGGAATCGGTGCCACCGCTCCCATCACAATCCGCGCGCCTCGAATCGTCGAGCCGTTCACGTCCAGCGCGACCGACGCCGTCGCCAGCGGCCAGTCGTGCGACTGCTTGTAGCGCACTTCGTACGTCGCGCTCTTCGCCGAGCCGGGCGCTGGAAGAATCATGTGCGTGAGCAGTTCGTTGGGCGCGAGAACCGTCTCCCCGAACAGATTGCGATCCGGCATGACGAAGTAGTCTTCCGCCTTCACGTCGCGCTCGCCGGCTGGACCCACGACTCTGAACTGCGCGCCGAGAGCGATCGCCGGCACCGCGAGACTCGACGGATGCACGATGTGGCAGGGGCCCTCGCCGAAAATCGCGTGATACTGGTTCTCCCCGTCCACCGCGAAGCAGCGCGAGCCTCCTTTCTTCAGGCAGTCGAACTCTTCGTTGCGGAAATACCAGCAGCGAGGCCGCTGATTCAGGTTGCCGCCGACGGTGCCGGCGTTCCGGATCTGGGGCGTGCCGACTTCCGCGGCCGCCTGGACGAGCGCCGGGTACATGCGCGCCGCGTCCGCGTGCTCCACGAGATCCGTGAGCGTGACGGCCGCGCCGATTCGGAGGCCGCCATCGGAGGTTCTGGCGATTGTCTTGTCGAGGTTCTTGACGTTCACCAGGCGATCCGGTTGAAGGATGTAGTCCTTCATCAACCCGAGCAGATCCATGCCGCCCGCGAGCGGCAGGAACTTGCCGCGGTCGGGACCCAGCGCCGCGATCGCGTCTTTCTCGTTGGCTGCGTTCACGTAGGCAAAGGCTTTCACGCTGTCCCTCCCGCGCGTTCCTGTTCGAGCGCCGCCAACACGGTGTCCGGCGTAATGGGCAGCTTCCTGATGCGGGCGCCGATCGCGTTCGCCACCGCGTTCGCGATTGCGGCCGCGGTGGAGATGACGGGCGGCTCGCCGAGGCCGACGACGCCGCGATCCTGATCGATCAGGGTCACATCGATCTCCGGGACGTCCGACATTCCCGGGAGCAGATACCACTCCATGTTCGGGTTGACCATGAGCGCCGTGTTGCGATCGAGAATGCGGTTCTCGAAGAGCGCGAACCCCGTCCCCATGATGATCCCGCCGTAACACTGACTCTCGGCGGTCAACTTGTCGACGATCATCCCGCAGTCCTGCACGCAGACGATCTTCTTGACGTGCGTCACACCCGTCTCGATGTCGACTTCCACGTCAGCGAACTGCACGCCGCTCGTGCCGACGCTGGCGAGCGCGGGATCGAACGCGCCGTCCGCCTGGATGGGCTGCGTCCCGAGCTGCTTGCAGGCGTCCTTCCACGTCATGACCTTCGATCGGTCCGTCCTGGACTGGATGCGGCCGTCCTTCGCGATCAACGTCGACGCCTCGACGCCCATGACGGGTGCGACCTTTGCGAAGAGCGCATCGCGCGCATTTTCGCTGGCCACGCGGACGGCGGGTGAAATGGATCCGACCGTCACGCTTCCGCCGCTGCCAGGCGCGAACGGATACGACGTGTCCCCGATCGCGGCCTTCACGCCCTCCATCGGCAGCCCCATCGTCTCCGCCGTGATCATGGTGACGAGCGTGCGCGTGCCGGTTCCGATGTCCTGCGTGGCGATTCGTGTCGTGACGCCGCCGTCGGGCAGGATCTCGCAGCTCGCGCGCGTCTGCCGATTGCCCTGTCCGCCCCAGCGGTTCGCCGCACAGCCCATCCCGCGCTTGATCGGCCCAGGCGTGCCGTCGCCGGTCGGATGACGCTTGCTCCAGCCGATCTTCTCGGCGCCGATCGGAAAGTACTTCCGCCACTGCTGATTCGGCGCATCCTCTGGCAGGTTGCGCATGCGCAGCTCCAGCGGATCGAGCCGCAGACGATCGGCCAGCTCGTCGACGACGACTTCCGTGATGAAACAGCTCTGCGGATGGCCGGGCGCGCGAAACGCGCGCTGCGGTCCGGCGTTGATGTAGACGTCGCGGTGCGATCTGCGCCGATTGGGAAAGACGTAGACCTGATACGGCAGCGGGAAGCCCGATCCCTGGCCCGCGCCGCCGGTGCCCCACGTTTCGGCGTCGAACGCGACGAACTTGCCTTGCGCATCGGCGCCAGCCCGCACCTTGGCGTACGCCGACGGTCTGTTGCCGGTGACCAGATGCTCGCTCTTGCGATCCGCCATCACCTTCACCGGCGCGTTGGCTGCCTTTGCGAGCTTGGCCGCGACCACGACCTGAAGATCGCCACCGAGCTTGCTGCCGAATCCGCCTCCCATGTAGTCGGTGACGACGTGGACGTTGGCCTGCGGAATGCCGAGCGCCTGCGCGACGCCGTCCCGCGAGGCGTTGACGCCCTGGGTGGAGACCCACGCATTCAGCTTGTCGCCGTCCCACTCGCAGATGCCACCGTGGGTCTCGAGGCTGGTGTGTGTCTGCACCTGCGTCGAGTACAGGCCCTCGACGATGTGGGCCGCCGTTTTGAGAGCCGCTTCGACGTCGCCATCCTGCTGGAGGTTCGGTTTCGCGACGTTGCCGTTCGCAAACGCGACCGGCGCATTCGGTGACATCGCCTGCTCGACGGTCGCGAGCGGCGGCAGCACTTCGTACTCGACCTTGATGCGGCGGATCGCGTCTTCGGCGATCTCCTCGGTCGTCGCGGCAACGGCTGCGACCTCCTCGCCCTGGTAATTGATCGCGGATTTTCCGGGATCGGCCGGATCGGCCAGGACAATTGCGGCACGCACCCCAGACAGGCTCTGTGCGGCGGAGAGATCGACAGACTTCACGCGTGCGCGCGCGTGCGGCGAGCCAAGGATGCGGCCGTACAACATCCCGGGCCGGACGATGTCGTAGGTGTACTTCGCCTTGCCTTGCGCTTTGTCCGGTCCATCGACGCGTTTGATCGATTTGCCGAGCAGCGCGCGCTCGGCTGGTGGAGGCCAGCTAGCCACGGTGCCCTCCATTTCTCAGTTGCGCGCCTTCGGCGCTCCCGTCCAGCGCCGCGCGCCGGACGCGGGCGCCTCCTGGATTCAGTGCAGCTTCGAGGACGCGAACGTAGGTGCCGCAGCGGCAGATGTTGCCGTCGAGCGCGCGTCTCGCCTGTTCGGGTGTAGGCTTGGGGGTCTTTTCGAGGAGGGCGACGGCGGCGGTGACGAAGCCGGGGGTGCAGAAGCCGCACATCAGCCCGTCGCGCTCGCAGAAGGCCTGCTGCACGGGGTGCAGCACCGTGCCTTGTGTAAAGCTCTCGACGGTTCTGATCTTCTTTCCCTGCGTCTCGATGGCGAGCGTCGAGCAGGCGTAGATCGTCTTGCCGTCGACGATCATCGTGCATGCGCCGCACGTTCCGCGATCGCAGACGCGCTTGACGCCTGTCAGGCTCAGGCGCGTGCGCAGCGCATCGAGCAGGGTGACGCGCGGTTCGATCTCGAGCCGATGCGTCTGTCCGTTGATGTTGAGGGAGATGGGGACCGCGCCGGGTCCGACGCCGTTGACCGTCTGCGCCTCGGCGCCCGGGGAGCGCGTCAGGACGCCCGCGGCGACGCTCCCGGCGCCTACCGTTTTCAGAAAGCTGCGTCGGCTGAATCCAGGCTCATCTTTACGTCTCGGCATGAAGGAACCTCGATGTACGCCGGATATTACTCCGTGGAGTATCCTTGCCGCCAATTGAATTGCTGATGTCGGGATTTGGTGATCCGGTGATTTGGTGATTTGGTGCTTTCGGACCCAAGCACCAAATCACCAGATCACCAACTCTCTAAATCACTAAATCGTCAGGAGTTGACCATGCTGACTCGGCGCGCCTTCATCCGTGTGGGATCCGCCGGCGCGGCGGCGCTGGCCTTCACGAACGACAGCCTCGGCCGGGCGGCGGCCGCCGCCGAGCGGGGCGCCGGGAGCACGGCCGGCGATCTTGCGTCGGACGAAACGTACTGGGGCGAGATCCAGCAGGCCTTCACCTTGGATCGGACGGTCATCAATCTGAACAACGGCGGCTGCTGCCCGAGCCCGCGCGTCGTTCACGAGGCGCTGAAGCGGTACCTCGACATCTCGAACCAGGCGCCCGTGTACCACATGTGGCAAATCCTGGAGCCCAACATCGAGACGGTTCGTCGTCGGCTGGCCGCCTCGTTCGGATGCGATCCCGAGGAGATGGCCATCACCCGGAACGCGAGCGAGGCGCTGCAGATCGCGCAGCTCGGGATCGACCTGAAAGCGGGCGACGAAGTGGTCACGACGAACCAGGACTACGGGCGCATGCTCGACACCTGGGATCAGCGCGCGCGCCGCGACGGGATTACGATCTCGAAGATCTCGTTTCCGGTTCCGCCGAAATCGATGGACGATCTGGCGGATCGCCTGCTGGCTGCGGTGACGCCGCGCACGAAAGTGCTGCACTTCTGTCACATCACGAATCTGACGGGGCAGATCTTTCCGGTCAGAAAGATCTGCGATGCGGCGCGTGCGAAGGGCATCAGGACGATCGTGGACGGCGCGCACGCGTTCGCGCACTTCCCTTACAAGGGGGCCGATCTCGGCTGCGACTACTATGGCACGAGCCTGCACAAGTGGCTGCTCGCGCCGATCGGCACGGGGTTTCTCTACGTGCGCCGCGAGAACATCGGAGGGTTGTGGCCGCTGACGCCGGCAAGCGCGACGAAAGCGAAGGACATCCGCAAATTCGAGGAGATCGGCACACATCCCGCGGCGAATCACAACGCGATCGCGGAAGCCCTGAGCTTTCACGACAGCATCGGCAGCGAGCGCAAGGCCGCGCGGCTGCGTTTTCTCCGGAATCGATGGGCCGATCGACTTCGGCCCAATTCCCGCATCCGCATTCACACCAGCATGGATCCCGCGCAGTCGTGCGCGATTGGAACCGTCCAGATCGTCGGAGTGCCGACGCCGAAAGTGGTGTCGGAGCTGTGGGACAAGCGGCGTATCATCGCCACGCCGATCGTGCACGCGGAGTATGAAGGGGTTCGCGTCACGCCCAACGTCTACACGACGCTCGAAGAGATCGATACGTTCGTGGACGCGATGGAGAAAATCAGTAAATCGGGTAACTGAGCAATCGGGTAATTGCGTAATCGGGTAATTGCGTAATCTGTCATCGCACGCGCTACCGCGCGTGCTTCCAAAGCGCAGCCGGTAGGCTGCGCAGGGAGATCACCCGATCACCCGATCACTCAATCACCCGATCACCCGATCACCCGATCACCCGATCACCCGATCACCCGATCACTCAATCACCCGATCACTCAATCACCCGATCACTCAATCACC
>Ga0114129_10012369_pt1 | contig 12149 bp, 7 predicted proteins | sample RhiMetdeltSRZDD1_FD_80071 | JGI IMG/M metagenome (GOLD analysis project Ga0114129, IMG submission 80071) | Populus rhizosphere microbial communities from Tennessee, USA - Rhizosphere MetaG P. deltoides SRZDD1 (version 2) (version 2) | ecosystem: Host-associated > Plants > Roots > Rhizosphere >...
AGGATCGATCACTACGAGATCGTCGGCTGGCTGGGCGCAGGCGGCATGGGCGTCGTATATCGCGCGCGCGATCCGCGCCTGGGCCGCGACGTGGCGATCAAGCTGATCTCCGACACCGTGGCGACAGACGCGAGCCGGATGCAGCGCTTCGAGCAGGAGGCTCGCGCGGCCGGGCAGCTGAATCATCCCAACATCGTGGCAGTCTTCGATGTCGGCCGGCACGCGGGTGCGCCGTACATCGTGTCCGAGCTTCTCGATGGTGAATCGCTGCGCAGCCGTCTGACGGGCGGCGCGCTCCCGCCGCGACGCGCCATCGACTACGCGCGCCAGATCGCGGAAGGACTCGCCGCCGCGCACGAGCGGAACATCGTCCATCGGGATGTGAAGCCCGACAACCTGTTCATCACGAAGGACGGCCGCATCAAGATTCTGGACTTCGGCATCGCCAAGTTGACGCGGCCGAGCGACGACGGGGCGCGCCACACCGGTCTTCCGACGGAAACGGAAGTGGGTGTGGTCGTGGGCACCGCGAGCTACATGTCGCCGGAGCAGGTGCGTGGCGAAGCTGTCGACCCGCGGTCCGACATTTTCAGCTTCGGCGCGGTCTTCTACGAGATGCTTTCAGGTCACGCTGCGTTCACGCGCGACACCGCGCCCGAAACGATGGCTGCCATCTTGAAGGAGGAGCCGTCGGCGCTCCGCGCGCCTGACGTGTCGCCGTCGCTTGGGCGCATCGTGTCACGGTGTCTCGAAAAAGCGCGCGAGATGCGATTTCAATCGGCGCGCGATCTGGCCTTCGGTCTCGAAATGCTGTCGGACACCGCTGCGACTGCGGTGCCGGCGGTTGCACCACGACCAAGACGGTGGCGCGCTGCACTCGCCCCGGCGATTGTCGCGCTGAGCCTGATGGTCGCGCTCGCGAGCTGGCTGGCCCGCGACCGAGCGGCGCCATCCATCGACAACCTGCTGGCCAAGGCGACGTTCACACCGTTCACCAACTTCGAAGGCAGCGAACTGGACGCGGCAATCTCTCCCGACGGACGATTCGTCGCCTTTCTGTCGGACCGCAATGGTCCGTTCCATGTCTGGTTGAAACAGATAGGGGCCGGCGACTTCCTCGACCTCACGCCGGGCGAAGTGGATCAGCGGGATCTGGGCCCCAACAGAAGCGTCGGGTTTTCGGCGGACGGATCGGAGATCTGGGGGCACGGCGGCAATCGCCTGCGGCTGCGGCCGCTCACTGGAGGCTCGCCTCGCGCATTTCTGAACGAGCACGCCGTGAACGTGACCTGGTCGCCGGACGGCACGCAGCTGGTGTACTTCACGTTCGACGATGGCGACCCCATGTTTGTCGCGGATCGCACTGGCGGCAACGCCCGTCAGCTCCTCATAAGCAAGAAGGGGGATCACAACCACTATCCGGCGTGGTCGCCAGACGGCAAATGGATCTACTACACACATGCTATCCAGTCCGTTCATGAGTTCGACATCTGGCGCATTCCCTCGTCTGGTGGCGCGCCGGAACGCCTCACCGAACAGCGCAGCGACAAGCGCTATCTGACGCCGATCGACGCCGGAACCGTGCTGTTCGTGGCGCCCGACCTGGACCGGTCGGGACCGTGGCTCTGGGCGCTCGATGTGAAGCGGCGCGTCACTCATCGTGTGAGTGTCGGCTTGGAGCGGTACCTGTCCGTCGCCGCCACCGCCGATGGCCGCCGGCTGGTCGCCTCGGTCGCGAACCCGACGGCCGCCTTGTGGAGCGCGCCGATTCTCGATCGCCCGGTCGAAGAGCGCGACATCGCGCCGTACGAGACGGCCACCGCTCGCGCCCTGGCGCCCCGATTTGGAAAGGACTCGCTGTTCTTTCTGTCGTCCAGCGGACCCGGAGACGGATTGTGGCGCGTTCAGAACGGAAAGGCCGTCGAGATCTGGAAAGGATCGGACGAGCCGCTGACCGAGTCCCCCGCCGTTTCGCTGCTCACAGACCGGGTGGCCGTCGTGATGAGGCGACTGAACAAGCTGCAGCTCACTCTGGTGTCCGCTGATGGCGCCGATCATCAATCGTTGGCCGAAAGCCTCGATGTCCGTGGCGCGTCCGCGTGGTCGCCGGACGCCAACTGGATTGCCACCGGAGGCTCCGATCCGCAAGGCTCGGGGCTCTTCAAGATCCCGGTGGCTGGCGGCGCGCCTGTCCGACTCGTGACGGGCCCGGCGTACAATCCTGCCTGGTCACCAGACGGAAGCCTGATCGTGTACGAGGGTCAGCAGACCGCCAGTGCGCCGCTGCTCGCTGTGCGCGCCGACGGGAGTCCGACGACGCTTCCGCCCGTTCGCGTCCCGTCCGGCGGAGGCGGTCGCTCGCGCTTTCTTCCGAGCGGCAAGGGGCTCGTCTACCTGCAGAACAGAGGCGACGCCCCGAATTTCTGGCTGCTCGACCTGGCCACCAATGAGACTCGCCAGATCACGCGGCTGTCGAACCCCGCGACCATCAACGCCTTCGACATCACTCCGGACGGCAGCCACATCGTCTTCGATCGGGTCCGCGAGAATGCCGACATCCGTCTGATCGATCTGCCGAAGTGATGTCGACGGACACGCGCCCCCGCCATGATCCCTGACGCCGTGCCCGGGCCAACGGGCGTGGAGAGCCGACGTCAGTCAGCGGGCAAGAAGTAGTGTTTTGAAATCCAATGGGCGACTTTATTGCTCATCACGATGCCGTGAACGACGGATGTCCGATAGTGCATACCGCCGTAGACCCGCCCGTCGATCACTTCCTTGAGTGCGTCTTGCGTGCGTTGGAACGTGTGGGTGACCCCGCTGCCAGTAGTACATGAATGGCCGGGCAGACATAGGTCTGCGCGAAGAAGCGGGACGCAAAATCGACCGCTGAGGGAGACCCGCCTCGGGCCGCCATACGATGATGACGGTTTTTGCAATCCCGCTCCAATAGCTGACAGGCTCCTGTCCTTGGGCCGCCCTTGGCAGTGCGACGGCCGCGGTCACGACAAGCGCGATTTTGACGATCGTCGGACCCCGAGTGCCGCACATCGTGTGGTATCGCGTCTCATATCGCACATCGTTTCAAGGTTGAAGAGGGTCCTTATCTTCCCAGGTTTAGCCTCACGCTGGCCATCGCACGCCGAGGATCGACGAACGCGGTGGGCCGACCGAAATTCGGACTGAAGAAATTATCGGTCGCCAGTCCTTCCCCAGCGTTGTCATTGAGCGCGTTCAGCACGTCGAGAAGCAGTTCGATGCGCCCGGCGCCGCCAACGGCGAACGCCCTCGACACGCGCAGATCGAGCAGCGACTGCGACGACAGCCGGCGCGAGCCGCGTGGCTCGAGCAGCAGGCGCGTGTCGCCCTGCGGCAGAACGACCTGCGTCGTCGCCGCCCACGGCTTGCCGCTGAACCGCTGCAGGTCGGCGGCGAACACGAAGCCGGTTCGTAGAATGTCGACGCTGCCCATCGCACGAAACACGTGCGGGCGATCGTTTGGCAGCAGGCCGCGCGCGTTGGTGAGGTCGTTGGGATCGCGCCCGAACGTCAGATTGCCCGGCGGGCCTACGGTGCTTACCTGTGGTCCCGCGGCCGTTGCGCCGCTGGAGGGCTGCAGCCCGGAGGCCCTCGAGTACGTGTAGGAGCCAAACGCCTGCCAGCCGTGGGCCCGGCGCTTTTCGGCGACCATCACCAGGCCGTTGTACGTCAGCGAGTAGCCGTCGGGATTCGTCAGGAGGAAGCGGCGGGCCGAAGTGGGAGTCACCGCCGTATCGAGCACGAACACCGGCACGCTGCGGCCGTCCGGCAGCGTCCGCGTCTCCGGACGATACTGACCGGCAGTATCGGTCCATCCAATGAAGTTCGCGCCGTCCTTGCGCACGTACGCGACGGCGACCGCCAGCCGCCGGCCGACTTCGCGATCGACTCCGACCGAGAGCTCGTCGGTGCGCGGCGCGCGCGTGTCGGAATCGATCCGCAGGTTGATCCGGGAATCGACCACCGAGACGACCTGCGTGTACCCACCGGTCGCGGCAACAAATGCGTTGGTCCGAATCGGCGTCACAGCGGGGTGGAACAAGCCGATCTCACCGGTCAGCACACCCTGGCTGAATCGACCATAGCTCGCGCGCAGGATCGTCCGGCCGTCGGCAGTGAGCTTCGTGGTGACGCCCAGTCGAGGGGACACGATGTTCCAGGTGTACAGAGTTCCCAATCCGGGAACGATCGTGTCGGTCTCGTGTGCTTGCGCATCGAGCGCGTGCAGATCCTGGCTGATGGCGCGGGCGTTGTCGAACCGTACTCCCGCATTGATCGTCAGCCGGCTCCCAACCGAAATTGTGTCGCTCGCGAACGCGGAGGCTGTGACAGACACACCGCCTTCATGCGAGGGGGCACGTGAAATGGACTGGAACGGATTCGCTCCGTCGTCGACGTATCTCATACCGGTGAGAGTGAGCGAAGGGACGTGATGTTCGCCGCGCTCGACTTGCGCGCCGATTTTCCACTGGTGATCGGCGCCAAGCTGCCCCGGCCGGTAATGGCTGAGCGTGGCCTTCGTGGTGGTCCGCATAATCGTGAGAAAGGCGAGCTGGGGCGGAGCGCCGCTTGTGACGCCCGTCGCGCGATTGAAGCGGCTGGGTATCGTCGGATCGCCCGTGCTCGGTTCCTCGTCGCGGGAATAGACGAACCGCCCGACGCGCACATCCCACAGCGTATTGGGCGACATCGTGTGTGTCAGGTGGCCGAAGGTCATGGCGGGCACCGATCCGGTCGGGCGCGCGATCGCTTCGAACGGCGTCACGATCGTCGGGGGATCGGGGTTGAGCCAGAACTCGTCGTGAATGCTCTGATCCAGCTGCCACGACGGGGCGAGTCGCCATGTGAGCTTCGCAAAGATCTTGTCCTGTTCGTAGGTTCTCGGCCGCGACGGGTCGGTGCCGGGCTGGTTGTCGTAGTCGCGCAGGTACTGATAGCCCCCGAAGAACCAGAGCCTCTCCGGACGAACAGGCCCGCCAAGGTTTGTCGTCAGGTCGCGGTATCTCGCGCGCGCGTATCCGGTCTGGCCTCCTGCGCCCGACGCCACCGGGAGAACGACCGGCTGACTCGTGAGGCCGGCCATTTGCGCGTGGTATGACGCGTCATACAACAAGCGCTCGCTCCCCTGCCGCGTGATGATGTTGATGATCGCGCCCTGCGCGTTTCCGAACTCGGCGGACGCGCCCACCGTCTGGATCTGGACCTCTTGAATGAAGTCGACACCAGGCTCGGCTCGTGCTACGCCGTTGCACGGGCAGGTGAAGTTCGTCCCGTCGAAGAGAAACTGATTCTCGTTCGTGCCGGAGCCGAACGCGGACACCGTCGTGGTCGTGCCACTCGAAGGTGAGGTGGGCGAGATGCCTGGCGTGGCTCTGATCGCGTCGAACATGCTCGACCGCCGCGTCGGAATCGCCTGGAGATCCTCGGGACCAAATCGCGTGCCGAACCCGGGGTTGCGCGCCTCAATCCGCGACCCCGCTCCCTCGACGACAACTGATTCGGCCAGGCCCGCGATGTTCAGGATGGCCGTTCTCTCGATGGTGGCGCCGGCGCCAATGGTGATGCCATCTTCGTGATAGCTGGCAAACCCGTCCAGCTCGATGTCGAGCGTGTACGGTCCTGGAGACAGCCTCGGGAATCGCAGCTGGCCTTTGTCGTCCGTCGTCATCGTCGTCGGACCGCCAATCAGCGCCGGAGAACTGATTCGAACGAGGGCGCCTGGCAGTACGCCCCCCTGTGCGTCCTTGACGGTGCCGATAATCGCGCCCGTCAGCCCCTGAGCGGCGCCCGCTCGCGGAAACAGGATGCAGGCGGCAGAAATCAACAGGACAGAGGTTCGGTTGAGCATATTTGGCTCGAGCCTAACAAGTGCACGTTCGGCGGTCTGTTCAAACTTGCACAGCCACGCGAGCCAAGTCCTATGGGACATGCAAGTAATCTGCAGGATTTTTCCAGGCGACGCGCGACGCGCGGTAGGCGCTAAGATGGGCGTTGAGGAAACACCGATGACGCCGATCACCGGAATTGCCAGACAGTTTTTCGAGGCCTGCGAAGCAGGAAAGGGATGGGACAGCTGCAAGGCCTATTGCCACGCCAACGCGACGTTTTCGGCGCAGGCGGAACCGCTCGCGGACGTCAAAACGCTTCAGCAGTACGCGGACTGGATGAAGGGGATCATCGCGATCATGCCCGATGCCCGGTACGAGCTGAAGTCGTTTGCGACCGACGACGATCGCAGGAACGTCTCCGCCTACGGCGTCTTTCACGCGACACACACCGGGCATGGCGGTCCGCTGCCGCCGACCGGCAAGCGCGTGAGCACGGACTACGTCTACGTGATGGAGTTCGACGGCGACAAAATCAAGCACATGACGAAAATCTGGCATGCCGGGTGGGCGATGAAGGAGTTAGGCTGGGTCTGATCAAACGAGGTGTTTATGAAGGTCTCGCGACGCGATCTCCTCGCCGGCGCCGCTGGCGCAGTCGCGCTCGGAAAAACCGCCGCGCTGCAGAGCGGCCAGCCGCCCGCCGACCCGACCAAGGTGCGCGGCAAGCCGAGCCGTGCGCTCGGTCAGAGGGCGCCGACCGAAAAGCCTCAGCGCCAGCCTCGCGGCGTCACGTCGTCCGGCACACCGCATCAGGATCTCTACGGTACGATCACGCCAGCCGATCTGCACTTCGAGCGGCACCACGGCGGCGTGCCCGAGATCGATCCGAAGACGTACTCGCTGCTGATCCACGGGATGGTCGCGCGACCGACCGTGTTCACGCTCGCCGATCTGAAACGCTTTCCTGCCGTCAGCCGTGTCCACTTCCTCGAGTGCTCGGGGAATTTCGGCGGCCGAGGGACAACAACCGAGCTGACGCCGCAACAGATCGCCGGCCTGACGAGCACGAGCGAATGGACGGGCGTCGCGCTGTCCACGCTCTTCCGCGAAGTCGGCGCGAGCCCCAAGGCGAAGTGGTTCCTCGCCGAAGGGCAGGACGCGGCGGTGCTCACGCGCAGCATCCCGATGTCGAAAGCGTACGACGATGCGATGGTCACGTACGGACAGAATGGCGAAGCGATCCGTCCGGAACAAGGCTATCCGGCGCGCTTGTTCCTCCCCGGATGGGAGGGCAACGCCAGCGTGAAATGGCTGCGGCGCATCGAGCTGTCCGATCATCCGTTCATGACGCGCGAGGAAACGTCAAAGTACACGGATCCGATGGCCGACGGCACGGCGCGGATCTTCAGCTTCCTCATGGATGCGCGTTCGCTCATCACCTATCCCGCATATCCCGTAACGCTCACCCGGGGCTGGGTCGAGATCAACGGCATCGCGTGGACGGGATCGGGGAAAATTCGCCGCGTCGACGTCAGCACTGATGGCGGCGTCACGTGGACGCCCGCGAAACTCCAGGAGCCGGTACTCTCGAAGGCGCACACGCGCTTCCGCTATCTGTGGAACTGGACCGGCGGCGAAGCCGTCATCATGAGCCGTGCGGTCGACGAGACCGGCTATGTCCAGCCGACGAAGGAGAAGCTGATCGCGTCACGGGGCGTGAGCAGCGTCGGCTATCACACCAACCCGATCACCGGGTGGCGCGTGCGAGGCGACGGCACGGTCATCTATCACGCGGATCCGTGGACCACCACATGACTCGCATGCCTTGGCTAGTCGTCATCTGTGTGGCCGGTGCGATGGTCGCGACGCTCGGCCGCGCGACGACGCCGCTCGTCGCCCAGACGCCGGCGCCCGCGACGAAAAAGGCGCCGGCTGCGCTCGCGCCCGCGAAAGCGCCCGCAACGTTCGGCATCGGACGGCCGGCCACGAGCGCGGACATCGCGGCGGTGGACATCGACATCGGACCCGACGGCACCGGACTGCCGCCCGGCCGCGGGACCGCCGCCAACGGCGCTCCGATCTATGCCGCGCGCTGCGCAGGGTGTCACGGCAAAACCGGCAAGGAGGGACCGAACGACATCCTCGTCGGTCGCTTGCCGGGCGACGCGTTTCCCTTCGCGCGCGATCCGCGCGCGCCAAAGACCATCGGCAGCTACTGGCCGTACGCGACGACGGTCTTCGATTACATCCGTCGGGCGATGCCACCCGACGCGCCGGGATCGCTGAAGGACGAAGAGGTCTACGGCCTCGTCGCGTACCTGCTGGCGGCGAACGAGTTGATTTCACAAGACGCGGTCATCGATGCCGCGTCATTGCCAAAGGTCAAGATGCCGGCGCGCGAGCACTTCGTCCCTGACACGCGAGGACGAGCCAAACCAGCAGCTGGACCGAACCGTCGATAAACGATCAGAACCCGACCAAAAACTGGCGCGGCATTCCTCTTGCGAGCTCACAGTCGGGAGGAATCATGAACGCAGTGACGCGCTCTACGGTCGGGCTGGTGTTGGTCGGGGCGTTGGCCACTCCCGTCGTCTTCGCTGAAGGACCGAAACACAGTCCAGTGCACGAGGCTGCGGTTCGCAAATGCACCGCGGACTACGAAGCAGCGGCGGCCGCGGCGCACGCCCCGAATGGACCGAAGGGGAACGCGCGAAAGCACGCCATGCATGCGGCGGCTGAAGCAAAGAAAGCCTGTATCGCGCGCGCGCCGAAATAGACTGACAAGCAGGGACGGAGGTCGCTGGCGGGGACGGGGGTTGCCGGCGGGGACGGAGGTTACTGACGCGCCAACGCCAACTCGAGCGCGGACGCCAGGACGTCGGCGTCCTCGATGCTGAACGGCATCGGCGGGCGGATCTTCAGCACGCTGTGACAGGGACCGTCGGTCCCTATCAGAATCCCCTCCTCACGCAGCCGGTTGGCGATATCCGACGCCTCGGCCGCGGCCGGCTCGAGCGTCTCGCGATCGCGCACCAGCTCCACGCCGATGAACAGTCCCGAGCCGCGCACGTCGCCCACGAGCGGGCTTCGATCGACCAGCGGGCGTAGACGCCCGAGCAGGCATTCGCCGACCTCCTGCGCGTGCGCCTGCAGCCGCTCGTCCTCCACAACCTCGAGGACGGTCAGCCCGACGGCGCACGACACAGTGCTGCCGCCGAACGTGCTGAAGAACTCCATCCCATTGTCGAACGACGCGGCAATCTCAGGCGTCGTGACCACCGCGCCGATTGGATAGCCGTTGCCGATCGGCTTGCCGAGCACGACGATGTCTGGGATCACACCTTGCTCCTCGAAGGCGTAGAAGTGCGTGCCGATGCGCCCGTAGCCGGTCTGCACTTCGTCGGCGATGCAGACGCCGCCCGCCCCGCGCACGTGTCCGTAAACCGCCGCGAGATAGCCGGGCGGAAACGTGATCTGTCCGCCGACGCTCGGGCAGCTTTCCGCGATGAACCCGCAGACACCCGCGCCGCCAGCGCGGAGCTGATCGATCGATGTTGCGACTGCGTCCGCATAGGTCGCGCCGGCGTCGGCTTCCGCCTCCGCCGCTTCGCGGCTTCGGCGGGACAAGGACGCCGCGGGGGGACGGAGGTGAGCATCGGGGACGGAGGTCGGCGCAGGAAGCGTGCCATCGGGGACGGAAGTGGCCGGGGGGGACGGAGGTGACGGCCACCGGTACACGTCAGGGATCGGCACTACGTGCACCCACGGCGGCTTGCCGGTCCCTCCTGGTCCGTTGAACTTGTACGGGCTGATGTCGATCAGCGTCGTTGTGTTTCCGTGGTACGCCGCGTCGAGCACGATGAGGTCGCGGTGTCCGGTGTGCGCGCGCGCCAGGCGAAGCGCCAGTTCGTTGGCTTCGCTACCGGAGTTCACGAAGTAGCAGATCCGCAGCGGCTCCGGCAACGTCGACGCCAACCGCTCCGCATAGCGAGCAAGATGATCGTCGAGATACCGCGTGTTCGTGTTGAGCGCGCGCAGCTGCCGCTCCGCGGCTTCGACGACGCGAGGGTGACAGTGACCGACGTGTGGAACGTTGTTGTACGCGTCGATGTAGCGGCGACCGGTTTCGTCGAAGAGGTACTGCATCGAGCCGCGGACCAGTTGCAGCGGCCGCCGATAGCCGACGCTGACATTGCCACCGACGAACCGCCGGCGCGCCGCGAGAATCTCATCGTTCGTCACCGATTCACCTCGTCGGGCGGACCCATGTGTCCGGGCTGCGTGCGCCTGTCGAGCAGGTCGGCCAGCACCGGCAGCGTGCGTTGAATAGGCCCCTGGCTGACGGCAAGATAGTCGTCGCCGGATCGCTGCTCCTGCTGCCAGGCGGCGATGCATGCGCTCATACAGAGACGGAGGCAGGCGAGGGGGAAGACGGCGGCATGCTCTTCCTCTCGTAACGCGTACTCCGCGTGATAGCCGCGCACCACGGCGTCGGCAACCGCAAGAGGATCGACCGCGTCGAGCATGGCGTACGCCACGGCAACCGCGGGATCGGCAACCGTCCAGCTGCGCACCATGTCGCCGAAGTCGATGATCCCCACGACTTCGGGAGTCGAGAGTCGGTCGTCTGGAGTCGGGAGTCCAGCGTCAGGAGTCGAGAGTCGCGGGTCGGCATTGCCGACGAGGACGTTCCAGTCGTTCGCGTCGTGGTGCACAGCGGACCGGCGAAATGACGACTCGTGCGTCTCGATCGCCTGAAACGCGGCCTGACTGATTCGCTCGATGAGGCGCCGCTCGCGAACGTCGCGAACGCGCGGCAGATGGTCACGGACGACGGCGCCGGCGCGCGCGAGGTCCCAGTGAAAGTCGCGATGAATCGCGGGGTGATCGAAATCCGCGAGCGCCGCATCGAGCCGGCCGACCACCGTCCCGAGACTCTCGTACAACACGGGCGGGCGTACCGAGACCTCGGCGAGCGGAATGCCAGCAAGATACGTCACGAGGCGGACGAAGTGCGCGCTGCCCGGCACGACGGCGATCGTCTCGCCCGAGATCGTCGGGAGCGCCAGCGGGCAGATCGCCATGCGACCTGTCCCGCCAAAGCGCCGCAGGCGCGTCGGCGGATCGGCAACGTGTGCCATCGCGGCGTTCTGGGCCTCGAGCATCCCACGATCTTCGGTCGCGTTCGCGATCTTGAGCACGTAGCGAGCACGCTCCAGTCCCCCAGTCCCCGCTGTCGATACCAAGAGGAAGTTCTGATCGCGCTCGCTGGGCAGCGGCGCGGCGACGGCTTCCAGTCCGTACAGCTCGCGCGCGAGGCGCACGGCGTCCGCAACCGAAAGCCTCGGCGCCCGCTGGAGCAGCGACATAGCTGGATTATGACAGCGCCCCGCCATCTGGCCCGGATGCATCATGTCAATTTCGCGTTGGTGATCGGCGATATGGTGCGATAGGGTAGCGCTGTCGTCGCGACCGTTCGTAGTTCTCGTCGAAAGGAAGGGCACGATGGGAAGCCACGAGACGACGGTGAGCCGAACGATCGGCTTGATGATCCTCCTGCTTTGTCTTTCGCCTGCGAAACCGGCGGCGGCTCAGGGTGGTGATGGGAGCCTCCGCGGAACCGTCAGAGATAGCCAGGGCGGGGCGCTCCCTGGCGTCACGGTGACGGCCACCAGCGCGATGATGTTGAGCCCGAGCGTCACCGTCACGGACGGCTCCGGCAATTACCGGTTGATCAACCTGCCACCCGGCACCTTCAAGGTGACGGCGGAATTGGCCGGATTCTCACAGTTCCAGCGGGACGGCATTCTGCTGCGCGCGGCCAGCAACTTCCAGGTGGATATCACGATGGAGATTGGCGCGGTGTCCGAGACGGTCACCGTCTCGGGCGACCCGCCCATGCTCGAAGTGTCCAAACCCGGCGGCGTGCTGACGATCGACGCGGACTTCCAGAAGGAGGCGCCCGTCGTCGAAGGCAAGTTCTGGAGCGACTTCCTCATGCTGACGCCGGGCGTGATCTCGCGTCCGCACAACGACGCGAGCGGCCGTCAAAACTACTTCGGGAACGCGGTCGAGCATCGGGACGCTGTCACCCTGATGGAAGGGCTGTACGCGGGCAACTACAACGACTTCAACATCAACCGCACGGGCCTGAGCTCCGAGGCGATTCAGGACACGGAAGTGAAGACCGGTGGTGTCGATGCGGCTTCGCCGATGGGCTACGGTCTCGTGATCAACATGGTCAGCAAGAGCGGGGGGAATCAATTTCACGGCACCGGCGTG
>Ga0114129_10012370_pt1 | contig 12149 bp, 9 predicted proteins | sample RhiMetdeltSRZDD1_FD_80071 | JGI IMG/M metagenome (GOLD analysis project Ga0114129, IMG submission 80071) | Populus rhizosphere microbial communities from Tennessee, USA - Rhizosphere MetaG P. deltoides SRZDD1 (version 2) (version 2) | ecosystem: Host-associated > Plants > Roots > Rhizosphere >...
GTTTGAAAAAGAAGTGGCGAGCCGCCGGGCGGAAAAGTAAATGGTTCGAAGCTGAACATACTCCGCAGCTCGAGCGTGCCGTTTCCCACGCGTCGCAAGGCGGTTGGCATAAACCAGTTCTGCGACTCTAGTTTTGTCACGCCACGCGGTCCGCCCTGCGCATTTACTCCAACAATCACGTTGTAATGAAACATCACTAACCAGTCGCCGGCAGTTTTGTGCAGCATATTCATCTGCGTCGACGCCGGTTGCCATGAAGTCCCGGATCCCATCTTGCCCATGGGAATTAAGTTGGCCGCGTTCGATCCGACTTGAATAGCCATCCGATCGCCATCCATGACCATCAACGAGCCCATATCTGACGTTTCTGTTTCCGCCGGCGACATTTCCTCATTTTTCTGGCGTTTCGGTTCGGCTGAAGGAGTGGGTTCGGCGGCAGGAGTTTGCGCCGCCGGTCCAGGAGTTGGCTTCGTCTTTGGCGTAGGCTTGGCGGGCATCGTGTGTCCCTCGTGTTGGGCAATGCCTGGTGAGACACCTGCCAGGGAGAGCAACACAAGCGCCGACACTCGCACCAAGTTTGATACTGATCTTGTTTTTTTCATTACAGCTTCCCGTTCAAGGAGCGCGAGTGAATTGCTGCGCAGCCTTTGAGACACTCGCGCTCCCACCCTACTTGTCTATGCTTGTTTCTGCTTGTTCTTCATGTTGCAGGAATCATCGTTACAGCAGCAGCATCCGCCTTTTGTTGGATTCTGCTTCGACTCGTGCTTCGAGTGATCTGACATCGAACATGAATCACCCTTGCAGCAACACGACTCCATCGCACAGCAACTTTCCGTCTTTTTTGGTTGGTCAGCCGGCTTGGTAGTCTGCGCACCAACCGTCGCAAAGGCTGCTGTCAATGCGAGCATAAGCCCCAAGGCAAAGCCTCTGATGTTTTTCATTTGGTCCTCCTAATCTAGAAATTCATTGCCTGATATCAGTGAACACACTGATACCTATTCTGTGGAACAGAAGGCAGCAAAGAGATCTTTAGATCAGGAAAACACAACAGCGCAGGTAGGTATGGCCACGATTAGGCAACCGCAGCGGAGGGGATAGTCGAGCTACTTGCTCCAGAGAAGTCTGTTGGCCAGGATTCGAAACCGCGAGCACTGCCGAGGTATTCGTGTCACGACCGTGGGCTTTCACAACCACAGCCGCCCTGCTTACAGCCAAGGGACAGTTGATTGGGCTGGACGAAGATCCTCCCGAATTTATCAGTGGCTCGTTTGAGTGATTACTTTGCGAGGCTTTGGGAGCGCGTGCTTCATCACTGCTCTTGTGGCAGCAGTCGTGAGATTTGTTCGATGAACAAGCGTGGCCTGAAGCAACAATTATTGAACTGGTCTTTGAATGAGGGTTTGAGTTAGTCTTCAGATTTGCCGCTGCTGCCGCCATGCTCTCACAACCGAGCATACAGCCAGCGCCTGCAATCCAAAGACTCAACACCGGCGCCAAGACAAATCTTACGACCCTTAATGACGAAAGGACGTTCATCTGGGTTGACAGTTTAACCCCCTGCCAGTGTCACTGTCGAGCCAATGCCAAAATCGTAGTAAGCTCATTTGGTTAAGGCTGTCACCTTCTCAGTGTCCTCCGTGCCTCAGTGGTGAATTTGATTCCTGCATTTAACCACCACTGAGGCACGGAGGACACTGAGAAATACAAATTAGGACAACACCACGAATCCCAAACAGCTTCGCGAATGTGATCTTTCTGTGACGGTTATCAATCGATTTGGTACGAGTCTGGTCTCGGCAGTCAGGTTTGGCTAGACTGATCGCGTTAAGATCTGAACATAACTTGTAGCGAATCAGAGGAATTAACATGGGAATTGATAAATCTAAGATTAAAACTCAAGACGAGATTGACGAGCCGGCTCCCATCGATCAGGTAGAAGAGCGAGTCGAAGCTAAGATGAAAGTGATTGAAGGGGAAGCGAAAGAACACGTGGCTCATGGGCTGCAAGATGAGGAACTCGAACGCGAAGCCCAACGCCTTAAACGAGAGGGGGAAAGGGATCTGAACGCGGCGAACGAAGCGAGCAAAGACGCATCTTAAAGGTTCAGCCGGTTCAGCCCTTTAACGCATCTTCAATTGCCTGCCTTATCTGTGGTGGTGTTGACTGGTAGTTGAAGCCAATAAAACGCTTCAAGACGCGACCGTCACGAGAAATCACGAAACTCTGGGGGATTGCATCGCGTCCCTGCATGAGGGCTATCGACACCGCCGGAGGAGACCAGCCCACCCGGTAATCCATCTCAAATTCCTGTACAAACCGTCGTACTCCCTCTGCCGAAGCTTCGGGATTTTCAGTTGACAGGCCAACTACTTCCACACCCTTTTCGCGATACTCTTTATAAACCTTCACCAGTTCCGGAATTTCCATCCGGCAGGGTCCACACCAGGTGGCCCACAGATTGAGGAGCACAACCTTTCCTGAATAATCAGACAGTTTTATAGGCGTGCCCGTGACGGCTTTCATCTCTGCGTCGCGCACCGCGGGCGGCAACATGCTCGGGGAATTCGTTGCAACCTTTGGGGCCGCCGGTTCCCTCGGAGCGGTGACACTCTCGTTGGAGTTACAACTCGACGCGCCGACCAGCGCCACGATTGATAAGACCAGGGCGGTGAGAGCCAGACGAGCAGGAGTAAAGAAGTTTTTCGGTGTCTGAGATTGTAGCCTTGCCTTAGATGACATCTATTTTCTTCCTAATCAATGTTTCCAAATCTAAACGATTCCAAAATCACCGGCATCTCACCCTTTTGACCCACGTCTTGGACTCCTGTTAATTCGGGCGCTAACGAAGTGGCGAGCATGATTAGCGTCGCTCCGGCCGTTTCACCCTGTACGCCGGTAGGGAGAAAAACCACGCGACCCCACACCTGAATATCGCCTTTTTCAGTGCCCGTGGACAAGCTGACGAACCGAAATTCGTAAGCGTCACGTGAATTAATTTTCGTTGGACCTTCTGAGACCTTGCGATATTGCGGAAAACTATTAGCCAAATTGGCGCTCAACTTCTCGACTAATACCGGAAATGTTTCTTTGTCAGTCTCAAAAGTGCCTCCGCTGGTATACCAGCCGACTGCAAAATTCTCCTGCGTAAAATCCGGCGGCAATCTTCGCTCGACTTTGACAAAGTTGCTCCCGCCGGAAGCGGCATCCTTGGGATCGGTCTCCCAGGATTTCGGATAGTAAAAAGAAAAGGGAACATAGTGCTCAGCTAACTTACCATCCAACTTCTCTTTCGAGTTTTCGAACTTCACTAGATCGGCGGAAGGTACGAACGGCGCTTCCGCCTCAGTCTTAGTACCCGCCGGAGTGTTTGTGTGCTCGGCTGCGCTATTCGGTGTTGTTTCTACAACCGGCGGATTGTCATGAGCAACAACAGCGGGCCGGTCGTGGAGCTCTGCGAGTCGCGGCTTGACGACAAAGAAGAAGATCGCAATTACACCGCATATTCCCAATAAAAAAACGACAGCCAGCGCGCCGATAATCAAAGGCAGCTTTGACTTCTTTTTCGGCTGTGGATGATGAGTAGTCACACCAATAGGCGGTTCAGGTGGGCGTTGCGGTTGTGGCACAGCAGGGGCGAGGTTCGAAGCCGTAGGCGAGCCAGTTGGCCCAGTCGGTCGCGGAAATACGGCAGTCGGGGCATTGGGCTGAATCGCGATGGTTTCACTCATGTCGGGAAGCTCGCGACTGGTGGCCTTGTCGTAAGGCGGTTGTTGCGGTTGTTGAGGTTGTTGCGCGCGCAGCTCGGCAGATGTAGCCCGCACAGTAACGTTAGGATCGAAAGTGGGATCGGTGATCAGCAGGCCGCCATCGACGGTACAAAACTTCTGGGTCTCCTCTGGAAAAGTGCGATTGCACTTTGGGCAACGCTTCATGAAAGAACCTTTCTCTCTATTCGTTCAAATGTCCGACAAACTTCAGTTTGTCGTGACAATTCGACAAGCTAAAGCTTATCGGACATTACGGCATCAACGTGAACGCGCTCTCGAAAGTTTCTGCTCTAACTCTTTGTTACCCGGATCGAGTTCCAGCGCTCGTTGGTAAGCCCTCACCGCATTCGCTCTTTCGCTCGCCTTCAGATAACCATCGCCGACGCCCTGGAAGCCGAATGCGCCGGCAAGTTGTTTGCGGTCACCGGCAGGAGCCAAACTCGCCGCACGTTCGTATGCTTTTTCTGCATCGGCATAACGATCAAGCGCGAGGTAGGTTCGACCAAGCAGATTGAATGGCTCAAAAGCCTGAGAACTGACCTCCGTTGCGGTTTTAAGATAAGGCTCAGCTTCCTGATACCTCTTGAGGACCAGCAACATTCTTCCCATGAGTGTGAGCGACTGCGGATTGCGAGCATCAAGCGCCAGTGCTCGAGTCAAAACCGGGCCGGAAAGCTCCCACTGCTGCTCACCCTGAAGCGATTCCGCAATCAGATTAAGTGTGGGCGCGTCCTTGGCTAACGCAACTGCCTGATCGTAAAGCGGCGCCGCTTCGGCAGGACGACCGATCCGTTTCAAAATGCGACCGAGGTGTACGTAAGCAACTGCGAACTGCGGATCCAGCTCAACTGCGTGACGATAGGCATGTTCAGTTTCATTGTTGAAAGTCCCACGCGCTTGCAATGCCACTCCTAACCGATCCCATGCGACAGCATTCTTTGGATCAATCTGAACCGCTCGGCGCGCGAAAGCTTCGGCATCGGCAAATCGTTTTGCGTTACTCGCGCCGGTCCGCGGCTGAACCATGACCACGCTGAGCGCCACCAGCGCATCCACGTCTGAAGGATTCCAAAGTACTGCATTGCGATAGGCAGCCTCGGCACTTTCCCATCGTTGTTGGTCGGTGTAGACGTTGCCTAAGCCATAAGCTGCGCGAGCATCTCCCGGTTTGATCTTGAGCACGCTTTGATAAGCGCTTTCTGCCTCTGAGAACTTACGGGAGTCGCGAAATTCGTTGCCCTTATCTAACAGCTCTTCCACTTTGTCTGCCGTTGCTGGAGTTGCCCGCACTCTAGTACTCGGCCTGGAAGACGACGCCGTCGGTCGAGCTGCTGTGGTTGGGGGCTTGCCCGCGCGTTTCTTGGTTTCCGGGTTCTTCGGTCGAAAGATACCTGCGCCACTCCCGACGTCAGCGCCGACATCCTGGGCATGAAGTACCGGGCAAAACAGCACTAAGCCGAAACAAAGCAATGTAGAGGTCAAAGTAGAGGTCAAAATCGGACGCACCATTGCACGAATGCTCATCGTCTTCTCCTAATTATAACTACCCGTGACTGATCCTACTGGGCGAATTCTACTGCTCTGGGCGAACCAGACGAAAGCCAAAGTTCGGATGCCTTAACCCTGGATCGAACCAATCGCGGTACGTAGCTGAGACTGGGATTTGCCTGTCATTGGGATCGCTCGAGTATGAGCCGCCACGCGCCACCACCCAATCCTTTGTTGCCTCATTGATTTGTCCGGCGCTATTCCCCTGATAGAGAGATGCTTTAGACGAGGTCCACTCCCAGACGTTTCCAATCAAGTCGACTACTCCCCATTTATTCGCGCCGTCAGGGATGGAACCAACGGGCTTTGTCTCGGCCCCTTTCATTACTGCCTTGTTATCTTCCCAACGATCACCCCAGGGATAAAGTTTGTACTGACCTCCGCTACGAGCGGCATATTCCCATTCCTCTTCAGTTGGCAAACGGTAATGCACGCCGTCGCGTCTTGAGCGCCACTCGGCAAAAGCTTCCGCATCCCGGGGCGACACATTCACTACGGGCCACTTCTCCTGTAGTGCGAGCGGCTTGCCTCTTACCCAATGACTTGGCGCTTCGTAGTTCATGTCACGGACGAACTCGGCATACTGCTCATTCGTCACTTCAGTACGATCCATAAAGAACGTCTGCACTGTAACCGGGTGTTGAGGCCGTTCCTGCGGTGGACCATCGTTGCGTCCCATCTCAAACGTTCCACCTGGAATCTCGATGAGGTCGGCTTTGAACTGCTGGGCTGGAGGTGTTGTTGGAGTTTCGGTTGGTCTGCTTGGACCTGCCGCAGTAGTGCCCGATGTCAGCCACAGGTAACCTCCAATTCCGCCTCCGGCCAGAAAAAGAAGTATCACCGCCGCAGCCACGTATAACAGTGGACTAATCTTTCGTTTAGAGGCGACCCCAGTAAAGAGCTGTTGATCCTGGCGAATCGCGCTGCCGTCCATTGAGACACCGTTGGTTGCAACGTTCCTGGGTGCATTTGACTGACTTATACGTGTAACTTCCGGGTCCGCAATCGTAACTTGTGGCTGAACTCTTGGCACTGCGATATCTGGCGCCCCTTTGGCTACAGTTGCTGGACTAACGGGAGCAGTTTTCGGGTCAATCGAAGGAGGCGAGCTAGTACTTTCCCCAACAGGTAACTGGGTTGTCGTGGCAGCAGCAACTGGTGAAACAAAGGTCCTATTAGGATCCAGAGTGCCGGTTTCGCGACGGACAGGTGCAGTAGTTCCATCAATGGCAGCCCTGAGTTCTTTGAGAAACTCCGCTACTGTAGGGATACGAGCGGATACTTCTTTTTCCAGCGCATAACGCACGACCCCCTCGATCTGCGGTGACACCTGTACACCCAACGATTGGAAGCTGGGTGGTGGCAGCGTCAAATGCTTTTTCATGATTGACGGAATCGATGATCCTTTGAAAGGGACGTCGCCTGAGAGCATCTGATAGAGAATGATTCCGAGGCTATAGATATCGGCGCGACTATCCGGCTCATCGTCGGACCACTGCTCGGGCGCCATATAAAACGGAGAACCCATCAAGCCGCTCGTTTTCGCCTGGATAAAGGAACCAAGCAGCTCGCCTGACTTGATCTTGGCCAGACCGAAATCCAGGATCTTCAACCCTTCCGCAGGAGGCACGTTGTTCTGAACCATGATGTTCAGTGGTTTGAGGTCGCGGTGAACGATGTTCTGTCGATGGGCAGCAGCTACACCAGCGCCGATGGCGCTGATCAGATCAAACGCTCTCGCCGGAGGCATTGCTCCTTCTTCGGCCAGAATGTCCTGCAACGACCGGCCGTTCACAAACTCCATGACGAGAAACGGCATCGTCCCACGCACTACGCCAAAGTCAGTGACAGCGATGATGTTTTGATGGCGAATGGCAGCCGCGGCAAGCGCTTCTTGCCGGAAGCGCGTGACCAGCATCGGATCATTACCCACGAGATCAGGAAGGATTACCTTAATAGCATGCGGGGTCTTAAGAAAAATGTGCCGAGCCTGAAACACGACGCCCATGCCGCCCTGTCCCAGTCGTCTTTCCAACTGGTAACGGGCGTCGAGAATCGGCTCTCCGAGAAGCGATGGCGTCGTTGGGTCGCCGTCCTGCGGACAATGGTTGATCTCATCCGCAAAGCAGCGCCTACAGGCTGGACATTCTTTCATCGACCGGCTCGATAAGGGTGTCCCTCGAACTTGGGACTTAGGCGCAAATGCTGACCAGATTCTAACGGAGTGTCACGGTGCGAGCAACCGAAAGGTGCAGGCTCTCTTACCGAACTACCACATTGACGAGCCGGCGTGGCACTACAATCACATTTTTTACCTCGCGGCCGTCGGTAAAACCACGCACCTTCTCATCAGCCAAAGCAGCTTCACGCAGATCGTTTTCCGTGACATCCGGCGACACCAGAAGCCTGGATCTCACTTTGCCGTTTACTTGAATCGGTATCTCCAGTTGCTCTTTACGAGCTAGCTCAGGATCCGCTTGCGGCCATTTCGCGACCTGACGGTCCTTCCCGAGCAAACCACCCGAGTGACCTAACCCTTCCCACATCTCTTCGGCGATATGCGGAGAGAAAGGCGCCAGCATTAATGTTAACGACTCAAGTGCTTCCCGAACCGCAAACAAGTCCGTGTCGGGTGCGGTTGCTGGATCGACATTGAAATCATTTAACTCGTTGAAGAGTTCCATCAACGCGGCCACATTGGTGTTGAGATGCAGATGCTCGAAATCATTAGTGACTCGAGCGATCGTCTGATGAGTCTTGCGGCGCACAGCTCGTGCGCCAGCACTAAACTTGTCCGGCGCCCAGCTTCCGTTCGCGCTCTGCCTTTGCGAGGGATCCGATAAGCGTTCGTGCCAGCGCCAGACCATTGTGTAAACCTTCCGCAGAAATCGAACGGCTCCTTCAATCCCCGTTTCGCTCCAGCGCAATTCGTTTTCAACCGGAGCGGCAAACAGAATGAAGAGACGTGTGGCATCGGCGCCGAAGGCAGAAATCATTTCATCGGGGTCGACTCCGTTCCCGAGACTCTTCGACATTGCCTTCCACTCATCAGTACCTTCTACGCGATTCGTCACCATTCCCTGTGTGAGCAATCTCTTGACTGGTTCGTCAAACGACACCAGACCCAGGTCGCGCATGAACTTTGTCCAAAAGCGCGTGTAGATGAGGTGCATTACGGCATGTGAATCTCCGCCGATGTATTGATCGACAGGAGTCCATTTAGCCGCAATGTCGCTTGAGAACGGTGCTATGTCGTTACGCGGATCGCAATATCGGAAGAAATACCAGGACGAGTCGACAAACGTATCCATTGTGTCGGTTTCGCGCCGTGCCGGACCTTTGCAGTTCGGACAAGTTGTGTTTACAAACTCAGCCACTCCGGCCAGAGGCGATTGCCCCGTGCCGGTGAACTCAGCTGCTTCAGGAAGCATTACCGGAAGATCTTCATAAGGCACAGGCACCGTGCCGCAGCGATCACAGTAGATGATCGGTACCGGCGCGCCCCAGAAACGCTGGCGCGAGACTCCCCAGTCGCGCAAACGATAAGTAACTGCGCCACCTCCAAAATTATTCTGTTCGGCACACTGGGCCATCTCTCGAATCGCAACCTCAGAGAGCTTACCGCCCCACTCGCCGCTGTTAATCAGCACACCATAATCGGTAAAGGGCTGATGCATTTCGGCGGATTGGTCTGTTCCCGTTTTCGAGACCGGCTCTATCGGCGCCTGCATGTGCGAGACCGGGGCAATTACTTGTCGAATCGGAAGCGAATACTTTTGAGCAAACTCAAAGTCGCGCTGGTCATGAGCTGGAACAACCCCCACCGCTCCGGTGCCATAGTCCATCAGCACGTAATTTGCGACCCACACAGGAATGGCCTCGCCACTGAAGGGATTAATGGCCAGTAATCCTGTATTGACCCCTTCTTTGATCTCTTCTTCATCGGAAGCGGCACGCCGAGCTCTCGCTGCCACGACTTTCTCCCTAAAGGTTTCGATATCGTTCTTCAGTGCCGACCCTTCCAGTAATTTGTCGATAAGAGGGTGCTCAACAGCGAGAACGATTGCCGTTGCTCCGAAAACAGTATCGATGCGCGTAGTAAATACTCTGATCTTCTGATCGGTATTCTTTACGGCAAAGTCGATATACGCCCCCTCACTGCGTCCGACCCAATCTCTCTGGCGCTTCAATACCTTTTCAGGCCAGGTTGACTGAATCTGTTTCATTTGCTCGACCAATTGTTCGGCATACTCGGTGATGCGTAAGAACCATTGCTCGAGATTGCGCTGCTCAACCGGCGTTCCACACCGCCAACAAACACCGCCTGAGGACTGTTCGTTCGAAAGCACAGTGTTTTCCTTCGGACACCAGTTGACGGGCGAGAGCCTCTTGTAAGCCAAGCCACGTTCGAACATCTTCAGAAAGAACCACTGATCCCATTTGTAATAATCGGGTCGGTGAGCGGCGATCTCGCGTGACCAGTCGTAGCTGATGCCCAGGCGCTTAAACTGCCCGCGCATCACCTCGATATTTTCTTCTGTCCAATCGCGCGGGTTTACTCCTCGCTTAATCGCGGCTTGCTCCGCCGGCTGACCGAAACTGTCCCAGCCAATTGGATGAAGTACGTTGAAGCCCTGAAGCCGCTTATACCAGGCCAGCGCGTCTCCGATCGAATAGTTGCGCACATGCCCCATGTGAAGGTAGCCGGACGGGTAAGGCAACATCTCAAGACAGTAGAATTCGGGTCTTGGGTCATTGGTATCGGCAGCGAACGCCTGGCTTTCTTCCCAACGCTGCTGCCACTTCTTTTCGATTACTTCAGGAAAATATTTTTCTTCCATCGTCTGATTCCTTACCGCTTAATCTAACATTCCTGACAACTGATGATGAACGAGCGTGCGGCTCTAAACTCGCTACATCATTATTTTGAATTGTGCGTGGAGATTCGCCGCTCCGCCGAGACCGCGCTAGTAGGCGCGACGCGAAAGCGGCACGGTTAGGAGGAGTTTGGTAAGAGGCCTGCACCGAAACATTTAGTTCACCCTTGGGAAAGAGATTCTAGCGAAAGACGTCGTGAGTGTCCAATCTTTGATCTGCTGGATTGGTTAACACTTCAATTTCATAACCTACAGTCGAGAGGCTGTTTTTCTTTGATGTTCTTCCATGTAAGCGCGCAACAGGGAGTTAATTCGCGTTTGGTACTCATCTTTCGCCATCTCTTGCTGAAATGTTGATCGCGCATCATATCAAAACCTAGTAAGTTCACCGTCGTTCGACGGGTTCTTCTTCGTGGGACTCTTCCGGAGAGGATTCGGAGGCGGATGCGGGGCTTTGAGCGACCATATTATCAGAATCTGACGTGTTAGAGTTCAACTGTTCCGGCGCCGCAGATTCATCGTCTTCAAATGGCGAATCGAAGTCCTCAGGCAAGTCAACTTCAATTTCAAGTTCAGCCTCTTTGGGCCACAGCAGTGAAGCGGCAACCGAACCAAGCAACACCGCGGCAACAAATATAAGCGAGGCCCAGATGGGAATATGAAACGCAAATGTGCCAACCATTTTTACGCCGATGAACGTGAGTACAATTGCGAGTCCCATCCGAAGGTATTGAAACTTTTCCACGACGCCAGCCAACAGAAAATACATTGAACGCAATCCAAGGATGGCAAATACGTTGGACGTATAAACGATGAAGGTATCGGTAGTGATGGCAAAGATGGCCGGAATTGAATCCACGGCAAAAACCAGATCGGTGAATTCCACGATGATGAGGACCAGCAGTAATAAGGTTCCCGTGAGTTTGCCGTTAACGCGAGTGAAAAACTTCTCTTCTTCATAGTGGCGGGAGATGGGTACATAGCGTGTGATCACGCGCGCCACCGGGTTATCTTCGGGCTGAATGTCCAACTCTTCCTGCTTGAACATTTTGATGCCCGTATAGATTAGAAAAGCGCCGAAGATATAGATGATCCAGTGGAATCGATCAATCAGCGCGCCGCCGACGAAAATCATCGTCAAGCGCATCACTAAAGCGCCGAGTACACCCCAAAAGAGCACCCGGTGCTGATACTTAGCCGGCACCTTAAAATAGGAAAATATCAGCAGAAAGACGAAGAGGTTATCTACCGAAAGTGAAAGCTCGATCAGGTAACCAGTGAGAAATTCGAGGCCGCGCACTGTGCCCTGATACCAGAACACGAGGGCGGCAAAGCCCATCGCCAAAGTGATCCAAATGACACTCCAGGTGACGGCTTCGCGATATTTTATAGTGTGAGCCTTGCGGTTCAGGAGACCAAGGTCCAAGCTCAGCATTAGCACGATAAAAACAGCAAAACCGATCCATAACCATGTTGAGCTGCCCATTGGGTCCATTGAGTTAAATAAAATAACATTGCGTGGCATCATGTGTCAGGTGCTCGTGATGCGTACAGCGGTTGCAGTACGCAGGTTCACTCCTTTACAATCCGCCGTTTACCGGAAAGGCACACACAATGCTCAAACAACTTGGACGACTCGAACACACAAAAAAAATAATCGTCGGCGGATTCATAGTGCTTATGATCGTAAGCTTGATCGTCTTTTTTGCTCCTGGCCGATCGGCTCGGTTCGTGGACCCCAGCAAGAACAAAGAAGTCCTCGCCAAGGTTGGCAGTGATGAAATTACTGTGGCCGATTTGGCACGAATCAGGGAGAGCTATGCGCAAATGTTCGGTGGCACCGCGAGCCTGGCTCAACTCGGTGGAAATAAACGATTCCTCGATGGCTTGATTCGGGATCGTGTGATCGCGCAGGAAGCTGCGCGTTTGGAACTGGCTGCCAGCGACGCTGAA
>Ga0114129_10012371_pt1 | contig 12147 bp, 7 predicted proteins | sample RhiMetdeltSRZDD1_FD_80071 | JGI IMG/M metagenome (GOLD analysis project Ga0114129, IMG submission 80071) | Populus rhizosphere microbial communities from Tennessee, USA - Rhizosphere MetaG P. deltoides SRZDD1 (version 2) (version 2) | ecosystem: Host-associated > Plants > Roots > Rhizosphere >...
CGCCGCCTGGGTCGCCGAGCGCAACGCCGCAGTCCGCACCATCGAGTGGCGCTTCACGACCGACGACGCCCGCATCAAGCTCGACCATCTCTACCCAGTCTTTCACCACTGACGGCCTACTAGCTACTGAAGACCGAGGCTCCCCGGTCAATTGGCCGGGGCGCTCTTCATGCCGGGGGACGTAGGAGCGGTCCAGCTTGCCCCTCGAGTCCCTCTCCCAAAGAGGCTCGCGGGGAGGGTGGGCTACGCTTCTCTGGCTGCCGACAGGTACCCGCTGCACGCCGCCCGGAAGAACTGCCCGAACTGCACCACCACCATCTGGACCCCGGACTCGATCAGCGCCCGCGCGCCAGCGCCGGTGCCGGCTGGGGCCATCACCAGCTTGCCGGCCGCCAGCGTCTCATCACGAGCCTGGTCGATCAGCCGCTGGACCTCCGGGTGGGTCGTCGGCAGGCCGTAGTACTCGCGCCCGAGCGTCAACGACATGTCGCCGGCCCCCAGGAAGCAGCCGTCGAAGCCGTCCACCTTCAGCATCGCCCCCACTTCGGGAACGGCGCGCGGCTCCTCGATCAGGCCCAGACAGAGCGTCTCGCGGTCGGCCGTCTCGACGTGCTCGCGCGATGACGCCGAGCCGTACCCGTACCGAGCTGCCCGGCTCCCGCTGGCTGCCCCTCGGATGCCCCGGGGCGGGTACTTGACGGCCCGAACCAGCGCCTCCGCGTCCTCCGCCGAGTTGCAGTGTGCCAGGATGATCCCCTGAATGCCGCCGTCCAGGAACGCGAGAATTCGACCAGGATCGGCGTCTGGCACCCGGGCCAGCGCGCAGATGCCGGCCGCCTCGGCCGCCCTGGCAGCGTCACGGGCCTGTGTCACGCCGACGCCGGCGTGCTCGCCGTCGACGATCACGAAGTCGAAGCCGGCCGAGCCCAGAAACTCGATCAGCTCCAGCGAGTCCGGGATCTCTTGCAGCAGCGGGCCGATGACCGCCTGCCCATCGGCGATCTTCTGGCGAAGCGGATTGTGACGCATGCATCGCTCCGTACGGAGGAGTCAGGAGACAGGAGACAGGAAACAGGAGATTCTGCCCCTCCTGTCTCCTGTCTCCTATCGTACTGCCCAGAGCCGGATCGTGCCGTCCGAGGAGCCGGAGACCAGCGTCTGGCCATCTGGTGCGAGCGCCACGCTGTTCACGTCGTTCGTGTGGCCCTGGAGCGTCCTCACCATGCCGCCGTCGCCGCTTCGCCAGAGCCGCACCGTCCGGTCCCACCCAGAAGACGCCACAAGCTGGCCGTCGCCCGAGAACGTCACACTCGCGACCACGTCCGTGTGGCCCTGGAGCGTCCGGAGCTGGTTGCCGTCCGGCAGTTGCCACAGTCTGACCGTCTTGTCGGACGAGGCCGAGGCGAGCGTCTGTCCGTCTTCCGTGATCGCCAGGCCATTCACCCAGTCAGTGTGGCCGTTTAGCACCCGCGGCGCGGCCCGCTCGGCCGGGCGGAACAGGCGGATCGGCTTGTCGGCTGTGCCTGTCGCCACCACCCGCGCCTCCGGCGAGATCGCCACCGAGGAGACGCCCCACTCGTGCTCGTCGATCGTGCGGGTGTTCGCGCCGTCGGCGACGCGCCAGAACCGCACCGTCTTGTCGGCCGAGCCGCTGAACAGCATCCGCCCGGCGTCTCCGAACCGAACGACTCTGACCCAGTCCGTGTGCCCGCTCAATGTCCGGACCACCGAACCATCAGAGACCCGCCAGAGCTTGATCGTCTTGTCGTCCGAGGCCGAGGCGATGAGCTGGCCGTCCGGCGAGAACGCCACGCCGTAGACCGCGTCGCCGTGGCCCGCCAGCGCCCGAACCGAGGTGCCGTCGCTCGTGCGCAGCAGCTGCACGATCCCGTTCTCCAGCCCCGCCGCCAGCAGCTGGCCGTCCGGCGAGATCGCCACGCCGCGCACCAGGCTGGAGAGCCCCTCGATCGCCCCGCTCGGTGCCCCGTCCTGAAGCTGCCAGAAGCGGACCGTGCCGTCACGCGAACCGGTCGCGATGCTCTGCTGTTCGCCAGAGACCGCCGCTGTCACCACCCATCCGGCGTGTCCCTGGAGCGTCCGGAGCGGCGCGCCGTCGCCCACCCGCCAGATCCGTGCCGTGTTGTCCGCCGACGCCGAGACCAGGGTCTGGCCGTCCGGCGAGAACGCCACTCCCAGCACCCAGCCGCCGTGTCCGGCCAGCGTCCGGAGCAGCCCGCCGTCGGCGACACGCCAGAGCTTGACGGTGCGATCCTGCGCGGTCGTGGCGAGCGCCTGGCCGTCCGGCGAGAACGCGATATCGGTGACGATGTCCTCGTGGCCGCGCAGCGTCCCCTGGGGCGAGCCGTCAGCCGCGCCCCAGAGACGCGCCGTCTTGTCCGCCGATGCCGCCGCGATCCGCTGGCCGTCCGGCGAGAACGCCACGCTCCGGACCTCCGCCTCGTGCCCGCCAAGCGTCCGCACCGGCGAGCCATCCGCCACCTTCCAGAGCCGGGTCGTCTTGTCGGCCCCGCCGGACAGCAGCAACTGGCCGTCAGGCGCGTACGCCACGCTCATGACCGGCCCCTCGTGGCCGCTCATCGAGCGGACCGGTGCTCCGTCCGCTACCTTCCAGACTCGGACCGTGCCGTCGCCGGCCGCCGCTGCGATCTCCTGGCCGTCCGGCGAGAACGCCACGTCCGCCACGAACGCCCCGGTCTCCAGGAACCGAGTCTCGGCGCGGCTCGCCGTGTCGTACAGGTAGACCCCGTACGACGATGCCACCGCCAGCAGCTTCCCATCCGGCGAGTACGCCAGGTGGTCGATCGTGCCCTTGCCCCACCGCGCGACCTCCTGCACCCGCTCGGCGGTGGCCGACGAGATTGCGAAGCGGGCCAGCCGCTCCCGCGCCTCCGGACGGCCCGGATCGAGCTCGGTGGCGCGCAGCAGCGTCGCGCGGGCCTGCCCGGCGTCCGTGTCGAACAGCTTGTCGGCCTTCGCGATCAGCAGGCCGTACAGCCGGCCCTTCGTGTCCGCGTCGTTCGGGCGCAGCTTCAGCGCCTCGTCGAACGCGGCAGCGCTGGCGTCCGGATCGCGCTGGAGCAGCGCCTGTCCCTGGCCGACGTGGGCCTGGAACAGCAAATCATCCACGCCCGGCGTGTTCGGGTCGGCCTGCTTCAGTGCCGCGAGCACGCCGAGCGCCTTCGGGAAGTCACCAGCCTCGATCGCGGCACGTGCCTCGTCCAACGGCGAGGCTGCCGGCGCGCCCGGTTTGGCAGCGGCCGGCGCCGTGGCAGCCGGTCCAGCTTGCCCCGAAGCAGGAGGGGTCGCCGGAGGCGCCGGAGCGCTGGTTGCCTGGACCTTCGCCGCCGGGGCGCCAGTCGCGGGGGCGCTGGTCGCCGGAACTTTCGCTGCCGGGGCGCTGGTCGCCGGGGCACTCGTCGGCTTCGTTTGCGCTTGCGCCGGCGGCGTGGCGGGCGTGTCAGCCCGTCGTCCGCGCCACTCGATCAGGCCGTAGCCGCCCAGCATCACCAGCAATACGGCCGCGGCCACGACCACCAGCCACGGCTTGCTTCGACTCGCTCCCGCGCTCGATTCTGCGCCGGGCGGCGCCGGCGCGCCGGGGATCAGGGGCGTACCTCCGGCCGGCAGCATGCTGGTCGGGCGAGCGCCAGGCGGGGGCGTTGACGGCGCCGGCCGTGAGCCGCTCGGCGACCCAGGGCGTGAGGGCGGCGGTGCTGCCTGGTCGCGCTGGGAGATCGTCGTCTCGGGCGCCTGGTCGACGATCGTCATCGAGCCGGTGAATCTGCGCGTCGCGTCGTCCGGTGCCTCGAGTGGGGCGCACTCAAGCGCGTCGACGAAGCTCCGGGCGTTCGGGAACCGCCCGGCCGGGTCCTTCGCCAGCTGCCGCAGCAGGACTCGCTCCATCGGCTCTGGCAGGTCCGCCCGATCGGCGCGTGGCGAGGGCGGCGGCGTGTTGACGTGCGCGAACGCTACCGCTGTCGTGTTCGAGCCGCGGAACGGGACGTGTCCCGTGAGCATCTCGAAGGCGACCACGCCCAGCGCGTACAGGTCGGCGCTGGCGCCCGGCGTGCCGCCGGTCACCACCTCTGGCGCCATGTACTCCGGCGTCCCGACGATCAGCCCCTCACGCGTGAACTGCTGCGCGCTCTCGATCGCTCGCGCGATCCCGAAGTCGAGCAGCGTCACCCGATCGTCCTGCCCCACGATCACGTTCGTCGGCTTGACGTCGCGATGGATCACGCCGTGCTGGTGCGCGAAGTCGAGCGCCTCGGCGAGCGGGCGCAGCAGCTGGATCGCCCGGCCGATCGGCATCGGTTTGTCGGTGTGGATCACGTCGCGGAGCGAGCGCCCTTCGACGAGGTCCATCACGATGTAGTGGTACTCGTCCTGCTGGCCGACGTCGTAGATCAGGACGATGTTGGCGTGACGCAGCCCGGCCGCGATCGTCGCCTCGCGCTTGAACCGCGCGACGAAGTTGTCGTCAGTCGCAAGGTGCGGCGGCAGGATCTTGATGGCGCGGAATGCCTGAAGGTCTCGGTGGCGAGCGCGATACACCACGCCCATCCCGCCACGCCCGAGAGGCTCCAGGAGATCGTACGGCCCGATACTGCGCGTGCTCGGTCGATCCAACGCTCCTACCCGCCGTGGACCTCCACCCCGGGGATCATACACGAGACGCGTCTCCACCCTGCCGTCGGACCGCTGGCCGAGGCAGGGCAGCGATCTCGGTGTCCCTCCAACGAGACCGTCCTGGGGCGCATGGTGTTTCGGAAGCGTACGCTGTGGTACACCGTCGCGCCCGCTCGATCTCGATCGGCGCTTCTCTGGTCAACTCCCAGCGTACTGCGTCTCGCGGCGCAGTGCCGTACGTCACGGGACATTGCAAACGTGTCCCTGGCAACAGTCCCGGCGGGGGCAGTCAGCTCGCGCGGGCCTCGGAGGTCACCATCATCACGGCAGCCCGCAGCTCGGCCAGTGTGACCGGCTTCGCCACCACCAGGTCAACGCCGGCCGGCCGCTCCCCGACCTCGTTCATCAGGTCGCCCAGGCCGGTCAGCACGATCACCGGCGTCGTCGAGCCCCGGCGCTCCAGCTCGGCCGCCAGTTGATCGTCGTCCCCCGCCCAAGCTCGCTCTCGACGCTGATCTGGCCGTGGTGCTGCTCCACGATCCCTGCACCATCGCCAGCCCGAGCCCGGTCCCCCGATCGCCCTTCGTCGTGTAGAACGGGTCGAAGATCCGGTCTCTGACCTCCGGCGGCATCCTGGTGCCCGTGTCCACCACGTCGACGGCCACCATCCCGTCGTCCAGGCGCGTGCGCAGCGTCAACGTCCCGCCGTTCGGCATCGCATCGACCGCGTTGATGATCAGGTTCGCCAGCGCCTCGCGCAGCTCGGCGGCCCGCCCGCCGATCTGCGGGACCTGGCCGAGCTCAGCCGTGACCCGGATCGTCTGGCCGCTCGCCTGGGCCTGGTCCCGCCAGCGCGGCTGCGAGAGCGAGATCGCCTGGGCTACCAGGTCGTTGATCTGGACCGGCGGAAGCTCGCTGCTCGACTTCGTGGGGCGGGAGAACTCTCTGAGGCGCCCCACTACCCCGGCCGCGTCCTGCGCCGCCGAGTGGATCAGGTGGAGGTGCGCCCGTCGCTTCGCAACGTCCTCCAGCTCCTCCGTGTCTGACAAGAGCAGCTCCGTGAAGCCGATGATCATCGACAGCGCGTTGTTGAAGTCGTGCGCGATGCCGCTCGCGAGCTGGCCGAGCGCCTTCAGCCGTTCCTGGCGCAGCATCACCTCCTGGGTGTGCTGCACGTCCGCCACGCCTGCTCCAGCCGACGGTTCACCTCGCGAAGCTGCTCCTCCATCTGCACGCGCGGTGTCACGTCGCGGAAGACCTCCGTGAACAGGTGTTGCCCCCGCACCGTCACCGCCGTGACCGTCGCGTCGATCGGGATCCGCTGCCCGTCGCTGCGTATGGCCGTCAGCGCGGTCGGCTGCGCCCTCAGCGCTCGCAGTCGAGGACGACATGGTGCCGTTGACCACCACGTGGTCGACAGCCTGCTCCACGACGTTCAGCCCCGGATCGGGCCGCGGCGGCGCCTGGCCTGGGTCACGCTGCCCCATGACCGCCCGTAGGAGCCCCAGCGCACGCTTGCCGAGTGTTCCGTTCATCGTCCGGGCTCAGTTCCAGTCGCGAGGGGCGAGGCATGCGCCAGACGCCCACGCGCACCCGCCGATCGCCATTGCCTGCCTGCCGCAGAGGCGCCCGCCGGGCAACTCTTCTGCATCACTTGTGCCATCACATGATGACGCACGCATCTCCTCAATCGCTAGGTTCACCGTCCCTTCTCGGCATTGTAAATTGGCTACAACGGTGCGTGCCGTGCCAGCGCCCGCTCGATGCACCGGTTGTCGTCCGGGCGCCCCGGCCTATACTCGGCCATGACAGCGGGCGCCGATATTTCCCGTCGGCGCCCCGGCCGGCGCGGCGCCATCATCCCCGCCGGCGAGTCATGGGAGGGTATCGTGGCGAGACGGTTCGGCACAGACAGGTTTCAGTTCGAGGTCGTCGAAGGCTGGCCGAAGCAGGAGATCAAGGGCGTGGCCGCCTCGGTCGCCTGTGACTCACAGGGGCGCGTATACGTCGGCGTCCGCAACATCCCGGCCGGCGGCGGGTTCGGGAACATCCTGCCCGGCGAGGGCCGCGTCGTCGTCCTCAACCCGGACGGCTCCCTGCACGGCGACTGGGAGTTCAAGTTCTCGTCGCCGCATGCCGTCTGGGTCAGCCCCGCGGACGAGGTGTTCGTCGCCGATACCGGCCTCCACACCATCACGAAGCATACGCCGTCCGGCGAGGTGCTGCTGACGCTCGGGACGCCGAATCAGCCCGGCGTGCCCGGGGCACCGTTCAACATGCCGACCGGTGCCGTTCAGGCTCCCAACGGCGACATCGTCGTCTCGGACGGCTACGGCCAGAACTGGATGCACCGCTTCTCCGCCCAGGGCGAGCTCATCGAGTCCTGGGGCGGCGGCGACCCGGTCTTCATCCAGAAGTTCCACGGCGGGCCGGTCACTGGCAAGACCGCCACGGAGCCCGGCAAGTTCAACCTCCCCCATGACGTTCACGTCACGCCAGATGGCGTCGTCTACGTCATGGACCGGGAGAACCTGCGCTGGCAGACCTTCGACCTGGACGGCGAATACATCTCCCAGGTGAACGGCGTGAACCGCCCGTGCGACGTCGCCGTGGACAGCGCCGGCATCTTCCACATCGTCGGCGGGGGCGGTGTCGAGATCTGGACCCCGGACGGCGAGAAGCTCGGGGCCTGGGGCGAGAAGGGCACGGAGCCCGGCCAGTTCAAGTTCGGGCCGCACGGCTGCTGGATCGACGGCGAAGACAGCCTCTACATCGGCGAGGTCGGCGGCAACGAGGGCCTCCAGAAGTTTCGCCGCGCCTGACGAAGGAGTCAGGAGACAGGAGTCAGGAGGGAGAGGGCCCTGGGAGCGCGGCGATCGCCTTGGTCTCGCGCTGGCTGCGCTCGGCGAGCTTGCGGACCTCGTCGGCGACGACGGCGAACCCTCTGCCGTGCTCGCCGGCTCGGGCGGCCTCGATGGCGGCGTTGAGGGCGAGCAGGTTGGTCTGCTCGGCGATGTCGTCGATCGTCTCGACCACGGCGCCGATCCTGGTGCTGAGGCCGCCGAGCTCCTGGACCGTGCCGACGGCTTCAGAGACGACCAGCTTGATCTCGGACATCCCGCTGACGGTCTGGCGGACGGCGGCGGCGCCCTGCTCGGCCGTCGTCCGGGTCTGGACGGTGGCGCTGGCGACGTTCTGGGCGCGCGCGGCGACCTGGTTGACGCCGTCGACCATCTGGGCCGCCGTCTCGCTGGCGGCTTCGACGGTGCGGGCCTGGTTGGCAGCGCCGCTCGAGACCTGCTCGATCGCGCCCAGCAACTGCTGGACCAGCTCGCGGGTGTGCTCGGCAGGTCCGGCCTGCGCCGATGCGCCCTCGGCCATGTGGCGGGCGGCGAGCGCCGCGTGCTCCACTTCCTGGCCGGCCTCCAGGCTGACCTGCTCCAGGCCGTGCGAGGTCTCCGCCACGTGCTCGGCGACCGACCGAACCTGTCCGACCATCTCCCCGAGCTGGCGCGTCATCTCGCGCAGCGTGTCCGCCGCGACCGCTGCCTGCTGCTGGACTCCGTTGAACGAGCCGATCGTCCGACCGACGATGTCGTCGCCGCTGCCAGCGAGCACCTCGGATTCGATCCTGACCTGACGGGTCAGATCGCCATCGGCCACGGCCTTCATCGCCGCCACCAGCTCCGGCAGGCGATCGTTCGCCAGCAGGTCGGCAGCAGCTTTCACCGCGTTCAGACCCTGGCGGATCCGCCGTGCCAGGAGCCCCAGTATCAGCGCCTCACAGGTGACGGCGACCGCATGGATCGCCACCAGCCCGAAGGACGCGCCCTCCGGGAACGTGCTGACCGGAAACGCGCTGAACGCTACGAGGTGATGGAGGACGGTCACCCCGGCCGCGATGGCGATCGGGAGCCAGTCCAGGTAGATGATCAGCAGCGCCATCCCCACGAGCACGTGGAAATGCAGCTCCGCCCTGCCGCCGCTGAGATGGATCAGCACCGCCGAGCAGCCCATCAGCAAGGCGGCGACGATGTTCCGGTAGGAGCGCCGCCCGGACAGATGCCAGTACGCCACACCGGCGAGCACCGGCATGAGTGCCATCTCGCCCACGGCGTGCATAATCGACGCCGTGTCGCTGAGGAACGCTACAAGGCCGACAAGCGGCAGGTGAGCCGGCAGAATCCAGAGGATGAGACGATCTCGGCCGCGATCCATCGCGTTTGACCTCAGTGGCAAGCTTGTAGGTGTCTCCTCAATCATCGGCAGGCGGCGCTCATCGTTGAGATTTCGCCAAATTCTGGTAAGTGGCGTCGCGATATCTCAGAAGCACGCGGGAGGCGTGACGGCATGGACTTCCAGCTCAGCGAGTACCAGTCTGACCTGGTCGCGGCGACTCGGGAGCTCGCCCGGGGGCGTTTCGGGCCGACCGCCTACACCCGCGAGGGCGACGGCGTCCTGCCGCGTGAGTACCTCACCTTTCTGGCAGAGCAAGGGCTGGCCGGCATCACCATCCCGATCGAGGACGGCGGCCAGGGCGGCAAGCTGCTGGACGCTGTCCTGGTCATCGAGACGATCGCCCAGGTCTGCCCGATCGCCGGTGACTGCGTCCAGGCGCTGAACTTCGGCGCCATCCAGCAGGTCGCCAAGAACGGCTCGGCGGAGCAGAAGGCGAAACACCTGGCGCCCGGGCTTCGCGGCGAGCGCCTGTTCAGCATCGGCATGACCGAGCCGGAGGCCGGCTCGGCTGTCACCGACCTCCGGACCCGAGCGCGCGTCGACGGGGACCAGGTCGTCTTAAACGGCCAGAAGATCTTCACCACCAACGCCGCCAGCGCGGACGCCTTCGTCACCTGGTGCCGCTTCGGCGAGAGCTCTCGCACCTCTGGCGCCGTCATCGTAGAACGGGATGCCCCGGGCCTGACGGTGGACAGCACCAACCGCTTCATGTCCGGCGAGCGGTACGGCATGCTCTACATGGAGGACGCCCGCGTCCCGCGCGAGAACGTGCTCCTGGACGAAGACGGCTTCCGGAAGATGCTCGCTGTCTTCAACGTCGAGCGCCTGGGCAACGCCTCCCGCTCGCTGGCGCTGGGGCAGGCCGCCTTCGACCGGGCCGTGGCGTACGCGAAGGAGCGGCGGCAGTTCGGGCGTCGCTTGTGCGAGTTCCAGGGCTTGCAGTGGCGCTTCGCCGAGATGAAGCTGAAGCTGGACTCGGCCCGTCTGCTGCTCTACCGCGCCGCCGCCAACGCCGACGCCGGCCTGCCCTCGGAGCTGGAGACCGCCCTGGCGAAGCTCGCCTGCAATCGCGCCGGCTTCGAGGTCGCCAACGACGCGCTCCAGGTGTTTGGCGGCTACGGCTACGATCAAGAGGCAGCCGTCAACTATATCTTCCGCCGCACCCGAGGCTGGATGATCGCTGGCGGCTCGATCGAGCAGCTCCTGAACCGGATCGCGAACGACGTCTTCGGCGAGACGTTCTCCCAGCGACCGCCACGCCCCTCCTCCTGACCATCACTATGCTACACTCAGCAGACCATCTGGCTCCTGGTAGGCCACATGCTCGACTCCGACGAGTCGCGCGGCACGACCTCCGGGCTGGCGCCGCACCTGTTCCGCGCCGCCGTCCTCGTCACCTTCGCGCTGCTCGCCACTCAGCTCTGGCGCTTACAGATCGTCGAAGGCCCCCAGCTTCGACAGCGCGCCGACAGCAACCGCGTCCGGGTCAGCCAGATCACGCCGCCGCGCGGGGTGATCTACGACCGTAAGGGCACGATTGCCGCGTCGAACGCGCCGATCTTCGTCGTCTCCATCGTCCCGGCCGATCTCAGGGCCTCGCAGGAGGCCGATACCTACGCGCGCCTCAGCAGCCTCGTCGGCGTGCCGGTGCCGGAGATGCGGCAGGCCGTCGAGAAGCGCAAGGCCGAAGGGCACACCTTCGATCCGGTCCCCGTCAAGTCGAACGTGCCCCGCGAGGCCGCGCTCCTCGTCGAGCAGGACCTGGCGAACCTGCCGGGCGTCAAAGTCACCGTCGAGTCCGCGCGCAAGTACACCGAAGGGAAGCTGCTGGCCCACATCCTGGGATACCTCGGCCCAATCTCGCCGGCCGTCCTCTCGCAGGCTGAGTACAAGCAGAAGATCGAGAAGGACGGCTACACCATCAACGACAAGATCGGCACCGCCGGCCTTGAGGACACCTACGAGTCGGTCTTGCGCGGCCGGCCAGGGCGCCAGCTCTACGAAGTCGAGGCGTCCGGCCGCGAGGTCGGCACGCTCCGCGTCGAGCGTCCAGAGCCGGGCAAGAACCTGGTCATGACGATCGACCTCGATCTCCAGAAGTCTGTTTCCCAGATGCTCCAGGAAGGGTTGTTCCACGGCAATGTCGGGGTGGCGATCGTCAGCGACGCCAGGTCCGGTGAGATCCTCTCGCTGGTCGGCCTGCCCGGCTACAAAAACAACGCCTTCGGCGATGACAGCCGCGAGGACGAGCTCGCGGCCTTGCTCAAAGACCCCGAGCAGCCGTTCTTCCAGCGCGCCATCGCCGGCAACTACCCGCCCGGCTCCACCTTCAAGCTGGTGACCGGCCTCGGCGCCCTCCAGGAAGGCGTCTCCAACCGTAACACCATCATCGAGAGCAAGGGCATCCTCTGGGTCCCGCACGATTTCTACCCTGGGCACCGACAGCCGTTCCCGGATCACTCCGTGCTCGGCAAGCTCAACTACCCCCAGGCGATCGCCAACTCTTCCAACATCTACTTCTTCTACCTCGGCGGCGGCTTCGAGCCCGAGGGGTTCGTGGGCCTCGGAAACGAGCGGCTGGCCCGCTATGCCCGCATGATCGGCTTCGGATCGCCGACCGGCGTCGACCTGCCAGGCGAGACCGCCGGGCTGGTCCCAGACGAAGCCTGGAAAGTCCAGAAAGTCGGCGAGAAGTGGGTCAAGGGCGACACCTACAACATGGCGATTGGCCAGGGGTATGTCGAGTCGAGCCCGCTCCAGGTCCACGGCATGACCATGGCGATCGCCAACATGGGGAAGGTGCTCCGGCCGCGCGTCGTGCGCCAGATCGTCGACTCAGATGGCAACGTCCTCAGCACCGCCTCGCCGGACGTCATGCGCACCCTGGACATCGAGCAGCGCCACCTGCAGACCACCATTGAGGGGATGGAGCTCGGCTTCCGAGGGCCGCTCCTGCGCGATTACGCGGTTCCTGGCCTGCGAATCGCCGGCAAGACCGGCACCGCCGAGTACGGCCAGGCCACCAACCCGCAGGGCGAGCTGCCGACGCACGGCTGGTTCACCGGGTTCGCGCCCGCCGAAGATCCGAAGGTCGTCGTCACCGTCTTCGTCGAGCGCGGCTCCAGCACGCGTGACGCCGCGCCGATCGCCACCCGGATCATCCGTCACATCTTTGGGGCCCCAGACGTACCCCCGAAGCCGCCGGGCCAGCCAACGCCACAGCCCGCCCCCTGTACCATGCCACCGCGGCCCACGCCG
>Ga0114129_10012372_pt1 | contig 12147 bp, 10 predicted proteins | sample RhiMetdeltSRZDD1_FD_80071 | JGI IMG/M metagenome (GOLD analysis project Ga0114129, IMG submission 80071) | Populus rhizosphere microbial communities from Tennessee, USA - Rhizosphere MetaG P. deltoides SRZDD1 (version 2) (version 2) | ecosystem: Host-associated > Plants > Roots > Rhizosphere >...
AAACAATATACTGCTACGACGAAACCGAAAAAAAAGCAGCTATAAAGAAGCTCACGGGCAAACCCGAGATCACGCGGTTTAAAGGGTTGGGTGAAATTTCGCCCGAAGAATTTGCCCGCTTTATTGGTCCGGAAATGCGCAAGCAGCCCGTGATCATTGAACAGGGCGACCATGTACAGCAGTTGCTGGAATATTACATGGGTAAAAATACCATGGAGCGACAGGAGTTCATTATCGAAAACCTGCGGGTTGAGGTGGATCTGGTGGAGGAAAGTGAGGAGGTTGCCAAATAGAAACAGATCATTTTGTTGGTTTCAACAAAATGGTTGAAATGCAGAGTAGATAAGCGTTTTGACCATATTGCCGATTCCGGCAAAATGGTATTTAATTGATCTTCTTTAATAACATGGAGCGGCTTTAAAAGATTAGTGGTGCATGCTATATGAAAAAAGAGTTGATCAAAGGTGAAAGGAACAGGAAATAAATCACAGAAAAAGAATAAATAACAACTTTACAATTCGCAGATAGAAAACAACATAACAATGATTCATATTGTTTTTAACGAGCCTGATGTAAGTGTTTTACAAAAAGCCATTGAGTTGGATGAAACACTGCAGGGTGATGTGTTTCAGATAAAAGACGATTATGCCGTTGGACCAATAAAAGATATTTATACCACCGAAGGCATCGAGGCCCGTAAACAATGGTGGCGCGATGTGCTGGCGGGTGGCGACTATGACGGCAAAGCAGATACCGGCGAGGTAGATGATATGAAAACCGTCGTTGATATTATAGTACGGCTGGCGCGTACCTCCGATGAGATCGTGTACATCTGGGCCGCCCAGAACAAACACGATGTAAGCGGTTACTACTGGCTCATGAGCCAGTTAAAAGATTTTCAGGGACGGTTGTTTATTCTTTATCTGAATAACCTGCCTTTTATCAATGAAAAAGGATTGATCTTTTATCCCGAATGGTTGAGTCATATTCCGCCTAAGGAATTTTTAAAGGCTAAAAAACTGGCGCGCCCTATTACGTTGAGTGAATTTGAAGTAGATCCCGATGAATGGACCCGTTTACAGAATGAAGAAAAAGGCGTTCGTTTGCTCGAAGGCGGTAAAAAGCTCACACAGCGGGACTATGATTTTTATGATGAAGATCTGAAAAAATACATCACCACCGATTGGCAAAAAGCCAGTAAGATCATTCATAATTTTCTGAATAAAAATAAACAAACAACCGGCGATGCATATGTATTGTGGCGTTTGAAACAATTACTGGCCGCAGGAGGATACGATGTACAGGGCGAATTAAAAGGAATGAAAGAGTTTGAAGTGAAAGGCAAATCGGCTCAGGCCGCACCTGTAACTGAAGAAACATCACAATAGCTTTACTATGAAAAGAACAATTGCTCTGGAAGAAGCTGCGATGTTTGCGTTAAGCATTTTTCTTTTTAGTCAGTTATCTTTTGCATGGTGGTGGTTTGTGCTGCTGATACTGGCGCCCGACCTGAGCATGCTGGGATATTTGGCAAATACGCGTACCGGAGCAATGGTCTATAATTTTTTTCATCATAAAGGTGTAGCCATTGCGGTATATATTGCCGGATATTATTTTCATAATGAAGTGTTGCAACTAACCGGTATCATTTTGTTCGGACATTCAAGTATGGACCGTATGATGGGATATGGATTGAAATATCCGGATAGTTTTCAGAATACGCATTTGGGAGTGATTGGGAAGGAAATGAAATAATTGAGAAGCGAAGCAAGCTATAAAGAAAAGAATTAATTAATAAAACTAAATTAAGACATTGTCATAAGCAGTAAATTTATATCATGTCGTATATCAGGCGTTGCCAGCTTTCGGGATATAAATCAATAAAAAATGTTTCTTGTGAATTTAACAAGGGACTGAATATTATTATTGGTAATAATGGAAGCGGTAAGACGACCTTCGTTGAATTCATGTATAAGATTTTAACAAATGACTATACGGGATTGGATATTTTTAATGCTGAAATAAACATTGCTGAGTTTGATAGTTATAAGAGAAAGGATTTGCGTGTTGCGAGAACGATAAAAGAATCAACAGGTTATTACAATGAGGTCATTGATCGTATAGAGCCACATATTGAGAGCGTAAGTGAGCCGGGTAATGAAGCAAACTATACCATTGAGTTTATTCGCTTCAATATAAATTATGAGACACCAATTTTAGCTATTGAATACAATCCTAAATTCAATGTTACCAATAAACGTTTTATTTTAAATGATGTAATAGAACCTATACCTTTTGTTTTGAGGATTTGGTTTTTAGTGTTTTTTAAAAAAGCTTACCTTGAAAACATAGTAGAAAGCGAATTTACGGGTGATTATCTTTTTAATTCATTGAATCATTTCTTTGAAAAGTTTTTTTGGCATGTTAAAAAGGAAATAGTTATCTATTCTCCTGTAGAAGATATAAGATTTAGTAATTCAATTCGGGTAGCGAAAATAGATTCTTCAACCATAGAATTTAGGAATATTGTCTTTGAGTATAAGATTAATAATGAATGGTTTTCCTGGAGTGCATTATCTGATGGAACAAAAAGATTAATACATATAATATTTGCCATACAAGGAATTGACTCAGATATGTTAGATTCTTCAGCAAAAGATCTGATAGATCTGATAGGAGGATTTCCGATTACCTTAATTGAAGAACCCGAAATGGGCATTCATCCTCATCAGCTTCATTTATTGATGACATATTTAAAAGAAAAAGCTGAAAAACAACAAATAATACTTACTACTCATTCGCCTCAGGTGCTCGATGTATTAAGCGAAGATGAACTGGATCGTATTTTTATTGCAGAAATAGATTATGAAGATGGGACAACTATAAGAAAACTAACAGAAAAAGAAACAGAAAAAGCAAGATTTTATTTAAGGGATGAGGGAATGTTGAGTGACTATTGGCGATTTTCTGATTTACAGGAATCAAAACAATCGAAGTAATGATCAGAATCGGAATGATTGGAGAAAGTCCTTCAGATACTACTTGCATAGCTAATTTGCTAAATAAGAAGTATGCATCTTATGTTCAATTCTTTCCATTGATAAAGAATATTCATGGAAGTAACCTGGACAATCGGAAAATAAAACGTCAGTTACGACGAGAATATGAGCTCGAAAAACCTGATTATATTCTTTTTATAAGAGATTTGGATGGTTTTGAACATCATTTTGAATTACTGAATTACAGGAAGACCTGGTTTTCTGATCTTAAAAGTGTGGTTGATAAAAAAGGAATTCTGTTACTAAATATATTTGAATTAGAAGCTTTATTATTAACAGATATTGAAATGATAAACAAATATTATGACTCAAGTATAGAACAGATAGAAGATTGCATGAAAATTGAGCAGCCTAAAGAATTTTTAAGTAAGAGAATAAACAAATACCTAACAGGGCATAATGCTGAATTGTTTTCCCTGCTTAATTATAATATTGTAACTGATAAATGTCGCTATTTTAAAAAATTCGACGAAGACTTTGAATCAATAGCATTGAACTAACTATGGCAAAGAGCAAAGACAATAGTTTTTTACAACAACACAGCGAAACAGGGGTAAGCAGTCAGTATAAAACCTGGTTCCTCGATTATGCCTCGTATGTGATTCTCGAAAGGGCCGTACCTGCCGTTGAGGATGGATTGAAACCCGTACAACGACGCATTTTGTACGCTATGAAAGAAATGGATGATGGCCGCTTTAACAAAGTTGCCAACATCATCGGGCAAAGTATGCAGTACCATCCGCATGGCGATGCCAGTATTGGCGATGCGCTGGTAAACATGGGACAAAAAGACCTGCTGATCGAAACCCAGGGAAACTGGGGCGATGTGCGCACCGGTGATGATGCAGCAGCCGCCCGTTATATTGAAGCGCGCCTTAGCCGCTTTGCGCTCGAAGTAGCCTTCAATGCCAAAACCACCGACTGGGCATTGAGTTACGACGGTCGTAAAAATGAACCGGTAACACTGCCCATGAAATTCCCTTTGCTGCTGGCACATGGGGCCGAAGGTATTGCGGTGGGACTGGCCACTAAAATTTTGCCGCATAACTTTTGTGAACTTATTGAAGCATCGATAAAACACCTGCGCGGAAAGAAATTTGAGCTCTATCCCGATTTCCAAACCGCCGGTATGATTGATACAACCAATTACAACGAAGGCAAACGCGGTGGTAAAGTTCGCGTAAGGGCGCATATTGAAGAATTTGATAAGAAAACACTGGCTATTCGCGACGTGCCATACGGTGTTACCACAGCCCAGCTGATGGACTCGATTGTAAAAGCCAACGAACAGGGTAAGATCAAGATCAAAAAGGTAACGGATAATACCGCTGCCGAGGTAGAAATTATTATTGAACTGGCCTCAGGTATTTCGCCTGATATTACCATCGATGCGTTGTATGCCTTCACCGATTGTGAAGTAAGCATTTCGCCGAATGCCTGTGTGATCGTAGAAGAAAAACCTACTTTCATCAGCGTTCATGAACTGCTGCGCCTTTCGACCGAAAAAACAAAAGACCTGCTGAAACGCGAGCTGGAAATCAAACTGGCCGAGTTGCAGGAAAAATGGCATTATACTTCGCTTGAAAAAATATTCTTCGAAGAAAAGATATATAAAGAGCTTGAAAAGAAATATGCCACCTGGGAAAAAGTGCTGGAGGCTATTGCAGAAGCCTTTAAGCCATATCGCAAACAACTCAGACGCGATATTACCCGCGAAGATATTGTTAAACTAACCGAAAAGCCCGTACGCAGGATCTATCGACTCGATATCGATGAACTGAACGAGCAGATAAAAGGGCTTGAAAAAGAAATTAAACAGGTAAAGCACGACCTGGCCAACCTGGTTGATTTTGCCGTAGCTTATTACGAAGGCCTGCTGCAACGGTACGGAAAAGGCCGGGAGCGCAAAACTGAAATTAAATTGTTCGAGGCCATTCAGGCAAAACAGGTGGCCATTGCCAATACCAAACTGTATGTTAACCGGGCCGATGGTTTTATCGGAAGCGGTTTGAAGAAAGATGAATTTGTAACCGATTGTTCTTCGCTCGATGATATTATTGTATTTACCCGCTCCGGTAAAATGAAAGTGGTAAAAGTGGCTGAGAAGAATTTCATCGGAAAAGATATCATTCACGTTGCCATTTTTCAGAAAAATGATGAGCGTACTACATATAATATGGTTTATGTTGATGCCAAAACCGGTGTCAGCTTCGCCAAACGCTTTAATGTAACCGGTATTACCCGCGATAAGGAATATGACCTTACCAAAGGCGCTGAAAAAAGTAAGATCCATTATTTTTCGGCCAATCTAAATGGAGAAGCGGAAGTGGTAAGAATTGTTCTTGACCCCAACAGTCCGGCAAGGAAAAAAGAGTTTGATTTTTATTTTGAAGAGCTCGAGATCAAGAGCCGTAACAGCATGGGCAACCAGGTTACCAAATTTCGCATCAAAGCGGTTAAATTCAAAGAGGCGGGCCGTTCAACTTTAGGCGGGCGCAAGCTGTGGTTCGACGATCAGTTCGGCCGGTTGAACTCCGAATCAAAAGGCGAATATCTCGGAAGCTTTCAACCCGATGATAAAATTCTGGTAGTGTATAACGACGGTAATTATGAGATCACCGATCAGGAAACGACCCAGAAATTTGATATTGCGAAAGTGATTGAAATTGAAAAATTCAATCCTGAAAAAATAGTAACGGCTATCTATCTCGATAACGATAAACAGCAGTTTAACGTAAAGCGCTTCAAGATCGAAACAACCACACTCCGCAGCAAGTTCATGATGATAAAAGAAGGTGATGGTAATTACCTTGAAGCAGTGACCACACATCCTGAACCCATTATACAAATCAAATCGGGCAGGGGCGCACAGGTTCGCACGCAGAAGATCAAGATCGCCAATTTTGTAGAAGTGATGGGCTGGAAGGCGGTTGGTAATAAGCTGGCCGACTTTACAAAGAGTACCGAATTTGAGTGGGTGATGAAAGAGCAGGAAAAAGATCCCGAGCAACCGGAATTGTTTTAACAACACGCTTTTTTAATTAACTTTGCTTTATAAAGGCATAGGGAGTTGGCGATTCGTCGCCAAACTCCCTATTTTTTTGCCCTTAACTGTAACATCTAACATTAACCCCAGATTATCATGAAACTGCAAATGCGCTTATCCCTGCCCTTGTTATGTATTGTAATTTGCTCATATTTGATCACCGGCTGCTCAAAAGAAAAAAGTATTGATACCACCACCTATGGCAATAACAATAATAATAGTGGTAACGGAGGCAACAATGGTGGCAACGGTGGCAACGGCGGAAATGGTGGTTCATCGGGTGGTGATACCTACCAGCCAATGACAAAAGACAGCTACTGGAAATATAAAACAACCGGTTCTTACGATATTGAAAATACCACCACCAGTACCGGGCAAAAGAAAACGGTAAATAGTATAGATTATACTATTTTCAAAAGTGTTAGTACCGGCCAGCCCGCAGGTGAAGCCCTGTACGGCCTAAAAGATCATAATTATTATATGTACGCCGAAGGCCAGTCGCCACAGGGTGCCGGCTTTAGCTTTAATATTTTATACCTGAACGATACGGCATCGGTTGGCTATACCTGGCAACACAATGCCGGGCAGGGTAACGGATTTACTGCTTATACCCCCGGTTCTATTATTGAAAGAGGATTATCCATGACAGTAGAAGGGAAAAATTATAAAGATGTAATTCATTCCCGCATTGAGCTGCAGTACGATATACCCGGTTTGGGTGTTCTTTCATACATGACTTATGATTATTATGTGGCAAAGAATGTAGGTGTTATAAAATGTGATGCTGTCGGCGATCCGTTTCTTATACCTGGTTTTTCAACGGTTACCAGTCTTACCGATTACTCGATCAAATAAAGCCTGATCACCCTTTCCGGTTTAAACCGAATGAAAAGAAGGGTAGGAGACTGAAAAAATTAAGGGCCCTGGTTTAACCGGGGCCCTTTGCATAAATTCTGTAAGATAAGATGATACATAACCCATCCGCTAATGTCGCGATATTCGTTTCTTTATTCGAACGGTAGCATTTTGTGTATAGGTGCTTGAAAGAAAAACTTCGAAGCGGGTAATACCGTCGGTAACCACCATCAGGGCGGTATTTGGCGGAATTTTACCCAGGTTTTCTGCAAACAAGCTTACTTCATTAACATCCTTACTGTTGTCGAGCGTAAGATAAATGTTCACGGCCCGGGCGGTAAGCTCCTGGTGGGAGAGCACCGGTTTTCCGTTCAAAAATACGGTTACCGTATCGCCGTCGATTTCGCCATTGTCGTACAAACTTACACGAACCGAATCGCTGCCTACCTCAAGTTCTTTTGAATATATTATTTTTCTTCTTGTAAAATTCGCTATCAGGTTGCGCTCACTGTATTCCTCAATAGCGCTGTCGGTGATTTTGGTGGGGATGATGCCGGTAACCGACCCTCCGGTTACTTTAGTGGTGGTAGGGGTAGGGCCGGCTTTTACTACCACATCTTCGCGTTGCGGCATCCAGAACTTTTTGCCAACGATGCTGTTGCCCAACATGCTGTCGAGGTTTTTGGTAGCCACATCCATGGTAAAGTTAACCCGCATTTCGGGGCAGGTATATTTGTATTTGTCGATGGTGTAAAAGGTTCCGTTCATCGAGGCTTTTACCTGGCTTACCCGCAACAGTCCTGAAAAGTTCATCAGGCATTCGGCTCCGTTTTGGGTAGAGCGCGACTGGTAGAACAGCATGGGTAAATTTTTAATATTTACCGACCTGGTTTCCCGGTCGTAGGTGCCCCGTACAAAAAAGCTCTGGTAAGTATCTTTAAAGTAGTAGCCGAAAACGCCTTCAACTTCGCTACCCCTTTGTTTCAATACCATTTCGGTGAGGTAGTTATTGTAAACCCCCTGTACTACAACGTCGGCTTTGCCATACCACGAACCGGAAATTGATTGGGAAATAACAAACTGCCCGGTTATAAGGAAAAAGAGGACGAAGATAATTCGTAACATATGTAAATTTAAATAGAAAAAATCAAGCCAGTTAATAAATGAAATTCCTGATACGAGTTGAAACCGTTAATAGTATGCATATTATATATAGCAACTTAACGTATTTTCTGTACGGTGTAGTGGCTTGTGTTCTGTTCTGAGTGGGGTGTTTTTCTAACGGATATTGATAGAATGGATACGAATCAAGGGTTATTTGTGCTTTAGGATAAGTGATGTTATCCACAAAAGTATATTGCAGTTTTCAAATCTCAGAGTAATTGGAAGCCTCTGTGGAAAATAAATTTTCAATATGGGTTGTTGCGTAAGTAAACTGGTATAAATCAGCCAAAACCGCGTATTTATACTAGCATTCTTATGCACAAAACGAGGTCCGATGTCGGATGTCGGAAGTCAGAAGAACCCGCTGTTTGATTTTGTTAAGTATTTTCAATTTTCGGGTTCTTCTGACCTCAGACTTCTGACTTCCGACTTCTATTTCAGATATCGTTTCATCTCACGCTCAGTATCCCTTTGCTTAATGGTATCGCGCTTATCGAATTGTTTCTTACCCTTACCCAGGCCGATCTCCATTTTAACCAGCCCTTTTTCACTGAAAAAGATGCGGAGGGGCACTATCGAAAAACCCTTGTCTTTTATTTTGCCTTCCAGCTTTCGCAGCTCGCGCTTTTGTAAAAGCAGTTTGCGTTCGCGCAAAGGATCGTGGTTATTTACCGTACCATGCGAATACTCGGCAATATGCAGACTTTTGATCCATAGTTCGCCTTTGTGAAAATAACAATAGCTGTCGTTAAAGCTGGCCCGGCCATCGCGCAGCGATTTTACCTCGGTTCCGACCAATACCATGCCCGCATCGTATTTGTCTTCGATGAAATAATCGTGGTAAGCCGAGCGGTTCCGAATGTCTGCCATGATAGTGAAGTCTCATCCCGATAGCTATCGGGACTGAAGTTTGAAATCTGAGGTCTGAATTCCGAAGTCAGCGATTTGAAATGTAGGGTTCTTCTGACTTCCGACATCCGACCTCAGTTTTTAAATAATGAAAGCACCGTGGCCAGCTTATCTTTTAATTCTTTACGGGGAACAATGAAATCGAGAAATCCGTGTTCCAGTAAAAATTCGCTTCGCTGAAAGCCTTCGGGCAAATCTTTTTTAATGGTTTCTTTGATAACCCGCGGACCTGCAAAGCCGATCAAAGCGCCGGGTTCGGCGATATTCAAATCGCCCAACATACCAAAGGAGGCCGAAATACCGCCAAAAGAAGGGTCTGTTAAAAATGAGATATAAGGAATTTTTGCATCTGTTAACTGTGTTAGCTTGCCCGATACTTTGGCCAGCTGCATCAGCGAAAAGGCGCTTTCCATCATACGGGCGCCGCCCGATTTACAGATGATCATAAGCGGAATATGTTCGGCCAGGCAAACATCACAGGCTCGTGCAATACGTTCGCCCATCACACTGCCCAGCGATCCGCCGATGAATTCAAAATCCATACAGGCCACCATCAGCCCCAGTCCTTTTACATGTCCTTTTCCGATGCGAACCGAGTCGGTAATATCGGTTTTCGCCCAGTTCTCCTCAAGCCTTTTGGCATATGATTTCAGATCGGTAAAGCCCAAAAAGTCTTTGGAGCGTATATTTTCGCCCAGTACTTCGTATTTATTGTCGTCGAAAATAATTTCAAAATATTCAGCGCTGCCAATACGGTGGTGGTGGGTACATTTTGGACAAACAAACAGGTTTTCCCTGAGTTCGGTCATGGTACATATATAACCACACTCCGGACATTTGCTCCATAATCCTTCCGGAGTTTCTTTTTTTTCTGCAGTACTGGTAAGGATGCCTTTCTTAATACGTTTGAACCAGCTTCTTCTGGCCTCTTCTCCCTGGCCTTCTTCACCAGCTAAGTTGGCTTCGAAATCCTCTTCCTGTTTCATTGAGTAGTTTTAAAGCGGCTAAGATAGCGATTTTAGAATAATGAGCTATTTTGATAGTGATAAGTCCTTCAAATCGAATAATCTCTAAATAAACGGAGGGAATTACAGAATTATTTTGAAAATCTGCTGCTGATTGATATCAGGTCGAACTTTTAAGGAAAATTTTAACAGGGCGTTGATTTTTAACCTTGCTGATATAAATTTGCGCAAAATTTATTACAACGTTCAGTAATAAATAATAAGCTCTTTGTTAATATAACCTATCTTATTCAGGTCTTCTTTATACTTTCCTGACTAGTATAATAATGCCTGGCGCCCTAAAATTTATTTCACGGAAATCGTCCGATACAGAATTTTCATTATAAATAAGGGCAATGAAAATTTTGCAGGGACAAGATCACTGTTTGCCGGCAGGCAGGCGGTGTGGCTTTTTAAAAGCAATTAATTCTTTTTCGCATGAAATGGTCTGAGTTCTTCACGTCTTCGGTAGGTAAAAAGTTAGTAATGGCTTTTACAGGTTTGTTCCTTATTGTGTTTCTGGTTGTGCACGTAGGAATAAACGCCTGTATTTTTGCCGATATTTTAGATGATAGTGATAACGGCGAAGTTTTTAATAAAGCTGCTCATTTTATGGGAGCGTATTATGTAATTCGTATTGCAGAAGTTGGCCTCTTCATCGGTATTATCATTCACATTGTACAGGGCTTTATGCTCGAAGCACAAAACCGGGCCCGCCGCAAAACCGGTTACCAGGTTAGCATGGGCAGCGATGGAAGCGCCTGGTACAAAAAATCGATGGGCCTCCTCGGGACCCTCATCTTTTTGTTCCTGATCATGCACATTTCTCACTTCTGGGTGCCTTCGCGCATTACTACCGACACTTTGGAGGAAGTAACTTATAGTAACTCGGCTCCAATGCATAATGTATATGCCAAAATGATTGAAGTATTTCAAAGCCCTGTTATTGTAATATTATATTTGATCGGTTGTATTTCACTCGCATGGCACTTGTTACATGGTTTTCAAAGTGCATTCAGAACCGTTGGCGTGCATAACAAAAAATATATTGCCCTGGCAAAAGGAGCTGGCGTTGCTTTTTCAATTTTTGTTCCGTTACTGTTTGCCCTGATGCCCATCAGTATGTATTTAGGTTGGGTGAATTAATTTGAAAATTTGAAGATGGCATTGCCGATTTGCCGATTCAGGATTGCCTACATCGATTAACTAAAAACAAGAAACTTTAGATATGCTTAATTCAAAAATTCCCGCAGGACCGTTAGATCAGAAGTGGACTGAATATAAGGGGCATTGCAAGCTGGTAAACCCGGCCAATAAACGCAAGCTCGAAGTGATTATCGTGGGAACTGGTCTTGCTGGTGCATCAGCGGCTGCATCGTTGGGTGAACTGGGATATAAAGTAAAAGCGTTTTGTTTCCAGGATTCACCGCGCCGTGCGCACTCTATTGCCGCACAGGGAGGAATTAATGCTGCTAAAAATTATCAGAACGACGGAGACTCGGTTTTCCGTTTGTTTTACGATACCGTAAAAGGGGGCGACTATCGTGCCCGCGAAGGCAACGTACATCGCCTGGCCGAAGTGAGTGCCAATATCATTGACCAGTGCGTGGCGCAGGGTGTTCCCTTTGCCCGCGAATACGGCGGTTTGCTCAGCAACCGTTCGTTTGGCGGTACACAGGTACAACGTACGTTTTATGCAGCCGGCCAAACAGGTCAGCAGTTGTTGATCGGTGCTTACCAGGCGCTTGAACGCCAGGTGGCCCTCGGTAACGTAACCATGTATAGCCGTCACGAAATGCTCGATATTGTGATCGTCGATGGAAAGTGCCGGGGCATCATTTGCCGCAATTTGATCACCGGTGAGCTGGAGCGTCATTTCGGACATTCGGTATTGTTATGTTCAGGCGGATACGGCAACGTATTTTATTTAAGTACCAATGCCATGGGCAGCAACGTAACTGCCGCCTGGAAAGCCCATCTCAAAGGAGCCTACTTTGGCAATCCCTGCTTTACACAAATACATCCTACCTGTATACCGGTTAGCGGCGACCACCAGTCGAAATTAACGCTGATGTCGGAATCGCTTCGTAACGACGGCCGCATTTGGGTG
>Ga0114129_10012374_pt1 | contig 12146 bp, 12 predicted proteins | sample RhiMetdeltSRZDD1_FD_80071 | JGI IMG/M metagenome (GOLD analysis project Ga0114129, IMG submission 80071) | Populus rhizosphere microbial communities from Tennessee, USA - Rhizosphere MetaG P. deltoides SRZDD1 (version 2) (version 2) | ecosystem: Host-associated > Plants > Roots > Rhizosphere >...
AGCAGGAAGATCCGGTACGGCTCCTTCACGGGTCGCTGCAGTCCCGGAAATAGCCACAATTCGGGCAGATGATCTTGCACTTCCGCTCATCCATGCGCTCGCCGCAGCGGTCGCACACGTGCAGGCGCTCGGTGGCCGCGGCAGGCCCGGGGCTCGGCACCGTCATCCGCCATAGATTACACTGGGGCCGATGCAACGCTGGGAAGATCCGGAGTTTCTGCGTCGAATCTTCGAGGACACGAAGGTGCTGCGCAAGCCGCTCAGCGGCATCATCAGCGGCTATCACGTCCTGCCCTACATCCTGGTCGCCCCCGAGCGCGACCGCCCGCGCCGGGCGGTGGAGGTCCGCGGCCGCATCCGGGTCTCCCCGCGGCTCGTGATCTCCGCCGGCGACCAGGCTCCGACCTACGGCGACACGTTCAGCGAGCGGGAGCTCATGGACGGAGCGATCGTGGCCCGCCTCTTCAGCTTCCGCTATGCCTCCCGGCTCTCGGTGGAGAGCGAGGAGCTCCAGATCCGGCGCCACGAGCTCGACTCTCACGTACAGCTCGAGCGGGTCCTGGACGAGCTCGCCCGGCGTGAGATCATCGACACCGGCGTCATCTCCTCTCCGGACGCCGGGTTCTATCCGGTCTCGCTGGACCGGTTCATCCGGGAGATCCTGGACCAGGAGTTTCGCGACTAGCGGCGTTCCTGGGCGAGCTTGGCGAGCACCCGCGACAGCTCGGCAGGATCGACCGGCTTCACGATGTGATCGTCGAAGCCGGCGTGGGCCGCGCGCTGCCGGTCTTCGGGCAGGCTGTAGCCGGTGAGCGCGATGAGGATGGCCGACCGTCCGAGGAGAGCCCGGATCCGGCGCGCGACCTCGTAGCCGTCGAGGCCGGGAAGCCCGATGTCGATGACGGCCACGTCGGGATTCTCGACTTTCGCGAGGTCGACGCCGTGTGCTCCGTCCCCGGTAGCGACGACGTGATGACCGTCGAGCCCGAGCAGCGCCGCGAGCGCGTCACGGGCGTCCGTGTCATCCTCGATGAGCAGAATCCGGAGGGCGGTCGGATTCACGGTCCCGTTCACGGTACCATTGGCCCGTTTCCTTGACACGTCGAAGTCGCGGATGCTATTTGATAATGCGGACTTATCGCTGGAGGAGGATCCCCCATGACTAGGACGTCAGCCGGCGCGTTGCTCCTCGCGTCGGTCATGTTCGCCCTCACCATTCCCGTGGCCGCGCAAGGCCCCATCCGGATCGGTGCATCGCTCTCGCTCACCGGCACCTACGCCAAGCTCGGCAAGAACCAGCACGAAGGCTACCAGCTTTGCCAGAAGGACGTGAACGCAAAAGGCGGCGTCCTCGGTCGCAAGATCGACTTCGTCGTGTACGACGATCAATCGACGCCCGCCACCGCGGTGCGGCTCTACGAAAAGCTGATCACCGACGACAAGGTGGATGCCGTGATGGGTCCGTACTCGTCGCCGGTCACCGAGGCCGCGGCCAACGTCACGGAGAAATACAAGAAGGTGATGGTGGCGCCCCTCGCGGCGACCACGTCGATCTTCAAGCGCCCTCCGGACAAGAAGCGCAACTACATCTTCATGGTGATCTCGCCCGCCGAGGTCTACCTCGAGGGACTGATCGACATGGCCGCCAAGCGCGGCCTCAAGACGGTCGCGGTCATCAACGAGGACACGCTCTTCTCGAAGGCGGCCGCGTCCGGCGCCGAGGAGCTGGCGAAGAAGAAGGGCTTGCAGCTCGTGTTCAAGGAAGCCTATCCGAAGGGCAACACCGACTTCTCCGCGTTGCTCACCAAGGTGAAGGCCGCCAACCCCGACGTCATCGCCGCCGCCACCTACTTCGACGACGCGGTGGCTCTCACGCGCCAGATGCGCGAGCTCAACGTCAATCCCAAGATGTACGGGGTGACGGTGGGCGGCGATCTCCCCGAGTTCTACGACACCCTGAAGGGGAACGCGGAGCACATCTACGGCGCCACGCAGTGGGAGCACACGCTGCCGTATCCGGGCAACAAGGAATGGTTCGAGGCCTACAAGAAGGAATTCGGTCACGAGCCGTCGTATCACTCCGCGGCCGGGTACGCCGGATGCCTCATCTATCTGGAAGCCGTCAAACGCGCGAGCACGCTCGACGCCGACAAGGTGCGCGACCAGCTCATCAAGCTCGAGATGCGGACGGTGTTCGGCGACTTCAACGTCGATGAGGACGGCTTTCAGAGCGCGCACAAGATGGTGACCTTCCAGTGGCAGAACGAGAAGAAAGTCATCGTGTGGCCGGACGATCTCGCCTCCGGGAAAGCCCGTTTCCCGACCCCGCCCTGGAATCAACGCTAGACCCCCGGTAGCTTCCGCCGGCGGCGCTCGGTCACGTCCCGAGGCGGGGACGGCCGGGCGCCGCGGCGCGTTCGCGAAGGCGAGCCGGTGATCACGCCTGCCATGGTCGCGCAGGTGGTCGTGTCCGGGATCTTGTCCGGCGCGCTCTACGCGATGGTGGCCCTCGGCCTCGCGCTCATCTTCGGCGTCATGCGGGTCATCAACGTCGCCCACGGCCCCCTGCTGATGCTCGGCGCCTACGCCACCTACTTCCTCTACTCGATGACCGGGGTGAATCCGTATCTGACGTTGCCGGTGACGATGGCGCTGCTGTTCGTCCTCGGCATGCTCCTGGAGCGGACGCTGATCTACCGCGTGGTGGATGCGCCGGAGCTGTCGTCGCTGCTGCTCACGTTCGGGATCTCGATCGCGCTCGTGAACATCGCCCAGCTTCTCTTCACCTCCGACCTGCGCGCCGTGGAGTACCTGACGGGGTCGTGGCTGGTGGGGCCGGTCGCGCTCTCGAAATCCCGCGTGGTGGCATTCGTCGTCGCATCGGCGTTGACGGCGGGGGCGTTCCTGTTCCTGCGCTCCACCAAGCTCGGCAAGGCGATCCGCGCCACGTCGCAGAGCCGGGAGGTGGCGATGGTATGCGGGATCGACGTGGGCCGGATCCACCTCATCACGTTCGGGCTCGCCGCCGCGCTCGCCGCCGCGGGAGGGACGCTGATCTCCGTGATCGTCGCCATCCAGCCGGAGATGGGCCAGATCTGGACGTTCAAGTCCTTCCTGGTGATCGTGCTCGGGGGCGCGGGGAACTATCCCGGCGCGCTCCTCGGCGGGATGTTGCTCGGTCTCATCGAACAGCTCGCCTCCCTCGTGCTCACCACCCAGCTCTCGGAAGCCGTCGCCTACGTCCTCCTCGTCCTCGTCCTGCTCATCCGGCCCACGGGGCTGCTCGGGGGGCGACAGGTCTGAAGACCTGGTTCATCGCGCTCCTCGTGGTCGCGGGAGCGGCGGCAGCGGTCTATCCACTCGTCGGCACCGGCTACGGTGTGCGCGCGCTCCTTCAGATGTTCATGTGGATCGCGCTCGCCGGCTCCTGGAACCTGATCTCCGGGCTCACCGGCTACGTCTCCTTCGGCCACGTCGCCTTCTTCGGCGCCGGCGCCTACACCACCGCCATTCTCGTCACCGACGCGGGGTGGCCGTGGCTGCCGGGGGCGCTGGCGGGCGGCGTCGCGGCGTGCCTGCTCGCCCTCCTCATCGGCTACCCGTGCCTGCGGCTGAAAGGCCCGTACTTCGCGATCGCGATGCTCGGTCTGAACGAAGTGCTGCGCGCGCTCGTCTCCTACTTCGAGGGGCTCACCGGCGGTGGCTCCGGGCTGTCGTTGCCGACCTTGCAGGCGACCGAGCGCGTGTACTACGTGATGGGGGCGACGGCGGCCGCGGTCACGCTCGTCACGTACCTGATCGTCACCTCGCGTTTCGGCCTCCGGCTGATGACGATCCGCGAGGACGAAGTGGCGGCGGAGGCGATGGGCATCGACACCTTTCGCCACAAGCTCTACGCGTTTCTGCTCTCGGCGGCGGGGCCGGGGATCGTGGGCGGTCTTGCCGCGCGCGATCAGGGCTACATCGAGCCCATCAGCGTCTTTCCGCTCGTCACCACGATCACCATGATCGTGATGGTGCTGTTCGGCGGGAAGGGCACGGTGTGGGGCCCCGTCCTCGGCGCCATCGTCCTCTTCGTGGCGCAGGAGCTCGTGTGGGCGCGCTTCCCGTACTACCACCAGCTTCTCTTCGGCGCCATCATCGTGGCCGTCGTGCTGCTCATGCCGCGCGGCGTGCTCGGCGTGCTCCAGCAGAAGTACCGGCTGCCGAGGACGATTTGAAGGCGCCGCCCGTGCTCACGGTGGAGGGCGTGCGCAAGAGCTTCGGCGGCGTGGTCGCCGTGAACGCGGTGTCGCTGGCGCTCGAGCGGGGACGGATCTACGGGCTCATCGGCCCCAATGGCTCCGGGAAGACCACGCTCTTCAACTGCATCACGGGCGTGGAGCGGCCGGACGCGGGGCGCATTGTTCTGAACGGCGAGCACATCGACGGGATGCCGCCGTACCGGATCGCCCAGCGTGGGGTGGGGCGGACGTTCCAGGTCATTCGGGTCTTCCCGGAGCTGACCGCGCTCGAGAACCTGCTCGTCGTCACCCGCGGCAGCGCCGCCGCCGCCGAAGCCCGCGCGCTCGAGCTGCTGCGATTCGTGAAGCTGGAGCGGCTGCGCGGGGAATACGCGGGGAACCTGTCCTACGGCCAGCAGAAGCTCGTAGAGTTCGTCCGGATGCTCATGCGCGATCCCTCGCTGGTCCTGCTGGACGAGCCGGCGGCGGGCGTGAACCGGACGCTGCTCAACGATCTCCTCGACGCGGTCAAAGACCTCCGTGACCACGGCAAGACAATCCTGCTCGTGGAGCACGACATGAAGGTCGTGATGGGACTGTGCGAGACGGTCTTCGTCCTCGACCACGGCGAGAAGATCGCGGAAGGCCCGCCGGGCCTGATCCAGTCCGACGAGCGTGTCATTGAAGCGTACTTCGGTCGCTAGCGCCGCCGTCGTGATCGTCTTCGCGGTGGTCGTGGTGCGGCTGCTTGCACGCTCCTTCGCGTGGCCGCTCGTGCACGACGCGCCGGTGATGCATTACGTCGCGTGGCGCATCGGCGAAGGCGCCGTGCCCTACCGGGACCTCTTCGACATGAACGTCCCCGGCACGTATCTCCTCCACCTCGCCGCGCTCCGCGTGCTCGGCGCCGGCGACGGCGGTTGGCGCGCGTTCGATCTCGCGTGGCTCGCCGCCACGACGGTGCTGCTCGCCGTCTTCGCGCGGCCGTGGGGCGCGCTGCCCGCGGTCGGCGCCGCGCTGTGCTTCGCGGCCTATCATCTCGCGGGTGGCGCGTGGAACGCGGGCCAGCGCGATTTCCTGCTCTGTCCCTTCCTCATCGCGGGCGCGCTCGGGGTGGCCGTGTGGGCGGAACGACCGGGCGGGGACGGCCACCGCTCGCTGCAGCTCGCCGGCCTCGCCGTGGGCGCCGGCATCACCATCAAGCCGCACGCGGCGGCCCTCGCGGTGGCGCTCGCGTTCGTGGTGGGGATGACGGCCGTCCGGAACGGCGGCAGCACCACCGCGGCGCTCGCGAGCTTCCTGCTTTCGGCGGCGCTCGCGCCCGCCGCCATGATCCTCTGGATCGGATCGCTCGGGGGCCTTCGCGCGTGGCGCGACATCGTGACGCAGTACCTGATCCCGCTGTACTCGCGCCTCGGACGCGCCGAGCCGTGGACCGTGGACCGCTGGCACCTCTGGGTCCCGCTCGGCGCCGCCGTCGTCATCTCGTTGATGAGCGCGCTGTCTGAACGGCGCTTGGCCATGCGCCGCGCGCTCGCCACCCTCGGTGTCGGCTACGGCGCCCTGCACTTCCTCGCCCAGGGGAAGCACTGGGAGTACCACCTCTACCCGCTCGCCGCGTTCGCTGCCCTCCTCGCCTTCGCCGAGCTCGACGTCCTCGCACGCACGCGGCGTCTGCCCGCCGCGGCCCTGGGCCTCGTGCTCGCGACGCTCGCGCTCGTCCTGTCCGCGAAGGGCGCGGAGGCGTCCGCGTCCGCCTGGCCGCTCGAGAAAGTGCGCCGCGCGGACGCGGTGGCGCGCGACCTCACGCCGCTGCTCCGGGCCGGCGACACCGTGCAGGTTCTCGACACCACCGACGGCGGTCTGCACGCGCTCTTGCGCCTCCACGTCCGGCAACCCACGCGCTTCCTCTACGACTTCCAGTTTTTTCACGACACCGCCACGCCCGTCGTGCGCGCGCTGCGGGCCGAGCTGCTGCACGATCTCCGGGCGCATCCACCGCGCGCGATCGTCGTGTTCGAGCGCGGCTGGCCGCGCGGCGGCTACGAACGGCTGGAGACCTTCCCCGACCTCGTTGCCTTCCTCGACGAGGCCTATCGCCCGGCGGCACGGGGCAATGGGTACGTGGTCCATGCACGGCGACACAATCCGTAACATCATCCGGGCGTACGACGATCCGGTCGTGCGCACCTATTGCTGGATCCGCTTCGGGATCCTGCGCCAGCGTTTCCTCGACGAGATCGGTCAGTACCTTCCGGAGAGCGGCCCCGTCCTCGACATCGGCTGTGGCTTCGGCCTCTTCTCCCTCTATTACGCCGCCACCGGGCCCGAGCGCTTCGTGCGCGGCATCGACGTGAACGGCCGGCGCATCGCACTCGCGCGACGAGCGGCGGCGCGGCTCGGCATCGCGAACGTCGCCTATGACGAAGGCGACGCCCGTGACTTCAAGGGCGACGGCGAGCTCGCCGCCGCCTACATGCTCGACATCGTCCACCACGTACCGCCGGCGGCGGTGCGGCCGCTCCTCGTCCAGATCCACCGCGCCCTCGCGCGCGGGCGGCTCTTGCTGGTGAAGGACGTCGATACCCGGCCGGTGTGGAAACGGTGGTTCACCTGGGTGCTCGACCGCGCGATGACCCCGCGCGTGCCTGTCCACTACTGGAGCGCTCCCGAGCTGTCCGCGTTGCTGGAGAACGTGGGCTTCCGGGTGCGGCGTCATCTACTCGTGGACATGCTGCCCTATCCCCACGTGCTCTACGTGTGCGAGCGGCGTCCGTGACCGACCTCCTCGTCGCGGAGTCCATCACGGCCGGTTATGGCAGCGTGGACATCCTGCACGGGGTGACGCTGCGTGTGACTTCCGGCGAGATCGTCAGCATCATCGGCCCCAACGGGGCGGGAAAGTCCACCGCGTTCAAGGCGATCGTCGGCTTTCTCCGGCCCCGGGACGGCCGCGTGGTGTTCGACGGCGCCGACATCACCGGCCTCCGCCCCGATCTCGTCCTTCGCCGTGGCCTCGCCTACGTGCCCCAGGGCCGCATCGTCTTTCCGCAGATGACCGTCCTCGAGAATCTCGAGATGGGCGCCTTCATCGAGCGGGATCCCCGGCGGGTGGCGGCCGCTCTCGAGCAGGTCTACGGGCTGTTCCCGATCCTCGCCGAGCGCCGTCGGCAGAAGGCGGGGACGATGTCCGGCGGCGAGCAGCAGATGGTCGCGATCGGGCGCGCGCTCATGACCACGCCCAAGCTCATCATGCTGGACGAGCCGTCGCTCGGTCTCTCGCCGAAATTCGTGACGCTCATCTTCGAGAAGCTGGTGGAGATGAAGGGTGCCGGCTACACGCTGATGCTGGTCGAGCAGAATGCCGTGCGCGCGCTCGCCATCGCGGATCGGGGATACGTGCTCGAGCTCGGCGCCAATCGCTTCGAGGGCGAGGGGCGCCGGCTCCTCGCGGACCCCGAGGTAAAGCGCCTCTACCTCGGCGGCGCCTGAGAGCGTTCCCGGCGTCCAACGTTCTGCTTCGAGGCAGTTTCCGCTGTCGACGGCACTGGCTTTGCTTGCGGTCGGGGCCGTGACAGGCGCCGGCGACGACGGCTTCATACCCACGCGGTACGCTCACCTGTTCGCCTACGGACCCAAGATGCGCGCGGTGCGTCACCAGGTGGAGCAGGCGGCCGCCGCCGAAGTGTCGGTGCTCGTTCACGGCGAACCCGGTGTCGGCAAGGATCGCGTCGCGCGCGCTCTGCACAGCGCGTCACCGCGGTGCCGGGGCCCCTTGATCAGCGTCCACTGCGCGCGCTCCGCCGAGATCCTCGACGGCGAGCTGTTCGGGTACGAGCCGCGCACCGTGCCCGATGGGGGTCAGCGACACCGGGGAAAAATCCAGCAGGCGCACGGCGGGACGCTCATGCTCGATGAGGTCGGCGAGCTGCCGTTGTCCGTCCAGGCCAAGCTGTTTCGTTTCGTTCAAGCGGCGGAGGTGACGCGGGCGGGGAGTCGGGAGGCTGTCAAGGTCGACGTCCGGGTGGTCGCGGTCACGAATCGCAAGCTCGAGGCCGCCGTCCGCCGCGGCGAGTTCCGCGAGGATCTCTTCTACCGGCTGAACGTCGTCACCATCGAAGTTCCGCCACTTCGCGAGCGCCGTCAGGAAATCCCGGTGCTCGCCCGCTTGTTCCTCCGCCGGTTCAATCTCGAGCTGGAGCGCACCGTGGCCCTCGGCCCCGACACCATGCGGTTGCTCGAGGCGCACGATTGGCCCGGCAACGTCCGGGAGCTCATGCATGTGATCCGGCGGCTGGTGGTGCTGGATCGCAGCGTCGTCACTGGTGAGGATCTCGCGCCGGGCGCCGGCGCTTCCCATGTCGAGTCCTTCGCCCCCGCGCCAGACAGCGAGCCACCGCGGGGGGTGACCCTCAAGGAGATTGCGAGGCGAGCCGCGCGCGATGCCGAACGCGAGGTGATCCAGAGGGCGCTCGAGCGGAGCCATGGCAATCGCGCGCAGGCGGCGCGCCTGCTTCGCATCAGCTACAAGGCCCTCCTCTACAAGATGGCTCAGTGCGGCCTGACAGGCAAAGTGCTACGATGAGCGCCCGGTTTCCAGGTGCCGGACACGGTAACCATGACATCGCCGCCGGCGCGCGCGCGTTCCTCGACCGCGTGCTTCGAAGTCGTCGCCATCGGCGCGTCCGCGGGCGGGGTGCGTGCGCTCACACAGCTGCTGGCGGCGCTCCCACCGACGTTCTCGGCGGCGCTCTTGATCGCACAGCATCTCGATCCGCAGCGTAAGAGCGTGCTCGCGCCTCTCCTGGAACGCCGCTGCCCGCTTCGAGTGCGGGAAGCGGAGGACGGCGAACTCTTGATGGGCGGCATCGCGTACGTATCGCCGCCGGACCGACACCTCACCGTCGATCACGGCCGGGTTGCGCTGACCCGTGCTCCGGCCGTGAACTTTTCCCGTCCCTCCGTCGACGTGCTCTTCGAATCGGTCGCGCACGAGTACGGGAAGGGGGTGATCGGGGTGATCCTGAGTGGCTCCGGCATCGACGGCGCGCGGGGCCTGGAAGCGATCAAGCGCGGTGGCGGGGTCACCATCGTCCAGGATCCCAGCGGGGCCGATCACGCGCGGATGCCGAGAACCGCCGTCTTGACCGGATGCGTCGACGTCATTCTGCCCCTGGACGCCATCGGAGCTGCCATCGCGCGCCTCGTGCTCGAAGGGGGGCGGAGCCCGTCGTGAGCGACGACGCCGACATCGTCTCCCCGTCGAGTTTGCCGGCGGACGACGTCGACGACGCGGGATTCACGCGGCTGCTCGACAAGCTCGCGCAGGAGCACCAGTTCGATGTCCGCGAATACAAGGAGGCCTCGCTCGCCCGGCGCATCCGGTCACGAATGAGCCAGGTCCACGTGGAGAGCTTTGCCGACTACATCGCGTATCTCGATCGCCATCCCGAGGAGCACGCGGCCGTGTTCAACGCCGTGCTCATCAACCTCACGGGGTTCTTCCGTGATACGGAGGCGTGGGAGGCCTTACGGCGGGAAGTCCTTCCTCGCCTCGTCGATGACGGCGAGCCTTCACGGACGCTGCGGGTATGGAGCGCGGGCTGCTCCACGGGCGAGGAGGCCTACTCGCTGGCCATGGTGCTCTCCGAGCATCTCGGCGACGGAGCGCGCGATTTCGACGTGAAGATCTACGGCACCGACATCGACGAGGACGCGCTCGGTACCGCTCGCCACGGCCTGTACCGCGTCGAGCAGGTGAAGGACGTCCCTCCCCATCTCCTCGAGAAGTACTTCGCGCGCGAAGGTCAGATGTTTCGCTTCCGTCGCGACATGAGACGCTGGTGCATCTTCGGACGGCACAACGTGGCCCAGGACCCGCCCCTGTCGCACATCGATCTCATCATGTGCCGCAATGTGCTCATCTACTTTCGCTCCGACCTTCAAGATCGGATCCTCCCCACCTTCAGCTACGCGCTTCGTGACGGCGGTTTTCTCTTCCTCGGCAAGTCGGAGTCACTCCTCGCCCGCTCGCGTCGGTTCGTGCCCGTCGTGCTCAAGTGGCGCATCTTCCAGCGCGCTTCAGTCGCCACCCCCGACGTGATCGTGCCGCCGCGTTCGCTCGCGGGTGACGTGACGCACATGGCGTCGGCGCGGGGCGACGCCCGGCAGTTCGCGGCCCGCTTCCAGGGCCTCCTCGAGGCGTTGCCCTTCGCGGTGGGGCTCGTCGGCCTCAACGACGTCGTTCTCGCCTGGAACGCGGCCGCCGCCTCGCTCTTCGACATCCCCACCGACGCCGCCCTCGGCCGAAAATTCCGGGACCTCGACATCAGCTACCGGATCGAAGGGCTGCGCTCGCGGATCGAGGACGCGAAGGAACATCAGCAGCCCGCGCGCCTCGATCGGGTGGTGTTCGCGCGCCGGTCGGGAGAGCCCGTGCACGCCGATCTCTCCATCGCATCCGTCTTCGACGAGCAGCACGAGATCTCCGCGGTCGTGGTGGCCGTCCTCAACACCAGCGATCACGCCCGGCTGGAAGAGGAGATGGCACGGATCGGCGAGCAGCACGCCACCGCCGTGGAGGAGTTGCAGTCCACCAACGAGGAGCTGGAGACCACGAACGAGGAGCTGCAGTCCACGAATGAGGAGCTCGAGACCACGAACGAGGAGCTGCAGTGCACGAACGAGGAGCTGGAGACGACCGTGGACGAGCTCCAGGCGACGAATGCCGAGCTCGGCGCCCTCAACCGGATGCTCGAGGAGCGGAGCGCCGAGCTCCGCCGTCTCGATGCCTATCACATGAGCGTCGTGAACAGCGTGGAGACGGCGCTGATCGTCCTCGACTCCAAGCTGACCGTGATGACCTGGAGCAGGGGCGCCGCCTCCATGTGGGGCGTGCGCACGGAGGACGCGGTCGGGCGTCCGTTCTTCATGGTGCCCCTCGGCGATGTCCTGAAAGTGCTGCACCCCGCCGTCGAGGCGGTGGTGGCGACCGGTCAGCCTCAGTTCCTCGGCGATATTCCCGCGAACGGTCCCGGAGGGGCGCCGGCGCGGGTGACGCTCCGCGTGTCACGGCTGGACGGCGGCGCCCCGGACTCAACCGGCGTGGTCCTCCAGGCGTCGGCGAAAGGCGAGTGATGTACGCCTTGCCCCCGGATCTTCACAGCGGCGACCGCGTGACCGGCACCACGTGTCCCGACTGCTTCGGCTCCCCTGGACGTCCGGTTGGAAGGCGGAGTTCGTCTCCTGTTCCGCTGCCGGATCGGGCACAGCTTCTCGGTGAACGGGCTCCTCGCCGCGAAGGAAGCACTCGTCGAAGAGCGGCTATGGACGGTGCTGACGTCCATGGAGGAATTCGCGGTCCTGCTCGACGATCTGGAACGACGGGGGGGCGGAGCTCCACGTGGACGGCAGTCTCCGTGGCGTTCCAGATCGGATCGAGCGGGCTCGGCGCTCCATCGCGGTGCTTCGTCGACTCGTGGAGGACAATCGCCCGTTGACGGCCGGGGGCGTCGAGACGCTCATCGAGCTGCTCGCGGGCTCCCGGGTGATCTGCCGGCTGCGGTAGGAATCGTTCTCCACCGCAGTCCGTTCTTCGAATCGAAGTTGCCGCAGGTGCTCGGTCGCCGGAGCGATCTCCGGGTGATCGAGGCCGCCGACGGTCAGCGCTTCGACGCCTCCTGCGCCTATGTCGCGCCGCGGGATGTCCACACGGTCCTCGAGGGCGACCGCATCGTCCTCAACCGCGGTCCCAAGGAGCATCGGACACGGCCCGCGATCGATCCGTTGTTCCGGACGGCCGCCCGGCACTATGGGCCGCGTGTGGTCGGCGTGCTCCTGAGCGGGCGCGGAGCGGACGGTGTGAGTGGGCTCATCGCCATCAAGGCGGCAGGCGGGATGTCGATCGCACAGGATCCCGCGGAG
>Ga0114129_10012375_pt1 | contig 12146 bp, 9 predicted proteins | sample RhiMetdeltSRZDD1_FD_80071 | JGI IMG/M metagenome (GOLD analysis project Ga0114129, IMG submission 80071) | Populus rhizosphere microbial communities from Tennessee, USA - Rhizosphere MetaG P. deltoides SRZDD1 (version 2) (version 2) | ecosystem: Host-associated > Plants > Roots > Rhizosphere >...
CAGGACATCTGCACCACCCGTGCGACGGCCACTGCGACGATCACGGGAAGCTTGGCCGCGCGTAGTGCCATCGTCGAGTCGACGATGACTTTGAGCGCGTTGCAAAATTTCCCGTAGCCCGCTCTTACCTTAAAGAGTCGCCGGGTCGCGGCGCAGGAACGTCAGGAAGAACCCGAGCGCCGCGACGGCGACGATCAGCGGACCGGTGGGACGATGCAGGTAGCCGGCGAGGACTGATCCGGTCACCGTCACGGCGATCGCGATCAGCGCCGCCATCATCAGCATCTCGTTCAGATTGCGCGACACGCGCTTCGCCGTCGCGGCCGGGATGATGATGAGCGATCCCATCAGCAGCACACCGAGATACCGCAGACCGAGCGCCACGGTGAGCGCGAACATCTGGATGTAAAGAAGGTTCAGCCGCCGCACGTCGATCCCGATCGTTCGCGCGATGTCGGGCGAAACGAGCGCCACGACGAGCGCGCGCTTCCGGCGAAGAACGAACACGGTGACGGCGATCGACGCGACGAGGCCGAACCCGGCTTCGAGCGCCGACGGCCTGCCGGACGCGCCGCCGAACAGCGCTTCGATGAGATCGTCGCCCGACGTGATCACGCTGCCGATCGCCAGCGCCGCTGAGAAAATCACGCCGATGATCGTTTCCGTCGCCAGCCGCGATCGATCCTCGAGCGCCCAGACGAGGATGCCGCCGAAGAACAGCATCGCCGCCGCGCCGAAGACAGGATGCACGTGCAGCGCGAGCGCGACGCCGATGCCCGGCAGCGCCACGTGCGAGAGCGCGTCGGCCGCGAGCGCCATGCGCCGCATCACGGCGAAGCACCCGATGAGGCCCGCCGCCACGGCCACGACCGATGAGAGAATCAGCGCGTCGATCGTCATGCTTCAGCTCTCAGCTCTCAGCGCTCAGCGCTCAGCGCTCAGCGCTCGGCTTTCAGTGGTCGTGCACGTGGAACGCCATCGGCGTTCCATAGATCTCGTCCAGCAGTTGCTGCGTCAGGATGGTACGCGGCGGGCCGAAGCAGACGCGATCGCGGCTGAGACAGAGCACGTTCGTCGCATACCGGTAGACCACCGAGAGATCGTGCGAGATGAGCAGCACCGTGAGCTCGCGCTCGCGCTGCAGCCGATACACCAGCTCGTTCAGTTGTTCCTGGCCCGGTTCGTCGATGCCGGCCGTCGGCTCGTCCAGCAGCAGCACGTCGGGCGATCCCAGCAGCGCGAACGCGACCAGCAGGCGCTGGAATTGACCGCCCGACAGCGACCCGATTGATTGCGTCACGGTGTCGGCCGAGAGTCCGACGCTGTTGAGCGCATCCGCGATCGCCGCGTCGCTCGCACTGCGCGCGATCGATTTGGCGCGAAGGAAATCGGCGCCGGTGATCGGCACGTCGCGCGCCAGATCGAGCTTCTGCGGCACGTACCCGATGCGCACGTTCGGCGCCCACTGCAGCGACCCCTCGACGGGAATGGCGCCGATCAGCGCGCGAAAGAGGACGGTCTTCCCGGCGCCGTTCGGTCCGACGACGGCGAGCGACGCGCCGCGCGCGACCTGAAAACTCAGATCCTTGAAGATCTGCACGCGGCCGAACCGCAGCGAGAGACATCGAACCTCGAGCACGATCCCATCCTGCACGGTGCGCGCAGTATGCATGTTCCCGCGCGCGTCGTTCGCCAAATCTCAAACGGATTGACGGAATCAGCGGCCGAGTGGTCCTTGGAGGCTCACCATCCGTCCATGGCATCGGCCGGACCGTTGAGCGGTCCGGGCGTGGCCTTTGTTGGAAAGTCCTGTTCCTCCCGGCCCCGAAGGAGTGGACTTTGCTCAGCATGAGCGATCCAGGCGGCCACGCCCATCACCATTCCATGCCCTGGCCGCGCACCTGGCCGGCGACGATCGCCCTGCTCGCCGGGGCGATCCTCGTCCTCGTGCTGAACGCGACGGGCATACTCACGACGATCGTCGGCGTCGATACCGCGCTCGTCGTCGCGGCCGCCGGCGCGTACCCGCTCGCCCGGCGTGCGCTCGAGGCGATCAAGGCGCGGCAGATCACGTACGACATCACGATCGCCCTCGCCGCGCTCATCGCCGCCGCCGCGGGTGAATACCTCGCGGCTGCCGAAGTCGTCCTCATCGTGCTCGTCGGCGATGCGCTCGAGCACTGGGCGATGCACCGCGCCGATCGCGCGATCGCCGGCCTCATGTCGCTGCAGCCCGATTGCGCGACGGTCGTTCGCGATGGCCGCGAGCAGCTCGTGCCATCGATCGACATCGAGCTGACCGATCGCGTCGTCGTCCGCGGCGGCGAGCGCGTGCCGGTGGACGGCGTGGTCGTCGACGGGTTCGCCGCGATCGATCAGTCGCTCGTGACCGGTGAGTCGATCCCGGTCGGCAAGACCGTCGGCGCGCCGGTGTTCTGCGGGACGATTCTCGAGCACGGCGCGCTGGAGATTCGGCCGGAGTTCGTCGGCCAGAACACGACGCTCGCGCGCATCGGCCGCCTCGTCGCCGAGGCGAAACGGCGGCGGCCGCCGCTCGTGCGCACCGCCGATCGCCTGTCGCGGGTGTTCCTGCCGGCGGTGCTGGTGAGCGCGGTGGCGGTGTATCTGCTCACGGGACAGGCGCTGCGCGCGTCGGCGGTGCTGCTCGTCGCGTGCTCGTGCGCGCTCGTGTACGCCGCGCCCGCCGCGTTCGCCGCCGCGCTCGCCCGTCTGGCGCGCGACGGCGTGCTCGTCAAGGGCGGCGACACGCTCGAGGCGCTCGGCGCCGTCACGGCGATTGCGTTCGACAAGACGGGCACGTTGACCGTCGGGAAGCCGAGCGTGACCGACGTCGTTGCCGCGACCGAGTTCACGCCGGACGAGGTCGTGCGCCTCGCCGCCGCGGTCGAGCATCGATCGGAGCACGCGTTCGCTCGCGCGATCGTCGCTGAGGCGGCGCACCGTCGCCTGTCGATCGAAACGCCCGAGCGCTTCGTGTCGCGGCCGGGCCTCGGCGTCATCGGTGTCGTCCAGGGGCGGGAGATCTCGGTCGGGAGCGAGACCTTCGTGCGCGAGCTCGCGCCGGCGCTCACGCCCGATATCGAAACGCTGGTCGCGCGCGGTGATCGAGCAGGCGAGACGCACGTCCTCGTCATGGTGGACGGTCGGCCCGCTGGTTTGATCAACCTGCGGGACACGGCGCGGCCCGACGCAGCGGCGGCGATCGCCGCGCTCAAACCGCTCGTGAAGCACGTGTATATGCTGAGCGGCGACGACCGCACCGTCGCCGAGGCCGTCGCCGCCGAGATCGGCCTGGACCCGAAGCACGTGTCGGCGAACCTGCTGCCGGAGCAGAAGCTGCAGCGCGTGCGCGAGCTGACCGACGGCGGCGTCCGGCTGCTGATGGTCGGCGACGGCGTGAACGACGCGCCGTCGCTCGCGGCCGCGCACGTCGGCGCCGCGTTCGGCCGCGGCGCCGCGGATCTCTCCGCGGAAGCGGCGCAAATCGTCGTCCTCGAGCCGCGCCTCGAATTGATCGCAGAGACGATTGTCTTCGCGCGGAAGACCGTCAGCCGCGTGCAGTTCAACATCCTGGCGTTCGCCGTCGGCGTCAACGCGCTGGCGATTCTGGCCGCCGGCCTCGGGTACCTGAAGCCCGCTGCGTCCGCCGTGCTGCATCAACTGGTCTCGCTCATCGTCATCCTCGGATCGGTGAGCCTGCTGATCGAGCATCGTCTGCGCGACCCGCGGGCGTGGCGCGCATGGCGCACGCGCGCCGCCGACGCGCTGAACGACTGGCGCGCGATTGCGATGAAGACGCTGCAGCGCTGGCTCGACCGACATCGAACAGCCGTCGTTCGCGGCGCGTCGGCGATGCTCGCGGCGGCGTGGCTGCTGTCGGGGGTCGTCGCGCTCGGTCCGTCCGACGTGGGACTCGTGCAGCGCTTCGGCCGGCTCGTCGACGCGAACCTCGGCCCCGGCCTGCACGTGCGCGCGCCGTGGCCGATCGAACGCGTCACGCGCGTATCGCCGCGCCGGGTGCGCGTGCTGGAGCTCGGGTTCCGATCGCCGCCAGTCCCGCCGCCGGGGCCGATGGACTACGAGTGGAACACGACGCATGGCGAAGGCCAGGTTCAGCAGGTCCCCGATGAGAACCTCGTGCTGACGGGCGACGAGAACATGTCGGAGCTGTACGCCGTGGTGCACTACGCCATGGCCGATCCCGCGAAGTATCTGTTCGCGGTGCGCGACGCCGATGCGCTGGTGCGCATGATCGCCGAAGGATTGCTCCGCGATCTGGCCGCCGGCTATCCGCTCGACGCGCTGCTGACGACCGATCGCCAGGCGCTGGAGGATCGGTGGGCCGCGGCCATGCGCGCGCGCCTCGACACCATCGGCGCCGGCGTCGACATTCTCGGCATCCACCTCGCGGACGTGCATCCGCCGGTCGAGGTCGTCGACGCGTTTCGCGACGTCGCGAGCGCGGAAGAGGATCAGGTGATGCGCGTCAATCAGGCGGACGCGTACGCCAAGGAAGCGATTCCGGTCGCGCGGGGCAACGCGAACGCCCAGCGCGAGATCGCGTCCGGTTACAAGGCGAGCCGCGTCAGCCAGAGCCAGGGCGACGCCGCGCGCTTCCTCGGCCGCCTCGCGCACATGTCCAGCCTGCCGCTCATGATGTTCCGGCTGCAGATGGAGGCGATCGACGCGGTCCTGCCGGGCAGGCGGATCATCATCACCGACGACCGCAAGGGCGGCCGCCGCAGCGTCATCTTCGTCGGCGACGGCGATCTGCTCAAGGTCCTGACGCCACGGCTGCCCGGCCTCGACGATGAGCCTCAGAGGGATTGACATGACGATCACGCGCACGTACACGCGTCTCGCGCTCGTTCTGCTGGCGGTGCTGCTCGTCTGGCTGTCGACGTTCACGGTCTCGGAAAGCGACCTGGTCATCGTCACGCTGTTCGGCCGGCCGACGCGGACATCGGCCGACGCGGGCCTGCACCTCAAGTGGCCGCTCGAATCGGTGATGCGGTTCGATCGGCGCCTGATGGTGTACGACCCTGGATCGTCCGAGTTCCTGACGAAAGACAAGAAGAACCTCGTCATCGGATCCGCGGTGTGCTGGCGGATCGTCGATCCGAGCCGCTTTCTCCAGACGGTGGGCGACGTGACCGGCGCCGAGATGCGCCTGCACGATCTGGTCTGGGCGACGCTCGCCGCCGCGATCGGCCGCGTCGATTTGTCGGAGCTGTTGTCGGTGGATCCGGGGCGCGCGCACGTGCAGGCGCTCGGCGACCAGGTGCGATCGGCCGCGACGGTCGAGACCGAGCGGCGGTTCGGCGTCGCGGTCGTCGACCTGCAGCTCAAGCGAATCAATTTTCCCGAACAGAACAAGTACGCCGTGTTCTCCCGCATGCGCGCCGAGCGCGATCGCATCGCGAAGGAATACCGCGCGAAAGGCGAGGAGCTCGCGATCAAGATTCGCGCAGAGGCCGATCGCCAGCGCTCGCAGCTGCTCGCGGAGGCGTACCGCGATGCGGAGAAGCTGAAAGGCGAGGGCGACGCCGAAGCCGCGCGCGTGTACGGTCAGGCGTACGGACGCAATCCGCAGTTCTACAAGTTCCTGCGGACGCTCGAGTCGTACAAGAAGATCCTCAACGAGAAGACGTCGATCATCCTGTCGGGCGATTCCGAGCTGCTCAAGCTCCTCACGCAGGGAAAGGTACCCGATGGTGCTCGCTGATCTCGGCGAGTCTCCCGCCCTGCCGCCGCCTGCGCTCCGCGATCGACTCCGCGACGTCCGCGTCATCGCGCCGATCGTCGTCCTCGCGTACCTCGCCGCCGGCATCTACATCGTCCCGGCGGATCAACAGGCCGTGGTCGTGCGCTGGGGCAAGGTCGTCGACAGCCGCGTGCCGCCGGGCGTGCACTGGGCGTGGCCGTCGCCGATCGGGCGCGTGCACAAGCTGCGCGTGCGCGAAACGCGGCGGCTCACGCTCGGCCTCGACGGCGTCGAGCCGTTGAACCGATCGCAGTTCCTCAGCGGCGATCGCAACGTGCTGAACATCCGGCTGGTCGTGCAGTTCGCCATCAGCGATCCGGCCGCGTTCCTGTTCCGGGCGCAGGACGTCAATCAGCTGGTCGCCAACGCGACGCGCGGGGCGCTCGCCCAGGTCGTGGCGGCGCGGCACGTCGACGATCTGCTCACGACCGAGAAGGTCGCGGTGCAGGAGCGCGTGCAACAGCTCGCCGAAGCAACGGTTCTGCGGTACGAGTGCGGCGTGACGCTGCTCGGCGTCGTGCTCGATTCGATCGTTCCGCCCGACGACGTGGTCGAGGCCTTCCGGTACGTCGCGGCGGCGCGCGAGGACGGCGACCGGATCGTCCGCGAAGCCGAGAGCTACGCGAACGGCGTCGTGCCGGTCGCGCGCGGCGAGGCGGCGCAGCGCGGCGAGGAGGCGGTTGCGTACAACACGCAGGTCGTGAACGCGGCGGCGGGCGACGCGGCGCGCTTCACCGGCATCGCCGATGAGTACGCGAAAACGCCGCGCGAGACGGCGACGCGCCTCTATCTCGAAACGATGGACGAGGTGCTGCCGAAGATCGACAAGACGATCGTCGGCGCCGATCCGAAGGCCGTCGATCTGCAGTTCGTCAAGAAGCCGTGAGCCGGGCTCACGGCTTCGAGATTACCGTCCCGCAAGGCCGTTCAGGCGCTGCTGCGCCGGCGCCCAGCCCGGATTTTTCTCGACCGCTTCGCGGTACGACCGGAAAGTCCGATTCGTACGAACCGACGCAGCCCGCCACAACACTCATCGCGGCAAGGCCGCTCACGATCGCGAAACGGCGCATGACGGCGCGGACGCTAAAGGCGGTGTCCCGTCCTGTCAAGGCGAATCACGCCAACGAGCACGTTCGGTCGATGGTCAGGCGTTTCCGGTTCGTGAACGGCGACTGTCACGGGCGAGTGGTCAGCGGCGCGCTGATCGTGATCGTCGTGACGCATTCGCGCAGGACCAGTCGCTCGGCTCGCAGCGTTCGACCTCGATCTGCACGGTCGTGTGCGGGATGTGACACCCGTGCTCGATTTCATGAACGACGCCGCGCAGGACCTGCTGCCCTTCCCGGATGGTCCGCTCGGCGACGATGATGGGGCAGCCGCATCACCTGCGGAGCGAACCGTCCGGCAGCGTCGCCGTTCCGGTCGTGTCGATGGAGTGGCCGGCGTGCGGCATGCGTCGAGGCGATCAGGAGACCTGATTCATGCGGCCGCGCGCGAGACAACGAAGACGACGGCGACTCCGGACAGCGTGGCGGCGGGCACCCATCGCGACTGACTCGCCGCGTGCGCGGCCGGAATCAGCGCCGCCGATCCGAGATACAGAAAGACGCCGGAGAACCAGGCGAGGAACAGCGCCAGCACCGAGAGCGGCAACGGCACGAGCGTCTGGAGCGTCAACCCGACCAGCGGCGCCAGCGCCGTCACCAGGAGCATCGCTTGCGCGACGCTGCTGCTGCGACCGGTCGTCACCAGGATGCTGACGGTGCTCACGCCGTCGGCGAACTTGTGCACGGTGACCGCCAGCGCCACGATCCATCCGACCGCAGCGCCGGCGTGGAATGCTTCGCCGATCGCAACGCCGTCGAGGAGACTGTGAACGCCGATGCCCGCCGCGCCCCAGACGCCCGCCTGGCCGATTTCAGCCGTCACCGTGTCGTGCGGATCGCCAGGCGTGTGGGTGACCTGTTCGAGGAGATAGAAGGAGAGGAATCCGAGACTGCACGCGAACATCAAGTGATGGTGATGAAGCGGCGCGCCGCTCCGCGTCAGCAGTTCGAGCGCGTCTGGAATCACGTCCATGAGCGCGCTGGCCACGAGCGCACCCGCCGCGAACGCAATCACGAACGCGCGGTACGCCTCGAGCCGCAAGGCCAGAAGTCCGCCGCCGAAGGTCATGGCGCAGGTGCATCCCGTCAACAGCAAGGCGGTCATCGGTTCGATCGCATTCGCGGGACAGCGAGCGGCGTCTGTTCCGGATCGAGGTTCACGAGGCGCGCGGAATTGACGACGACGAGCAGCGTGCTCAAATTGTGCAGGACGGCGGCGAGCAGCGGATTCAACAGGCCGAACGCTCCCAGCATGACACCGCCGGCATTGACGCCCAGCGCAATGCCGTAGTTCTGCTGGATGATGCCGATCGTCTGCTGACTCAGGCGGATCGTCGTCCCGATCCGACGAAGGTCGTTGGACGCGAGCGCGATGTCGGCTGCTTCGATCGCCACGTCGGATCCCGCCGTTCCCATGGCGACGCCCACGTCGGCCAGCGCCAGCGCGGGCGCATCGTTGATGCCGTCGCCGACCATCGCGACGGTGTGGCCGGCCGCCTGCAACGCGTGAATCTCGTCGTACTTCTGATCCGGCAGCATTCGCGATCGCCATTCGTCCACGCCCACCAGACGCGCGACCGATGCCGCCGCCTCTTCACCGTCACCGGTCAACATCCTGACGCGCGTGACGCCGAGCGACCGGAGATCGTCGAGCGCCGCGCGCGCGTCGTTGCGCACGTGATCGCGCACGCCGATGAGGCCGATCACTTCGTCGTTGTGCACGACGTACATCATTGTCTCGGCGTCAGCGGCGTGCTGCGTGAACTGGGTCTCGATATGGTGTGGAATCGGGACACGGAACTCCTCGAGCAGCGCCGTGCTGCCCACCAGAATGCGATCGCCGTCCCAGTGCGCGTGCACGCCGCGTCCCACGAGGATGCGGCACTCGTCGTGCGGCGCGATGACGATCTCACGGTCGCGCGCGTGCGCGACGACCGCGAGCCCGAGCGGATGATCCGAGTGCAGCTCGGCATTCGCGGCGATCGACAAGACGTCTGCCGCTGTGTACTCGTCGTCGGCCGTCGTGATGACGCGCGCGACCGTCGGATTGCCGGCGGTCAGCGTGCCCGTCTTGTCCAGCACCACGGCATCGACGTGTGCCGCAATCTCGAGCGGCCGTCCGCCTTTGATGAGAATGCCGCGCCGCGCGCCGTTGCCAATCGCGGCGCTGACCGCCGTCGGCGTCGCGAGGCCCGAGGCGCAGGGGCAGGCCACGAGCAGCATCGTGAGCGCGCGGCGCAGGTCGCCGGTCGCGACCAGCACGATCGCCGAGAGCACGAACGACGCGGGCACGAACCGCGCCGAGAACCGCTCGCCGATCGTCTGAATCGGCGCCCGCGCCTCCTGCGCCTGCTCCACTCGTTCGATGAGACGGCCGACTGCCGTGTCGGCGCCGACCCGTTCGACGCGAATGCGGATCCGGCCGGCGAGCAGCACGGTACCCGCGTAAACGGTGTCGCCCGGGTTTCGCACCACCGGCATGCTCTCACCGGTGATGGGCGCCTCGTAGAGGGTGCCGGATCCGTCTTCAACGCGTCCATCCACGGCGAGACGCTTGCCCGCGTACACGACCACGCGATCGCCGGGAGTCACCCGATCCACCGACGTGCTCACCTCGACCTCGTCGACGACCAGCCAGACGTCCTTGTCTTCGATCTCGAGCAAGGCGCGAATGGCGCGGCGCGTCCGGCGCAGGACGACCGACTGCAGGTACTCACCCAGGTTGAGCAGCCAGATCACGGTCAAGGCCGTGATGCTTTCTCCCAGGAAAAGACTGGCGATCGTAGCGGAGCTGACGAGCGTGTCGGTCGTGAGGCGCCGTCTTTCGATGATCGTGCGCCAGCCGCCCCTCAGGAAGGGAAGGCCGGTGACGAGCGTGCACATGCCGATGATCGCGTTCAGCCAGGGCTGCCCGATCAGCGCGCCGGGCCCGAGCATCAGCCGGCCGAGCATCACGCCGGCAAGGGCCGCGCCGCCAACGAACAGATTCCGAACCTGCTCGTCTTCGTCCTCGGCGTGGTTGTGATCGCAGGCGCCATCGTGATGGTGATGTCGGTGAAGAGCGGACGCGTGATCGTGTTGTCGCCTGGCGGTGTTCATTCGCCACGAGTCGACGTCGCGCAGAGGCTGGCGAAGCGCACGATGGACGGCCGTTTCGAGCTCCTTCACGCTCGTTGCGCCGACGTCGTACAGCAGCAGCAGCGTCCCGGTCCGCTCGCTGACGTCGGCTGTCGACACACCCGGAATCGATCTGAGGTGCTCCTCGACGGTGGCGGCGCGACGCCGGTGGTAGTGCAGGGCCGGCGCGTACCAGCGGATACGCCCTGGGACGATGGATCGGGGAACGAGAGCTGGTGCGTTCATGCGCGACGTCAGAGGTCGCGATTCGCGGAACTGGCCGCGTCCGCCGCCTCCTTCTCGCGTTCGGCCCGCACCTCAGCGAGGAGATCGCTGAAGTGCTCGCGCGCCCCGGCGGCGCCTTCCTTCACCGACTCGCTCAGTGACAGCGCGCCTTTGATGGCGCCCTTCACGACCGGCCGTGCGGCTCGCCGCATCGCCGGGAACACGAACGGGGCGACGAGGCCAACGAGAAGGCTCGGCGCGAAGAACTTCAGCGTCGCCTTGACGCCTCCGACAAACGATCTCCCTGTCCCGGTCGCCTGCGCGCCGTCGGCCCGCCCATGCGCGTCAGACTCATCGTGCGACATTTGTACGACTCCGCCTTGTCTATCGCGATTCGCGCCAAGTAGAGTCCAGTGGGCGATCCGGCGACAGCCCTATCCAATGATTGGAGCGTCGGTGGGTATGGGTGGTCGAAATCTACACGCCACCGTCGCGATCCGTCCATCGCGACAGGCGAACCGTTGGAACGCCCAAGCGTGGACTTCATTGGAAACTTCTCGCCATGTGAGTGCCGTCGATTTTCAATCACAAGACCCATGCGTTGCGGACGAGCCGGTTTGGTCATCAGCGCGTTCGCCGCCGCGGCGACGATCGGCTCGTTCGCGTCGCAATCGCCGACGCTCCGCCGATCGCCGCGCGACGGCCTCGCATACGTCCTGATTCCGGCCGGCGAATTCATGATGGGCTGCGTGGAGGGCGATGCGTACTGCCAGCCGTCCGAGCGACCGCAACGTCGTGTGCGCATCACGCGCGGATTCTGGCTCGGCGCGACCGAAGTGACCGTCGCCGCGTACAGGCGATTTGTCACCGCGAGCGGGTACCGCACGCGCGCCGAACGCGACAACCACGGGCGCGCGTGGGTACGCGCGCGCGACGAATGGGACTGGATCGATCGGCTGCGCTGGAGCGCGCCACTGCGAGCCGGCGAGCCCGCTCCTGATTCGTGGCCGGCGCTCCAGATGGCGTGGGACGACGCCGTCGCGTACTGCAAATGGGCGGGCGGCCGGCTGCCCACCGAAGCCGAGTGGGAACGCGCCGCGCGCGGCGGACGCGACAACGAGATCTATCCCTGGGGCAATGCCAAGACGCCGGAGGCGCACGGCGTCAAGTACGCGAACGGCTCCGACGAACTCACGCACGCGAAGTTTCCCGCGTGGTCCTTCTTCGCCGGCTATCGCGACGGCTACGCGGAAGTGGCGCCCGTCGGCCGCTTCGCGCCGAACGGCTTCGGGCTGTACGACATGGCCGGGAACGCGTGGGAGTGGGTCGCCGACTGGTACTCGCCGACGTACTACGGCCTCTCACGCGGCATCGATCCGCCCGGACCCACGACCGGCAACGCGCACGTCGCGCGCGGCGGATCGTGGGCCTACGCGCCGGAGCAGCATCGATCGTCGGAGCGCGGCTACGCCGAACCCGGCTTCTGGACCGCGACGTTCGGATTTCGCTGCGCGCTGGACGAGATGCCGCAGTAATCGATCAGAAGTTCACTCCCACCTGAAACTGGTACGCTCGCGGCGTCACGAAGTGCGTGCCCGTGAACGTGGACAGGAAGTTGTACAGCGCCTCCTTGTTCGTGACGTTGATGACGCTGAAGCGGAGTCTCAATTTCGCTTTGTCGTTGCGCAGCAGGTTGTCGACGCCGAAGCCGAGGTCGACGATGTGGCGCGGCGCGACGCGCGGCGGGTTCGCGACATCGTCGGCGGTGCCCTCGGCCGGAATTCTCAGGCGGGTGGCGCCGAAGTTCGACGCGTTACACGGCGCGCCGGTGAGCGGGTTGTCGCGCGTTGCGACGGTGCTGCCGCAAAAGAAGCCGCTCGGTCTCGTCGTGACCAACGGGCTCACGCTGGCTC
>Ga0114129_10012376_pt1 | contig 12146 bp, 10 predicted proteins | sample RhiMetdeltSRZDD1_FD_80071 | JGI IMG/M metagenome (GOLD analysis project Ga0114129, IMG submission 80071) | Populus rhizosphere microbial communities from Tennessee, USA - Rhizosphere MetaG P. deltoides SRZDD1 (version 2) (version 2) | ecosystem: Host-associated > Plants > Roots > Rhizosphere >...
CGCAAGGGATGCGACTGGATCGTCGCCAACGACGTCTCGCCGGCGTCCGGCGTCATGGGCGGCGACCACAACACCGTTCACCTGGTCACCGCCGACGGCGTCGAGTCATGGCCGACCCAGTCGAAGGACGCGGTGGCGCGAAACCTGGTCGCTCGCATCGCCGCGGCGCTGGGAGCGGGACCGTGAGCGCGCTCGATGTGCAGGTGACGCGGCTGCCACATGGCGCCGATCTTCCCCTGCCCGCCTATCAGAGCGCCCATGCGGCCGGGCTCGACCTGCATGCCGCCGTTCCGGCCGCAATCCCGATCGTGATTGCGCCGGGCGGCTGGGCGGCGATTCCGACCGGCATCGCGCTGGCGCTGCCGCCCGGCCACGAGGGCCAGGTGCGGCCGCGCTCGGGGCTCGCCGCCCGCCATGGCGTGACCGTGCTCAACGCCCCCGGCACGGTCGATGCCGACTACCGTGGCGAGGTTTTGGTGCTGCTGATCAATCACGGCGCGACACCGTTCATGGTCGAGCGCGGCGTGCGCATCGCCCAGCTCGTGGTCGCGCCGGTCGCGACCGCGCGCCTCACCGAGACGGCCGCGCTTGCGGCCACCGCCCGCGGCGACGGCGGCTTCGGCTCGACCGACGGAGAAGGCACCACGCCTTGACGGTGGCGACTGCGCCCAAAGGCAGGCGACGCGCGGCATCAAGCGCGCAATCGCTCAAGCCAATCCAAGTCCCGCCAGCCCCTGCCGGTAGCGCCGGCTGCCGACGACGATCTCGCCGCTGTCGAGCTCGACTTCGAAGCTCCCCGATGCCCGCGCGGTGACCCGCTTGATCCGCCGCGTGTTGACGAGCCGTGTGCGATGCACCCGCACCAGACCGAGCGGGACCAGCCGCGCCTCCTCGCCCGCGAGCGTGGCGCGGATCAGGTGCCGCTTGCCGCTCGCCAGGCAGTATTCGACGTAGTTGCCGGCGGACGCGACCCAGACAATCTCGCTCGGATCGATGCGTACGCTGGTCGTGCCGTCGCGCAGCCACAGCTCGCCAGGCGGCTGCGTGGCGATCGCCCGCACAGGCCGGCCGGCATCCTCCGCGTAGCCCGCCTGCCGACGCTCGGCGAGCCAAAACACACTGGCGATCAGGAGATAGGCTACGGCGTCCTTGCGCGCCTCATAGAGTAGGTTCGAGGCGGAGAAATCGAAAAGGTACGGTCCGGCGCCGACGAGGGCGTAGACAAGCTTGCGCAGCGCCACCATGGCGAGGACGTGCACGCCCGAGAACGCCAGCGCGAACGCGGCGTGAATCGGCAGCAGCGCGATCGGGTGCAGCGGCCACCGCAAGGACTTCCGCACGGCGTAGTGGATCGCCGGGAGGAGCGCCAGGATGGCGATGGCGCTCGAGAGCTCCCACACCCATGGCGTCCACGACGGAAGGGGCGCGGCGCCATGGCGCGCCAGGTCGGCCGGGATCGAGGCGGCGTTGACCGCGCAAGTCGCCGCAACGCCGACCGCGACCGCGGCGTAGACCATCCAGAGCTTGATCGGCCCTGAATCGCGGCTCGCCTGCGGTGCAGCCGTGTCGCTGGTCCCTGCCGCGATGCCGTTCGTCCCGGGGCCGGCGCGTTGCTCCCGAGACGGCGCAGCGTCGTCCCGCGCCATCTCGACGGAGCGGGCCGCAGGGGTTTTTGTGGCGTCGTTTCTCGTCAGCATCGCTTGAAGGTCGCCACAATGATGAACTTTCCCGCGGACGGGCGCCGCCTCGATCTCGACTGGATCCGCATCGCCGCTTTCGGGCTCCTCATCCTTTACCACGTCGGCATGCTGTACGTGCCGTGGAACTTTCATGTGAAGAGCGCGCATCGCCTGGCCGAGATCGAGCCGCTGATGCTGGCGCTCAACCCGTGGCGACTGGCCCTGCTGTTCCTGGTATCCGGCGCCGCCAGCCGGTTCATGCTGGCGAAATGGCAACCCGGCGCATTCGCCCAAGCGCGCTCGGCGCGGCTGTTGCTGCCGCTCGCATTTGGGATGCTCGTGATCGTGCCGCCGCAGTCCTACCTCGAAGTGGTGTTGAAATACGGCTACTCCGGGACGTTCACGGAGTTCTACCGGCAGCACTACCTTGCCTTCCACGCATTCGACCCTGGAAACGGCGAGCGCACGGGTCTCCTGCTGCCGACCTGGAACCATCTGTGGTTCGTCGTCTACCTCTGGGTCTACACCCTGATCGTCGCCGCGGCCGCGCTCTCCCCCGGCACCATTGCGCGGGCCGAGCGGGGGCTCGAAGTCATCCTGTCCGGAGCGCGGCTGCTCGTCATCCCGGCGCTGATCCTCGCCGCCTTCCGCCTGTTGCTGTTTCCGCGGTTTCCGTCGACCCATGCGTTGCTCGACGATTGGTACGACCACGCGCTCTATGGCGCCGTGTTCGCGTTCGGCTTCCTGGCGGCGCGCTCGCAACGCATCTGGACCGATGTCGTGCGGCTGCGATGGCCGGCCCTCGTCGTCGGGCTCACCGCCTATGGCATCATGCTCGTCGTCCGCGGCTTGCCTGCCTCCGATGCGATCCGCCTCGCGCAGCGCTTGCTCTACGGGTTCGATCAATGGTGCCTGATCGTCGCGATCCTCGGCTTCGGGCACTGCTGGCTGGGCGGCAAGGATGGACCGGTCCGGCGCTATCTCACCGACGCGGTGTTTCCCTATTACATCGTCCACCAGACCGTGATCATCATGCTGGCCTATTGGCTCAAGCCGTCGGGATTGCCGGCATGGCTCGAGGCCTCGGCGATCATCGCCGGCACCGCGGTCGGCTGCGCGCTGACCTTCGAGGTGGTACGGCGCGTCGGCTGGCTGCGTCCGCTGTTCGGCCTGCGCTCGTCATGGCGCAAAGCGCCGCAGCGAAGCGGCGTCGACGCGGCGCGGCCGTCCGGATTGCTTCGCCGTCGGCTCGCATTGACCGGCAGATGCAAGATCTGACCCATCCACGCTTACCCCGGCGGGAGCATTTGACCTGAAATGAGGTTTCACGTAGCCCACGCGCCGGGATGCTGCGAGAGCCTCAGAACATGTCCGCCCCGGCCGGAAAAAACGAACCTGCGCAAGGGGATGCCGCGGCCGGCGACAAGCGCGCGCCGAAGCCGGTCAACATCGCGCTCGGGGTCGAGCGGATCGGCCTTGTTCCGTTGCGGTTTCCGCTGCTGGCGGCGCTGGTCGTCGTGCTGCTGGCGATCGTGGCGGCGTTCGGGGTCGCGCGCCTGAAGGTCGACGATTCGCTCAGCCAGCTGTTCCGCTCCGACACCCCCGAATTCAAGCAGTACGAGGAAGTGACGCGCCGCTTTCCGTCGAGCGAATTCGACGTGCTCATGGTGCTCGAAGGCAAGTCGCTGCTCGCGCGCGACTCGCTGATGCGCATGCGCGACCTCGTCACCGACGTCCAGCTCATCGACGGCGTGCGCGGCGTGATCTCGCTGTTCTCGGCGCGGCAGCCGCCGGAAGGCGACCGCCTGCCGGCGGCGCTGTTTCCCGAGGAGCTGCCGCAGGGGCCCGAATACGACAAGCTGATCGAGCGCGTGAAGACCAACGAGATCCTGCGCGGCAAGCTGCTGTCGGAGGACGGCGAGCTGGCGCTGGTCGTGCTGGCGCTCGATCCGGCGGTGGTGGAGAGCCGCGGCCTCAACGAGACGGTCGGCGAGATCCGCAAGCTGATGGCGGAAGCGTTCGACGGCACCGAGGTGCGCGCGCAGCTCTCGGGCGTGCCGGTGATGCAGCTCGAGATCCGCAACGCGGTCGAGCGCGACCGGCTGGTCTACAACGCCATCGGCTTCATCGCCGGCTGCGCGATCGCCATCCTGTTCTTCCGCCGCGTGTCGTTCATGATCATCGCGGCGGCGCCGCCGCTGCTCGCGATCCTGCTGTCGCTCGGCGCCCTCGGCTGGCTCGATTTCCGCCTCAACATGTTCCTCAACGTGATGACGCCGCTGATCATGGTGATCAGCTTCGCGGATTCGATGCAGCTCACGTTTGCGGCGCGCGACCGGCTGATCGCCGGCGAAAACAAGTACCAGGCGTTTCGCAATGCGGTGCTGGTGGTCGGGCCGGCCTGCGTGCTCACCCATGGCACCGCCGGCCTGTCGTTCGCCGCCTTGCAGTTCTCCAGTTCCGACCTGATCCGCACCTTCGGCGAAGCCGGCCTGCTCGCGACCGTCATCGCGCTCATCGCGGTGCTGGCGCTGGTGCCGGTGCTGGGCGTGCTGCTGGTGCGCCGTGAAGAGGTGTTCGCCGAGAAGGTCAGGCGCGGCGACATGGGCGTGAATGCGCTGCGCCGGTTCTGCGCCTGGATCGCGGTGCGCATGGTGAGCCACCCCGGCCTCTACAGCCTCATCAGCCTGGTCGTGGTCGGCGGTCTGGCGTTGATCTACGCCAATCTCGAGCCGCGCTATCGCCTCGCCGACCAGGTCCCGGACAAGCAGCAGGCCGTCGAGGCGAGCGGCCGCCTCGACGCCAAGCTCACCGGCGCCAATCCGATCGACGTCCTGATCGAGTTCCCGAAAGGCGCCTCGCTCTACGCGCCCGAGACGCTCGCAACCATCGCCGACGTGCACGCGATCGTGGAGAAGCAGGCGGGCGTGGGCAATGTCTGGTCGCTGCACACGTTGCGGCGCTGGCTCGCCGAGAAGGCCGGCAAGCCCGACGTGGCCACGCTCAAGGAGTACGTCGACATCCTGCCCGAGCACCTGACCCGGCGCTTCATCTCTGCCGAGCAGGACGCCGTGGTCGTCAGCGGCCGCATTCCGGACGTCGACGCCAGTCAGCTATTGCCCGTGATCCACGCGCTCGAAAAGGCGATGGACGCCGCGCGCGCCAAGCACCCGGGCTATCGCATATCGGTGACCGGCCTCTCGGCGATCGCGGCGCGCAACAGCGCCGATATGATCGGCAAGCTCAACCTCGCGCTCACCGCCGAGTTCATCCTGGTCGCCGCCTTCATCGGCCTGGCATTCCGTTCCTTCGTGGTGATGCTGGTGAGCATCCTGCCGGGCATCTTTCCGGTGGTCGTGTCGGGCACCCTGCTGTGGGCGATGGGACAGGGCCTGCAGTTTGCCAGCGTGGTCGCGCTCACGGTGTCGTTCGGGCTCGGCTTGAGCGCGACGATCCACTTCCTCAACCGGCTGCGGCTCGAGTCGAATCCCGCGCAAGACCCTGCGGTCGCGGTCGAACGCGCGACCGTGCTGGTCGGTCCGGCGTTGATCCTGACCTCGGTCGTGCTGGCATGCGGGCTCGCCGTGACGGTGTTCTCGGACCTGCCCTCGCTGCGGCTGTTCGGCTGGCTGTCGGCGTTCTCGATGATCGCCGCGCTCGTCGCCGATCTTTTGATCCTGCGCCCGACCGCGATGTACCTGTTCTCGCTGGCGCGGCGCCGGCGACAAACGTAGAGGGGCATTTGACTCTTGCTCACGGCGCTGAGTTGAGAAATCGTGCGCCAGCGCAAAGGTAGAGGTCATGGCGGAGGAGCGGACGATTGACGCGGCTGCGCCGACCGGTGCGCAGAGCATCGAGCGCGCGTTCAGCGTATTGCGGGTGGTCGCCGCGCACCGGGACAAGGGCGCGCGGCTGACCGATATCGTCGCCGCAATAGGCGTTTCGAAACCGACCGTGCGACGCATCCTCGCCGCGATGATGCGGGAACGGGCGATCGAGCAGGATCCCGTTTCGCGGCTCTATTTCCTCGGCCAGGAGATGTACGTTTTCGGAACGGTCGCCGCCGACCGGTACGGCATCCACAAGATCGCCGTTCCTTCCTTGGTGCGTCTGGCGCAGATTTCCGAAGACACCGTCTTCCTGTCGGTCCCGATCGGCGCCGAGTCGGTTTGCCTGCACTGCGAGGAAGGCGCGTTCCCGATCCGCAGCCATGCACTCTCGGTCGGCCGGCGCCATCCGCTTGGCGTCGGCGCCGGCAGCCTGGCGCTGCTGTCGGCGATGCCTGATCACGAAGTCGACCGGATCATCGCCACCAATGCGAAAGTCTGCGCCGACAAGTACGCGATCTTCACCCCGAAATTGCTGCGCGAGCTGGTCGGGCGGACGCGGCAGATCGGCTACGCGCTGATCGAGGCGCTGGTCGTGCCGGGCTCGTACGGCATTGGTGTCGCGGTGCCGGACGACCGCGGTCGCCCGCTGGCGGCTTTAAGCATTGCCGCAATCGCCAGCCGAATGACGCCTGAACGTCGGCAAGAGCTGGTGGCGGCGATGTACGCGGAACGGGACCGCCTTCGCGGCGCCATAGCGCGTGCGCAAAGCCTCGAGCGCCACGAGCCCGAGCGGCGAATGGTCAAAGGATCCGCCAGGGCCTTGGGCGCCAATCGGGCGAAGGCCGTCGGACAGGGCGTTCGCCGCGCATAGGGACGGGTGCGCCGACCGCTCGCGTCATCCGGCAATTCGCGCGCTCACTCCGCCATCAACCGCAAGGCAGACCCCGGTTATGTACTGCGCGTCATCCGAGGCGAGGAAGACGGCGGCCTTGGCGATGTCCCAGGCCGTCCCCATGCGCCCCATCGGCGTGAGTTTGTTGCGCTCGCGGATCATCTCCTCGCTGCTCGCGTACTGGCCCGCGATCTGGCTATGGATCAATGGCGTGTCGACAAAGCCGGGCATGATGGCGTTGGCACGAATCCCTTGCGCCGCGTATTGCAGAGCGATCGCCACGGTCGCCTGGTTCACGCCGGCCTTGGCGGCGTAGTAGGCGAAGTACGGATATCCCGTGTACCGGATCGCCGCCAGGGATGAGACGTTGACGATTGCGCCGCTCACCTGTCGGCTCATGATCGGCAGCACATGCTTGCAGGTCAGATAGACGCTGGTGAGATTGACGTCGATCGCCTTGCGCCAAGCTTCCTCCGTCAGCTCAACCGGCCCGCCCATGCTGGCGACGCCCACATTGTTGTGGAGCACATCGATGCGACCAAACTCGGCGATTGCCGCATCGACAGCACGTTCGACGCTTGCGGAGTTCGTCACGTCGGCGGCGAGCGTCAAGCATGTCCCGCCTTCGCCTTTGATGATCTGACCGGTCTCCTCCGCCGCTGCGAGCTTGAGGTCCACCGCGACGACGCGCGCTCCCTCGCGCGCAAACTCAACCGCTGCCGCCTTTCCGTTGCCCCAACCAGGGCCGGAAGATCCGGCGCCGAACACGAGCGCGACCTTATCCTGCAAGCGCTTGGTCATGCCGACCATCCCTCCCTCCCGCGACAGCGACAGCCCGAACATATTCCACTATATGGACCACTGCGAAAGTATAGTCGGTATGTTTCCTTATGCCGGCACATAATGATTGACAATCTACGCTTAATCATATTTGTATCCGCGCGGCTCCAATAACAACAAGAGGTCCGCTTACTGGACCCTTTAGGTCCACATAATGGACCCCGCGAAGGATGCAAACACGGCGTCCGCGGAACCCCGATCCGGGAGGTTTACATGATCCTATCTCGTCGTCGCCTGCTCGCCGCCGGCTCAACCGCCGTCGTCGGCGGGGTCGTGGGCGCTCCCTTCATCGCGCGTGCGCAGCAGGCCCAGTTCACCTACAAGTACGCGAACAACCTGCCCGAGACGCATCCGATGAACGTGCGGGCTCGGGAGATGGCCGCCGCCATCAAGACCGAGACCAACGGGAGCTTCGATCTCCAGATCTTCCCTTCGAGCCAACTCGGCTCCGACACCGATACGCTCAGCCAAGTGCGCTCCGGCGGTGTGGAGTTTTTCACGCTTTCGGGGCTGATCCTGTCCACGCTGGTGCCGGCGGCGTCCATCAACGGCATCGGGTTCGCGTTTCCCGACTACCCCACCGTCTGGAAGGCGATGGACGGCAAGCTCGGCGCCTATGTGCGCCAACAGATCGCCAAGGCAAACCTGCTCGCCATGGACAAGATCTGGGACAACGGTTTCCGTCAGACGACCTCCTCGACCAAGCCGATCAACGCGCCCGAGGACCTGCGCGCTTTCAAGATCAGGGTTCCGGTCTCGCCGCTGTGGACGTCGATGTACAAGGCGTTCGAAGCCGCGCCGGCCTCGATCAACGCGAACGAGATGTACTCGGCGCTGCAGACCAAGGTCGTCGACGGTCAGGAAAATCCGTTGGCAATCATCGCGACCTTCAAGCTGTTCGAAGTGCAAAAGTACTGCTCGCTCACCAACCACATGTGGGATGGCTTCTGGTTCCTGGCGAACCGGCGCGCCTGGGAGCGGCTCCCGCAGGACACGCGCACCATCGTTGCGAAGCACATCAACGCGGCCGCCGACAAGGAGCGGGAAGACGTCGCCAAGCTCAATGCCGGCCTTCAGGATGAGCTGGTCGGAAAGGGCTTGGTTTTCAATCGCCCCGAGCCGGCGCCGTTCCGAGACAAGCTCCGTAAGGCCGGCTTCTACGCCGAATGGAAGGGAAAGTTTGGCGATGAAGCCTGGGCCATCCTCGAAGACTCAGTCGGCAAGCTGACGTGACGGTCATGGCCCATACCCATCCGGGGGCCGCGTTCGTCGCGGGCCAGGCGGCCTCTTCGCAGCGCCGCTCGTGGGCGGCGTCTGCGGAACGGGTGCTCGGTACCTTGGTCGAGATTCCGGTCGCGATCCTGGTCGCAGCCGAGATCGTGATTCTCTTTGCCGGCGTCGTCTCGCGCTACGCGCTTCAACAGCCGCTCGTCTGGTCGGATGAGCTGGCCTCGATCCTGTTTCTCTGGCTCGCCATGCTCGGCGCGGTAGTCGCATTTCGCCGCGACGAGCATATGCGGATGACCGCCATTGTCGCGATGGCATCGCCCGGGGTGCGCGCGTTCCTGGACGTGATCGCGACCTGTGCGGCGTTGGCATTCCTGCTTCTCATCGTTTGGCCGGCGTTCGACTACGCCCACGAAGAGACCTTCATCACCACCCCCGCGCTTGAGATCACGAATGCCTGGCGCGCCGCCGCCTTGCCTTTCGGCATCGCGCTCATGGCCGCGTTCGCTTTGCTGCGGTTGGCCCAAAGCGGCTCGGTGCTGGCGGTTGCGGTAGCGGTCGGTACCGTTGTCGGCATCGTGGCGCTCTTCTGGCTGGCAGAGCCAATCTTTCGTCAGCTCGGCAACCTCAACCTCCTGATCTTCTTTGTCGGCGTCGTGGCGGTCTCCGTCTTTGCGGGCGTGCCGATCGCCTTCGCCTTCGGGCTCGCGATCTTCGGATATTTGATCCTGACCACGCAGACGCCGCTGCTGGTGCTGGTCGGGCGGATGGACGAGGGCATGTCGCACCTGATTCTGCTCTCGGTGCCGCTGTTCGTGTTCCTTGGCCTGCTGATTGAAATGACCGGCATGGCGCGGGCGATGGTCGCATTCCTGGCGAGCCTGCTCGGTCACGTGCGCGGCGGGCTGCACTACGTGCTGGTCGGGGCGATGTATCTGGTGTCCGGCATCTCCGGCTCGAAGGCCGCCGACATGGCCGCCGTCGCGCCGGTCCTGTTCCCAGAGATGAAAGAGCGCGGAGCAAAGCCCGGCGACCTGGTTGCCCTGCTCTCGGCCACCGGCGCGCAGACCGAGACCATTCCGCCAAGCCTCGTGCTCATCACCATCGGCTCGGTCACCGGCGTGTCGATTGCGGCGCTCTTCACCGGCGGGCTCCTGCCGGGCCTTGTTCTCGGCGTCCTGCTGTGCCTCGTGGTGCGCTGGCGCTACCGCCACGAGGATCTCGGCCATGTCACGCGCGCTTCGAAGCGCGAGATCGGCCGTACCTTCTTGATCGCGCTGCCGGCCATTGCGCTGCCGTTCGTCATCCGCGCCGCCGTGGTCGAGGGCGTCGCCACCGCGACCGAAGTCTCGACGATCGGGATCTTTTACGCCGCCCTCGCGGGTCTCCTCATCTATCGGCAGTTCCCTTGGGCGCGCCTTAAGCCGATGCTGATCGACACCGCCTGTCTGTCCGGTGCCATCCTGCTGATCATCGGCACGGCGACCGGCATGGCGTGGGGCCTCACGCAGTCGGGCTTCTCGAGGTCGCTTGCAGCCGCCATGACCGGACTGCCGGGCGGCGCCGTCACCTTCATGGCGGTCTCGATCGCGGCCTTCGTCATCCTGGGCTCGGTGCTCGAGGGCATACCCGCGATCGTGCTGTTCGGGCCCTTGCTGTTCCCGATTGCGCGAGCAGTAGGCATCCATGAAGTCCACTATGCGATGGTGGTCATCCTCGCGATGGGAATCGGCCTGTTCGCGCCCCCGTTCGGGGTCGGCTACTACGCCGCCTGTGCGATCGGCCGCGTGGATCCGGCAGAAGGCATTCGGCCGATCTGGGGCTACATGCTCGCACTCTTCATCGGCACGGCGATCGTCGCGGCCGTTCCATGGATTTCCATCGGTTTTCTCAGGTGAGAAGCGCCGGCGGCTAACGCCGCCGTGATCGATGCCGCCGAAAGATCGGCAACAGTTTCGTGTGTGCGGAGCAGCGGAGACAGAGAAATGGCGCGCGGTTGCATCGTCGGTTGGGCGCACACGCCCTTCGGCAAGTTGGAAGATCCCGACGTCGAGAGCCTGATGGCCCGGGTCTCGGGCGAGGCGTTGGCTCATGCCGGCGTCGGCACCGACCAGGTCGACGGCATCTACGTGGGTGTCATGAACAGCGGGTTCTCGAAGCAGGGCTTCGAAGGCGCGCAGGTGGCGCTTGCGCATCCCGATCTCGCCCATGTGCCTGCCACGCACCTCGAGAATGCCTGCGCGACCGGATCGGCGGCGCTCTACGGCGCGCTCGACTTCATCGAGAGCGGGCGCGGCAAGGTCGCATTGGTGGTCGGCGCCGAGAAGATGACGGCAACCCCCCTGGCGGAGACCAGCGACATCCTGCTCAGCGCCTCCTATCGCAAGGAGGAGGCGAACATCGACGGCGGCTTTGCGGGGGTGTTCAGCCGTATCGCAGCCAACTACTTCCAGCGTTACGGCAACCGCAGCGAGGAGCTCGCGCGCATCGCCGCCAAGAACCACCGCAACGGCGTGAGCAATCCCTACGCGCAGATGCGGCGCGACTTCGGGTTCGAGTTCTGCAATGCGGTGTCGGACAAGAATCCGTACGTCGCGGCCCCGCTTCGGCGCACCGACTGCTCGCTGATCTCGGACGGGGCCGCCGCGCTCGTGGTCGCGGACGAGGCGACGGCGCAATCGCTTCAACGGGCGATCGCGTTCCGCGCCCGGGTCCACGTCAACGACTTCCTTCCGCTCTCCCGCCGCGATCCGACCGCGTTCGAGGGCGCACGCCGCGCCTGGGCGAAGGCGCGCGAGACCGCCGGCATCTCGCTCGACGATCTCGACTTCGTGGAGACCCACGACTGCTTCACGATCGCGGAGCTGATCGAATACGAGGCGATGGGGCTGGCGGCGCCGGGCGAAGGCTACCGCGTCGTGCGCGACGGCATTGCCGAGAAGACCGGCAAGCTCCCGATCAATGTGTCCGGCGGTCTGAAGTCGAAGGGGCACCCGATCGGCGCGACCGGCACCTCGATGCACGTGATGGCCTGCCTCCAACTCATGCACGAGGGCGGCGACATGCAGGTCAAGGGCGCGCAGCTCGGTGGCGTCTTCAACATGGGCGGCGCGGCTGTCGCCAACTACGTTTCGATCCTGGAGCGCCGCACATGACGACGCCGGGCATCGCGCCCGCGGGAGGCGTCGCGCCGGTATCGAAGCGGGTGATGAACCTTTCCCATTTCCTGCGTCAGGCGGCCCGCCGCCACGGCAACGAGATCGGGCTCGTGTGGGCCGACGCGACCTGGACCTGGGCCGAGCTCGATCGCCGCGTCGACGCCATGACGGCCGCGCTCGCCGAGGGCGGCGTGAGCAAGGGCGACCGGATTCTGGTCCAGTCGAAAAACTGCAATCAGCTCTTCGAGTCGATGTTCGCGTGTTTTCGCCTCGGCGCGGTATGGGTGCCCACCAACTTCAGGCAGACCCCGGGCGAGGTTGCCTATCTCGGCGAAGCCAGCGGCGCCTCGGCGATGATCTGCCACAGCGATTTCGCCGAGCACGCGCGCGCCGCGCGCGAAGCTGCCGATGAGATTGACCTCGACCATCTTGCGGAACAGGCCTGTGCTGGTCTCCAGGGAGCCCACGTCGGCACCGATGCCGGCTGAGTTGACGAGCCCGATCAAGGGGCCGAACTCCG